>MTEX01012826.1_pt1 | contig 336848 bp, 298 predicted proteins | sample 1042691 | NCBI WGS metagenome assembly MTEX01 (sample SAMN06185810, study PRJNA358809) | soil metagenome | isolation source: soil biostimulated with molasses as carbon source | place: India | collected 2015-05-23
GCCGTCGTAGAGCGTGCCGGTCTCGGTGTCGCCGTAGAGGTTGATGCGGCCGCGGGCGTCGCGTACCTGCACCGTGGGGCCGCGGTCGATGAACAGGCCGAGCAGGGAGTTGGCTTCCTGCAGCGCGCCGCCGCCGTTGTTGCGCAGGTCGAGTACCAGACCGTCGATGCCTTCGGATTTGAGGCGCTCGACTTCACGGGCCACGTCACGGGTGGTACTGCGGAACTCCTCGGCGCCGGACTGCCAGGCGTCGAAGTCGACGTAGAAGGTGGGAATGGTGATCACGCCGATACGCTTGTTGCCGTCTTCGCGCTCGACCTCGACGATTTCCCCCTTGGCGGCCTGGTCTTCGAGATCGACCGTGTCGCGGGTGATCTCGACGGTGCTGGAGCGGGTCATGTCCACCGCTTCCGCCGGCACCACCTCGAGACGCACCACGGTGCCCTTGGGGCCGCGAATGAGATCGACCACCTCGTCGAGACGCATGCCCACCACGTTGACGATCTCCTCGTCCTCCTGGCCCACACCGACGATGCGGTCGGCGGGCTCGAGCACGCCGGCGCGATCCGCCGGGCCGCCGGGCACCAGGCTGGTGACCTTCACGTACTCGCCGTCGGATTGCAGCATGGCACCGATGCCCTCCAGCGACAGCCGCATCTGGATGTCGAAGGACTCGCCCTGGCGCGGAGAGAGGTATTCGGTATGCGGGTCGATGCTGCTGGTCACCGCGGCCATGAACAGGCCGAACACGTCTTCGCCGTTGGTCTGACGCAGACGTGACAGCTGGCCTTCGTAGCGCTGACGCAGGTTGTTTTCCACCTGCTCTTCGTCCTGACCGCTGATGTCGAGAGTCAGGGCAGCGTTCTTGAGGCGCTTGTACCACAGCTCGTCGAGCTCGGCTTCGCTGGTGGCCCAGTCGGCCTCGCGACGCTCGAGGTCGAGCCGCATGTCGCTCTCGTAGGTGAAGTTCAGCCCCTCGTCGATGGCGCTCAGCAGCCACTCGAAGCGGCTCTCGGCACGATCGTGATAACGCTGGTAGAGCTCATAGGCCGGGGCCAGATCGCCTTCGAAGAGCATGTCGTCGATACGCTCCTCGAAGTGACGGAACTCGTCGATGTCGCTCTCCAGCAGGAAGGCGCGCTGACCATCGAGGATATCGAGATAGCGCTCGAACGCCAGGCGTGACCAGGTGTCGTCCAGGGCGGTTTCGGCGTAGTGGCCGTAGCGTAGCGACTCGGCGACTTCCAGAGCCGCCTGCCGATGCACGTCGTTGGGCTGGATCTGGGCTAGCGCCGACTGAGCGCACGACAACAACGTCACCAGCGAGAGAATCGCTGTGTGCCTAAGAACGACTGACAGGCTCATCAATGAAGCACCCCTGGTTTCGTGTACACTTCCTTCCCTAGACAAGCGTATGGCTCATGAGTTGCGAGGCCAGACGTCGCATTGTAGCAGTTCTTGCGTCAACCACGACCCCTGATGAGGACCCACATGTCTCGGGAAGCTCGTCTCGAGCGTCTGCTCGAATTTCTCCATCGCTCGCCGACCCCCTGGCACGCCGTCTCGGCCATGGCCGAGCGGCTCGATGCCGCTGGCTTTCGCCGGCTGGACGAGAGTCAGGCCTGGGAGGTCTCGCCCGGCGAGCGTCTCTACGCGACGCGCAACGGCTCGTCGATCGTGGCGCTGCAGCTGCCGCATGACGGGCTGGAGGCGCTGCGTATGATCGGCGCCCACACCGACAGCCCCGGCCTGCGCCTGAAGCCCAACGCCGCTCAGCTCTCGGCGGGCTGGCTGCAGCTCGGAGTCGAGCTCTACGGTGGTGCCTTGCTGGCGCCCTGGTTCGATCGCGATCTGGGCCTGGCCGGCCGCGTTCACGTTCGGCATCCCGACGGCCGCATCGAAGGCGTGCTGCTGCAGGTGGATCGGCCCGTTGCCATCATTCCCAGTCTGGCCATCCATCTCGACCGCGAGGTCAACAACGGTCGGCCGATCAACGCCCAGACCCAGATGCCGCCGGTGTTTCTGCAGGGTGGCAACAAGCCCGACCTGCAGCGGCTGCTGCTCGAATGGCTGGAGGAGCGCAACGGCGTCGTCGGCGCCGAGATCCTCGACTTCGAGCTGGCGCTGTATGACGTGCAGCCCCCGGCGCTGGTCGGTGTCGGGCGAGAGCTCATCGCCAGTGCGCGACTCGACAACCTGCTGTCCTGCTTCATCGGGCTCGAAGCGCTGCTGGAGAGCGACGGCAGCCAGGGCGTGGTGCTGGTGGCCAACGACCACGAAGAGGTCGGCAGCGCCAGTGCCTGCGGCGCCCAGGGGCCATTTCTCGGCGACGTGCTGCGGCGAGTCAATGCCCAGTTGGGCGAGCCGGGTGACGAAGGCTTCATTCGTCTGATCCAGGCTTCGCGGATGATCTCCTGCGACAACGCCCACGCCCTGCATCCCAATTTCACCGACAAGCACGATGCCGCCCATGGCCCCGCGCTCAACGGTGGCCCGGTGATCAAGGTCAACGCCAATCAGCGCTACGCCACCAACAGCGCCACGGCAGCGCTGTTCCGCGATCTCTGTCGCGAGGCCGACGTGCCGGTGCAGACCTTCGTCACCCGCGCCGACATGGGCTGCGGTAGCACCATCGGGCCGATCACGGCCACCGAACTCGGCGTGCCGACGCTGGATGTGGGCGTGCCGCAGTGGGCCATGCACTCGATCCGCGAGACGGCGGGCAGCCGCGACGTGGAGTACCTCACCCGGGCGCTGATCGCCTTCGCCAACCGGCCGCGACTGGCCTGACGTGCATTCGGCTGGATTGGCTACGCACCTGGCTGGAAGTGCCACCACGAAAAACCCGGCGCCAGGGCGCCGGGTTTTTTTTCGATTTCTGGTGGCTACGCCCTGACTCGAACAGGGGACCCCATCATTATGAGTGATGTGCTCTAACCAACTGAGCTACGTAGCCATTCAACGGGGGCGAAGTTTACGGATTCGCCCCCATCAGGTCAAGCCTGAAGGCTATACATTGAAGCGGAAGTGGATCACGTCGCCGTCCTTGACCACGTACTCCTTGCCTTCCAGACGCCACTTGCCGGCATCCTTGGCGCCCTGTTCGCCGCCCAGGGTGACGAAGTCGTCGTAGCCGATCACTTCGGCGCGGATGAAGCCCTTCTGGAAATCGGTGTGAATCACGCCGGCAGCCTCGGGGGCGGTGGCGCCGACCTTGACCGTCCAGGCGCGCACTTCCTTGACCCCGGCGGTGAAGTAGGTCTGCAGTCCGAGCAGCTTGTAGCCGGCACGGATCACGCGATCCAGCCCGGGTTCCTCCATGCCCATCTCGCTGAGGAACATGGCGCGCTCTTCATCGTCCAGCTCGGCGATTTCGGATTCGAGCTGATTGCACACCGGTACCACCACGGCGCCTTCCTCGGCGGCGATTTCGCTGACGACGTCGAGATAGGGATTGTTCTCGAAGCCGTCTTCATTGACGTTGGCGATGTACATGGTCGGCTTCAGCGTCAGGAAGCCGAAGCTCTTGAGCTGGCGCTTGTCGTCATCATTGAGGCCGAAGCTTCTCAGCGGCTGGCCTTCGGCCAGGTGGGGCTGGATGCGTTCCAGTATCGCCTTGGTGGCGATGGCGTCCTTGTCGCCGCCCTTGGCCACGCGTACCAGGCGCTGGATGGCCCGCTCGACGGTGTCGAGGTCGGCCAGGGCCAGCTCCATGTTGATGATTTCGATGTCCGCCCGCGGGTCGACCTGGTTGGCGACGTGAATGACGTTGTCATTGTCGAAGCAGCGCACCACGTGGGCGATGGCCTGAGTCTCGCGAATGTTGGCCAGGAACTTGTTGCCGAGACCTTCGCCCTTGGAAGCGCCTGCCACCAGGCCGGCGATGTCGACGAATTCCATGGTGGTGGGAATCACCTTCTGCGGACCCACGATCTCGGCCAGCTTGTCGAGGCGCGGATCGGGCATCGGCACGATGCCGACGTTGGGTTCGATGGTGCAGAAGGGGAAGTTCTCGGCATCGATGCCGGACTTGGTCAGGGCGTTGAAGAGGGTCGACTTGCCCACGTTGGGCAGACCGACGATACCGCAGTTGAAACCCATGATGATGTCCTGAGTAAGATGGCGAGTGGCGCTCGCGAACGGGCGCTATTCTAGCTCAGCCTTGGCGCCGGTTCAGCCCGAGAAACTGTGCAGTCGGCTCATGGCGCGGGCCCAGTCGCCCGACACGGCCAGCGGCAGCGTGGCCAGGCACTCGTTGAGCGCTGCGCCGATGGCCTCGAGCTCCGCCTTGCCGGGGCGCCCTAGCACGTAGTTGGTGACCTGGCGGGAATCGCCGGGGTGGCCGATGCCGATGCGTAGACGGTTGAAGCCTTTCTCGCCCAGCGCGCTGATGATGTCGCGCAGGCCGTTGTGCCCGCCGTGGCCGCCGCCCTGCTTGTAGCGGGCAGCGCCGGGGGGGATGTCCAGCTCGTCGTGGGCCACCAGCAACTCGTCGGGGGCGATCTTGTAGAACTGACACAGGGCCGCGACGGCTGCGCCGCTGCGGTTCATGAAGGTGGTGGGCTCGAGCAGATGCAGCTCCTGTCCATCCAGCAGCACCTTGGCATAGAGGCCGAGGAACTTCTTCTCCTGGCGCAGTTCGGTGCCGGCCTGGCGCGCCAGAATCTCCACCAGCCAGGCGCCGGCGTTGTGGCGGGTGGCGGCGTAATTGTCACCGGGATTGCCCAGTCCGATGATCGCCTTGATCTGCGGCATGCGGGGTCTCCAAACAAAAACAAGCGCCGCAGCGCTTGGTCGAGACGGAAAGGGGCCGCCCGAGGCGGCCCCGACGGCATGGCTTATTCGGCGCTTTCTTCGCCTTCTTCGCCTTCCTCGCCCTCGGCCGTCTCGCCGCGGGTCTTGGGCTTGGTGATGCTCAGCACGGCGTTGTCATGATCGGCACCGTGGGTCAGCTCGACCAGGGTCACGCCGGCCGGCAGCTCAAGGTCGGAGAGGTGCAGGGTGGTGCCCAGCTCGACGTTGGTGATGTCGACTTCCAGGAAGTCCGGCAGGTCCTTGGGCAGACAGCTGATCTGGACTTCGTTGGAGAGGATGTGCAGTTCGCCGCCCTGGTCCTTGATGCCCTTGGACTTCTCTTCGCCCACCACGTGCAGCGGCACGTTGATGGTGATGGCGTGAGTGGCGTCCACGCGCATGAAGTCGGCGTGGGTGACCAGCGGCTTGTACGGGTGGCGCTGCAGATCGCGCACTACCACCTGCTCCTTCTTGCCGTCGATGACCAGGTTGAGCACGGAGGAGAAGAACGACTCGTCCTCGATGGCCTTGTAGAACGGGGCCTTCTCGAGGGAGATCGGCTGCGGCGCCTTGTCACCGCCGTAGACGATGGCGGGCACTTCGAGGTTCGCACGACGCAGGCGGCGGCTCGCACCTTTCCCCAGGTCGTTACGAACGCTGGCATTGAGTGTGAAATCGGACATGTTGTTGCCTCTTGCTGAATGTAAGGGAGACGTGCGACCCGCGACCTGATCGCGACGTTCCCGAAAGCCCCCGTGGGGGCGCTACTCCGGCGCCTGTTGTGCTGAGAGCTGCTGAGAGTCTCAGTGGAACATGGCGCTGACGGATTCTTCGTTGCTGACGCGGCGGATCGCCTCGGCGATCAGGCCGGCCACGCTGAGCTGACGAATCTTGCCGCTGCGACGGGCGACGTCGGACAGCGGGATGGTGTCGGTGACGACCACTTCGTCGAGTACCGAACCGGTGATGTTCTCCACCGCCGGCCCGGAGAGGATCGGGTGGGTGGCGTAGGCCACCACGCGGCGTGCGCCGTGTTCCTTCAGCGCGTCGCCGGCCTTGCACAGGGTGCCGGCGGTATCGATCATGTCGTCCACCACCACGCAGGTGCGATTCTCGATCTCGCCGATGATGTGCATCACCTGGGCCTGATTGGCCTGGGGGCGACGCTTGTCGATGATGGCGAGATCGGCATTGAGCTGCTTGGCGATGGCGCGGGCCCGGACCACGCCGCCCACGTCGGGCGATACCACCACCAGGTCATCGTAGTTCTGGCGCTCGATGTCGTCGAGCAGGATCGGCGAGCCGTAGACGTTGTCCACCGGCACGTCGAAGAAGCCCTGGATCTGGTCGGCGTGCAGGTCCATGGTCATGACCCGGTCGACCCCGGCCTTGACCATCATGTCGGCTACCACCTTGGCCGAGATCGGCACCCGGGCGGAGCGTACCCGGCGATCCTGGCGGGCATAGCCGAAGTAGGGCACCACGGCGGTGATCCGGGTGGCCGAGGCACGACGCAGGGCGTCAACCATCAGGATCAGCTCCATCAGGTTGTCGTTGGTCGGTGCGCAGGTGGACTGCAGAATGAAGACGTCCTTGCCGCGAACGTTCTCGTTGATCTCGACCGCGATCTCGCCATCGCTGAACTGCCCGACCGTGGCATTCCCCATACGAGTATCGAGACTCTCGGCGATCTTCTGGGCGAGTTCGGGGTTGGCATTCCCGGCAAAAACCATCAATTTTGACACGCGCATCCACCTATGCAGTGTTGGGGAGCTCAGTTGGCGATACAGGATACCGCAAGCGCGGCGATTCGGCGCTCGCTGACAGCACGTTCATCGGCCAAGAGCAGCATGTAGCGGGGAGAGGTTCAGGCCGCGAGCCATGAAAGCAGTATAGTGGCTCGGCAGATCGGCCATGATGTGCCGTGCTTCGGCCTGCGAGTCGAGCCGGGCGAAGATGCAGGCACCGGTTCCCGTCAGCATGGCGGGTGCACGGCAGCCTAGCCAGTCGAGTGCCTCGGCGACCTGCGGATAGAGTGATCTGACCGTGGGCTCGCAGTCGTTGCTCCAGCTGGGCGCTCCCCCCTGCAGTGCGCGCGCCATGGTAATCGGGGCAGTGCCACGTGTCAATTGCGGTGCCCCGAACACCGCGGCGGTGGCGACTTCGATGCCGGGGTGCACGACCACGAACCAGGGGGTGTCGAGTTCCACCGGGGTGAGCCTCTCTCCTACACCCTCGGCCCAGGCGGCACGACCGCGGACGAACACCGGCACGTCGGCGCCGAGGCGCAGGCCGAGTTCGGCAAGCGGCTCGAGCGGGTGGTCGAGACGCCACAGGCGGTCGAGGCCGAGCAGCGCGGTGGCGGCATCGCTGCTGCCGCCGCCCAGGCCGCCACCCATCGGCAGGCGCTTGGTCAGATGGATGTCGGCGCCCAGCCGGCAGCCGCTCTCGGCTTGCAGCAGCCGGGCCGCCCGCACGATCAGGTTGTCGCTGTCGGGCACGCCCGGCAGGGCCGGCGTCAGACGGATCTCGCCATCGTCGCGCAGGCGCAGATGCAGGGTGTCGCCGTGATCGAGAAACTGGAACAGGGTCTGCAGTTCGTGATAGCCGTCGGCCCGTCGACCGACGATGTGCAGCATGCGGTTGAGCTTGGCCGGTGCCGGCAGGGTGAGCTCGGCTGCGGTCGCGCTGTCGGTCATCGTCTCGATCGTCGACTCACGCCTCGGCTCAGTCATCGAGCACGGGGCGCCACTCGGTGACCACCAGGGTCACGCGCAGGTCGTCGTACTCCATGATCAGGCGGCGCGGCAGCCATAGCGATTCCACCTCGACCCAGTCGCGATAGTCGATCTGCCAGCCGTCCTGCTCCAGGCGCTGGGGAAAGCCCGTGTCGTCGTGCTCGAGCCGGTACTGGCTGTGATCGGCGGGCAGGCCGCGGATCCAGTCGGCCAGCGAGCTCACCGGCAGCGACCAGCCGAGCTGCTGCTGCATCAGCGCTTCCGGGGTCTCGGCCACGAAGCGGCCGTTGGCGTTGGTCAGGGAGAAGCGGCCCTCGCGGCCTTCGAGCAGGTTGCGGCCGCTGCCGAAGGGGCCGCTGATCAGCATGCGGTAGTAGTGTGGATGCTGACTCCAGTCGAGATTGGCGCTGGTCGACTCCTGGGGCGTGCGCAGGCCGGCCTTGCCGACCAGGATCCAGGTGTCCAGCTCGGCGAGGCGCTCCTGCTGGGCTTCCCAGCGGTCGGCGCGCATGTCGGGCGCGGTTCCCGGGGCGGCGCAGCCGGCCAGCAGGGCAAGTGTCAGGCCCGCCGCCAGGCATCGTATCGTGGTCATCCGGTGTGTCATGACGTCGTCTCGTGGAGCAGTGGGTTGGATCAGGGTGCCAGCTCGGGTATGCGTTCGAGAAGCTCGTCGATGAGCGGGTGTTCGTCGAAGCGCTGCAGCGCCTGTTCGACCACTCTGCGAGCATCATCGTGCCTTTCCAGTACCCATAGTACCTCGGCCAGGTGGGCGGCAATCTCCTGGTCGGGCATGCCGGCATAGGCGCGCTCCAGCCACGGCAGGGCGCGTTCGGGGTCGCCCAGGCGGTAATACACCCAGCCCAGGCTGTCCATGATGGCGGGGTTGCCGGGCTCCAGCGCATGGGCTCGCTCGATCAGCTCGCGGGCTTCCTCCACGCGGTCTTCGACGTTGAGGTCCGCCAGCGTGTAGCCGAGAGCGTTCAGGGCGGTGGCGTTGTCCGGGTTGGCTTCGATGATGCGCCCGAGATCGCGCTCCATGGCTTCGATGTCGCCCCGCTCCCAGGCGCGCATGCCGCGAAGATAAAGCAGGGTCTCGTCGTTGGGGGTGCGTGAGAGCTCGCGATTGAGCAGCGCATCGGCTTCCGCTTCCAGGCCGGCTTCGCCGAGCAGCTCCACTTCCAGTGCCACCAGCTCGCTGAAGCGGGCCTCGTGGCGCAGGCGCTCGATACGCAGGAAGGCACGGGCGTCGAGCAGCCGATCGTCGTCGATCAGCATGCGCGCCGCGCGCAGGCGGGCACGCAGGAAGTCGCCGCCGGGCGCCACCTGGCGATAGTAGAGCAGGGCGTTGTCCACCTCGTCCTCCTCCTCGGCAATGATGCCCATCAGGTAGAAGGCGGCGGGTGGGGGCTCGTCGCTGCTCACCAGGGGCAGCAGCAGGCGCCGTGCGGCATCGAGGTGACCGTCCTCCAGATAGAGGCCGGCGAGCGAGATGCGCAGCTCCTGATTGCCGATGTGCTCGTCGAGCAGGGTCGAAGTGTGACGCTCGGCGGCCTCGACATTGCCCAGCATCAGCTCGGCTTGTGCCATCAGCAGCAGAAAGCGCGGGTCGCCGGGAGACACCTCCAGGCCGCGGCTTGCGGCCTCGCGGGCCTGGCGCGGGTTGTTCGCCTCGAGGGCCAGCTGCGCCCGGGTCAGCCACAGGGCGGGCAGTTCGGCGTGGTCGCGGGCGAGCTGGTTCAGACGTCGCTCGGCCTGCAGCGACTGACCGGTGGCCGCCTCCAGGATGGCCGTGGCCAGCACGGCATCGTGATAGTGGGGGTGAGCGGTGGCTGTGGGGCGTTCGAGATGCGCGCGCAGCCGTTCGCGCAGGGGCAGCGGGTCGGTGCCGGCTTCCAGCGCCAGTTCGGCGAGCAGCGCCAGCTCCGCATGCTGGCCCTGCTCTGCCAGCGCCAGGCGCCATTCCAGGGCCGTCGTCCAGTCACCGCGCTGCAGTGCCAACCCCGAGAGCAGGCGCAAGGGCGCTTCGGCGTTCGGGGCGAGCTCGTGCCAGGTGCTGACCGCCTGGTCGAGCAGCAGGATGTCGTTGCTGAAACGCGCCGCCAGCGTGCCGCGTTCCGCCAGCGGGGCGGCCTGATAGCGCTCGGCCATGGCCAGGTAACCCAGGGTGGCGCGGCGGTAGTCGCCGCGCTGTCCGGCAAATTCCGCCGTCAGCAGCGTGGCCAGCCCTTCGGCGTCCAGGCCGCGCTCGATGGGCGGGGCCGAGGCCAGGGGGTCGTCTGTAGCGGTGGCGAATGGCGAGGTGGCCAGGCCTTGGCAGCCGCTCAGCAGTGCAGCCAGGCCAAGCACTGCCAATCCATGGCGCGAAGAGCGCTTCAACGTCGAGGGCATGCGTGTCTCATCTGGTGTCCCGAGGTGTCAGCATAACGGCTAGCCGCGCGGTGGCAAAGGGATCGCTGCGATCGGGGCGGCCAGGTCATGAATGCCGTTTGCCTTGTCGTGTGTCAATTGCGCGCTTGGTGCGGCTGGCGCCGAGTGCGAAAGGCTGTGATAGAATGCAGCGCCGCAGATATGTTTTTTTCACTTACGCTGCCGCCGGCCGACATCATCGAAGACGCTTAACGCATGACGCTTCTTGCCCTTGGAATCAACCACAGGACGGCCACTGTCGCGGTGCGCGAGCGGGTCGCCTTCACGCCCGCGCAGCTGGAGTCGGCGCTGACCCAGCTGCGCCATATTCCCCAGGTGCACGAAGCGGCGGTGCTGTCGACCTGCAACCGCACGGAGCTCTACTGCGTCACCGAGCCGAGCGGCGAGCGTGCCATTCTCGACTGGCTGAGCCATTTTCATGGGCTCAAGCTCGAGGAGCTCACCCCCTGCGCCTACCACTATCTGGACAACGATGCCGCGCGCCATCTCATGCGTGTGGCCGTCGGGCTCGATTCGATGGTGCTGGGCGAGCCCCAGATTCTCGGCCAGCTCAAGGAGGCGTATCAGTCGGCACGCCAGGCGAGCGGCCTCGGCGGTGAACTCGAGCTGCTGTTTCAGCACACTTTCTCGGTGGCCAAGCAGGTCCGCACGCGCACCGGGATCGGCCAGAATCCGGTGTCGGTGGCCTATGCCGCGGTCAGCCTGGCCAGCCGGATCTTCGAGGATTTCGCTCGGGCACGGGCGCTGTTGATCGGTGCCGGCGAAACCATCGAACTGGTGGCCCGACATCTGCGCGAGGCCGGCGTGCGCGACATGATCGTGGCCAACCGCACGCGCGAGCGTGCCGAGCTGCTGGCCGGCGAGTTCGATGCCGAGGCGATTTCTCTCAACGAGATACCCGATGCCCTGGCGCGCTCCGACATCGTCATCTCTTCCACTGCCGCACCGCTGCCGATCCTGGGCAAGGGCATGGCCGAGCGGGCGCTGAAGAAGCGTCGCCATCGGCCGATCTTCATGGTCGACATCGCCGTTCCTCGCGACATCGAGCCCGAGGTGGGCGACCTGGATGACATCTTCCTGTACACGGTCGATGATCTCAACGAGGTGATCCAGGAGAACCGTCGTCACCGCCAGGCGGCCGCCGATCAGGCCGAAGCGCTGATCGAGCATGGCGTGCATGTCTGGCTGCATGAACGGCGCATTCGCAGCGGCGGCGAGTTGATCCGCCGCTACCGCGACCGGGCGTCCGAGCTGCGTGAACTCTCGGAGCGTCAGGCATTGGCCCGGCTGGCCCGCGGCGAGGATCCCGAAGAGGTGATTCGCCTGCTCGCACATCAGCTCACCAACCGACTGTTGCACCACCCCACGGTGGCGCTGCGCGAGGCGTCCGGGAGCGAGCGACGCGATCTGCTCAGCGCTGCCGAGGCGCTGCTGCTGGACTCCCCATCCACGAAAATCTGACAGGACACGCCATGAAAGCGACCCTGCGCCAGCGTCTCGATGGCTTCGTCGAGCGCTTCGAGGAGCTCGCCGCCCTGCTGGCGGAGCCCGAGGTGATCGGCAATCAGCCCCGGTTCCGTGACTATTCCCGCGAGTATGCCGAGCTCGAGCCCCTGGTCGAGGCCTGGCGCGACTATCGCGCCACCGAGAGCGACCTCGAAGACGCTGCACAGCTGGCCGAAGACAGCGACGCCGAGATGCGCGAGCTGGCCCAACTGGAGCTGGAAGAGGGCCGGGAGCGGCTGGAAGGGCTGGAAGTGAGGCTCAAGCAGTTGCTGGTGCCGCGCGACCCCGACGATGGCCGCAATGTCTTTCTCGAGGTTCGCGCCGGTACCGGCGGCGACGAGGCGGCCCTGTTCGCCGGCGATCTGTTCCGCATGTACTCCCGCTATGCCGAGAAGCAGGGCTGGAAGGTCGAGGTGATCAGCGCCAGTCACGGTGAGCAGGGCGGCTACAAGGAGATCATCTCGCGGGTGAAGGGCGAAGGGGTCTATGCCAGGCTCAAGTTCGAGTCGGGCGCACACCGCGTACAGCGCGTGCCGGCGACGGAGTCCCAGGGTCGTATCCACACCTCCGCCTGTACCGTAGCGGTGATGCCGGAAGCCGACGAGGTCGGCGACGTCGACATCAATCCCGCCGATCTGCGTGTGGACACCTTCCGTTCCAGCGGCGCCGGCGGCCAGCACGTCAATACCACCGATTCGGCCATCCGCATCACCCACCTGCCCACCGGCGTGGTGGTGGAGTGCCAGGAGGAGCGCAGCCAGCACAAGAACCGCGCCAAGGCGATGTCGCTGCTGGCCGCACGCCTCAAGCAGAGCGCCGTGGAGAGCCGGCAGCGTGAGCAGGCCGATACCCGTCGCAGCCTGGTGGGCTCCGGCGATCGCAGCGAGCGGATCCGCACCTACAACTTCCCCCAGGGGCGGCTCACCGACCATCGCATCAACCTCACGCTCTACAAGCTGGGCGAAGTCATGGCCGGCGAGCTCGACGAGGTACTCGACCCCCTGGTGCACGAGCACCAGGCCGAGCAGCTCGCGGCGCTGCAGCAGGAGGTCTGAGGTGCAGCCCGTGGTGCCCGACGGCAGCGTCCGTCTCGATGCGCTGCTGGTCCGGGCGAGCGAGCGTCTGGCGCGTTCGGGCTCGCCCAGCCCCCGGCTCGATGCCGAAGTGCTGCTGTGCCATGTGCTCGGCGTCGAGCGCACCTGGCTCTACACCTGGGGCGACAGGAAGGCCCCCACCTTCCAGCGCGCGCGCTACGAGGCTCTGGTTGCCGCTCGGGCGTCGGGGCGCCCGGTGGCCTACCTCACCGGTACGCGCGAGTTCTGGGGGCTGTCTCTGAAGACCTCGCCGCATACCCTGATTCCGCGCCCCGATACCGAAACCCTGGTGGAAGTGCTGCTCGAACTGGCGGCACAACCATCGGGGCGGCTGCTCGATCTGGGCACCGGTACCGGCGCCATTGCGCTGGCCTTCGCCAGCGAGCGCCCCGGCTGGCAGGCGCTTGGCGTCGATCGGGTGCCCGAGGCCGTGGCGTTGTCCACCTCGAACGCCCACCGTCTGGCCATCGGCAACGCCCGGTTTCAGGTCAGCGACTGGTTTTCCACCCTGGCCGGAGAGCGCTACACCCTGGTGGCCGCCAATCCGCCCTATATCGACCCCGCCGATCCTCACCTGGGTCAGGGCGATGTGCGCTTCGAACCCAGAAGCGCGCTGGTGGCGGCCGACTCGGGGCTGGCGGATCTGCGTCATATCGTCGAGCAGGCCGTCGGTCATCTCGAGCCGGGCGGCTGGGTCGCGCTGGAGCATGGCCACGACCAGGCGGCCGCCGTGCGCGACCTGCTGCGCGGCTGCGGATATGTCGAAGTGGCCAGTCGCCAGGACCTGGGAGGGCGGGAGCGCATCACCTTCGGTCGGTTCATGCCAAAACGTTGAGGAGGCGGTACTGGAGGGGGAGCGGGGGCTGTGGTACACCTGTTCAGGAAATAATTCCAAATGTCGACATGTTTGTGACACCGAACACCAGCACTGCTCCTGATTGCCGCGCATTTTCAGGTCGATTTGCTGTCATGGCGACGCTTCACTCACTCTGAATCGGCATCCCTCGACACGACAATGAAAACCAAGACCCGCTCACTGGACCGTATCGACCTCAAGATCCTGCGCTGTCTGCAGGAGAACGCCCGCATCTCCTACGTCGACCTGGCCGCCCAGGTAGGCCTTTCCACCACGCCTTGCCTGGAACGCGTCAAGCGGCTCGAAAAGTCCGGCGTCATTCGCGGCTACAAGGCCGTGCTCGATCCGCGCTCGCTCAAGGCCAATCTGCTGGTGTTCGTCGAGATCAGCCTGGAGACCCAGTCGCCGGCGGTGTTCGACGAGTTCCGTCGCGCAGTCTCCCGTCTGCCCCAGATCCAGGAGTGTCATCTGGTGTCGGGGCAGTTCGATTACATACTCAAGTGCCGAATTCCCGAAATGGCCGCCTACCGTCAATTGCTCGGCGACGTGGTGTTGACCCTTCCCGGGGTCAAGGAGTCGAAGAGCTACGTGGTGATGGAGGAGGTCAAGGAGGAGTTCTCGCTCTACGTTCCCGACATCGAGGAGCTCGAAGGCAAGTAATGGCCATGAACGACGAGGCGCTGCTGCGCTACAGCCGGCAGATCATGCTGGACGCGATCGACATCGAGGGGCAGGAGCGCCTGCTGGCCTCGCGGGTATTGGTGGTAGGCGCCGGTGGGCTGGGCTCGCCGGTAGCGCTCTACCTGGCCGCTGCCGGCGTTGGCCACCTGATCCTGGCCGATGCCGACGCAGTGGAGCTTTCCAATCTGCAGCGACAGATCGCTCACGGCATGGCCGATCTCCAGCGTAACAAGGCGTGCTCCGCACGCGACTCGGCGCTGGCGCTCAATCCGGGTTGCGACATTCGTGTGATCGAGGCGCATCTCGACGAGGCTGCGCTCGATGCGGTGGTGGCCGACGTCGACCTGGTGCTCGACTGTACCGACCGTTTCTCCAGCCGCTACGCCATCAACGCCGCCTGCCGCCGAGCCGGTGTGCCGCTGGTGTCGGGAGCGGCGATCCGTTTCTCGGGGCAGCTCGCCGTATTCGATCCGCGCGATCCGGCTGCCCCCTGCTACGCCTGCCTCTACCCGCCGGGAGAGGGCGGCGACGAAGAGCTGCGCTGTGCCGAGAATGGCGTCGTGGCGCCGCTGGTGGGACTGATCGGCTGCTTTCAGGCGCTGGAGGCGGTCAAGCTGCTCAGCGGCGCCGGCAGCCCGCACCGCGGGCTCTCCACCTTCGACGGCATGACGGGGCAGTGGCGTCACTTCCAGGTTCCGCGAGATCCCGCCTGTCCCGTCTGTGCCGGCACCGAGAAGAGTGGGTGATGGTTATTATTTGACAGGTTTTGCGTGATACGAAACCGTAGGGTTACGTGATGTCACGACTTTTGTTTCTTAATTTATTGATTTAAAATATTTTTTCTGAAATTCGAGGCTCGCCCAAGAGAATCGTCTGGAAAATATCGTTGTTGGATACTTGACACTCCCCGTTGGTATGATGCCAGACTAAAGCAACCACAAGCTGGATCGCTCCAGGATTCGTTGCATGGCCGATGCCGCACAGTTTGCAAGCCCCGCCTCCTACTACCGAGACTCGGTGGCGGTACGTCTCGACCGGGCGTGCCCGCCGCAGCGCGGGCACCAGCGCGTTGACGTCTGCGTGGTTGGCGGTGGCATCACCGGCTGTTCCGCGGCGCTGCACCTGGCCGAGCGCGGCTACTCGGTGGCTCTGCTCGAAGCCCATGAGATCGGATTCGGCGCTTCCGGGCGCAGTGGCGGCCAGATCCTGCCTGGCCTGGGAACCGATATCGCCACCGTGGAGCAGGCGCTGGGCCGTGAGCGGGCCCGCCAGGTGTGGGAGATGAGCCGCGAGGCTGTACGTCTGACGGCGGAGCTGATCGAGCGCCATGCGATTCCCTGCGATCTTGCCTGGGGCTACCTGCATGCTGCGGTGAAGCCACGTCACGTTCGCGAGCTGCGTCAGTTTCAGGAGCGCATGGCGCGTGACTATGGCTATGAGGCGCTGGCCTGGCTCGAAGGCGAGGCGCTGCGTGAGCGGGTGGTCACCGACGCCTACCCCGGCGCGCTGTTCGATAGCGAAGGCGGGCATCTGCACCCCCTCAACTATACCCTGGGCCTGGCACGTGCCGCCCAGCAGGCCGGGGTGGCGATCCACGAGCATAGCCCGGTCCTGGACGTGCGCCGCGGCCAGCCGGCCACCGTGGTGACCGAGCACGGCGAGATAACCGCCGACTTCGTGGTGGTGGGGGCCAACGCCTACCTGGGCCGGCTGCTGCCGGAGCTGGACGGCCACATCATGCGTGCGGCCAACTACATCGTTGCTACCGAACCGCTGGGCGAGGCGCGGGCCAGCCAGGTGCTGCCGTACAACGATGCCATTTCCGACGCCAACTTCGTGCTCGACTACTATCGCCTGTCGGCCGATAAGCGACTGATCTATGGTGGAGAGGTCAGCTACGATGGACGCGAGCCGCGTGGCCTGCAGCGGCGCATGGATGCCAAGATTGCGCGGCTGTTCCCGCTGCTCGAGGGCGTGCGCATCGACTACCGCTGGGGTGGGGACGTGGCCATCACGCTCAATCGGGCACCGGACTTCGGCCGACTCGGCGCCAACGTCTACTACGCCCAGGGCTACTCGGGGCACGGCATGGCGCTGGCCGGGCTGGCTGGTAAGCTCCTGGCCGAAGCCATTGCCGGTCAGAGCGAGCGCTTCGACCTCTTTGCCGCCATGCCACACCGTCGCTTCCCGGGGGGCGAGCGTCTGCGCACGCCGCTGTTGGTGCTGGCGACCACATTCTACAAACTGCGTGACCGACTATAACGACGACAGGTTCGGCAAGAACCGCAACGAGGTTCCCATGAAAGACCTGGAAAGCTGGCTGAAGGAACGACGCATCACCGAGGTGGAGTGTCTGGTCAGCGACATCACCGGCATCGCCCGTGGCAAGATCACCCCCGTGTCGAAGTTCATGGCCGAGAAGGGCATGCGTCTGCCTGAAAGCGTGCTGCTGCAGACCGTCACCGGCGATTACGTCGAGGACGAACTCTACTACTCGCTGCTCGACCCGGCCGATATCGACATGCTGTGTCGGCCCGACAGTTCAGCGGTCTACCCGGTGCCCTGGGCGCTGGAGCCCACCGCCCAGGTGATCCACGACTGCTACGACAAGATGGGCAACCCCATCGAGCTCTCCTGTCGCAATCAGCTCAAGAAGGTGCTGGCGCTGTACGCGGAGCAGGGCTGGAAGCCGGTGGTGGCGCCGGAGATGGAATTCTATCTGACCAAGCGCTGCGAGGATCCCGACCTGCCGCTGCTGCCGCCCATCGGTCGCAGTGGGCGCCAGGAGACCGGCCGACAGTCGTTCTCCATCGATGCCGCCAACGAGTTCGATCCGCTGTTCGAGGACATGTACGACTGGTGCGAGATCCAGGGGCTCGACATCGATACCCTGATCCATGAAGAGGGGACCGCCCAGATGGAGATCAACTTCCGTCACGGCGACCCCTTGATGCTGGCCGATCAGGTATTCGTGTTCAAGCGCACCCTGCGCGAGGCCGCGCTCAAGCACGACGTGGTGGCGACCTTCATGGCCAAGCCGATCACCAACGAGCCCGGCAGTGCCATGCACATTCATCAGAGCGTGCTGGATGCGACCACCGGCAAGAGCGTGTTCGCCAACGAGGATGGCTCGATGAGCCAGCTGTTCCTGCACCATATCGGCGGCATGCAGCGCTTCATCCCCGAGGCGCTGCCGCTGATGGCGCCCAACGTCAACTCCTTCCGTCGCTTCCTGCCCGATACCTCGGCGCCGGTCAACGTGGAGTGGGGCGAGGAGAATCGCACCTGTGGCCTGCGCGTTCCCGATTCGTCGCCGCAGAACCGGCGCATCGAGAACCGCCTGCCGGGGGCCGATGCCAACGCTTATCTGGCCATCGCGGCCAGCCTGCTGTGCGGCTATCTGGGCATGGTACAGCAGCTCAACCCTTCCGCGCCGGTGCAGGGGCGGGCGTTCGAGCGACGCAACCTGCGGCTGCCGTTCACCCTGGAGCAGGCATTGGAGCGCATGGAGAACTGCAGCGAGCTCGAGCAGTACCTGGGCCATCGTTTCGTCACCGGCTACGTGGCGGTCAAGCGGGTGGAGAACGAGAATTTCAAGAAGGTGATCAGTTCGTGGGAGAGGGAGTTTCTGCTGCTGAGCGTCTAGTGGAGTAGGGAGAACGCCCGGCGGATGACATGGTCGGGCTCACGGAAACAGTGCAGACAAAACAATGCAAACACGAGGTGCCATCATGTCCTGTCAACGCAAGCTGTCCCTGGCCGTCGCGCTGGGTTCTCTGGCCATGGCCGCTGCTGCCGTCCAGGCCAACGAGGTGCGGGTCTACAACTGGTCGGATTACATCGCCCCGGACACCCTGGAGAAGTTCACCGAAGCCACCGGCATCCGGGTGATCTATGACGTCTACGACAGCAACGAGGTCCTCGACGCGGCGATGCTCGCGGGCCGTTCCGGCTATGACGTGGTGGTACCCTCCAACCATTACCTGACCCGCCAGATCAGCGCCGGCGTGTACCAGGAACTCGATCACGACAAGCTGCCCAACATGGCCAACCTCAACCCGGAGTTGCTGGACGACCTGGAGTTCATCGATCCCGGCAGCCGCTACTCCATTCCCTACATGTGGGGCACCAACGGCATCGGCTACAACGTCGAGCGGGTCACCGAAATTCTCGGCGACGATGCGCCGCTCGACTCCTGGGCGCTGATCTTCGACCCCGAGATCACCACGGCGCTGCGCCAGGGCGGCTGCGGTATCTCGATGCTCGATTCCGGCGACGAGATGCTCTCGCCGGCCATGGCCTACCTGGGGCTCTCTCCGCTCTCCGAAGAGACGGCCGACCTCGAGGCGGCCGGCGATCTGATTGCGGCCGTGCGCGACAACATCACCTACTTCCACTCCTCGCGCTACATCTCCGACCTTGCCAACGGTGACATCTGCGTGGCGGCCGGCTACTCCGGCGACATCTTCCAGGCCGCCGACCGCGCCGAGGAGGCCGGGCGCGACTTCACCATCGACTACATCATTCCCAAGGAGGGCGCGGCGCTGTGGTTCGACATGATGGCGATTCCCGCCGATGCGCCGAACCCCGACAACGCTCATGCCTTCATCAATTTCATTCTCGAGCCTGAGATCGCGGCCGCGATCACCGAGTACGTGGTCTACGCCAACCCCAACATCGCCGCCAACGAGTATCTCGATCCCGACATCCTCAACGATCCGGCCATCTACCCGGACCAGGAGGTGATGGACAACCTCTACGTGGCCGAGGAGAAGCCGCTGGCCGTGCAGCGGGTACGCACCCGCGTGTGGAACCGGGTCAAGTCCGGCATGTGAGGCTTCATGCCGGCCCATGCGGGCCGGCTGGTTCTGGTCTGGCTAGAGGAGGCGCTGCGATGCCGCAGACCCAGACACACGTTTCGGAGCCTGTGCGGCGAGCCACCGAAGGAGCGGTCGAAAGCGCTGCCGCACCAGGCAAGCCGCGACCGGTAAGGGAAGAGGGGCTGATGGAGATCCGTCGCGTCAGCAAGCGCTTCGACGGCGTGCTGGCGGTGGACGACGTCAGCCTGTCGATCCGCCGCGGCGAGATCTTCGCGCTACTGGGCGGTTCGGGCTCGGGCAAGTCGACGCTGCTGCGCATGCTGGCCGGTTTCGAGAAGCCCAGCGAAGGGCAGATCGTGCTCGACGGCGAGGACATCACCACCATGCCGCCCTATGAGCGGCCGATCAACATGATGTTCCAGTCCTATGCACTGTTCCCGCACATGACGGTGGCACAGAACATCGCCTTCGGTCTCAAGCAGGACCGGCTGCCTCGCCGCGAGATCGAGGAGCGGGTGGCCGAGATGCTCAAGCTGGTGCACATGGAAGCCTATGCCCGGCGCAAGCCGCATCAGCTCTCGGGTGGCCAGCGCCAGCGGGTGGCGCTGGCGCGTTCGCTGGCCAAGCGGCCCAAGCTGTTGTTGCTCGACGAGCCCATGGGGGCGCTCGACAAGAAGTTGCGCACCGAGATGCAGCTCGAGGTGGTGCAGATCCTGGAGCGGGTCGGCGTGACCTGCATCATGGTCACCCACGACCAGGAGGAGGCCATGACCATGGCCGACCGGGTGGCGATCATGTCGGATGGCTGGATCGCCCAGGTAGGCACTCCCATGGACGTCTACGAGAGCCCGGCCAACCGCATGGTGGCGGAGTTCGTCGGTTCGGTGAACCTGTTCGAGGGCGACATCGTGGTCGATGAGGTCGATCACTGCGTGATCGAGAGCCCGGCGCTGAGCCGCCCGATCCGTATCGGCCATGGGGTCAGCACCCAGGCCGACGAGCGTCGGGTATGGGTCGCGCTGCGTCCGGAGAAGACCGGCCTCACCCGCGAACGGCCGCAGGGCGACAGCAACTGGGAGGCCGGGGTGGTCGAGGACATTGCCTACCTGGGCGGCCTGTCGGTCTACTTCGTGCGTCTCGAGAGCGGTCAGCTGGTCAAGGCCAGCATGGCCAATACCGAACGTCGCGGCGACAGGCCGCGCTGGGACGAGTCGGTCTTCGTGCACTGGGACGAGCATAGTGCCGTCATCCTGCACGACTGAGCCATCGCCGGAGCCAGGGGAAAACTCATGACCAACCGTATCGTTCGCCTGCGACGGTGGCTCAAGCCCGGTCGCGGCTGGGTCATCGCCGTGCCGCTGCTGTGGCTAACGCTGTTCTTTCTGCTGCCGTTCGGCATTGTGCTCAAGATCAGCCTCTCCGAGGCGGCCATTGCGGTGCCGCCGTTCAGCCCCATTTTCGACTATGCCCACGAGACGCTGAACGTCGTCGTCACCTTCAGCAACTACCTCTTCCTGGCCACCGATACGCTCTACGTGGCGGCCTACTGGGGCTCGGTCAAGATCGCACTGCTGGCCACCGTATTGTGCCTGCTGCTCGGCTACCCCATGTCCTATGCCATGGCCCGGGCACCGGTCCATTGGCAGCTGGTGCTGCTGCTGCTGGTGATGCTGCCCTCCTGGACCTCGTTTCTGATCCGCGTCTACGCCTGGATGGGCATCCTCAGCAACAATGGCCTGATCAACAACTTGCTGATCTGGGCGGGGCTGATCGACTCGCCAATTCGCATGCTCAACACCAACTTCGCGGTGATATTGGGCATCGTCTATGCCTACCTGCCGTTCATGGTGCTGCCGCTCTATGCCAATCTCACCCGGCTCGACGGCTCGCTGCTGGAGGCGGCTTCCGATCTCGGCTCGCGCAAGATCAATACCTTCCTCAAGGTGACCCTGCCGCTGTCCAAGGGCGGCATCATCGCCGGCTCGATGCTGGTGTTCATACCGGCGGTGGGGGAGTACGTGATACCGGAGCTGCTGGGCGGGCCCAATACGGTGATGATCGGCAAGGTATTGTGGGAGGAGTTCTTCCACAACCGCGACTGGCCGGTGGCCTCGGCGCTGGCGATGGTGATGCTGGCGATCCTGATCGTGCCCATCGCCCTGTTCCATCGCTATCAGTCCCGTGAGCTTCAGGAGTGATGACCATGCGCAAGCCATCCTTCACTACCGTGATGCTGATCGTCGGGCTGCTGTTCCTCTATCTGCCGATGGTGGTGCTGGTCATCTACTCGTTCAACGCGTCACGCCTGGTGACGGTGTGGGCGGGGTTCTCGACCCGCTGGTACCTGGAGCTGTTTCGCGACCAGCAGATCCTCTCGGCGGTATGGACCAGCCTGCGCATCGCCTTCTTCTCGGCTTCCATGGCGGTGTGCCTGGGTACCCTGGCCGCCTTCGTGATGGTGCGTTTCACCCGCTTTCGCGGCAAGACGGCACTGTCCAGCATGGTCACCGCGCCGCTGGTGATGCCCGAGGTGATCACCGGGCTGTCACTGCTGCTGCTGTTCGTGCACATGGCGCAGACCATCGGCTGGCCGGCGGACCGCGGCATGGTCACCATCTGGATCGCCCACACTACCTTCTGTAGCGCCTATGTGGCGGTGGTGGTGGCGTCGCGCCTGCGCGAGCTGGATCTCTCCATCGAGGAGGCCGCCATGGATCTCGGTTCGCGGCCGGTGCGCACCTTCTTCCAGATCACGCTGCCGATGATCGCGCCGGCCGTGGCGGCGGGGTGGCTGCTGGCCTTCACCCTGTCGCTGGACGATCTGGTGATCGCCAGCTTCGTCTCCGGCCCCGGCGCCACCACGCTGCCGATGGTGGTGTTCTCCTCGGTGCGCCTCGGCGTCTCGCCGAAGATCAACGCCCTGGCCACGCTGATCATCCTGGCGGTGTCGCTGGCCACCTTCCTTGCCTGGTACATGATGCGGCGCAGTGAGGCCAAGCGCAGGCAGGCCATGCTCCAGGATATGACCGCAGGTCGATAACCTTTTCGTTGAGTGTGAGGTAGCTATGTCGAGCAGTGCCAACGCCGAGCACGTGGCGTCCTACTATGCCGCCACGGCCAACCCTTCGCCCGAGCGCCCCGCCCTCGAAGGCGACATCGAGTGCGAGGTGTGCGTGGTGGGGGCCGGCTTCACCGGGATCTCGTCGGCGTTGCATCTTGCCGAGCAGGGGCATGACGTGGTGGTGCTCGAAGCCTCCCGGGTCGGTTTCGGCGCCTCGGGGCGCAATGGCGGTCAGATCGTCAACAGCTACAGCCGCGACATGGACGTGATCGAGGCCAAGTACGGCACCGAGACCGCCCGCGCCCTGGGCGACATGGCCTTCGAGGGCAACCGCATCATCCGCGAGCGCATCCGCCAGTACGCCATCGCCTGCGATCTCAGGAACGGCAATCTGTTCGCCGCCTGCAACCGCAAGCAGCTCGAGGGGCTGCGTGAGCACAAGGCGCTGTGGGAGCGATTCGGCAACCACGAGCTCGAGCTGCTGGAGGGCGAGGCCTACAAGCGCGAGATCGGCAGCGAGCGCTACACCGGTGCCCTGGTGGACCACTCCGGCGGCCACCTGCACCCGCTCAACCTGGTGCTGGGTCAGGCGGCCGCCTTCGAGTCGCTGGGCGGCGTCATTCACGAACGGACTCCGGTCAGCGGGGTGCGTCACGGCGAGACGGTGACGCTGACCACCCCGCGTGGCAGCGTACGCGCCCGGCGCGTGGTGATGGCCGGTAATGCCTACCTGCAAGGGGTGCTGCCGGAACTGGAGAGCAAGTCGATGCCCTGCGGCACTCAGATCGTCACCACCGAGCCATTGCCGCAAGCGCTGCGCCGCGAGCTGATTCCCAACGACATGGCGGTGGAAGACTGCAACTATCTGCTCGACTACTACCGCTTCACCGCCGACGGGCGCCTGCTCTACGGCGGCGGGGTCAACTACGGCGGTCAGGATCCGGCAGACATCGCCGCGGTGATCCGACCCAAGATGCTCAAGACCTTTCCCCAGCTTGCCGAGGTGCGCATCGACTTCGCCTGGAGCGGCAATTTCCTGATGACGCTGAATCGCCTGCCCCAGTTCGGCCGGCTCAACGACAACGTCTACTACGCGCAGGGCTACTCGGGCCACGGGGTGACCTGTTCGCACCTGGCGGGTCGGCTGATCGCCGAGGTGATGCGCGGCGAGAGCGCGCGCTTCGATGCCTTCGCCGGCCTGCCTCACTTGCCGTTTCCCGGCGGGCGGCTGCTGCGGGTACCGCTCTCGGCGCTGGGCGCCTGGTACTACGCCACGCGGGACCGGCTGGGCTGGTGAGTGTCGCCAAGGGCTGACACCGGGACAAAAAAAGTGAAAGCCGCTGCGCTACGCTTATTGCCTTGTCTCGACGCCGTATACTGAAGGTATCCCACGGGCGGCATGGAGTCGCCGCCCTGCGTCTCTCCTCCACATCGTATCGAGCCGAGCCTTGTCAGCCCGGGGCGCGTGGCGTCCTGCAGGAGGAGTGTCATGAATAAATCGATCGTGATCGGAACCACGCTGAGCGTGCTCGGTCTGGGTGGTCTGGCCTTGGGCGCGTGGCAAGTGCAGCAGGACCAGGAGCCGCAGGAGCGCGGCCCCCAGTTTGCCGAGGTCGTGGCGGTACAGCCGGTGACGCGCAGCGTCGAGACGCCCCGCGAGGTATGCGAGGACGTGGTAGTGCACCAGCAGGCACAGGCGCCCAGCCGCGATCCGCATCGCATCGCCGGCACCGCGGCGGGAGCCGTGGTGGGTGGACTGCTGGGCAATCAGGTCGGCGGTGGCAGCGGCAAGACCCTGGCCACCGTGGCAGGGGCGGTCGGCGGCGGCTACGCCGGACGCGAGATCCAGGGCCGTATCGAGGCCAACCAGACCCAGACCTATACCACCACGCAGCGTCAATGCCATACCGTCATGGACAGCTCCGAGGAGACCGTGGGTTACGACGTGACCTGGCGTCACGGTGAACTGACCGAGGTCTCGCGGCTGGATCACCGGCCCCAGGGCAACCGCGTGCTGCTCGACGAGGGGCAGCCGCGCTGGGACCTGCCGCTGGCCAGTGCGGATGGTTGATACCTTCCCTTCGTGATCTTTCCCGTCATGCATGCCCCGGCTCCGGCCGGGGCGTCGTTTGGCGGCTTGCTGCCTCTCTCGGTCAGGCCTGCTGCGTCAAACGTGACGCAGGTACCAGGCATACTCCAACTGACTCACCGCCTGCATGGCCTGTTCGCGCTCGGCCCGGCGATTGGCCAGGAAGACGTGTACGAAGTCGCTGCCCAGAGCGTCCTTGAGCGGTTCGCTCGCCTCGAGCAGATCGAGGGCCTGCTGCCAGCTGTTGGTCAGCGTGGGCTCGAACTGTTCGTAGGCGTTGCCTTCCACCGGGGCGGGCGGCGTCAGCTGACGGTCGATGCCGTAGTCGATGCCGGCCAGCAGTACCGCCAGCAGCAGGTAGGGATTGACGTCGGCGCCGGCGACGCGATGCTCGATGCGCCTGGCGTCGTTGCAGCCCGAGGGGATGCGCAGGGCCACCGAGCGGTTGTCGAAGCCCCAGGTAGGGGTCATGGGCACGTAGAGCCCCGGCTGGAAACGGCGGAACGAGTTGAGGTTGGGTGCGCAGATCGCCATGCAGGCCGGCATCAGTTCGAGCAGCCCCGCGACGGCCCGGTGCAGCGTTTCGCTGCCCAGCGGGTCGCCGTTTTCGGCGGCGAAGACGTTGCGCCCGGTGTCATCCAGCAGGCTGAGATGCACATGGGTGCCGTTGCCGGCCTCGAGGCCGTAGGGCTTGGCCATGAAGGTGGCTTCGAAGCCGTGATTGAGCGCCACGCCCTTGATCAATCGCTTGAGCAGCACGGCGCTGTCGCAGGCCTTGAGCGCATCGTCGCAGTGGCCAAGGGTGATCTCGAACTGACCCGGTGCACACTCCTTGAGCGTGGTATCCAGCGGCAGACCCTGGCATTCGGCGGCCTGGCGTACGTCGTCGAGAAAGTCGGCATACTCGTCGAGCTCCCCGATGGAGTAGAGCTGGCTCTGGGTGGCGCGTTCGCCGCTGCGAGGAGAGCGTGGCGGCTGGATCCGGCCCTCGGCGGTGCGCTCCCTGTCCAGTAGGTAGAACTCCATCTCGACCGCCGCCACCGGTACCAGACCACGCTCGCTCAGCCGCTCCAACTGGCGTGACAGCACCTGGCGCGGGTCGGCGAAAAAGGGACTCTCGTCGCGCTCGACCATGGTCATCAGCAGCTGCGCCTGGCGCCCGCCGCGCAGCCACGGGGTCGGCATCAGCGTGCCTGTCACCGGTCGACAGACCCGATCGCTGTCGCCGATGGCGAGACCCAGGCCGGTGGCCTCGATGGTGTGGCCATTGATGTCCAGGGCGAACACCGAGGCCGGCAGGTTGATGCCCTGACGGTACACCTTGTCCAGGTTCTCACGGGGAATGCGCTTGCCGCGCATCACGCCGTTGAGGTCACTGATCAGCAGATCGATGCTGTCGATGTCGGGATGACGGTCAAGGAACTCGCGGGCCTGATCTGCACTTGGCGACGGCATGGCAGCACCTGTTGTGTGTTGAGATGTCCGGTTTCGCTCTATCTTTCGATGCCGTGTCGTTGTTGTCAAATCCTTTACGCTAGTGTTCGGGCCAGGATAGCGGTCGTTGGCTTGTTGGCTAGGTTTTCCTTGGGTTTATTCCGAGGATTTTGCCGTTGGGGTGGATTTTTTCTCTGGCTTGGTGGAAAGTTTAATCAACACTCGTCGCTTTTTCATCGTCTGATTTGAGGAGGCTGTCATGCCGAGCCGTCCCTTGGTGGGGGTCATCGCCTGTCGTCGCGAAGTCGAAGGGCATCCCGCTCATGTGGTGACCGACAAGTATCTGAGCGCTCTGCGCGCCTACGGCATGGCGCCGGTGGTGCTGCCGGTGTGGCAGGACGCCGCCGATGGCGATCTGCTCGGCCACCTGGATGGACTGCTGCTCACCGGCAGCTACTCCAACGTCGAGCCTGCGCGTTATGGCGCCGAGCGGGCACCGGAAAACACGCATGACGACCCGCATCGCGACGCCGCTGCGCTGGCCTGGATATCCGCTGCCGTGACGCGGGGCCTGCCGCTGCTGGGTATCTGTCGCGGCTTCCAGGAGCTCAACGTGGCCTATGGCGGCACACTGCATCAGGCGGTGCAGAACGTGCCCGGCCTCGCCGATCACCGTGAGCCGGAAGCCGACTACGCCACTCGCTACGCGCCGGCCCATGACATCGAGATCGTGCCCGGCGGCCGCCTGGCAGCACTGCATCCCGAGCCCCATGCGCGGGTCAATTCGCTGCATCAGCAGGGCATCGACCGGCTGGGCGGCGGGCTTGCCGTGGAGGCCCGTGCGCCGGACGGCCTGATCGAAGCGGTGTCGGTGGCCGCGGTGCCGGGGTTTGCCCTGGCCGTGCAGTGGCACCCCGAATGGCAGCCGCGGGAGCACCCGCTCTACGACGCCATGTTCAAGGGTTTCGCCGCCGCCTGCCGCGAGCACTGCGGCGAGCGCTCACTGGCCTTGACGAGCTGATCGGGGGGAGCCATGCATACCGAGACCTACCGCCAGTTGGATCGGGAGCACCACCTGCACCCCTTCACCGACTTCAAGGCGCTGGGCGAGGAGGGCAGCCGTATCGTCACCCACGCCGAGGGCGTCTACATCCATGACAGCGAGGGCAACCGCATCCTCGACGCCATGGCCGGGCTGTGGTGCGTCAACCTGGGCTACGGCCGCGAGGAGCTGGTCGAGGCGGCCACCGTGCAGCTGCGAGAACTGCCTTACTACAACAACTTCTTCAAGAGTACCCATCCGCCGGCGGTGAAGCTGGCCGAGATGCTGTGCCGGCTGGCGCCGGCGCACATGAACCGGGTGTTCTTCACCGGCTCGGGCTCCGAGGCCAACGACACGGTATTGCGCATGGTGCGCCGCTACTGGGCCCTGGAAGGCAAGCCCGACAAGCAATGGATCATCGCCCGCGAGAATGCCTACCACGGTTCCACCGTGGCCGGCCTGAGCCTTGGCGGCATGGCGCCGATGCATGCCCAGGGCGGTCCTCTGGTACCCAAGATCGCCCATGTGCGGCAGCCCTATTGGTTTGGTGAGGGAAAGGTTGCACAAGGGCGGGTTGGAGAAGGGCGCGATACCAGCCCGGAAGCGTTCGGCCGCGAGTGCGCCGCAGCCCTGGAGGCGAAGATTCTGGAGCTCGGCGAGGAGAACGTCGCCGCCTTCATCGCCGAGCCGGTGCAGGGCGCGGGTGGCGCCATCATCCCGCCGCAAAGCTACTGGCCGGCCGTCAAGGAGGTGCTGGCCAGGTACGACATCCTGCTGGTAGTGGACGAGGTGATCTGCGGCTTCGGCCGGCTGGGGGAGTGGTTCGGCAGCATCCACTACGATTTGAAACCCGATCTGATGCCCATCGCCAAGGGGCTCTCGTCCGGCTACCTGCCGATCGGCGGCGTGCTGGTGGGCGACCGCGTCGCCGAGACCCTGATCGAGCGCGGCGGCGAGTTCTTCCACGGTTTCACCTACTCGGGGCATCCGGTGTGCGCTGCCGTGGCGCTGAAGAATCTCGAGCTGATGCAGGCCGAGGGCATCGTCGAGCGGGTGCGTGACGACGTGGGACCCTATCTCGCCGAGCGCTGGGCCACCCTGGCCGATCACCCCCTGGTGGGCGAGGTGCGCTCGCTGGGGTTGATCGGGGCACTGGAGCTGATCGACCCCGACACCGGCGAGCGCTTCGACAAAGCGCGGTTCCCCAAGGGCTTTGGTGTCGGCACCCTGTGTCGCGACATCTGCTTCGATCATGGCCTGGTGATGCGCTCGGTGGGTGATACGATGATCATTTCACCGCCGCTGGTCATTACCCGCGCCGAGATCGATGAGCTGGTCCGCCTGGCCTGGGAGGCGCTGGACGAGACCGCGAGGCGACTGGCCGCACGCGAACAGGCGGATGGTCCAGCCATCATGATCCAGCCATCAATAGAGGAGTCCCGATCGTGAGCCGTACGCCAACCCCTCGCACCCTGGCCGACTGGCAGGCCCGGGCCGCCGAGCTTTCGTTCGAATCGCGCGCCTTCATCGACGACAGCTTCGTCGCTGCCGAGAGTGGCGCCACCTTCGAGTCGCGCAATCCGGCCACCGGCGAGATCCTGGCCCAGGTGGCCAGCTGTGACGAGCCCGATGCCGCGCGTGCCGTGGCGGTGGCACGCCGGGCCTTCGCCGACGGCGCCTGGTCGCGCCTGGCACCGGGCAAGCGCAAGAAGACCCTGCTGCACCTGGCCGATCTGATGGAAGCCCACAAGCACGAGCTGGCGCTGATCGACACCCTCGACATGGGCAAGCCCATCGCGAGCTCGCTGGGCGACATGGCGGGCGCCATCGCCTGCATTCGCTACCAGGCCGAGTGCATCGACAAGCTCTACGGCGAGGTAGCCCCCACCGGCGAGGAGACCCTGGCGCTGGTGCTGCGTGAGCCCATCGGCGTGGTGGCGGCCATCGTGCCGTGGAACTTCCCGTTGATGATGACCGCCTGGAAGATCGCCCCGGCGTTGGCCGCCGGCAACAGCGTGATCCTCAAGCCCTCGGAGAAGTCGCCGCTCTCCGCGCTGCGCCTGGCTCAGCTGGCCCAGGAGGCAGGCATCCCGCGCGGGGTGTTCCAGGTGCTGCCGGGCTTCGGCCACACCGTGGGCAAGGCGCTCGCGCTCTCCATGGGGGTCGACTGCCTCGCCTTCACCGGCTCCACCGCGGTGGGCAAGCAGCTGATGCAGTACGCCGGGCAGTCCAACCTCAAGCGGGTCTACCTGGAGTGCGGCGGCAAGTCGCCCAATCTGGTCTTCGCCGACTGCAAGGACCTCGACACGGTGGCCAGCCACGCCGCCGCGGCGATCTTCCACAACCAGGGCGAAGTGTGCATCGCCGGCTCCCGGCTGCTGGTGGAGAACACGATTCGCGACGACTTCGTCGAGCGGGTACTCAAGGCTGCCGAGAACATGCAGCCGGGCGATCCGCTGGACCCGGACAGCTTCATGGGCGCCATCGTCGACGAGGCCCAGCATCGTCGCATCCTCGACTACATCCGCCAGGGCGTGGAAGAGGGCGCGCGGCTGCGCACGGGCGGCCAGGCCATCGACGGCCCGGGGCTGTTCATCCCACCCACGGTGTTCGACGGCGTCACGCCGCAGATGACCATCGGCCGCGAGGAGATCTTCGGCCCGGTGCTGGCGGTGTTCGGCTTCGACACGGAAGAGGAGGCGGTGGCCATGGCCAACGACACCCCTTACGGCCTGGCGGCGGGACTGTGGAGCCAGGACATCGACCGCATCATGCGCGTGACGCGGCGGCTGCAGTCGGGGCAGGTATTCGTCAACAACTGGGCGGGTGGCGACCAGACCATGCCCTTCGGCGGGGTCAAGCAGTCGGGCAACGGTCGCGACAAGTCGCTGCACAGCCTGGCGGAGTACTCCGAGCTCAAGAGCGTATGGATGTCGCTGCAACCAAGTTGATCCTGTCAGAAATCGGCAGGGGATGAGCCGGCGGCCGTGGCAGGTATACTGGCGCCACGACCGCCTGCTGGAGACTCCCCTTGATCGATCTTGCCACGCTGCTGGCCACGCTTCCCCTTGGCTACGCCATGGCGCTCACGGCGCTGCTGGCGTTCCTGCTCGCCTTCGGCCTGGCCGGCTGGCTCGCTGCGCGACGGCAGCGTGCCGAGGCGGCGCGGCACGAAGCCGCCTTGGCTGACTTGCGCGTGCGGCTGGCCGAGCGTGAGAAGCAGCTCGATGACGCAAAGCAAAGGCTAGGCGAGGTGCAGGTAAGCGAGGCCCGACTGGCCACCACGCTGGAGCAGAAGCAGCAGCACTTCGAGGCCCAGTTGGCGCTGTTGCGCGACAGCCGCGAGCAACTGCGCCAGGAGTTCGAGAACCTGGCCAATGAGATCCTCGAGCGCAAGGGGCGCGCCTTCTCCGAGCTTTCCCAGCAGCGCATCAGCGGCCTGCTGCAGCCAATCCAGGCCGAGATGAAGGGCTTTCGGGAGAAGGTCGAGACGATTCATCGCCACGATACCGAGCAGCGCGCCGGGCTGCGCGCGGAACTGCGCCACCTGCAGGCGCTCAATCGCGAGATCACCGATCAGGCCGAGCGCCTGACCCAGGCGCTGCAGGGGCAGAAGAAGGTGCAGGGCAACTGGGGCGAGCTGATGCTGGAGAACGTGCTGGAGGGTTCCGGCCTGCGCCCCGGCAAGGATTACCAGCGCGAGGTGAGCTTCGCCACGGCGGAGGGTCGCCGTCGCCCCGATGCGGTGGTCTACCTGCCTCAGGGGCGCCACCTGGTGATCGACGCCAAGACCTCGCTTGCCGCCTATGTGCGCTACGTCAACGCCGAGGACGAGGGGGAGAGAGGGCAGGCCCTGGCCGCCCATGCCTCGGCGGTGGGCGAGCGTATCGCCGAGCTGGCCGACAAGCACTACTACGATCTGCCGGGCCTCAATTCGCCGGATGTGGTGATCATGTTCATCCCGGTGGAGTCGGCCTACGTCGAGGCGCTCAAGCACGACGAGACCCTCTACCAGCGCGCCATCGAGCACAACGTGCTGGTGGCCACGCCCACCACGCTGCTTACCAGCCTCAACGTGGTGCGTCAGCTGTGGCGCTTCGAGGACCAGAGTCGCCACAGCGCCGAGCTGGCCAATCGTGCCGAGCGGTTCTACAACAAGCTGCGGCTGTTCCTCGAGAGCATGCAGGAGGTGCAGGCGAAGCTCGACGGCGCGCGCGACAGCTACGACCGAGCCATGGGACAACTGGTCAACGGGCGCGGCAACCTGATCAAGCAGGCCGCCGAATTCCAGGAGCTGGGAGTGGCGGTGAAGAAGGAGCTGCCCGCCGAGCTGGTCGAGCGGGCCGGCCTCGAGCTCGAGACTGCGCGCCCCCGCCAGGCGCTGCCGGACGGGGGCGGACGAGGCTAGGTTCTCCCAGCCAAGTGGGTGCCTAGAAGTTGGCCCACTCCGGCTGGCGCTCCGCGGCGGCAAGCTGTAGCTGGCGCATGATGGGCCGGGGCGCCGTAAGCATCTCGCCGTACGGCACGCTTTGGCCATCGGCGCGAGCAGTGCTCGGCAGTTGGAAGGCGGCCATGGCGTTCATCAGCTGACGGGCATGCTGGCGCAGATTGTCGGCTGCCGTGGCGCTTTCTCCCACCAGGGTGGCGTTCTGCTGGGTGACCCTGTCCATCTCGGCCACCGCCGTACCGGCTTCCTGCACGCCGGCGCTCTGTTCGACGCTGGCCTGACTGATCTCGCGCATCAACTGGCTGACCCGCGCGATGGCCTCGATGATCTCCTCGGTGGCCTGACGTGCCTCGGCAGCCCGGGCGTTACCGCTCTTCACCCGCTCCACATTGCTGGTGATAAGCTCGTTGATGTCGCTGGCGGCCTCGGCGCTCTTCTGGGCCAGCTTGCGCACTTCGGCGGCAACCACGGCGAAGCCTCGGCCGTGCTCGCCGGCGCGTGCCGCTTCCACCGAGGCGTTGAGCGCCAGGATATTGGTTTGAAAAGCGATGTCGTCGATGGTCGAGATGATGCTAGCGATCTCGCTTGCACTGCTATCGAGTTCGTTCATGGTGGCCGCCATCTGCTCCACCGCCATGCCCCCCTGACGTGCCTTGTGCGAGGCACTCTCCGCTTCATGACTGGCCTGTGCGGCGTTGGCGGTGTTCTGCACCACGGTGCCGTTGAGTTCTTCCATGGCCGAGGCGGTCTGGGTCAGAGCGCTGGCCTGCTGCTGGGTGCGTGAGGCGAGGTCGGTGTTGCCCTCGGCAATCTGTTCGCTGTTGCTGGCCACGGCTTCGGCAGCGCCGCGAACCTGGATCACGATGGCCTGCAGCTGGCGCGCCATTTCCACCTGTGATGCCATGATGCTGTGGCGGTCGCCAACGCGCAGGCGTCCGGCAGTGGCCAGTTCGCCACGACCGATCGCCTCGGCGAAGGCCTTCACCTCATGGGGCTCGGCGCCGAGCTCGCGCAGTAGCTGGCGCGCCAGCAGGTAGGCGATGGTGCCGCCCGTTGCCAGAGCCGCCAGACACAAGGCCAGCATCAGCATCTGGAAGCCGGCGGCGGTGTCGCGGGCCAGCAAGGTATTGGCTGCGCTCTCGGCTTCCTGGTGATCGATGAAGTCATTGATGCGGTCGAGCCAGGCGAAAAAGGCCGGACCGGCCTCGCTCAGCAAGGCTTCCCGTGCACCGCCGACGTCGCCCTGTGCACGGCGCTCCATCACCTGGGTGGCCAGCCGCTGAGTGGTGTCGGCTTGCCGCTCGATGGCCGCCAGCAGCTCACGTTCGCGGGAAGAGGCACTGACCTGTATGGCGGCCGTCATGTCGTTGGCGGCACGCTGGTAGTCGTCGGCCAGCGCCCGGTAGTCGCGTTCGATTTCCCCCAGGGCAGTGGCCGATTCGACCAGGGTCATGTCGCGCAGCAGAATCGCGCGGTCATGCACGCTGCCGCGCCAGTCGATGGCGTGGCGCTGCTTGGCACCATTGACGTCGTGGATGGTAGTGAGGCTGCGATCGATACGGTTCACTTGCACGATACCGATGGCGGTGAGCAGGACGATCAAGGCGAGCACGGCGGAGAAACCGGCGAGCAGGCGAGTGCGAATGCCCAGGCGGGCAAGGCGGGCCGAGGATGCCTTCATGTTCTTGGTTCCCTTGTACGTGTAGTGGTAGGCCTCACAGGGAGGTCCATTGTTGTACAAGAGGCACTCTAATTATTGTACATAACTTATGCAAAATATTTTTATCCTATACAGCCAATAGCCAGCCCCACATGCGGGGATGGCGTGTATCTGACTGACATAAAAAACCTGCCGCTCGGGCAGGCTTGGATAAAGGTTGTACAAAAGGTTGGTTAGAAGGCGCGGGCCGGCGTGCAGCAGCTCACCAGACGGCACGGCTCGCTGCCGGGATTGCGGAAGCGGTGGGGCACGTTGGTGTCGAAGTAGTAGGCTTCACCCGGGCCGAGCAGACGGGTTTCGGGACCAATGGTGATCTCGATGGTGCCCTCCAGCACCACGCCGGCTTCCTCGCCCTGGTGCGCGATCATCTCGCGCCCGGTGTCGGCGCCGGGCGGATAGGTCTCGACCATGAAGGCCAGCGCGCGGCTGGCACGATTGGCGCCGACCAGCTTGTAGACGACCTCGCCGCTGCCCACGTCGGCCAGCTCGTCGGCGGTGTAGAAGACCTGGTCGCGGCTCTCCATGTCCATGGTGAAGAAGTCGCCGACGCTGATGGGGATGGCGTCGAGGATCTTCTTCAGCGAGCTGACCGAAGGGCTCACCTTGCCCTGTTCGATCAGCGACAGGCTGGAATGGGTGACTCCGCAGCGCTTGGCCAGCTCGCGCTGGGAAATGCCGCGCAGGGTGCGCAGGGCGCGCAGGCGTGCGCCGACGTCGTCCGACATGCCGATCTCCTAATCCCGCGGGCGGCGCCCAGGCGCCGCCCGCCATGCCTCAGCAGAGGGCATCGAGCTTCTGCTTGAGCAGCTCGTTGACCTGTTGCGGATTGGCGGTGCCGCGCGAGGCCTTCATCACCTGGCCGACGAAGTAGCCGATCATCTTGCCGCGCTTGTCCGGCTCGGCGTCGCGATACTGGGCCACCTGGGCCGGGCTGTCGGCGATCACCTGATCGATCATCGCCTCGATGGCGCCGGTATCGGTGACCTGCTTGAGCCCCTGGGCCTCGATGATGTCGTCGGCGCTGGCGCCCTGGCCGTTCCACAGCGCCTGGAACACCTGCTTGGCGGCCTTGCCGTTGATGGTGTCGTCGAGCACGCGAGCGACCAGTTCACCCAGCTGACGGGCCGAGACGGGGCTGTCCTTGATCGCCAGGTTCTCGCGGTTGAGCGCGCCCGCCAGTTCACCCTGCACCCAGTTGGCGGCCTGCTTGGCGTCGCCGCAGACCTCCCTCACCTCGTCGAAATAATCCGCCATCTCGCGGGTGGCGGAGAGCACGCTGGCATCGTAGGCCGAGAGGCCCAGCTCGTTCTCGAAGCGGGCGCGCTTCTCGGCCGGCAGCTCCGGCAGGTTGTCGCGCAGATGATCGATGTAGGCCTTGTCGAGCACTACCGGCAGCAGGTCGGGGCAGGGGAAGTAGCGATAGTCGTTGGCCTCCTCCTTGGTCCGCATACTGCGGGTCTCGTCGCGCTCGGGGTCGAACAGGCGTGTCTCCTGCACTACCTTGCCGCCATCCTCGAGCAGCTCGATCTGCCGCTCCACCTCGAAGGCGATGGCGCGCTCGACGAAGCGGAACGAGTTGACGTTCTTGATCTCGGCGCGGGTGCCGAAGGCTTCCTGGCCCTTGGGCCGAACCGAGACGTTGACGTCGCAGCGCATCGAGCCCTCGGCCATGTTGCCGTCGGAGATGCCGAGGTAGGTGACGATGGAGTGGATCGCCTTGAGATAGGCGGCGGCCTCCTTCGCCGAACGCATGTCCGGCTCGGAGACGATCTCCAGCAGCGGCGTGCCGGCGCGGTTGAGGTCCACGCCAGTCATGCCGTGAAAGTCCTCGTGCAGCGACTTGCCGGCGTCTTCCTCAAGGTGTGCGTGGTGCACGCGGATCGATTTGGTGGTGCCGTCCTCCAGCGTGATCTCGACCGCCCCGGCGCCGACGATGGGCTGGTACATCTGGCTGGTCTGGTAGCCCTTGGGCAGGTCGGGGTAGAAGTAATTCTTGCGGTCGAACACCGAGACTTCGGGAATCTCGGCGTGGATCGCCAGGCCGAACTTGACCGCCATGGCCACGGCTGCCTCGTTGAGCACCGGCAGCACGCCCGGCAGTCCCAGGTCGACGGCGCAGGCCTGGGTGTTGGGCTCGGCGCCGAAGGCAGTGGAGGCGCCGGAAAAGATCTTCGAGCGAGTGGCGAGCTGGACGTGAACCTCCAGCCCGATCACGGTTTCCCATTGCATCAGGCGTTCTCCTCGGCGAGCGCGGGGCGTTGACGGTGCCAGTCGGTGGCCAGCTGGAACTGATGGGCGACGTTGAGCAGCCGCGACTCGGTGAAGTGGCTGCCCAGGATCTGTAGCCCCACCGGGCGCTTGCCGACGAAGCCGGCCGGCACGCTCATGCCGGGGATGCCGGCGAGATTGATGGCGATGGTGTAGATGTCCTGCAGGTACATCTGCACCGGATCCTTGTTGGCGCCGAGGTCGAAGGCCGGGGTGGGCGAGGCGGGGCCCATCAGGACGTCGACCTCCTCGAAGGCGTCGAGGAAGTCCTGACGGATCAGCCGGCGCACCTGCTGGGCCTTCTTGTAGTAGGCGTCGAAGAAACCCTCGGAGAGGGTGTGAGTGCCGATCAGGATGCGGCGCTTGACCTCGTCGCCGAAGCCCTCGGCGCGGCTGCGCTTGTACAGGTCGATCAGGTCCACGGGGTTGGCGCAGCGGTGGCCGAAGCGCACGCCGTCGTAGCGCGACAGGTTCGACGAGGCCTCCGCCGGGGCGATGACGTAGTAGGCCGGAATCGCGTAGTGGGTGTGCGGCAGGCTCACCTCGCGCACGCTGGCGCCGAGCGATTCGAAGACCTTGATCGCCTCGCGCACGGCGGCTTCCACCTGCGGGTCGAGGCCGTCGCCGAAGTACTCGCTGGGCAGGCCGATCTTGAGCCCGGAAAGCGCGGTGCCGAGCTCTTCGGTGTAGTCGGGCACGCCGCGCTGCACGCAGGTGGAGTCGCGCAGGTCGTGGCCGGCCATGGCGTTGAGCAGCAGGGCGCAGTCCTCGGCGCTGCGAGCCATGGGGCCGGCCTGGTCGAGGCTCGAGGCGTAGGCGATCATGCCGTAGCGCGACACCCGGCCGTAGGTGGGCTTGAGCCCGGTGATGCCGCAGAAGGCCGCGGGCTGGCGAATCGAGCCGCCGGTATCGGTACCGATCGCCGCCGGTACCAGGCCCGCCGCCACCGCCGCGGCGCTGCCGCCGGACGAGCCGCCCGGCACGGCGGCGAAGTCCCAGGGGTTCTTCACCGGGCCGTAGTGGCTGTTCTCGTTGGAGGAGCCCATGGCGAACTCATCCATGTTGGTCTTGCCCAGGCTGACGGTACCGGCGGCTTTGAGCTTCTCGACCACGGTGGCGTCGTAGGGGGCGATGAAGCTGTCGAGCATCCGTGAGCCGGCGGTGGTCTTCACGTCCTGGGTGCAGAAGATGTCCTTCAGCGCCAGCGGCAGGCCGGTGAGCGTACCGGCCTTGCCCGCGGCACGGGCGGCGTCGGCGGCATCGGCGGCGGCCAGAGCCTGCTCGTGGGTCACGGTGATGAAGCTGTTCAGCTCGCCGTCGAGACGGTCGATGCGGCCGAGCAGGTGCTGGGTCAGTTCGCGGCTGGAAAAGTCGCCGGCGTCGAGCGAACGGGTCAGTTCGGCAAGGGTCTTGTCATGCATGCGGCATGGCTCCATGAAAGCGTGCCGTTGAAAGAGAGGCGAATGCGGCGCCGATGGGCGCTGCCTGAATGGCGACCGGGATCACTCGACGACGCGAGGAACCAGGTAGAGCCCATTTTCCACGGCCGGAGCGCACTGCTGGAAGCGGCTGCGCTGGTCGCGCTCGGTGACTTCGTCGGCGCGCAGGCGCTGGGTGACGTCGAGCGGATGGGCCAGCGGGGCGACCCCTTCGGTGTCGAGTGCCTGGAGCATGTCGACCATCTCGAGAATACGGCCTAGGTCGTCCACGTAGCGGGCGGCCTCGTCGTCGGTCAGGCCGAGCCGGGCCAGATGAGCGGCCCGCTGCACGTCTGCGTGTTCAAGCGCCATGAGCTGAGTGTCCTCGCACGGATGGAGTGTTATGAACAGCGGGAAAAGGTACCATATTCGAGCCATGGCGGGCACTCTTCTCGCATCTGGAGCGGCCTATGTCGCTTGCTGCACTGAGGCGGCGATGATACCGTTTGCATCCGCACTGGTCCCGGTCTGCACTAGGTAACGACGTCCATGTTCAAACGCTTGAGGGGGCTGTTCTCCAGCGATCTTTCCATCGATCTGGGTACGGCCAATACACTGATTTACGTTCGCGGTCGCGGTATCGTGCTCGATGAGCCGTCCGTAGTGGCCATTCGCCAATCCGGCAACATGCGCAGCGTGGCCGCGGTTGGCGCCGATGCCAAGCGCATGCTGGGCCGTACGCCGGGCAACATCACTGCGATTCGTCCGATGAAGGATGGCGTGATTGCCGACTTCACCGTTACCGAGCAGATGCTCCAGCACTTCATTCGCAAGGTGCACCAGAGCACTTTCCTGACGCCGAGCCCGCGGGTGCTGGTCTGCGTACCCTGCATGTCGACCCAGGTCGAGCGCCGGGCGATCAAGGAGTCTGCGGAAGGGGCCGGTGCCCGTGAAGTGTTCCTGATCGAGGAGCCCATGGCCGCCGCCATCGGCGCCGGCCTGCCGGTGGACGATGCCCAGGGCTCGATGGTGGTGGACATCGGTGGCGGAACCACCGAGATCGCCATCATTTCGCTGAATGGCGTGGTCTATTCCGAATCGATCCGTGTCGGTGGCGACCGCTTCGACGAGGCGATTTCCGCCTACGTACGCCGTCACTACGGCAGCCTGATCGGCGAGGCCACCGCCGAGCGTATCAAGGAAGAGATCGGCTGTGCCTACCCCGGCGGCGAACTGCGCGAGATCGACGTGCGCGGCCGCAACCTGGCCGAGGGTATCCCGCGCAGCTTCACGCTGAACTCCCATGAGATCCTCGATGCCCTGCAGGAGACGCTCTCCTCGATCGTCGCTGCGGTCAAGAGCGCGCTGGAGCAGTCGCCGCCCGAACTCGCCTCCGACATCGCCGAGCGCGGCCTGGTGCTGACCGGCGGCGGCGCCCTGCTGCGCGACCTGGACAAGCTGATCTCCGAGGAGACCGGGCTGCCGGTCATCGTCGCCGAGGATCCGCTGACCTGCGTGGCGCGCGGGGGCGGCAAAGCGCTCGAGATGATCGACCGGCACACTTTCGAGCTGCTCTCGAGCGATTGACGCCGCAAGGCCGTTTTCCAGTGCGAATCGACGTATGAACAGGTGCGGCCGGGCGTGCCGCGCCCGGTGCGGGGGGAACGTCTATTAAACCGCTGTTCTCGCACGGTCATGTGCCTGGCTACCGCATGCTGCTGTGTGTGGTAGCCGCGTCTGCCTTGATGTTCGTCGATCATCGTTTCACCCGCATGGAAGAAGTGCGGGCTCAGCTCACCACCGTCGTGGCGCCGATTCAGTGGCTCGTGGCGCTACCCAGCGACGTGCTCACCTGGGGCTCGCTGGCGCTTTCCGAGCAGCGTGCCCTGGTGGAGGAGAACCGCCGCTTGCGCGAGCAGATCCTGCATCTGTCGCACCGGGTCCAGCACATGTCGAGCCTGACGGCCGAGAACGTGCGCCTGCGCGAACTGCTCGGTGCCGCCGCTCGTCTGGAGGCTCCCTATATCACTGCCGAGCTGCTCTCGCTCGACTCCGACCCGTTCACCCATCAGATGGTGATCGACCGCGGGCGTCGCAACGGGGTCTACGTGGGGCAGCCGGTACTGGATGCGTCGGGGCTGGTGGGGCAGGTGACGGCGGTGTCGGCCTATTCCAGCCGGGTGCTGATGGTGGCCGACGCCAGCCATGCACTACCGATTCAGATCAACCGTAACGGCCTGCGCTTCGTGCTGCAGGGCAGCGGCCAGTACGATGCCCTGAGAGTGATACACGTGCCGGATACGGCCGATATTCGCGAGGGCGACCTGCTGGTAACCTCGGGGTTGGCGGGGCGCTTCCCGCCGGGTTATCCCGTGGCCAGGGTCACCGAGGTGGTCCACGACCCGGGGCAGCCCTTTGCCCGAGTGACGGCCGAGCCCGTCGCGCGCCTGCAGCGTTCCCGTCACTTCCTGCTGGTGTTCCCACCCGATCCGGCGCCGGTGCCTGACGATGAAGTGTGGGACCTCGAGTTGCCCGATGAGCTGGTGGACGAAGCCACGCTGGAGGAGTCGAACTGATGCCGAGCGGATCGACCACGGCGCTGCCCTGGATTTGGCTCACCCTGCTGCTGGCGCTGTGCCTGCAGGTGATGCCGCTGGCCGAGGGCTGGCAGATCTGGCGCCCGGACTGGCTGGGGCTGATGCTGATCTATTGGTGCATGGCCGCCCCCGCCCGGGTCGGGGTCTTCCACGGCTTCGTGCTCGGCATCCTGCTCGACCTCATCGAAGGTGCCCCGCTGGGGCAGAACGCCTTGACCCTGTCGCTGCTGGCCTTTCTCTCGGCTTTGATCTATCCGCGCTTTCGCACCTACTCGCTGGTGCAGCAGGCGCTGCTGATTCTGGTGCTGCTGGGGCTCGTGCAACTGGTCGAACAGTGGCTGCGCACCCTGTTCGGTCCGTTCTCGATGCATCTTGCCTTCCTGATCCCTTCGCTTATCGGCGCGGCGCTGTGGCCGTGGCTTGCGACCATGTTCCAGGCCTTCGAGCGCCGCTTGGTCCGGCATGACTGAGGGCCGGCCCGGAAGCCACGAGACGCCGGCAGCGGCCGTGCTGTGCCTGGCATCGGCCTCGCCGCGACGCCGCGAGCTGCTGGCCAGCATCGGCGTCGGCGTCGAGGTGCGGCCGGTGGACATCGATGAGACGCCGCTGCCCGACGAGCTGCCCGAAGCCTATGTGCTTCGCCTGGCCCGGGAGAAGGCGCTGGCGGGCAGCCGTCGATCGACGCTGCCGACGCTGGGGTCGGATACCGCTGTGGTTTGCGATGGGCGGATACTCGGCAAGCCTGCCGACAGGTCCGAGGCGGCGACCATGCTGCGTCTGCTGTCGGGGCGCGTCCACCAGGTGCTCACCGCCGTGGCCGTGACGGGGCCGGCCGAGCTGCTCGAGACCTGCGTGACGACACGGGTCTTCATGCGCGAGATCGACGACAGCGAAATGGCGGCTTACTGGGCGACCGGCGAACCTGCCGACAAGGCTGGCGGCTATGCCATCCAGGGTTTGGCGTCGATCTTCATCGAGCGCATCGAGGGCAGTCACTCCGCGGTCGTCGGGCTGCCGCTTTACGAAACGGCGCAGCTGCTGGTACGACAGAACGTGCCGCTTTGGTGTGGTGCTGTCTAGCCGCATCACTATGTCATAATGCGGCTATTGAACTGGACAAGGATTTCCGCATGAGCGGCGAAGTACTGATCAACCTGACGCCGATGGAAACCCGCGTGGCGGTGGTGGAAAACGGCGTGCTGCAGGAGGCGCTGATCGAGCGTACGCGCCGACGCGGCATCGTCGGCAACATCTACAAGGGACGCGTGGTGCGGGTGCTGCCCGGCATGCAGGCGGCCTTCGTCGACATCGGCCTCGACCGTGCGGCTTTCATCCATGCCCATGAAGTGATGCCTCCCGGCACCCCACCGGAGGAGCAGGCCACCATCGGCCAACTGCTCCACGAGGGGCAGGCGCTGGTCGTCCAGGTCACCAAGGATCCCATCGGTTCCAAGGGCGCACGTCTCACCACCCATCTGTCGGTTCCTTCACGCTACCTGGTCTACATGCCCGACTCCCCGCACCACGGCGTGTCGCAGCGCATCGAGGACGAGCGTGAGCGGGAGCGCCTGCGCGAGCTGCTCGAACTCTGCCAGCAGGAGCAGGAGATCGAGATCACCGGCGGCTTCATCGTGCGTACGGCGGCGGAGAACGTGGGCAAGGAGGAGCTCTTCTCCGACATGCACTTCCTGCTGCGGCTGTGGCGCAAGGTCAGCGAGCGCAAGGTGACCGCGCCGGCACCCAGCGTGATCTACGACGATCTGCCGCTGTTCATCCGTACCCTGCGCGACCTGATGCGCGACGAGATCGAAAAGGTGCGCATCGATTCGCGGGAAAATTACGTCAAGCTGCTGGAATTCGCCGAGGAGTTCATGCCCGACTCCTCGGCCCGCATCGAGTACTACCCCGGGGAGCGGCCCATTTTCGACCTCTACAGCGTCGAGGACGAGATCCAGAAGGCGCTGGGGCGCAAGGTGCAGCTCAAGTCGGGCGGCTATCTGGTGATCGACCCGACCGAGGCGATGACCACCATCGACGTCAACACCGGCGGCTACGTGGGGCACCGCAACCTCGAAGAGACCATCTTCAAGACCAATCTCGAAGCGGCCAACGCCATCGCCCGACAGCTGCGGCTGCGCAACCTGGGCGGCATCATCATCATCGACTTCATCGACATGGAGGACCCGGAGCATCAGCGCCAGGTGCTGCGGGTGCTCGAGAAGGCGCTGGAGCGCGATCATGCCAAGACCAAGTGTACCGGGGTCACCGAGCTGGGGCTGGTGCAGCTGACCCGCAAGCGCACCCGCGAGAGCCTCGAGCAGACCCTGTGCGAGTCGTGTCCCACCTGCGGTGGGCGGGGCACCCTGAAAACCGCCGAGACGGTGTGCTACGAGATCTTTCGCGAGATCCTGCGCGAGGAGCGTGCCTACAACGCCGAAACCTACATGGTGCTGGCATCCCAGCCGGTGGTGGATCGGCTGCTCGATGAGGAATCGGCTGCGGTCGCCGATCTGGAGGCCTTCATAGGCAAGACGATTCGTTTCCAGGTCGAGGCGCACTATTCCCAGGAGCAGTACGACATCGTGCTGATGTGAGCGACCGATGCATCCCTTGCGTCAGGTAGGCCGCTGGAGTCTCACCCTGCTGGCCGTGCTGCTGGCCCTGGCCGCGGTGCTGCTGGTGGCGCTGCGGCTGGCGCTCACCCAGGTCGACCAGTTGGCGCCGCGCGTCGAGCGGTTGCTGGAGGCGCGTACGGGTGCTGCGGTAGAGCTGCGTGAATTCGACGCCGGACTGGCCCGGCTCGACCCCGTGATGACGGGTGGCGGGCTCACCATGAGCACGCTGCCGGGGGAAGCCGGCCTGCCGCTGCTGGAAGTCGAGCATGCGCAACTGCGGCTGGATACCGCAGCCAGCCTGCGCACCGGTGTGCCCGTGGTCGCGGATGCGCGTCTCAGCGGGCTCACGCTTCACCTCTATCAGGACGAGCAGGGCGGCTGGCACTGGCCGGATCCGGCCAGGATTCCTCCTGAGCTTCTCGAAGGCGAGTTCGATCTCGAGCGGCTCGACTTCTGGGTCGGGCTGCTGCTGCGACAGCGCGCCTGGGTGGAGGACGTGAGGCTGGTGCTGCACGGGCGCGAGCGGCGGGTCGACATGCTCGCGCCGCGCCTGCTGCTCACCGGCGACGAGCGGCGAGCCCATCTCGAGGGCGAAGTGCATCTCGAGGGGCAGGAAGAGGCCACGCTGCAGGCCGTGCTGGAAGTGTTCCCCGGACCCACAGGATTCCGCGATTTCAGCGCCGCCCTCCAGGCCGACATGAAGCTCGACACGCTGATCGATCTGGTCGAGGTGTTCACCCTCGACGACCCTCTGCGCCTGGAGGACGCCAGCGGCGACGTCACCCTCTGGGGGCGCTGGCATCGTGGAGCGCTGGCCGATGCGCGGGTGGATATCGACGTGCCGCGGCTGGTGCTGCGGCGTGACGACGAACCCATCGTGCTGGAGCCGCTCAGAGCCCGCGGTCAGTGGCTGCGCAACGACGAAGGCTGGGAGGCGTGGCTGCAGGGTGACGCTGCGGCTGCCGACTGGGCGGAGCCGCATGAGCTCGCAGACGAGCGACAGCCGGCGCTGCCGCACTTCTGGCACATGCGCTACGACGACGACGAGGGCTGGTGGCTGACCACCAGCCAGTTCGAGCTGGCGTCGCTGGCGGCTTGGCGCGAACGCATTTTACTTCCCGAAGGGTTGGTGCGCACCATCGACGCCCTGGAGCCTCGCGGGCTGATCTCCGGGCTGGGCGTGGGCCGGCGCAACGGCCACTGGCTGGCTCAGGCCGCGCTGCATCGGGTCGAGGTGGAGCCGTGGGACGAAGTGCCGGGCGGTGGACCTCTCGATGCCTGGGTCGAAGCGCGGGATCTCTCGGGGCGAATCGAGTTCGTCGGTGTCGGTGACCCCGCGTTCAAGGTGCCAGAGCTCTATCCGGCGCCGATGGAACTCTCCCATGCCAGCGGCGAGGTGCGCTGGACCTACGAGGGGCCGCGCACCTTCGTCAGCGGACGAAATCTCATGGCCGGCTGGCAGGGGGCTGAAGTGGAGGGCGGTTTCGGCCTGGCGATCGGCGGTGGCGTGCATGGCGGCCTGGGGCTCGACTTGCGCTTCCGCAACGCCGATGCCCTGGAGCGTCCGCTGGTGGACTGGCTACCTGCCGACGTGTTGGGCGAGGAACTCGATGCCTGGCTCGCGGCCGGCGTGGCCGGCCGTGTGCCGTATGGCGAGCTGAAGCTGCATCTGCCGCTCCGACGTGGCGGCAGCGGCATCGAGCCGCGACTGCGGCTGGATCTCGAGATCGAAGAGGGCAGGCTTCCCTTCGACCCTCGCTGGCCGGTGATCGAAGGTCTCGAGGGGCGACTCACCGCGGGTATCGGCACTCTCGATGCCGAGGTCTATCACGCCGAGAGCCTGGGAGTCCTGGGGCGCAACGGGCAGGTCACCATCGAGGATGACGTGCTGCACGTGATCGGCGACCTCGCGTCCGATGCCGATGGGATACGCCGCTACCTGCGCGCCATCCCCGTCGACGGCATGGAGCAGGTCGACGATTGGCGCGGGGAGGGGAGCGCCAGCGGCAGGATCGAGCTCAGCACCCTGCTGGGAGAGGACGACGGCTTTCGGCTCGACCTCGAGACCGACGTCGACATGCAGCGGCTCGTCTACCTGCCGCTGGAAGTGCCCCTCAGTGATGTGAAGGGGCCGCTCGCCTGGCGTCAGCGCGATGACGACGGCGGGCTCGAGGGGCGCCTGGAAGGACGCTTGTTCGGCGGGCCGGTCAATGCCGACATCGATACCCTGGCCGGGCGTGTCGAACTGGATGGCGCTGCCGAGGTGGCGCGGATACTGCAGCGCTTCGATGCCACCGCCCTGGCCGGTGGGGTGTCGGGGCGTCTGCCCTGGCGGGCGCGCTTCACGCTTGGTGAAACGCGCAATACGTTCCGCTTCGACAGCAACCTGCAGGGTGTCGCCATCGACCTGCCGTCGCCGCTGGGCAAGTCGGCCGGCGAGAGTCGTCCGCTGTGGGTCGAGGCCGATCTCGATCAGCAGCGAGTGGAAGCGGAAATGGGCGGCGATGCCCGCCTGCGCTGGCGCGGCCTGCCGTGGTCGGATATAGGCCAGGGCCAGTTCTGGTTGGGGCGACTGCCGGAAGCACCCAGTTGGCCCGAGCAGGAGGGCTGGTCGGGCACGATATACCAATCCCGCCTCGACCTGGTGGAGTGGGGCGCAGCGCTGGCACCGATGCTCGATGGAGGAGCGCCGGGGGGTGATGGCCCCGGGGCGCTGCGTTACCTGCGGGTGGACACCGCCTGTCTCGTCGGCCCGGAGGATTGCCTGGGCGTGATGTCGGCCGAAGCGCGTCCGCACACGGGAGGCGGCTGGCGCATAGGCCTACGGGGAGATCTGCTCGAGGGCTATCTCGATTATCGTCCCTTTCTCGCCGAGCCGCTGGACATCGCGCTAGACCGTTTGACGCTGGACGGCCTGCTGCCCGCCGAGACGCAAGACACCGGCAATCTTCTCGCGGAGCTGGATGTGCCGCCGGACCCGACGCCGTTGCCCGGCTGGGTCGGCGAGGTACCCAACGGCCGGCTGCGACTGGCGGAGATCCTGTATCAGGGCCGGGTGATCGGCCCGCTCACGGCCCACTGGGAGGGCTCGCCGCAACGGCTCAGAGTGGCGCCACTGGGGCTCACCCTGGGACAGATCTCGGCGCGGGGAGAAGTGATCTGGGAGTCCGCCGGTCCGGGCGACAGCCTGACCCGCTCACGGCTCGACCTCGATGGGCGCGACCTGGGTACGGCGCTGGAGCGGCTCGGTCAGCCGGTCTCGATTCGCAGCAACGAGACACGCGTACGCAGTCAACTGGCCTGGCCGGGGCCGCCCTGGCAGTTCGCCCTGGCCCGCTCGCGTGGCAGCGTCGAGGCGGAGCTGCGCAATGGACGCTTCGTCAACCTGGAGTCTCCCACGGCGCGAGTGGTGGGTCTGCTCAACGTCGACAACCTGGTACGACGGCTGCGCATGGACTTTTCCGACGTGACCGGCCAGGGTACGGCCTTCGATCATGTCATCGGGGCTGCTACCCTGTATGGAGGCGTACTGGAGACGACCGGCCCCATCAGGATCGACGGCCCGGCCACGTCCTTCACGCTGGAGGGCACCGTCGACCTCTCGCGTCGGGAACTGGACCAGCGCCTGGGCGTCACAGTACCCGTCAGCAGCAGTTTGCCGCTTGCGGCGGTGATTGCCGGCGCGCCGGTGGTAGGTGGCGCGCTGTTCATCGCCGATCGACTCTTCGGCAGCGCCATCGACCGAGTCACCCGAATTCACTATCGCGTGCGCGGTCCCTGGACCTCGCCCGACATCACCTTGGAAACCGCAGAATGACGACATCCTCATCCGCTCTGCTCGATACCGCCGCGGAGATTCTGTTGCACCCCGGCGGACTGGACGTCGAGGCGCTCGACGCAGGTCTTGGCCATGTGCTGACCCCGGGCGTCGACTATGCCGATCTCTACTTTCAGCGCAGCTGGCACGAAAGCTGGGTACTCGAGGATGGTGAAGTCAAGGAAGCGAGCTACAACATCGACGGCGGTGTGGGCGTGCGTGCCATGGCCGGCGAGAAGACCGGCTTCGCCTATTCCAACCAGATTACCGCCGATGCCCTGGCGGAAACCGGCCGCACGGCGTCCGGCATCGTGCGCAGCGGTGCCAGCCTGTCGGTTGCGCCACGCATCGCGACCGGCGCAGAGCTGCGCTACGCCACGGTCGACCCGCTGTCGGGTCTATCGGCCGAGGAGAAGATCGCGTTGCTCAAACAGGCCGATCGCGTGGCGCGCGCCGCCGATCCCGCCATCACCCAGGTCAGCGCTTCCCTGACCGGCGTTCATGAGGTCGTGCTGGTACGTGCCAGTGACGGCACCCTGGCGGCGGACGTGCGCCCGCTGGTGCGCTTCAACGTCAGCGTCATCGCGGTGAAGAACGGCCGTCGCGAGCGCGGCAGCGCCGGTGGCGGTGGGCGCTACGCCATGTCCCGCCTGCGTGACGACAACGCCGCCGAACGCTTTGCCAAGGAAGCGGTACGCCAGGCCCTGGTCAATCTGGAGGCGGTGGACGCCCCCGCCGGACAGATGCCGGTGGTGCTCGCGCCCGGCTGGCCCGGCATCCTGCTGCACGAAGCGGTGGGGCACGGCCTCGAGGGCGACTTCAATCGCAAGGGCAGCTCGGCCTTTGCCGGGCGCCTGGGTCAGCGGGTGGCGGCTCCCGGGGTCACGGTGGTGGACGATGCCACCCTGGCCGATCGGCGCGGCTCCATGAGCGTGGACGACGAAGGCACGCCGGGCCAGTACACCCCGCTGATCGAGGACGGCATTCTCACCGGCTACATGCAGGACAAGCTCAACGCCCGGCTGATGGGCATGCAGCCCACCGGCAACGCCCGGCGCGAGTCGTTCGCCCACATGCCGATGCCGCGCATGACCAACACCTACATGCTGGCCGGTCAGGACGACCCGGCGGAGATCATCTCGAGTGTTCGCCGCGGCATCTACGCGGTCAGCTTCGGCGGTGGCCAGGTGGACATTACCTCGGGCAAGTTCGTGTTCTCGGCGAGCGAGGCCTACCTGATCGAGGACGGCAGGATCACCGCGCCGGTCAAGGGGGCGACCCTGATCGGTAACGGGCCGGAGGCGATGGGACGGGTATCGATGATCGGCCACGATCTGGAGCTCGACACCGGCATCGGCGTATGCGGCAAGGAGGGGCAGGGCGTGCCGGTGGGCGTGGGTCAGCCCACCTTGAAGCTTGATGAGCTCACCGTCGGCGGCACCGCTTCATGAGTGAACGTGCCTGCCGCCTGACCAGTCCCGAGCGGCGAGTGGTTTAAAGCCCCGCCGTCTCGCGGATGAGTCGGAACAGCTTGCGCGCATTGGCCGGGGGCTTGCCCCGCTCACGCTCGTTCTTGGCGTTGCGGATCAGCTGGCGCAGGGCCTGACGGTCGACGTCGGGATGCTCCTCGATGAAGGCTTCGACGGCATCGTCGCCCTCCTCGATGAGGCGGTCGCGCCACTTCTCGAGGCGATGGAAGGCCAGGTCGCGATGACGTTTCTCCTGCTCGACCTCGTCGAACACCGCCTGGATCGCCTCGAGATCCTCGCGCCGCATCAGCTTGCCGACGTACTGCATGTGGCGACGGCGCCCTTCATGAGAGCGGATGCGGGAGGTTTCCTCGACGGCGGCGAGCATGTCCTCGGACAACGGGAAGCGGGCGCGCTCGGTCGGCGTCATGGCGATGATCTGTTCGCCCAAGGCCTGCAGCGCGTGCATTTCGCGCTTGAGCTGGGACTTGCTGGGCCGTTCGTCGGAGCTTTCGTCGGAGAAAGTGGGAATGTCCTGGGTCATGCCGCATCCAAGTGATGAGAGGGCCGGCTTCGGGCTGGCCATCGGGTGATGAATAGGGTCGAATGACCGCAGTATATCAGTCCGTCGCGCCGCGGCGGGAACAGACACGAACGGATACCGGCGCTGCCGGTGGATGAGGGAGATGAACATGAGCAAGGCTTTCGATGCCGCCGCCCAGCAGGCGCTGCTGGAGTCGCGTGCCGAGCAGGCGCTGGCGCTGGCGCGACACCTGGGAGCCGATGCCTGTGAGGTGGGGGCCAGCGTCGACCAGGGTATCGGCATCAGCGTGCGGGAAGGCGAGGTGGAATCCGTCGAGCTTTCCCGCGATCAGGGTATTGCCGTGACCGTCTACCTGCGTGGCCACAAGGGCAGCGCCTCCTCCACCGATGCCGGTGAGGCGTCGATCCGCGAGGTCGTGGAGAAGGCCATGGCCATTGCGCTCTACACCGGTGAAGATCCCGCCGCGGGCCTGGCCGACGCCGAGCTGATGGCCACCGAGCTGCCCGACCTCGACGTGCACCACCCCTGGCCGCTCAGCACCGAGCAGGCCATCGAACTGGCGCTGGCCTGTGAAGCGGCAGGCCGCGCCGAGGCGGGCATACGTCAGTCGGAGGGCGCCTCGCTCTCCAGCGGCGAAGGGGTGAGGGTCTACGCCAACAGCCATGGCTTTCTCGGTAGCCAGCGCGGCAGCCGCCACTCGCTCTCCTGCATGCTGATCGCCGAGGATGCGAGCGGCATGCAGCGCGACTACGACTACACCAGTGCACGTAACCCGCGTGAACTGCGCGACGCCGAGTCGGTCGGCCGCAAGGCGGCCGAGCGCACCCTGCAGCGGCTGGGGGCGCGCCGGCCCGCCACCGGGCGCCTGCCGGTGATGTTCGATGCCACCGTCGCCAGCGGTCTCGTCGGTCACCTGATGAGTGCCATCGCCGGCGGTTCGCTCTATCGTCAGGCCTCGTTCCTGTGCGAGCGGCTGGGAGAGAGGCTGTTTCCCGACTGGTTCACGCTCGGCGAGCGGCCCATGGAGCGCGGTGCCATGGCCAGCTCCCCGTTCGACAACGACGGCGTGCAGACCCGTGACAACGTTTTCATCGAAGAGGGGCGTCTGGCCAGCTACATGCTGTCGGCCTACAGCGCACGCCGCCTGGGCCTGCAGACCACGGGCAACGCCGGCGGCGCCCGCAACCTGCGGATCGCGGCACCGCTGGCGGCGCGCGAAGAGCTGTTGGCCCGCATGGGGCGTGGGGTGCTGGTGACCGAGCTGATGGGCCAGGGGGTGAACGGCGTGACCGGCGACTACTCCCGCGGAGCGGCTGGCTTCTGGGTCGAGAACGGCGAGATCCAGTATCCGGTCGAGGAGTTCACCATCGCCGGCAATCTCGAGACGATGTTCAAGGGCCTGCAGGCCGTGGGCAGCGACATCGACACCCGCGGCAGCATTCACACCGGCAGCTGGCTGATCGACGAGATGACCGTGGCAGGCAGCTGAATCGTATATTGGGCCTTACCGCAAAAGCTCGCGGATGAGCGAGCGATGGTCAGACCAGGCGAAGCCCGATGAGCACTGCGAAGAGGGCTTCGACGCCACATGGCCGAGCGCAGCCATTCCTAAAGATCCTCATCGAAGCGGGCCTCGAAGAGAGCCTCGATGGCCTCGAGAACCGCTTCCGCATCCGCACCCTCGGCGTTGATGTCGAGTTCGGTGCCGCACGGGGCGCCGAGCATCAGCAGGGCCATGATGTTGGTGGCCTCGGCCTGCTGGGCGCCTCGGCAGACGAACACGCGTGCATCGAAAGGCTGGCAGCACTGAACCAGCTTGGTGGCAGCGCGTGCATGGAGGCCGCGTTTGTTGGTCAGAGTCAGCTTGCGGCTGGGCACGCTCAGGTTTCCTTGCGGTCGGATGGCGCTGCGGTCATCTCCTGCGTGGTAGAGACCGGTATATGGATGCCGAGCTCGCGGTGGCGCAGACGCACGTCGGGCTGCTGTTGGGCGAGGTGGCGGGCGAGGCGCTCGGCCAGGTACACCGAGCGATGCTGGCCGCCGGTGCAGCCGATGGCGACCGTGAGATAGCTGCGATGGCTGTCGCGATAGGCCGGCAGCCAGCGCTCGACCCAGGTGACGATGTCCTCGTGCATCTGGTGGACCAGAGGGTACTGTTCGAGAAACTCCACGATGCTCGCTTCGCGGCCGGTCGCCGCGCGCAGGCGCGGGTCCCAGTAGGGATTGGGCAGGCAGCGCGCGTCGAACACGATATCGGCGTCCAGCGGTACGCCGCCCTTGAAACCGAACGATTCCACCGTGAGGGTCAGTTGGTCGGCGCGATGGCTGGCCACCTGTTCGGTGATGCGCCCGCGCAGGTCGTGGACCGAAAGCCGCGAGGTATCGATGATCAGGTCGGCCAGGTTGCGAATCTCGCTCAGCGTCGTGTCTTCGGTCTCGATCGCCTCGCTCAGGGTCATGTCCCGGTCGCGGGTCAGCGGGTGCCGGCGCCGGGTGGCGGAGTAGCGCTCGATCAGGATTCGCGCATCGGTGGTGAGATAGACGATCTGACAGTCGACCTGCTTGGCACGCAGCTCCTCCAGCAGCCTGGGGAACCGTTCCAACGCATGAGGAAGGTTGCGCGCATCGATGCTTACGGCGATGCACTGCTGTACCGTGGGTGAGCCGCGCAGTTCATCGACCAGGGAGCCGAGCAGCATCGCCGGCAGGTTGTCGATGGCGTAGTAGCCGATGTCTTCGAGCGCCTGCAGTGCGATCGACTTGCCGGAGCCTGAGCGGCCGCTGATGATCACAAGCTGCATTACGTTTCTCCTGATCAGGGGCTGGCCGAGCGGCTGGGGATGGCGGTCAGGCCGAGGACTGTCGTCGGATGGCGCCGATGAGACGCTCGTGAAGTTCGCGCTGGCTTTCGCACTTGCGCAGTTGCGAACGGGTCTCGGCATCGTTCATTACGCCGGCGACCTGGCTCAGCAGCGACAGATGCGTGTCGTCGGCCTCCTCGGGTACCAGCAGCACGAAGACCAGGTCGACCGGCTCGCCGTCGATGGCGTCGAAATCGATGGGCTCGGCCAGCTTGAGGAAGGCGGCGACCGGGCTGTGGCAGTGCGGGCTTCGTGCGTGCGGGATGGCGACGCCGTTGCCGATGCCGGTACTGCCCAGCCGCTCACGGCCGATCAATCGGCCGAAGACCTCCTGGCTGTCGAGGCTCGGGGTGTTCTGCGCAATGAAGGTGCTGAAGAACTCCAGCACCCTCTTCTTGCTGCCCCCGGGAACGTCGAACAGCGCGCGCTCAGGGGGCAGTATGTTTTCCAGTGTCATGGCAACTCAGCGAATGCCGGCGCCCTGGGCGCGGGCCTGGGCCTTTTCCTTGTGCTTGACCAGTTGACGATCGAGCTTGTCGGTCAGCGCATCGATGGCAGCGTACATGTCCGGGTCGGAGGCTTCGGCATGCAGATCGGCACCGGCGGCATGCAGCGTGCAAGCGGCCTGCTGGCGCTCCTTCTCGATCGAGAGGGTGACCTGCACGTTGGTGATGTTGTCGTAGTGCCGTTGGACGCGGTTGAGCTTTTCGCTCACGTAGTCACGCAGGGAATCGGTCAGTTCAACATGATGGCCGGTAATGTTGACTTGCATGACGAGCTCCTTCGTCCTTCGAGTGGTGGTTTGATTGTAACCCTTTTTGCCTCCTTGCAAACCCCTCCGAGCGACGCTCTTGTCCGGCGTCAACGCTGCGCGCCGAGTTCAACGAAAGCGCTTGCGTTCGCTCGAGGAAGGTATTCCCAGCGCTTCACGATACTTGGCCACGGTGCGGCGCGCCACCTGAATGCCGTCGTCGGCCAGCAGCTCCACCAGACGACTGTCGGAGAGCGGTTTGCGCGGTGGCTCGTCGGCGATCAGCTTGCGAATGCGGGCGCGAATCGCGGTGCTGGAGTGAGCATCCCCCTCGCCGTTGCCGCCAACGTGGCTGGAGAAGAAATACTTCAGCTCGAACACGCCGCGCGGCGTGTGGATGAACTTCTGCGTCGTGACCCGTGAGATGGTCGATTCGTGCATCTCCACGGCCTGGGCGATGTCGGCCAGTACCAGCGGCTTCATCGCCTCCTCGCCCTGCTCCAGGAAGTCGATCTGGCGGGCCATGATCTCGCGCCCCACTCGCAGCAGGGTGTCGTTACGGCTGGCCAGGCTCTTCATCAACCAGCGGGCTTCCTGCAGGTGATCCTTGAGGAACTGGTTGTCCTGACTCTTGTCGGCGCGGCGCACCAGGGCGACGTAGTCGGGCTGGATGCGCAGGCGTGGCAGCGCTTCGGCATTGAGCTCCACGCGCCAGCCGGACTCGTCGTGATAGGCGACCAGGTCGGGGGTGATGTAGTTGCTGCCGACCTCGGCATAGGCGCTGCCAGGGCGCGGGTTCAGCGAGCGCACCAGGGCAATGGCGTCGTCGAGGGCCTCGTCGTCCAGGCTCAGGCGCCGCTTGAGCAGGCGACGGTCGTCGGCGGCCAGGGCTTCGAGGAACTGGCGCACCAGGCGGCGTGCCTGGGGCAGCAGGGGCGTATCGTCGGGCAGGGTGGCGAGCTGCAGCATCAGGCATTCGCGCAGGTCCCTGGCGAACACACCGGTGGGTTCGAACTGCTGCAGGCGCAGCAGCACCTGCTCGACCTCACGGGTAGGCAGCCCCTCGAGGCCCTGGCGACGCAGGCCGTCGCGGATCTCTTCCAGCGGCTGGGTCAGGTAGCCGGTGCCGTCGACGGCATCGATCAGGCTTTCGGCGATCTGCCGCTGACGCTCGTTCACATCGATCATCGCCAGTTGCCACATCAGGTGGCCGGCCAGCGTCTGTCCCGCGGCCTGGCGTTCGAAATCGGGGCCTTCGCCGGTGGCGCCGCCGGCGCCGCTGCCATGATCCGGATAGGTATCCGTCCAGTCGCTGTCGGTGGAGAGCTCGCCGGGAATTTCGCTGGCCCAGTCGTCGCTCTGGGGCTCGCTGACGGCTTGTTCGCCGAAGCCGTCGTCGAGCTCGAGCATGGGATTGGACTCGAGGGCCTGCTGGATCTCCTGGCGCAGGTCCAGGGTGGAGAGCTGCAGCAGCGCAATGGCCTGCTGCAGCTGTGGGGTCATGGTCAGCTGAGTGCCGACTCGCAGTTGCAAGGATGCTTTCATGGCCATGAGAATAATGGGCTCATCTGCCGGAAAGACTCTACCCTAGACTGGCCGACGATCACTTGCAAGAGCGCAGAGCTGCAATAAGCATGCCATCGGCAATATTCATGCCCGTTAGGGAATTTTAATGTAAGATCATGCTCTTGCTTGTTGGGTCGGAATGCGCTATGGGCAGGGGTGCCGCTATAGACGGAAGTCTTCGCCGAGATAGACTTCCCTTACCCGACGATTGGCCAGAATGGCCTCGGCATCGCCTTCCGCGATGATCTGGCCGTCGCCGACGATATAGGCCGAATCGCAGATGTCCAGCGTCTCGCGTACGTTGTGATCGGTGATCAGCACGCCGATGTCGCGGGCCTTGAGTTGGCGGATGATGCCTTTGATCTCGCCCACCGAGATCGGATCGACGCCGGCAAAGGGCTCGTCCAGCAGAATGAAGGCCGGTTCGGTGGCCAGCGCGCGGGCGATCTCCACGCGCCGCCGCTCGCCGCCCGACAGGCTCATGCCGAGGTTGTCGCGGATGTGCGTGACGTGAAAGTCCTGCAGCAACTGCTCCAGGCGCTGATGACGCCCTTGGCGATCCAGGTCCTTGCGGGTCTCCAGGATGGCCATGATGTTGTCGGCCACCGAGAGCTTGCGGAAGATCGAAGCCTCCTGCGGCAGGTAGCCGATGCCCGCCTTGGCCCGTTCGTGCATGGCGCTCTTCGAGAGGTCGAGGTCGTCGATGCAGACGTTGCCGGCATCGGCCTTGACCAGACCCACGATCATGTAGAACGAGGTGGTCTTGCCGGCTCCGTTGGGGCCGAGCAGCCCCACCACGCAGCCCTGCTCGATGGAGAGGCTGATGTCGTGCACCACGCGCCGGCGTTTGTAGCTCTTCGCCAGGTGGCGGGCGTGCAGGGTCTTCATCGCCATCTCAGCGCTCCGGTTGCAGGGTCATGCGGATACGCTGGCGTCCTTCGACGCCTTCGCTCTCGGCGCGGGCCTGGACCACGCGGCGGTCGAGGAAGTACTCGAGATAGCCGCCATCGAAGGTATCTCCGCCCTGGTGCAGCTCGGCACGGTCGATCAGTTCGACGCGGCGTTCGGCGGCGTGATAGATGACGGTGCGTCCCCAGCCGCGTACCACGGGTTGGTCGGGATCGGGCTGCTGCTCGAGGTAGGCGCGCTCGCCGCGGGCCGTGGCGCGGGAAAGCTCACCGGCCGCATTGCGCCGGAGTTCGACGCGGTCGCCGGTGATGCGCATGGTGCCCTGGCGAATGTCCACGTCGCCGGTGTAGACCGCCGTGCCGGCAACGTCGTCGAGATCGAGCCGGTCGGCTTCGATATGAATGGGCTGATCGGCGTCGCGCTGCTGGGCCATGCTCGCGGCAGGGCTCCATGCCAGGCCGATCAATGCCAGGGTGAGCAGCGTGCGAGGCGTCGACGGCTTGCATCGCTTCATGGCGTGAGTTCCTCCAGGGTGACGGGGTCGGCCTGTCCCGGCTGAGCGCCTTCCGGGGGGTGATAGCCGCGCACATTGTCGGTCAATCGTGCCCGGTTGTCATGGATCCAGGCGTCGAAACGTTCGCCGCGCATGTGCTGCGGCGGCTGCTGCAGCAGCGCCGGCGTATCGCTCCAGGCGTGTCCGACGTTGGCGTCGTAGTGCAGCACCTCGGTGTCGAGCTGCCAGCGCTCCTCGGGGGCGAAGAGACGGGCGTCGCCGGTAAGCGTCAGCGGGTTGCCACCCGGGCCGAGCCGCCCCTCCTGGCCGCTGGCCACCCATAGCCGGCCCTCGCGGTCGATCAGGTGCGCCAGCGGCGTGACGGCGCGTGTCACGTCGTCGTGAGGAGTGTGTACCAGGCGCGGGCTCTCCAGCCGCTGGTGAGCGCGGCCTTCGATATCGAAGCGCGTCAGGCGGGCCTGCTCCAGGAAGTAGTCGGGCTCGCCGGCTTCGTCGGTGGGTACTGGGCCGGGGGGTGGGGGCTGCCATGGGTCCAGCCAGGCGATCAGGCCGCCCAGCGCCAGCAGCAGCAGAAACAGCCAGAGACGGAACGAGGGGCGCGGCAGACGACGCAGCATCGGCGGGGCGACCTCAGCGCTTGCCGTGCAGGTAGGTGTCGACCAGGGCGTCGCGATGCCCCTGCGCCTCGAGCAGCAGGTCGCAGATCTCGCGCACTGCGCCATGGCCGCCGCTGCGCTCGGTCACGTGGTCGGCCAGGGCGCGGATGTAGGGCGGGGCGCCGGGCACGGTGATGCCGACACCGGCGCGTTGAATGGGCGCCAGATCGGGCAGGTCGTCACCGCAGAAGGCGACCTGCTCGAGTTCGAAGCCCTTGCGATTGCACAGCTCGCGCAGCGTGGCGAGCTTGTCCTCGCAGCCCTGAAAGACGTGGTCGACGCCCAGGGCGGCAGCGCGATGGCTGACCATGGGCGACTCCCTGCCGGTGATGAAGGCAACCTGCAGTCCGGCGCGGCGCAACAGCTTGATGCCCAGGCCGTCCTGGGTATGGAACGCCTTGATCTCGACGCCGTCGGCCTGGAAGTAAAGCCGCCCGTCGGTGAGCACGCCATCCACGTCCAGGGCGAGCAGGCGAATCTTGCGCAAGCGGTCGAGCAGACGCGGGTCGAGGGTCGAGGTGGCGAGCGCCATGGGCTCTCCTTGTCAGAGTGAAGTCAGATCACGCCGCTTCGCAGCAGGTCGTGCATGTGCAGGGCACCGATCGGGTGGCCTTCGTCATCGACCACGGCCAGCGCCGTGATCAGGTTGTCTTCCATCACGCGCACCGCTTCGGCGGCCAGCACGTCGGCGCTGATGCGCTTGCCGGGACGGGTCATGACGTCGTCTACCGTCAGCCGGCTGAGATCCTGGTGCTGATCGAGCGTACGACGCAGATCGCCGTCGGTATAGACACCGATCAATTGATTCTGCTCATCGACGACGCAGGTGAAGCCGAGGCCCTGGCGGGTAATCTCGAGCAGGGCGTCGCGCAGGGGGCTGCCCAGCGGTACGCGGGGCAGCCGGTCGCCCTGGTGCATCAGGTCGCCGACCCGCAGCAGCAGGCGCTTGCCCAGGCTGCCGCCCGGGTGCGACATGGCGAAGTCCTCGGCGGTGAAGCCGCGTGCCTCGAGCAGTGCCACCGCCAGCGCATCGCCCAGCGCCAGGGCGGCGGTGGTGGAGGCCGTCGGCGCCAGATCGAGCGGGCAGGCCTCGCGTTCGACGCCGGCATCGAGATGGGCATCGGCGTGACGAGCCAGGGTCGAGTCGGGGCGTCCCGTCATGCTCACCAGCGGCGTGCCGATGCGCTTGAGCAGCGGCAGCAGGGCGGTGACTTCTGCCGTCTCGCCGGAGTTCGACAGGGCCAGCACCACGTCGCCGGGGGTGATCATGCCCAGGTCGCCGTGGCTGGCCTCGCCTGGATGCACGAAGAAGGCAGGGGTGCCGGTGCTGGCCAGGGTAGCGGCGATCTTGCCGGCGATATGGCCCGACTTGCCCATGCCGGTCACCACCACCCGCCCCTGGCAGGCGAGTATCAGCTCGCAGGCACGGTCGAAGTGGCTGTCGAGGCGTCCGGCCAGCGCGGCGACGGCCTGCTCCTCGATGTGCAGGGTGCGGCGGGCGCTGGCCCGCATGGGCGAGTCCTCTGCCGCTGGGGCGTTCTGATCTGTCGGCGTTGCGGTGTCGTTGGTCATGCGCTGATTGTTGTCCTTTGCGGGGAATCGCTCAAGTGGCACCGCCGGCGGCCGCGGCCAGCCAGGTCAGGTAGACCAGGTAGATGCCCAGGAAGAGCGCGCCGGGCAGGCGCCCGAGCCGGCCGTGGCGGAACCACAGCAGGAGCATGCCCATGCCGAGAGTCAGCAGCAGCATGATCGGGAAGTCGCGGCTGGCGGCGGCGGGGTCGATCGGGCCGGGCGCCAGCAGGCCGGGAATAGGCAGCACGGCCAGCAGATTGAACAGGTTGGAGCCGATCACGTTGCCGATGGCCAGATCGTGGTGACGCTTGATGGCGCTGGCAATGCAGGCGGCGAGCTCGGGCAGGCTGGTGCCCACTGCCACGATGGTGAGGCCGATGATCAGTTCGCTGACCCCCAGGCCGCGGGCCAGCTCGCTGGCGCCCCATACCAGCGTGCGTGAGCTGAGCGCCAGCAGGACGAGCGTGAAGGCCAGCCAGGCGAGAGCCTTCTGGAGCGTCATCGCAGGTATGGCGTCGTCCGCCGGAGCGTCGGGAGTGTCGGCACGCAGCAGCCACCACAGGCTGAAGACCAGTAGCAGGCCCAGGAACAGTGCGTCGAAGCGCCCCAGGATGCCGTTGGCCAGGGCATAGCCGGCCAGGCCGGTGGCGCCCAGCAGCAGGGGCAATTCACGCCGGACCATCGAGAAGCGTATCGGGATCGGGCGAATCAGGGCGGTCATGCCCAGTACCAGGCCGATGTTGGCGATGTTGGAGCCCAGGGCGTTGCCCGTGGCCAGGTCGGGCAGGCCATCGAGAGCGGCAAATACCGCTACCACCATCTCGGGGGCCGAGGTACCCAGCGCCACCACGGTCATGCCGACCAGCATGGCGCTAAGCCCGGTGCGACTCGCCGTGGCGGCAGCGGCATTGACGAAGCGGTCGGCGCTCCACACGAGTACGGCAAGGCCCAGGGCGATCGCGATGGCAGGCAGCAGCATGATGAAGGGTCGCAGCTAGGATACGAGGTGGCACATTAGACGTCTTCGGTGGCTCCGGTGCAAGCGACAGGGCGTGCAGGCTGGCGCCGGGCGGCATGATTAGGATACGATGTTCGATAATTCTTTCTTGGACCTTGCAGCATGATCGAATCCCCCCTCGTGGAGGTGAAGGGCCTGCACTTCTCACGCGGTGAAAAGACCATTTTCAACGGCGTAGAACTGCAGATCCCTCGTGGCAGGATTACCGCCATCATGGGGCCCAGCGGCACCGGCAAGACGACGCTGCTCAAGCTGATCGGCGGCCAGCTCACTCCCGATGTCGGTCGCGTCCTGATCGACGGCCATGACGTGCACGAGCTGTCGCGCAAGGCGCTGTTCACCCTGCGCCGCCGCATGGGCATGCTGTTCCAGAGCGGGGCGCTGTTCTCCGACCTCAGCGTGTTCGAGAACGTGGCGTTTCCGCTGCGCGTGCACACCGAGCTGCCGGAAGCGATGATCCGCGACCTGGTGCTGATGAAGCTGCAGGCCGTCGGGCTGCGCGGGGCGCGCGAACTGATGCCCGCCGAACTGTCGGGTGGCATGGCGCGTCGTGTCGCCCTGGCCCGCGCCATTGCGCTGGACCCCGACCTGGTACTTTACGACGAACCCTTCGTCGGGCAGGACCCGATCTCCAAAGGCGTGCTGGTACAGTTGATCAAGACCCTCAACGACGCACTGGGACTGACCTCGGTGGTGGTGTCCCACGACATCCCCGAGGCACTTTCCATCGCCGACTATGTCTATGTCATCGCCGACGGCCAGGTGATGGCGCAGGGTACTCCCGCCAGCCTGGACGTGGACGAGGACCGACGGGTCAGCCAGTTCGTGCACGGCGAGCCGGACGGCCCCGTGCCCTTCCACTACCCGGCACCCGAGTTCTTCCGCGACATCCTCGACCTGGAGGGGCGGCCGTGATCGCACACATCCTGAATCTGGGGCGCCGCGGCTGCGACGTGCTCGAGGCGCTGGGTCGCTCGGGCCTGTTCCTGGCCCAGTCGGCGGTCGGCGTGCCGTCGCGGGAAGGGTGGTACCTGTGGCTGCGCCAGATGCACTTCGTCGGCGTCCTGTCGATCGCCATCGTGCTGGTTTCCGGCCTGTTCATCGGCATGGTGCTGGCGCTGCAGGGCTACACCATCCTGGTCGACTTCGGTGCCGAGCAGGCACTGGGCCAGATGGTGGCGCTATCGCTGCTGCGCGAGCTGTCGCCGGTGGTGGCGGCACTGCTGTTCGCCGGGCGCGCCGGCTCGGCGCTGACCGCCGAGATCGGCCTGATGAAAGCCACCGAGCAGCTCACCAGCATGGAAATGATCGGCGTCGACCCGCTGCGCCGGGTGGTGGCGCCCCGGCTGTGGGCCGGCTTCGTGGCCCTGCCGCTGCTGACCATCGGCTTCAGCGTGGTCGGCATCTACGGCGGCTATCTGGTCGGTGTCGAGTGGCTGGGCGTGTTCGAGGGCTCCTACTGGGGCGGCATGCAGTCCAGCGTCGCCTTCATCGGCGATGTCGGCAACGGCATGATCAAGAGCATGGTGTTCGCCCTGGTGGTGACCTGGATTGCGGTGTTCCAGGGCTACGACCTGGTGCCGACCGCAGAGGGCATCTCCCGCGCCACCACGCGCACGGTGGTCTACTCGTCCCTGGCCGTACTGGGCCTCGATTTCGTTCTAACGGCGGTGATGTTCGGAGGGTTTTCCTGATGGTTGAGCGGCGTCTATCGCGCGATGGAGAGGCAGGATGAAGCGCAGCAAGACAATGGAGCTGGGGGTCGGCCTGTTCATGCTGGCCGGTATCCTGGGGTTGCTGTTCCTGGGGTTGAGGGTCAGCGGGCTGACCTTCAACATGCCGGGCGACACCTTCCGGCTGGAGGCCAACTTCGCCAACATCGGCAGCCTCAAGCCGCGCGCACGGGTCACCATGTCGGGGGTGACGGTAGGGCGGGTCACCGCCATCGAGCTCGATCGCGACTGGTACGATGCCCGCGTCATTCTCGAGCTCGATGCCGAGCTTGAAGGAAAACTGGCGCGGGATACCACGGCAGCCATCCTGACGGCGGGCCTGCTCGGTGAGCAGTACATCGGTCTCACCGTCGGCGGCGATCCCGAGATGCTCGTCAATGGCGACACCATCCGCGATACGCAATCGGCTCTGGTGCTGGAGGAACTGATTCAGCAGTTTGTGTCCAATATGGTCAGCGATTGATTTTATTTGATGAGGTCCAGCCATGACTCAGATGACATCCCCCATCACTCTGCTTAACCGCGTATTGCTGGGCCTGTGCCTGATGCTCACCAGCCTGGCCGCAGCGGCAGCGCCTGAGCGCAGTCCCGAGCAGGTCATCCGCTACAGCGTCGACGAGCTGATGGGCCAGATCGAAGGGCGCAGGGATTACTATGCCGACAACATGGACGAGCTGAAGGCGCTGGTGAACGAGAATCTCGACGACATCGCCGATTTCCGTTACATCGGCGCCAGCGTGATGGGGCGTTACTTCCAGAATGCCACCCCCCAGCAGCGCTCGCGCTTCGCCCAGGTCTTTCGTCAGACCCTGATCGATACCTACAGCAAGGGTCTGGTGACCTTCGACTATCGTGAGCTGCGCGTGCTCGACAGCCAGCGTCCGCCGCGCCACGAGGACCAGGCGTCGGTGGCCATGGAGGTGGTGGCGATGGATGGCAGCGTCTATCCGGTCAGCTACACGCTGCGCCTGACCGACGGCCAGTGGAAAGTGGTCAATGTCATCGTCAACGGCATCAATCTGGGCCTGACCTTCCGCAATCAGTTCGACCAGGCCATGCGCGACCACGGTCGCGATTACGATGCGGTGATCGCCACCTGGTCCCCGGAAATCGCCACCGAGGAGCTGGAGCAGGGTGGTGATGCATGAGTCGCCTGCTCGAGCGCGGTGGCATTGAGCTCGAGGCCGGCCCGGAAGGGCTGGCCGTCAGCGGTGACGTCGATTTCGATATCGCTGCACCGCTGGCAGAAGCCGGTACCGCCTGGATTGCCGGGCAGCCCGCCGGAACCCGCATCGTGCTCGACCTGAGCGGCGTCGAGCGGGTGAGCAGCGCGGCCGTGAGCGTGTTGCTCGAGTGGACGCGGCAGTCTCGCCGGGCCGGCGTCAAGATTCGCGAAGTTCGACTTTCCGCTCCGCTGGCCCGGCTCACCCGGGTGGCGGGGCTCGACGAACTCCTGCCGTTGCCCGCCGGAGGTTGAACCCGGCCTGCTGAGCCAGTACCGGCATCGCCAAGCGCGATGCTTTTCTTTACCATATAGGAATTCTTGTTCCTGGCCGTGGCCCCGCGAGGGGTCGCGTGCCGCTCCATCGTCCCACAGGAGTTCCGTTTTTCATGCAACCCAGTGACATCAAGGCGCTGCTCGAGGCGCGCCTCGAGGATTGCGACTTTTACATCCAGGGCGAAGGCTGCAATTTCCAGGTCATCGCCGTGGGCGAAGTCTTCGGTGGTCTGTCCCCGGTCAAGCGCCAGCAACTGATCTATGGAGCGCTCTCCGAGGAGATCGCCTCCGGTGCCGTACATGCCGTGAGCATCAAGACCTATACGCCGGCGCAGTGGGCTAGCGCGCCTGAGAACGTGGCTTCACCCAGCCAGGGTGCCTGACGGTCGAGATACATGGACAAGCTGATCATTACCGGCAACGGGCCCGTCGACGGCGAGGTCTGGGCCAGCGGTGCCAAGAACGCGGCGCTGCCAATCCTTTGCGCTACCCTGCTGGCCGACGAGCCGGTGACCATCGGCAACCTGCCGCATCTTCAGGACATCACCACCACCCTCGAGCTGCTCGGTCGCATGGGCGTCGAACCGGTGATGGGCGAGAAGATGACCATTCAGCTCGACGGCTCACAGGTGCGCGATTGCCATGCTCCCTATGAGCTGGTCAAGAAGATGCGCGCTTCCATCCTGGTGCTCGGGCCCCTGCTGGCTCACTTCGGTCACGCCGATGTCTCGCTGCCGGGCGGCTGTGCCATCGGCTCGCGCCCGGTGGACCTGCACATCCGCGGTCTCGAGGCGATGGGCGCGGAGATTCGCGTCGAGGGCGGCTACGTGCGCGCCCGCGTCGATGGCCGGCTCAAGGGCGCCACCATCTTCTTCGATACCGTTACCGTTACCGGCACCGAGAACCTGCTGATGGCCGCAACGCTGGCCGAGGGCACCACGGTACTGGAGAACGCGGCACGCGAGCCCGAGGTGGTCGATCTGGCCGAGTGCCTGATCAAGATGGGTGCCAAGATCAGCGGCCACGGCAGCAACAACATCATCATCGAAGGCGTGGAGCGGCTGCATGGCGCCTACCATGATGTCATGCCCGACCGCATCGAGACCGGCACCTTCCTGGTCGCCGCCGCCCTGTCGCGGGGGCGAGTGCGGGTGCGCAACACCCGCGCCGACATACTCGAATCGGTGCTGGCCAAACTGGAAGAGGCCGGGGCGAAGATCGCCCACGGCGACGGCTGGATCGAACTCGACATGGAGGGGCGTCGCCCGCGGCCGGTCAACATTCGCACCGCGCCCTATCCAGGCTTCCCAACCGACATGCAGGCTCAGTTCGTGGCACTCAATGCCGTGGCGGACGGTACCTCGCGAGTGGTCGAAACCATCTTCGAGAACCGCTTCATGCACGTTCAGGAGCTGAACCGCATGGGGGCGAAGATCGCGCTCGAGGGCAATACGGCGATGATCACCGGGGTCGAGCATCTCTCCGGCGCGCCAGTGATGGCGACCGACCTGCGGGCGTCGGCCTCGCTGGTGATCGCGGCGATGATGGCCGAGGGCGAGACCCTGGTCGACCGCATCTACCACATCGATCGCGGCTACGAGTGCATCGAAGAGAAGCTGCAACTGCTGGGCGCCCGGATTCGCCGTATCCCCGGCTGAACGGGGCGGCGATTCGACCAGCGTTGACCATAGGCGAGAGCATGAGCAAGCAACTGATCCTGGCCCTGTCGAAGGGCCGTATTCTCGACGAGACCCTGCCGCTGCTGGCGGATGCCGGCATCGTGCCGGCCGAGGACCTGAGCAAGAGCCGCAAGCTGCTGTTCGACACCAACCTCGACGACGTCAAGCTGGTGATCATCCGCGCCACCGACGTGCCGACCTACGTGCAGATGGGGGCCGCCGACCTCGGTGTGGCGGGCAAGGACGTGCTGCTCGAGCACGGCGCCGAAGGCTTGTACGAACCGCTCGATCTGGAAATCGCCAAGTGCAAGCTGATGACCGCCGGCATCGACGGTGCCAAGCCGGCCCGGGCGCGGCGGCGGGTGGCGACCAAGTTCGTCAACGTGGCGCGTCGCTACTACGCCGAGCAGGGCATTCAGGCGGAGGTCATCAAGCTCTACGGGGCGATGGAGCTGGCGCCGTTGATGAATCTGGCCGACGAGATCGTCGACATCGTCGACACCGGCAATACCCTGCGCGCCAACGGCATGTCGCCACGCGAGCTGATCGCGCCGATCAGCACGCGACTGGTGGTCAACAAGGCCGCCATGACCATGAAGCACGAACGCCTCAAGCCGTTGCTTGCACGCCTCTCCCAAGCGGTGGAGCGGCGCCGTCCGGCGGCAGAGCTTCCCGCTGGCTGAGCCGCGCACAAGACCACATCTCTTCTAGGAGGCGAATGCGAACATGAGCGAAACCCTGGCAGAATCCGTCGACCTGGCCCGCCTTTCCACCGGCGACGGCGATTTCGATGCCCGTCTCGACGCGCTGCTGGCCTGGGAGGGCGTGTCCGATGCCGAGGTTCAGGAGCGGGTGGCAGAGATCATCGCTGCGGTGAAGGTGCGCGGCGATGCGGCGCTGGTGGAGTACACCCAGCGCTTCGACCGCCTGGCGGTGGGCAGCATGGCTGAGCTTACCTTGGGCGCCGACAGGCTGGAGCAGGCCTATCGCGGTCTGCCCGAGCAGCAGCGTGACGCCCTGGCCCAGGCTGCCGAACGCATTCGCCTCTATCACGAGCGTCAGAAGCCAGAATCATGGTCATATACCGAGGCCGACGGCAGCGTGCTGGGTCAGCAGGTGACGCCCCTCGACCGGGCTGGCATCTATGTGCCCGGCGGCAAGGCGGCCTATCCCTCTTCGGTATTGATGAACGCCATCCCGGCCCATGTGGCGGGTGTGCGCGAGATCGTCATGGTGGTGCCGACTCCCGATGGCGTGCTCAACGAGCTGGTGCTGGCGGCGGCCCACCTGGCCGGCGTCGATCATGTCTTCACCATCGGCGGCGCCCAGGCGGTGGCGGCGCTGGCCTACGGCACCGAGAGCGTGCCGCGGGTCGACAAGATCGTGGGGCCGGGCAACATCTACGTGGCCACCGCCAAGCGGGCGGTGTTCGGCCAGGTAGGCATCGACATGATTGCCGGGCCCTCGGAGATCCTGGTGGTCTCCGACGGCGGCACCGATCCCGACTGGCTGGCCATGGACCTGTTCTCCCAGGCCGAGCACGACGAGGACGCCCAGGCGCTGCTGGTGAGCTGGGACGAATCCCACCTGGATCGGGTCGAGGCGTCCATTGCACGCCTGCTGCCTACCCTGGAGCGCGAGGCGATCGTGCGCGAGTCGCTGGCCCGCCGCGGGGCCTTGATTCACTGCCGCGACCGTGACGAGGCGGTGCAGCTGATCAATCGCATCGCCCCGGAGCACCTGGAGCTCTCCCTGGCCGAGCCCGAGGCAATGCTGCCACAGGTGCGCCACGCCGGTGCCATCTTCATGGGGCGCTACACGGCCGAGGCGCTGGGCGACTACTGCGCCGGCCCCAATCACGTGCTGCCGACCTCCGGTACGGCACGTTTCTCCTCGCCGCTGGGGGTCTACGATTTCCAGAAGCGCTCTTCGATCATCCACTGCTCGGAGGCGGGGGCGTCGACGCTGGGCCGCGTGGCGTCGGTGCTGGCGCGGGGCGAGTCGCTGACGGCCCACGCCCGCTCCGCCGAGTACCGCATCAAGGGCGACTAGGCTTCGCTCGCCGCCGACTTTTCGGATACAGCCTGACGCGTCTCGGTCCGAGGGCTGTCCCAAGGGCGTCTCGAGAGCGCGGGGGGCATCAGGAGCGGCCCCTCAGCGCTCGGGGCGCCGGCTCGGCGGCAGCGGGCGCTCGCCCACCTCCAGGTCGACGGTGAAGGTCTCGCCGCTGCGCACCAGCGTCAGCGGCAGGGTGGCGCCTGGCTGTATGGCGGCGATGTCGCTCATGGCGGCGCGCGCATCGAGGATGGGACGCCCATCGACCTCGAGCAGGACGTCGCCCGGCCGCAGGCCGGCCACCGCCGCGGGACCCTCGGGAACGACGCCGGAGATGACCACGCCGCGCGGTGCCTGTAAGCCGAAGGAGGCGGCCAGGTCCTGAGTCATCTCCTGGGCTTCGACGCCGAGCCAGCCGCGAATGACCCGCCCTTGCGTCACCAGATCGTCCAGGATGGTGCTCGCCAGCCGCATGGGAATGGCGAAGCCGACCCCTTGGGAGCCACCCGTGCGCGAGAAGATGGCGGTGTTGATACCGACCAGCGCGCCTTCGGCATTGACCAGCGCACCGCCCGAGTTGCCCGGGTTGATGGCGGCATCGGTCTGGATGAAGTCCTCGTAGGCGCTCAGGCCGAGGTGGCTGCGCCCCGTGGCGCTGATGATGCCCATGGTCACCGTCTGGCCCACCCCGAAGGGGTTGCCGATGGCCATCGCGATATCGCCCACCGCCACGTCGTTGGTATCCGAGATCTCGATCACCGGCAGGTTGTCCAGCTCGATACGCAGCACGGCCAGGTCGCTCTCGGGGTCGGTGCCGATCACCTCCGCCAGGATTTCCCTGCCGTCGCGCAGGGCCACCTGAATCTCGTCGGCGCCGTCGATGACATGATGGTTGGTCAGCACGTAGCCGTCCTCGCTGACGATGACGCCCGAACCGAGGCTCGACAGCAGGCGCTGTTGGGTGGGCAGGTCGTCGCCGAAGAACTGACGGAAGAACGGGTCCGACATCAGCGGATGCTCCTCGCGCGCCACCACCCGCGTAGAGTAGATGTTGACCACCGCCGGGGCCGCCTTCTCCACGGCCTCCGAATAGCTCACCGGGCCCTGCTGGCGCGAGAGTGGGGCGGCCTGCTGCAGTTCGGGGGCCGGGCGTGTCTGGGGTTGCACTACCGCGGGCTGGCTCTGCTGGGCAGGCGTTTGCGGTGCCGAGGGGCCTTGGAGCAGCTGGGGAAAGGTATTCAGCAGCACGATGGCCAGCAGCACACCGATGAGAACGGGTAGGGCGTAGGCAATGAGAGAACGTCGCATGCGGCGTTTCCTGGTCGGCGGTGGTCGATGGTACCCCGCTCAGTCGTTACAATGACGCAATTGTAACATCGACTTCGAAGCGCTGTCCGGGAGGCACGATGATTTTGCGTAATGACCTGGTGCGGGCCTGCGATACTGTGCTCGCTGCGTCCGCCTTCAAGGATTACACCGTCAACGGTCTCCAGGTGGCGGGGCGTGACGAGGTGCGGCGTGTGATGAGTGGCGTCACGGCCTGTCAGGCGCTGCTCGACGAGGCGGTGGCGTGGGGTGCCGATCTGCTGCTCGTGCATCATGGCTATTTCTGGAAAAACGAGCCGGTGCCGATCACCGGTATCAAGCAGCAGCGCATCCGCACGTTGCTGCTCAACGACATCAATCTGCTGGCTTACCACCTGCCGCTCGATGCCCATGCCGAACTGGGTAACAACGCCGAGCTGGGCCGACTGCTCGACTTTCAGGTGGACGGCTGCGCCGACGGTGAGCTGGGGCAGGGATTGGTGTGGCTTGGCGGTTTGCCGCAAGCCGCGACGCCGGCTGCGCTGGCGCGCCAGGTCGGCGAGCGGTTGGGGCGCGAGCCGCTGCTCATCGAGGCGCCCGGGGGGCATGCGATTCGGCGTGTGGCCTGGTGCACCGGCGGAGCGCAGGACATGATCACCCTGGCCTGGGAAGCCGGGGCCGACGCCTTCATCTCCGGCGAGATCTCCGAGCGCACCACGCATCTCGCGCGCGAGCTCGGGATTCACTATCTGGCGGCCGGCCATCACGCCACCGAGCGCTATGGCGTCCAGGCGCTGGGTGCCTGGATCGCACGGGAGTTCGGGGTCGAGCATCGCTTCGTCGACATCGACAACCCCGCCTGACGGGATCTCGACAACCCCGCCAGCGGCAGTCAGTAGCGGGGTGGCTGAGGCAGCTCGTTCTTGTCTTGGTTGGATTTCAGGCCGAAATCTTCCGACAGGGTGCCACCGGAGCCGTCGGCGTAATCGCGGGGTGCCGGTATCTCGTCGCTCTCGGCACCGGTCAGGGCCGGCTGGTCGGCAGCCTTGAGCTGACGGTTCTTCACCGGCTCGCAGTTCAGCGTGCTGGCATCTTCGGTCAGGCGGTGTTCGAGGGTGCGCATCTCGCGCTGGATGTTGCTCACCATCATGCTGACCTGGCTGAAGTGCTCGTCCAGGCCTTCACGCACCACGCCAAGCTCGCGCTCCCGCTCGGCCAGCTGGCGGCGCAGCTCCTGCAGCTGGGTCGATGACGTGCCGAGCATGCGATAGCCAATGGCGCCGATGCCAAGGCCGGCCAGCAGGCTGACGATAGCCACGATCCAGTTCACATTGCCGTAATCCACGAAATTCTCCTGATGGTGATACACGCCGGAGCCAGAGGCCTGACCGGTTCGGCGTACGAGACTTGTCTGGCTGGCCCATTATAGAAGCGTTGCCAGTTGGCGGGTCAACGATCATCGGTCCGCTGTGGGTGGGCGTTTTTGCTTCGCAGGCTGGCGGCGATGCGTATAATGCGTTCCCTGAAACGCCATGAGCAGAGATCACAAGGAAACTTCCATGTGCGCGACCGTGCCCCAAACGGAGACCCGCTCGGCTGCTGCCGGCACGCCGCTGACGCGTTACCGGGCCGATCTCGAGCGCGATGACTTTCACTACGACCCGGCTCAGGAGCAGGCGGTCGAGCACCTGCAGCGTCTCTACGACCAACTGGTGGCATCGCCCAGGACCGAGCCGCTCTCGGTGACCACCGGCCGCGGGTTGAAGTCCAGGATGGCCGGGCTGTTCGGCAAGCGCGACAAAGCGCCGCAACAGCCGGCGTTGCCGGCCATCCAGGGGCTCTACTTCTGGGGCGGGGTGGGGCGCGGCAAGACCTATCTGGTCGATACGTTTCATGCCTCCCTGCCGTTTCCCGACAAGATGCGTACGCACTTCCACCGCTTCATGCAGCGGGTGCACAACGAACTCGAGCACTACAAGGGAGAGAAGAACCCGCTGACCCTGATCGCCGCCAAGTTCGCTGCGGAAGCCAGGGTGATCTGCTTCGACGAGTTCTTCGTCAAGGACATCACCGATGCCATGATCCTGGCCAATCTGCTCGAGGCGCTGTTCGAGCGCGGCGTGGTGTTGGTGGCAACCTCCAACATCGTGCCCGACGAGCTGTACAAGGATGGACTGCAGCGCGCGCGCTTCCTGCCGGCCATCGACCTGATCAAGCGCCATTGTCAGGTGGTCAACGTCGATTCGGGGATCGATTATCGCCTGCGCGCGCTGAAGCGCGCCGAGATTTTCCATGCGCCCCTGGACGAGGCGGCAGAGCGAGAGCTCGCGCGCAGCTTTCGCGAGATCGCGGGGCAGGCCGGCGAGGCCGACGTGCCGATCGAGGTCAACCATCGCATCCTGCGCGCTCGACAGCTGCATGACGATGTGGTCTGGTTCGAGTTCCGCGAGCTGTGCGACGGGCCGCGTAGCCAGAACGACTACATCGAGCTGGCTCGTGAGTTCCATACCGTGCTGGTTTCCAACGTGACGCGCATGGGGGCGGCCACCGACGATCAGGCGCGTCGCTTCATCAACATGGTGGATGAGTTCTACGACCGTGGGGTCAAGCTGCTGATGTCGGCCGAGGTGCCCGCCGAGGTGCTGTACGCCGACGGGCGCCTGGAATTCGAGTTCCAGCGTACCCTGTCGCGGCTGCAGGAGATGCAGTCCCACGAGTACCTGGCCCTGGCGCACAAGCCGTGAGGCTGTCCCGTGAGGCTGTCGAGTCGTAGCCGCCAGGCTGCGAGCTCATGGTGGCGATAGTGCTTTAAACCGGGGGCGCAGTTCATGTAGAATACGCGCTCCTCGACCGTTGTCGCTTCCTGGCGAGGCGACAACCAAGAAAAATAGGGATGATCCTGCCCGCACATCGTTGCGCTGGGTCCAATACACTTGTTTGATTTTGTGGTGATTTCTCCATGAAAACGTTCACTGCTAAGCCGCAGTCCGTGCAGCGCGACTGGTACGTCGTCGACGCGGCGGACAAGACGCTCGGCCGTCTGGCTACCGAAATCGCTCGTCGCCTGCGCGGCAAGCACAAGCCCGAGTTCACCCCTCATGTGGATACCGGCGACTACATCGTCGTCATCAATGCCGAGAAGGTGAAGGTCACCGGCAACAAGGCCAAGGCCAAGACTTACTACCGTCACACCGGTTATCCGGGTGGCCTGCGCTCCATGAACTTCGAGAAGATGATTGCGCACGCTCCCGAGCGCGTGATCGAGTCTGCCGTCAAGGGCATGCTGCCGAAGGGCCCGCTGGGGCGCGCCATGTACACCAAGCTCAAGGTCTACGCCGGCGCCGAGCACCCGCACGCCGCCCAGCAGCCGCAAGAACTGAACATCTGAGGGGATCATCACCATGGCACAGCAGTATTACGGTACCGGGCGCCGCAAGACTTCCACAGCCCGTGTTTTCCTCAAGCCGGGCACCGGCAAGATCACCGTCAACAACCGTGAGCTGGATCAGTACTTCGGCCGCGTTACCGGCCGTATGGTGGTGCGCCAGCCGCTCGAGCTGACCGAGACCACCGGCCAGTTCGACGTCTTCGTCACCGTCAAGGGTGGCGGCGGTTCCGCTCAGGCGGGCGCCATTCGTCACGGCATCACCCGTGCTCTGATGGAGTACAACGAGGACTTCCGTCCGGCTCTGCGTGCCGCCGGCTACGTCACTCGTGACGCTCGTCAGGTGGAGCGTAAGAAGGTCGGTCTGCGCAAGGCGCGCCGTCGTCCGCAGTTCTCCAAGCGCTGATTTTCACTCAGTCGCTGGCGAAAAAGCCCGGGCCAATGCCCGGGTTTTTTTATTTTTTAATTCAAGAGATTGCAAAAAGAATTCCACCTTGGTCAGGGCCGCTTCGTCTTGTGCGAAGCGGCCCGATTCCTTAATATGTATCGGATTTTTAGTATCCGTGGTAGCGGAATTCCATCCGTGCGGTATCAACGGGTAAGCTGATGGGAGAAACCAGAAGATGGCAGACAACGGCGTGAACAAAGGGCGGCGCCGACTGCTCCTGGGGGCCACCACCGTCGTAGGGGCGGTGGGTGCCGTGGGAGTGGCGGTTCCCTTTGTGGCATCCTGGCAGCCGAGTGCCAGGGCAAGGGCGGCCGGTGCGCCGGTTCAAGCGGACATTTCCAAGCTCGAGCCTGGGCAGCGCATGACCGTGGAGTGGCGTGGACGTCCGGTGTGGATCGTCATGCGCACCCCCGACATGATCGAGCGCACCGAGAACTTCGATCCTGCACGCCTGGCCGACCCCGATTCTCAAGTGCAGCAGCAGCCTGCCTACGTCACGGGTCCGCTGCGCTCCATCAGGCCCGAGATTTCCGTGCTGATCGGCATCTGTACCCATCTGGGTTGCTCGCCGCTGTTCCGCCCCAGTCCGGACGATGTCGACATGACGGCTTGGCCGGGCGGTTACTTCTGCCCCTGCCACGGCTCCTACTTCGACCTCGCGGGCCGGGTATTCCGCAACGTGCCGGCGCCGGCCAATCTCGAGGTGCCGCCATACCGCTTTGAATCCGACGATATCATTATCATCGGCGAAGATCAGGAGACTGCGTGATGGGTAATCCGAATCGGGTCAAGGCGGAAAGCGGCTTCATGCGCTGGCTGGACGATCGCTTTCCCGCCACGCAAATGTGGCAAGACCACCTGAGCCAATATTACGCGCCCAGGAATTTCAATTTCTGGTACTTCTTCGGCTCGCTGGCGCTGCTGGTGCTGGTCAACCAGATTCTCACCGGTGTCTGGCTCACCATGAGCTACAACCCCTCCGGTGAGGGTGCCTTCGCTTCCGTCGAGTACATCATGCGCGACGTGGAGTACGGCTGGCTGATCCGCTACATGCACTCCACCGGGGCTTCGGCCTTCTTCGTGGTGATCTACCTGCACATGTTCCGCGCCCTGCTGTACGGGTCCTACAAGGCGCCGCGCGAGCTGGTGTGGATCTTCGGCATGGCCATCTACCTGCTGCTGATGGCGGAAGCCTTCATGGGCTACCTGCTGCCCTGGGGTCAGATGTCCTACTGGGGTGCTCAGGTTATCATCTCGCTGTTTGCCACCATTCCCTTCGTCGGTCCCGATCTGGCCCAGTGGATCCGTGGCGACTACCTGATCTCCGGCATCACGCTCAACCGCTTCTTCGCCCTGCACGTGGTGGCGCTGCCCATCGTGATTCTGGCGCTGGTGGTGCTGCACCTGATCGCGCTGCACGAAGTGGGTTCCAACAACCCCGACGGCATCGACATCAAGGCCAAGAAGGATGAGAGCGGCAAGCCGCTGGACGGCATTCCGTTCCATCCGTACTACACCGTCAAGGACGTGTTCGGCGTGGCCGTGTTCCTGTTCGTCTTCGCCGCGGTGATCTTCTACTTCCCCGAGGGTGGCGGTTACTTCCTCGAGCGGCCGAACTTCGAGCCGGCCAACCCGATGGTGACGCCAGACCATATCGCGCCGGTGTGGTACTTCACGCCGTTCTACGCGATCCTGCGAGCCATCACCTTCGACATTGGTCCCCTGCAGGCCGAGTTCCTCGGCGTGGTCTTCATGGGTGGCGCCATCGCCGTGCTGTTCGTCCTGCCGTGGCTCGATCGCAGCCCGGTGAACTCCATGCGCTACAAGGGCTGGCTGTCGCGCATCGCGCTGACGCTGTTCGCCATCAGCTTCGTGGTGCTGGGCGTTCTCGGCGCGCTGCCGGCCACGCAGCTGCGTACCGTGGTGGCGCAGCTGTGCACGGTGATCTACTTCGCCTTCTTCCTGCTGATGCCGTTCTACACCAGGATGGAGAAGACCAAACCCGTTCCGGAGAGGGTGACTGGCTAATGAAAAAGCAACTGTTCGCACTGCTCTTCGCGCTGGTGCCCATTGCTGCCATGGCGGCGCCTGCGCCGGATGTGCCGTATTCGATGACGCCGGACCTGCGTAACGAGGCGTCGCTGCAGCGTGGCATGCAGCTCTACGTCAACTACTGCATGGGCTGTCACTCGCTGGAGCATCAGCGCTTCGCGCGTGCCGCCGAGGACTTCGGCATGCCGCAGGACCTGGTCGAGGAGAATCTGATCTTCTCCTCCGATCTGGCCTACAACGACCAGATGCTCACGGCCATGACCCGCGGCGACGGCGACAGCTGGTTCGGCGCGGCAGCGCCGGACCTGACGCTGCACGGTCGTCTGCGCGGCGCCGACTGGATCTACTCCTACCTGCTGACCTTCTATCGTGACCCCAGTCGTCCCAACGGGGTCAACAACGAGGTCTTCGACATGGTGGCCATGCCCAACGTGCTCGAGCCGCTGCAGGGCGTTCAGGAGAAGGTCTGCGCTCAGACCGATCGTCCCATCGAGGGCGCCGAGCTCGATCCGCTGACCGGCAAGTACCAGTCCTGCGACGTGCTCCAGGTGACACGTCCTGGCAGCATGGAGCCGGACGAGTTCAGAGAGGCGGTCTACGACCTGACCAACTTCCTGGCTTACGTGGGCGAGCCCTCCAAGCTGCAGGCACAGGTGCTGGGTCCGAAGGTGTTGATCTTCATCTTCATCTTCGGTGTGCTGGCGTACCTGCTCAAACGTGAGTACTGGCGCGACATTCACTGATTCGATTGAATCGGCAGGTTGTGCCGCAGGGGGCGTATGGCAATCGGGTCATGCGCCCCCTGTGTGTTCTTCTGGGTCCGGAGCGCATGGCACACCCCCGAGCTTGGGGTGTCGTGCTATCATGCGGGTTCGAATTGATGCGAGGATTGTTACATGGGTGTAGTGGCCAAGCGGTCATCGATGATCTTCTATTCCGGAAGCGATGATCACTTCAGTCATCGCGTGCGCATTGTGCTCGCCGAGAAGGGCGTGGCGGTCGATATTCTCGAGGTCAGCGGCGATCAGCGCCCCGAGGAGCTCGCCGACATGAATCCCTACAATAGCGTGCCGACCCTGGTCGATCGCGATCTGGTGCTCTACGAATCCAAGGTCATGATGGAATACCTTGACGAGCGCTTTCCCCATCCGCCGTTGCTGCCGGTCTATCCCGTCGCGCGGGCGCAAAGCCGTCTCTGGATGCATCGCATCGAGCGTGAATGGTGCCCGCTCGTCGAGCAGATCGAGAGCGGTGCCAAGAAAGACGTGGAAAAGGCGCGCAAGGAGCTGCGCGAAAGCCTGGTCGGTATTTCGCCGATCTTCGAAGACGTGCCGTTCTTCATGAGCGAGGAGTTCTCGCTGGTGGATTGCTGTATTGCACCGATCCTCTGGCGTCTCCCCGTACTCGGTATCGAGCTGCCGGAAAAGCAGGTAAAGCCGCTCGTCGCCTATATGGAACGCCTGTTCGAGCGTGACTCCTTCGTATCGTCATTGAGCGAGAACGAGCGCGAAATGCGCACCTGAACCAGGCGTCGGCCTGGCCGACGCCGCCACAATGGAGGAGGGCAGACCCCATGTTGTCGAGCCGCCCCTATCTTGCCAGAGGGCTCTACGAGTGGCTTCTGGACAATGAGCAAACGCCTTACATCGTGGTGGATGCCGAGCAGCCGGGCGTCAGCGTGCCGCGTCAGTTCGTGCAGAACGGTCAGATCGTGCTGAACGTAGGGCCGACCGCGGTGCGGGATCTGCAGATCGAGAACGATGCCATCTACTTCGGTGCCCGCTTCGGTGGGCAGCCGATGCAGGTGGTAGTACCGATGCCGGCGCTGGTGGCGATCTACGCCAAGGAGAATGGAGTGGGGATGGTATTCGGTCACGAGCCGGCCATGCCGATGCCGCAGGGGGAGGAGTCGACTGCCGATGCCAAGCCCGAGCTCAGCAGCATCGACTCACCCGAAAGGGAGGGCGAAGGCTCTGCCTCGGAGTCTGGCCGTGAAGGCAAGACCCCTTCTCGCAAGCGTCCGTCGCTGCGCGTGATCAAATGATTGCTCCATGTGCGTCACATCGTTGATGTGACGCGAATAGTCTGAAAAGCAGAACGGCAGGCCATGGCCTGCCGTTCTGCGTTGCGAGGAGCGTATGGTCTCAGTCGAGGTAGTCGAAGACCTTGACGATGCGCTGGATGCCGCCGACATCGGCAACGGCGTTGACGATACGGTCCGCTTCGGCTCTTCTGACGATGCCCATGATGTAGACCGTGGCGTTCTCGGTCACGAAGCGCAGTCGGCTGGTGTCGATACTCTGGTCGGCGGCCAGGGTGGTGCGGATACGCGTGTTGATCCAGGTGTCGGAGAGGCGCTGGCTGGCCGGCAGGTTGGCAGACACCGACAGTTCGTTGTGCACGTCGCGCACGTTGCGCACCTCGAGAGCCACTTCGCTGGCTCGCTGCTTCAGCTCTTCACTGGGCACCTGGCCGGTGAGCAGGACGATGCCGTTGTAGCTGTCCACATTGATGCGCGCATCGCCGAGTCGTGCATCGGTACGGCGCAGGTTATGCGCGATCTTGGTCTCGATGCTCTCGTCTTCCACCTGGGCGCCCAGGGTGCGCTTGCCGTAGTTCTCGTCGATGGTGCCGGGGTTGGCGACGCCGGTGACGGTGGTGCAGCTGGCGAGGACAATGGCCAGTGCGGTCAGAAGGGTGGCGATCAGTCTTGTCGAGGTCATGGGAGTTACTCGCTGGTACCGAAGAGTTGTTCATCGATGAGGTCGCACAGGCAGTGTATCACCAAGAGATGAACTTCCTGGATGCGTGCCGTCGAAGTGGCGGGAACGCGAATTTCACAGTCGTCCTGCCCGAGCAGGGAAGCCATGTCGCCGCCGTCGCGCCCGGTCAGGGCGACCACGGCCATGTCGCGGTCGTGGGCGGCCTGGATGGCCTGGATGACGTTGCCCGAGTTGCCGCTGGTGGAGATGGCGAGCAGGATGTCGCCGGGCTGCCCCAGGGCTCTCACCTGCTTGGAGAAGACCTCGCTGTAGCTGTAATCGTTGGCGATGGAGGTCAGCGTCGAGGTGTCGGTGGTCAATGCCAGAGCCGGCAGGCTGGGGCGCTCGCGCTCGAAGCGGTTGAGCAGCTCGGACGAGAAATGCTGGCTGTCGCCGGCGCTGCCGCCGTTGCCGCAGGCCAGGATCTTGCCCTCGTTGACCAGGCACTGCACCATCATCTGGCTGGCTACCTCGATGAAGGGGGGGAGCACCTCGCTGGCATAGGTCTTGGTGTCGATGCTGGCGTTGAAGTGGCCGAGTATGCGTTGCTGATAGTCCATTCTGTCTAAGTCCTGGTCGCGGGACATGGTACGAGCCGGTGGTCAGAACGCTTCGAAAGCGCCCTGCACCCATTCGAAATCAAGCAAGGGCGGGGTGCCGGTCACTGCCAGCACGTCGAAACGGCAGGGACATGATAGCCGGTTGCGGGCCAGATAAAAACGCGCGGCATGGACCAGCCGGCGCTGCTTGGCCCGGGTGACGGTCTCGAGGGGGTGGCCATGGCGTGCGTCGGCGCGATGGCGCACTTCCACGAACACCAGCGTCTCGCCGTCGCTCATCACCAGGTCGAGCTCACCGCCCTTGAACTGCTGGTTGCTGGCGATGAGCCTGAGCCCCCTGTCCACTAGCCATTCGGCGCCCAGGCGCTCGACACGAGCGCCGCGGGCGCGGGCATCAGTTGAGCTGACCATTGTCGAGCAGGTCGCCGTCGAGCAGTTCGAAGGTCAGGATGGGGCGCGGCACGCCACGCTCGAAGCGTGCCCATGGCAGCCGGCGCTCGATGCGACCGTCGCGCCCCGGCAGCAGCAGGCCGGTGGCGCCGAACAGCTCGCTCTCGGGCAGTAGCTGGAACTGCGGCAGCCGGCGTGCCAGCTCATAGGCGTCGACACCCATCGCCATCAGCCGGAAGGTGGCTGGGTCGGAGTCTTCGCGCAGGTCCTGGAAGCTGGCCAGGTAGGGCAGCGCCTCGACGCCGCCGACCGCCGCATCGGGGATCTGCCAGGGAATGTCGACGAAGAAGACGTCATCCAGGTCATGGTCGAGCAGCGGCTGCGGGCGCCCCTCGTACAGGTGAGAGGTGGCGTAGATAGGCAGGTTGGCGGCGTCGAAATAGTCGAGATTCGGCGGCACCTGACGGGCGTAGCTGGGCAGGGCCAGCAGAAACAGCATGTCCGGGCGGCCACCGGCGAGCACCCGGCGAGTGCTTTCGGTGGCGGAGCCGCGGGGGTCGTAGGTGACGGCGTTGGTGACGATGCCGTCGAGCCGGCTCCACTCCTGCTGGAAGGCGCGGCCCACCCGGGTGCCCCATTCGTTGTCGGGCACCATCATGGCGGCGCGGCGGTGGCCGTCCTCACGGGCGCGGCGGGCTACCTGGCGCGCCTCGTCCTCTGCCGACAGGCCGTACTGGAACAGCCCCTGCGCCTGGTTGCTGTCGCCGTGGCCGTAGTTGAGCGCCAGTGTCGGCAGCGGTACGCGGTCGCGATTTTCGAGTTCGGTGACTTCGTCCTTGTCGAGGGGGCCGATGACCACCTGGGCACCGATGTTGCGCGCTTCGGCGTAGAGTGCATCGAGGTTGCCGTGGCTGGCGTCGATGAACGAGAGGCGCAGGCCGCCGTTGCGCTCGGCGCTGTGCATGTGGTGCATGCGCATGCCGGCGCGGATCGATTCGGCGACGCTGCTCAGCGGGCCCGATTCGGGAAGGAAGACGGCGATGTGGCGGACTTCCCTGCCGCGCAGCTCACGCAGGGCGAGCAGCTCCGAGGGCACCTCACGGGCTGCCGGGTGTCGGGCATTGCGCTCGCGCCAGGCTTCCAGATTCGACAGCAGGCGCTCGATGTCGCCATCGCTTTCGCGTACCAGGCCGGCAAGACTCAGCCAGCCCAGGGCCAGCTCGTCGGCGCCCTCGCGCAGGCTGGCCAGTTCGCTGGCGTCGAGGCGTGAGAGCGAGTTCCAGATGGGATCGTTGAGCGCTTCACGCTCGGTGCGTGCCTGTACGTACATCAGCATGTCGGCGGCGGCACGATGCTCGTCGACCTGGCCAAGCGCCAGCCCTAGGCGCTCGCGCAGGATCAGGCCGGCATCGCGGGGAAAGTCGATCTCGTCGAGCAGTTGCCCGGCCTGGATCACTGCCCAGGGCTCGCCCAGTTCGTTGCCGAGCTCCGACAGCAGCATGGCCCAGTGCAGGCGGTATTCGGCGGGCAGCCGGCTGTCGTCGATCTCGCTGGAAATCTGCAGTGCCTGGGTACGCTGTCCTTGGCGTGCTAGGATGTCGGCCGCTTCGAGCCGGCTCAGCGCGGCCTCTTCGGGGGCCTGCTGCTGTGCCTGCCGCAGGAGCTGGTCGGGGTCGTCGACGGGAGCTCGCTCGACGATGCCGGGAGGTGCGCAGCCTGCCACCATGAGGGCGAGGAGCACGGTGGCCAGCAGGCCGCGGGGCATCTTTAGCATGAATCCTTCCTTGTCTCGGGCTCGGAGCGGCGTTCGCCTGCCTCGGGAGTCGACCCTTCATCTCGCACGGGCCAAGGCCGAAAATCCCCCTGAGGAGCCGCCATGTCGGATATACATCTTGGTACATTGTACGTGGTCGCCACGCCGATTGGGAATCTGGAGGACCTGAGCCCCAGGGCGGCGCGGGTGCTGGGGGAGGTGGCGCTGGTCGCCGCCGAGGATACCCGCCACACGTCGCGGCTGTTGCGCCACCTGGGGCTGTCGGTGCCGATGCTCTCGCTGCACGAGCACAACGAGGCGGCCCGAGTCGAGCAGCTCGACCGACGCCTGCTGGGCGGCGAGAGCATTGCCCTGGTGAGCGATGCGGGAACGCCGCTGATCAGCGATCCGGGGTTCGTGCTGGTTCGCGAGCTGCGGGCACGGGGGCGCCGCATCGTGCCGGTACCCGGCGCCTGTGCGCTGGTGGCGGCACTGTGTGTGTCCGGCTTGCCCACCGACCGCTTCCTGTTCCAGGGATTCCTGCCGGCCAAGGGCGGGGCTCGCCGCCAGCGCCTGAAGGACCTGGCGTTGCGCGAAGAGACGCTGGTCTTCTACGAGTCGCCGCACCGGATACGCGACGCGCTGGCCGATATTGGCGCCGAGCTCGGTGCGCGCCGGCTGGTGCTGGCGCGGGAGCTGACGAAATCCTTCGAGACCTTTCTGGAAGGCGACGCCGAGAGGCTGCTGGCCTGCATGCAGGCCGACCCGGATCAGGCGCGGGGCGAGTTCGTGATCATGGTGGCGGGAGCCGAGCCGAAGGAGGGCGGCGATACGGCCAGCGTTGAGGCGCATGCCTTGCTTGCGGCGCTGCTGGACGAGGGCGTGGGGGTGAAGCAGGCCGCGGCCGTGGCGGCAAGGCTTCTGGGCGGGGCGAAGAAAACCTGGTACGGCCAGGCCCAGGCGCTGAAGGAGGCCCGCTGAGACGGGGCGGAAAGACATTGAGAGGCCACCGGCACGCTGGTATTCTTGCGCTCGGAGTCGGCCAGACGGTCGCCGCCGCATCGGCCTTGGTCGGTGTGGGGGAGGAAAGTCCGGGCTCCACAGGGCAGGGTGCCAGGTAACGCCTGGGCGGCGCGAGCCGACGGAAAGTGCAGCAGAGAGCAGACCGCCTACGTCTCCTTCGGGAGGCCGGCAAGGGTGAAAGGGTGCGGTAAGAGCGCACCGCGCGCCTGGTAACAGTGCGTGGCACGGTAAACCCCACCCGGAGCAAGACCAAATAGGAACCCTATGACGTGGCCCGCGTCGGGTTCGGGTAGGTTGCTGGAGGGTCGCGGTGACGCGGCTCCTAGATGAATGACTGTCCACGACAGAACCCGGCTTATCGGCCGACTCCCCCGATTCACAGCTAGCGCATCCGGGCTGCCGGATGCGTCCCTACGAGTCCGAGACATCAGGAAAGCGCATGCCGCCATCCGCAGCTGAACCGAGCCGTCATGGCTTTCGTCATGCCAGCGTGCTACTGGATGGGGCCGTGGATGCTCTCGTTCATGACTCCGGTGGTGCCTATCTGGACGGCACCTTCGGGCGCGGCGGACATTCCCGCGCCATTCTCGAACGTTTGGGCCCACAGGGCCGCCTGCTGGCCATCGACCGCGACCCTCAGGCCATTGCCGAAGCGCGGACGCTGACGGATTCGCGCTTCGTCATCGAGCAGGGCGAGTTCGCCAATCTGGCCGAGATTGCACGCCGCCACGACCTCTTCGGCAAGCTGGACGGCGTGCTGCTGGACGTTGGCGTGTCATCGCCGCAGTTGGACGATCCCGAGCGGGGGTTCAGCTTTCTGCGTGACGGCCCCCTCGACATGCGCATGGACCCGACCCGAGGCGAAAGTGCCGCCGACTGGCTGGCGCGGGCCAGCGAGGCCGAGATCGCCCAGGTGTTCAAGACCTACGGCGAGGAGCGGTTCGCCAAACGCCTGGCTCGGGCCGTCGTGACGCGCCGTCTCGACAAGCCCTTTCTGCGTACCGGTGACCTGGCCGAGGTGCTCAAAACGGCCCACCCCGCCTGGGAGAAAGGTAAGCATCCTGCCACGCGGGCCTTCCAGGCGCTGCGCATTCACATCAATGCTGAGCTTGAGCAGCTGGATGCCGCGCTGGCTGCGGCGCTGGAGGCGCTGGCTCCCGGCGGGCACCTGGTGGTGATCAGCTTTCACTCGCTGGAGGATCGCCGGGTCAAGCGCTTCATCCGTGAGCACGTGCGTGGCGACAGCGACCTGCCGCGGGGCGTGCCGGTACGTGAGGATCAGCTCGCCAGACGCCTGGAGATGCTGGGCAAGGCGCAGCGCCCCTCGGCGGCTGAAGTCGACGCCAATCCGCGCGCGCGCAGCGCTGTGATGCGCGCTGCACGCAAGCTGGCCTGAGGAGCGGCATGATGCAAGGACGCCTCTCACCACGCATGCTGCGAGCCGCCTGGCCAGCGAACCGGCGCCCCAGTTGGCGGCTGCTGCTGGTGACCGCTCTGGTGCTGGCATGCCTGATCACCGCCATTGCGGTGGTCGGCACCAGCCATCAGACGCGTGCCCAGTATGCGCGCCTGCAGCAGCTCGAGCGCGAGCGCGACCAGCTGCAGACGGAGTGGGGCCAACTGCTGCTGGAGGAGAGCGCCTGGTCGTCGCCGGCGCGCATCGAGCGTCTGGCCGTCGAGCGGCTCGAGATGCGACTGCCCCACGTCAATGAAGTCGAGGTCATCCGGCCATGAGTACGGATGTGCGCAACGGAGTGACACCGCGCCGGCGCCCGCCCATGGCGCCCATGGGCGGGCTGCGATATGGCGTCGTGCTGGGCGTGGTGTTCATCGGCCTGCTGCTGCTGGCCGGGCGTATCGTGACCCTGCACGTCTTCGATCGGCCGTTCCTGCAGGGGCAGGGCGATGCACGGATTCTGCGCACCGAGTCGCTCACCGCCCACCGCGGCATGATCACCGATCGCAACGGCGAGCCGCTGGCCATCTCCACTCCGGTGGTGACGCTGTGGGCCAACCCCCAGGAGGTTCCCGAAGATCGCATCCAGCGGCTGATGCTCTCACAGGCGCTGGGCATGACACCCGACGATCTCGACGCCAGGCTCGAGCGTTTCGCCTCGCGAGAGTTCATGTTCCTGCGTCGCCAGCTCACCCCGGTAGCCGCACAGCGGGTCCTGGATCTGCGCGTTCCCGGTGTCTATGCCCAGCATGAATACAAACGCTACTACCCGGCCGGCGAGGTGGTCGCCCAACTGCTGGGCGTGACCAACGTGGACGACATGGGCCAGGAGGGGGTGGAGCTCGCCTACCAACCCTATCTGGCCGGCACCCCCGGACAGCGCCGGGTGATCAAGGACCGCCGTGGCCGCCTGGTGCGGGATCTGGCGGTACTGCGCGAGGCTCAGCCGGGTGGGGAACTTACCCTTTCCATCGATCAGCGGCTGCAGTACATGGCCTACCGCGAGCTCAAGGCGGCGGTGGCCGAGCACGATGCCGATGGCGGCGTGGTGGTGATGATGGATGCGCGCACCGGTGAAGTGCTGGCCATGGCCAATCAGCCCTCCTACAACCCCAACAACCGTGCCGGGCTGGACCCGCGCGGACTGCGCAACCAGGCCATCGTCGACGTCTTCGAACCCGGCTCGGTGGTGAAGCCGCTGGCCATGGCGGCCATCATGGAGAGCGGGCGCTTCGACAGCGACATCGTGGTCGATACCTCGCCGGGCTGGATGCGCATCGACCGCTTCACCATTCGCGACATACGCAACTACGGCAGGCTCGATCTGGCGGGTATTCTCGAAAAGTCGTCGAACATCGGCATGTCGAAGCTGGTACTCGAACTGGACGACCCGCTGGTGCCCGATCTCTATCGCCGGTTGGGCTTCGGTCAGAGCACCGAGACCGGTTTTCCCGGCGAGGCGGTGGGCCATATGCCGGCGCCTGTGCGCTGGTCGCGCAGTCAGTGGGCGGCGCTCTCCTACGGTTATGGTCTGTCGGTCTCCGCCCTGCAGCTGGCCAGCGCCTATACCGCCTTGGCCAACGGCGGCGTACGCATGCCGCCCTCGCTGCTCAAGCTGAACGAGGCACCGATAGGGGAGCCCGCCATCGACCCCCAGGTGGCCCATGAGCTGCTGCGCATCATGGAGCAGTCGGTCCAGCCCACCACCGGCGGGCGCCGTGCCGCCGTGCCGGGCTACCGGGTGGCGGGCAAGACCGGTACGGTACGCAAGACTTCGGTGGCAGGCTACGAAGAGAACGCCTATCGCAGCCTGTTTGCCGGTGTCGCCCCGGTTTCCGATCCGCGTATCGTCACCATCGTCATGATCGACCATCCCCGGGGTGGAGATTTCTTCGGCGGTGCCGTGGCGGCGCCGGTCTTCTCGCGTGTCACGGGCAGCGCACTGCGTCTGCTGGACGTGCCGCCGGATCAACGAACACAATGACTGCTGCCTTTCCTACGACAGAGGTGCGTCGATGCAGGTGAGTGCTTCCCGTCTACAGTCGGCGCTGTGCCGCTGCTGGCCCAATCTGACGATACCGGCGTCGACCGGTGTCGCTTCGCTGCGCCTGGTGCTCGACAGCCGCCTGGTCGAGCCGGGCGATGTCTTCGTGGCCGTACCCGGTGTGAGCGGAGACGGCCGCAGGTATCTGGGTCAGGCACTTCAGGCGGGCGCCGTGCAGGTGCTCTACCACCTCGAACCGGGCGAATCGCTCCCCACCTCGGCCGAGGGGCAGCCGGTGCTGGGGCTGCCGTTCCTGCGCCAGCGCCTGGGCGAGCTGGGGCAGTGGCTGTACGAAGTGCCGAAGGCGCTGGAGCTGATCGGTGTTACCGGGACCAATGGCAAGAGCTCCGTGACCCACTACCTGGCCGAACTGAGTGCGGCCCTTGGACGGGAAGCCGGGCTCATCGGCACGCTGGGTGTCGGGCGCCCCGGACAGCTCACGGATACCGGGCTGACGACGCCGGGGCCGCTGATGCTGCAGGCGGCTCTCGGTGAGATGGCCGCAGGCGGTATCGGGCGGGTGGCCATGGAGGTCTCTTCCCATGCGCTTGAGCAGGACCGCCTCGACGGCTGTCGGGTCAAGGCCGCAGTATTCACCAATCTCACTCGAGATCACCTGGATTATCACGGCAGCATGGCGGCCTATGCCGCGGCCAAGGCACGCCTGTTTCGTCGCTCCGAGCTGGAGTTGGCGGTGGTCAACGCCGACGACTCCCTCGCCGGTCTGATGCTGGCGGGGCTGGCGGACGGGGTGCGCGTGCTGGCCGTCGGCGACGACCCGGCGGCGACGCTGCGCGTGGTCGACTGGCGGCCCGAGACCTCCGGCCAGTTGGCGCTGATTGCGACCCCGGAGGGAGAGCGTAGCCTCGAGCTGCCGCTGATGGGGCGCTTCAATCTCGACAACGTGCTGCTTGCCATTGCCACGCTCTACGGCCTCGGGGAAAGCCTGGAGGCGCTGTTTGCCGCGGCTTCCGGGCTGACCCCCGTACCCGGGCGCATGCAGCGCTTCGGCAGCGACGGCATGCCGACCGTGATCGTCGACTACGCCCATACTCCCGGCGCATTGGAGAATGCACTGGGTGCGCTGCGCCAGCATCTTCCCGGCAACGGTAAACTGTGGTGCCTGTTCGGCTGCGGTGGCGATCGCGACAGCGGTAAGCGCCCGCTGATGGGAGCGGCTGCGGAGCGTCATGCCGACCGGCTGGTGATCACCGACGACAATCCCCGCAGCGAAGACCCCGCCGAGATACGCCAGCAGATACTTGCCGGCGTGTCGGCCGAGGCCAGGCAGCGCAGCGAGGTCGTGGCGGGGCGCAGCGAAGCCATCGCCCGCACCATCGCGCAGGCCGACGTCAACGATGTGGTGCTGATCGCCGGCAAGGGCCACGAAGCCTATCAGGAGGTCGCCGGCGTGCGTCATCCCTTCAGCGATGTCGCCGAGACCGAATCGGCACTGGCCAGTCGCGAGGCGGGACAATGAGCGGATCAGGTCTAAATACGCTTGCCGAAGTGGCCGTCGCGCTGGGCGTGGATGCGCCTGCGCGCGACGTGGCGCTCGGCGATATCGTCAGCGATACGCGCAGCCTGTCACCGGGTAGTCTCTTCGTAGCACTGCGCGGCGAGCGCTTCGATGCCCACGATTTCATTGCCCAGGCCCGCGAAGCCGGTGCGGCGGCGGCCCTGGTCGAGTGGCCCGTCGAGGACCCGCTGCCTCAACTGGTGGTCTCCGATACCCGTCTGGCACTCGGTCTGCTCGGGCGTGCCCGGCGCCGGGCCTGGGGTGGCCCGCTGGTGGCGGTAACGGGCAACAGCGGCAAGACCAGCGTCAAGGAGCTGCTGGCTCAGTTGCTTGGTCTGGGCGGCATGACCCTGGCCACGCGGGGCAATCTCAACAACGACATCGGCGCACCGTTGACCCTGCTGGGGCTGACCGACGCCCATCGTCGCGCCGTGATCGAGCTGGGTGCCAACCACCTTGGCGAGATCGCCTGGACCACCAGTCTCGCCGAGCCGCAGGTGGCCATCATCACCAACGTCACCGGAGCGCATGTCGGCGAGTTCGGCGGCATGGGCCAGATCGCCCAGGCCAAGGGCGAGATACTGGCCGGGCTCAGCGCCGATGGCGTGGCGGTGCTCAACCGCGACGATGTCTATTTCCCGTTCTGGGCGCAGATGGCCGCACCGCGGCAAGTACTGGATTTCGGATTCGCCGAAGGCAGCCGGGTGCGGGCCGACGAGCTGGCCTGCGACGCCCTGGGGCGCTATGCTTTCACGCTTGTCATGGATGGCCGCAGGATTGGCCGGGTGCAGCTTGCCCTGTTGGGGCGGCACAGCGTCGCCAACGCGCTGGCGGCGGCGGCGGGAGCGCTGGCGCTGGGTGTCGACGACGAGCAGGTGCTGGCAGGGCTGGCGGCTTGCATACCGATGCCGGGACGCCTGAGTCCGCTGGGCGGTATACGGCAGAGCCGCCTATTGGACGACAGCTATAACGCCAACCCGGGAGCGGTCAAGGCGGCGCTGGCGCTGCTGACCGAGCTGCCCGGCCCCAGGTGGTGCCTGCTTGGCGCCATGGGAGAACTGGGGAAGGATTCGGACCGACTGCATGCAGAGGTCGGCCATTACGCACGCAAACTGGGGATCGACGTGCTGATGACCTGCGGCGAGCCGGCACAGGCCGCAAGCCAGGCTTTCGGCGACGGCGGAATTCATTTCAACGACCACGAGGCGCTGACGCGTCATGTCCTGGACCATCTGCCCACCGGTGCCAGCGTTCTGATCAAGGGATCGCGCAGCGCTGGCATGGAACGGGTCGTGGCGGCGCTACGAGCTGACGCATCAAGGTGAACGCAACACATGCTGCTTTTTCTGGCTGATTTTCTGGCGCAGTACCAGAGCGCCTTCAATGTTTTCAATTATCTGACCCTGCGCATGATCCTGGGCACCATGACGGCTCTGCTGCTCTGCCTGTGGCTGGGGCCGTGGATGATTCGGCGTCTGGTCGAGCGCCAGATCGGTCAGGCGGTACGCGACGACGGCCCTCAGTCGCATCTGTCCAAGGCGGGCACGCCGACCATGGGCGGGGCCATGATCCTGATGGCGATCGCCGTCAGCACCCTGCTGTGGGCCGATCTCACCAATCGTTTCGTGTGGATCGTGCTGGTGGTGACGCTGGGCTTCGGTGCGATCGGCTGGGTCGACGACTACCGCAAGGTGGTGGAGAAGAATCCTCGCGGGCTGCCGGCGCGCTGGAAATATTTCTGGCAATCGGTGATCGGCCTGGCGACGGCGCTGGTGCTCTATCTGACCGCCACCAGTGCGGTGGAAACCAGCCTCATCGTGCCGCTGTTCAAGGACATCGTCATCCCGCTGGGAGTGTTCTACATCGTGCTCACCTATCTGGTGATCGTGGGCAGCTCCAACGCCGTCAACCTCACCGACGGCCTGGATGGCCTGGCCATCATGCCCACCGTCATGGTGGCCATGGGCCTGGCGATCTTCGCCTATGCCAGCGGCAACGCGGTATTCGCCAACTATCTGCAGATCCCGAGCATTGCCGGTGCCGGCGAGCTGGCCGTCTTCTGTGCCACCATTGCCGGTGCCGGACTGGGCTTCCTGTGGTTCAACACCTATCCGGCCCAGGTGTTCATGGGCGATGTCGGGGCGCTGGCGCTGGGTGCGGCGATCGGCGTGGTGGCGGTCATCGTGCGCCAGGAGATCGTGCTGTTCATCATGGGCGGCATCTTCGTGCTCGAGACCATCTCGGTGATCCTGCAGGTGGGCTCCTACAAGCTGACCGGGCGCCGCATCTTCCGCATGGCACCGCTACACCACCATTATGAGCTCAAGGGCTGGCCGGAGCCGCGGGTCATCGTGCGCTTCTGGATCATCACCGTGGTGCTGGTTCTGGTCGGTCTGGCGACGCTCAAGATTCGCTGATTCGCGTGCGCCCATCCTGTCGGGCGAGGAGAGTGGAATGCGCAAGGTGCCGAAGGGAGTGACGCTGGTGGTCGGGCTGGGAATTTCCGGCCGGGCCATCTGCCGGCACCTGGCCAGAGCGGGCGTGCCTTTCATGGTCGCCGATACCCGCGAAGCGCCGCCCGGGCTCGAAGATTTTCGCCGCGCGCACCCTCAGGCAGAGCTTCACTGCGGAGCGCTCACGGCGCTCGACATGAGTGCAGCGGAGGAGATCGTGGTGAGCCCCGGCGTCGACCTGCGTACGCCGGGCCTGGCCGAGTGGGTGGGGCGTCGGCGCGATTCTGGGGAGCCGCTGGTGGTGGGCGAGATCGCCCTGTTCGTACGCGCCGCGCGCGCACCCATTGCCGCCATTACCGGCTCCAACGCCAAGTCCACCGTGACCACGCTGCTGGGTGAGATGGCCCAGGCCGCCGGTCGGCGGGTGGCGGTAGGCGGCAACCTGGGCACGCCGGCGCTGGATCTGCTGGCCGAAGCCCCCGAGGCGGAGCTCTACGTGCTGGAACTGTCGAGCTTTCAGCTCGAGACGACTCCCCGGCTGGGCGCCGAGACGGCCGCTTTCCTCAATCTCTCTGAAGACCACCTGGATCGCCACGACGATATGGCGGGGTATCGCGCTGCCAAGCTTGGCATCTTCCGCGGCGCTCGCCATGCCGTGATCAACGCCGAAGACCCCATGACCTGGCCCCTCGACCCGCTCCCCATGGCGTGCTTCACCACCCAGCCGCCGCAAGCGGACGAGTGGGGTATCGCCCAGCTGGACGGTCGCGACTGGCTGATGCATGGTGGCACGGCGCTGATGGCAACCGACGAGCTGGGGGTGGCGGGGCGTCATAACCAGGCCAATGCGCTGGCGGCACTGGCCATGGGCACGCATCTCGGCTTTTCGCTGGAGGCCATGTGTGGCGTGCTGCGCCAGTTCAAGGGCCTGCCTCACCGCAGTGAGCTGGTGGCCGAAGTGGACGGCGTGCGCTGGGTCAACGACTCCAAGGGAACCAACGTCGGCGCCACCCTGGCGGCCATCGCCGGGCTGGGGCCCACCCTGCCGGGACGCCTCGTGCTGCTGGCCGGGGGGGTGGGCAAGGGGGCGGATTTTACGCCGCTGGCCGAGCCGCTGGCCCGCTACGCTCGCGAGGCGATTCTGTTCGGTAGTGATGCCGAGCGGATCGCTGCGGCGCTGCAGGGCCGCGTGACCGTGACCCGGGTCGACGATCTGGCGGGAGCGATGGCCAGAGCGCGTGAAATTGCCGAGCCGGGTGACTGTGTGTTGCTCTCGCCGGCCTGCGCCAGCCTCGATCAGTTTTCCGGTTATCCGGCACGCGGAGAGGCGTTTCGCCGAGGCGTCGAGCGGTTCGTGAAGGAGGCGGGACATGTCGACTAAGACCAAGCAGGCGACCAAGGTGCGGTTCGCGCGGCTGCGGCGCCTGCGCGAGCGGCTTTCGACCCGCGATCAACCGTTCGACGGCTGGTTGCTGTTTGCCGCCCTGGTCTTGATCCTCACCGGTTGGGTCATGGTCACCTCGGCGTCGACCGAAGTGGCGGCCAGTCTTACCGGTAACCCCTGGTACTTCAGCCAGCGCCATGCGCTGTTCGTGCTCATGGCGCTGGGAGTGGCCGTCGTGACGCTGCGCTCCCCGCTGGCCTGGTGGCGCGCCAACGGGCCGCTGCTGCTGCTGATCAGCATTGCCTTGCTGTTCCTGGTGCTGCTGATCGGACGTGAGGTCAACGGCAGCCGGCGCTGGCTGTCGATACCGTTGCTGCCTTTCAATCTGCAGGTGTCCGAGGTGGCCAAGCTGTGCCTGATCGTCTATCTGGCCGGTTACCTCGAGCGCTTCCTGCCAGAGGTTCGCCGTAGCTGGGGCGCCTTTCTGCGCCCGCTGCTGGTGATGGGCGTGATCGCCGTCCTGCTGATTCTCGAGCCCGATTACGGTGCGGTGGTGGTGATGACCGGCTGCGTGATGGGCATGCTGCTGCTGGCAGGCGCGCCCTGGGGCCGCTTCGTCTTCATCCTGATCGGCGTCGGGGTGCTCGGTTTCTACGTGGCCATTGCCGAGCCATACCGCCTGGCGCGACTGACCAGTTTCTCCGACCCCTGGGCCGATCAGTTCGCCAGCGGCTACCAGCTCACCCAGGCGTTGATCGCCTTCGGACGCGGCCACTGGCTGGGCATGGGGCTCGGTAACAGCGTGCAGAAGCTGTTCTACCTGCCCGAAGCCCACACCGACTTCGTCTTTGCCGTGATTGCCGAGGAGCTGGGTCTGTTCGGCGCCATCGCCGTGGTCGGGCTGTTCGCCCTGCTGATCTGGCGGTCGTTGGCGGTAGGGCGGCGTGCCGAGCTGGCCGGGATGGCCTTTGCCGCCTATGTCAGCTATGGCATCGCCCTGGTGATCGGCGCCCAGGCCTTCATCAACATCGCCGTCAGCACCGGCATGCTGCCGACCAAGGGCTTGACCTTGCCGCTGCTCAGCTACGGCGGCTCCAGCCTGCTGGTCAGCGCCGCCATGATGGCGCTGCTGCTGCGGGTCGACATCGACACCCGCCAGGCGCTGCGGCGGGCCAGCCCGACCGCACCGCGGGAAGCGGCAGGACGGCGGGAGCCGCTGATCGATCGACAAGGAGTCATGAAGTGACCCAGGCCAGGACGCGACGAGTGCTGATCATGGCGGGCGGCACCGGCGGTCATGTGATACCGGCGCTATCGCTGGCTCGCGGGCTGCAGGCCCAGGGGCTGGAGGTGCACTGGCTGGGCAGCCCGCGGGGTATCGAGAATCGGCTGGTGCCGGCGGCCGAACTGCCGCTGCATCGCATTGCGGTGGCCGGTTTGCGCGGTAACGGTCTGGCCGGCTGGCTCAAGGCGCCTTTCAATCTGGTGCGCAGCGTGTGGCAGGCGGCAAGCGTCATCCGCCGGCTCGAGCCGGCGCTGGTGGTGGGCCTCGGCGGTTTCGCCAGCGGGCCCGGTGGGCTTGCGGCCTGGCTGCTGCGTCGGCCGTTGGTGATCCATGAGCAGAACGCCGTGGCCGGGTTGACCAACCGTGCTCTGGCGCGGCTGGCCCGCCGTGTCTATGCCGCCTTTCCCCAGGCCTTCGGCTCGCGGGGAGAGGTGGTCGGCAACCCGGTACGCGAGGAGATCGCCGCCCTGGGCGAGTCGCCCCGCGAGGCGCAGACGATGCGCGGCCGGCGCCTGCGGCTGTTGGTCGTCGGCGGCTCGCTGGGGGCGCTGCCGCTCAACCAGCGCCTGCCCGAGGCGCTTGCCGCACTGCCTGGAGGGAGCCGTCCTGAAGTGCGCCACCAGGCCGGCCGCGACAAGGATGCGGCGACCCGAGACGCCTATCTGGCGCAGGGGGTCGAGGCGGAGGTGAGCGCTTTCATCGACGACATGGCGGCGGCCTACGACTGGGCCGATCTGGTCGTGTGTCGGGCTGGGGCGCTGACCGTGTCCGAGGTGGCGGCCGCGGCCAAGCCGGCCCTGTTCGTGCCGCTGCCCCATGCGGTGGACGACCACCAGACGGCCAATGCCCGCGCCCTGGTGGCGGCGGGTGCGGCACAGTTGATGCCGCAGCACGAGATGACGACGGCGGCGCTGGCCAAGAGCCTGGCGACGCTGCTCGACCCCGACACTCTCGCCACCATGGCCCGGCAGGCGCGCCGCTGCGCGCACCTCGATGCCGTAGACCGCCTGGTGGCCGGTTGCATGGAGACAGCGCTTGAGCGATAGCACCTTGAGGCCGGTTCCCGGTCAGGCAACGCTGCCCCGCCACGGGCGTGGCCTGGGCATGCGCCGTATTCGGCACATCCATTTCGTCGGCATCGGCGGCGCCGGCATGTGCGGCATCGCCGAAGTGCTGGCCAACCAGGGCTATCAGGTCAGCGGCAGCGACCTGAAGGCCTCGGCGGTGGTGGCCCGGCTGCGTGAGCGCGGCATTCGCGTGGCCATCGGCCACGCCGAGGACAACGTGGCGGGCGCCGACGTGGTCGTCGTCTCCACCGCCGTGGATGCTGCGAACCCGGAGATTCGCTGGGCTCAGGAGCACCGCGTGCCGGTGGTGCGCCGGGCCGAGATGCTCGCCGAGCTGATGCGCTTTCGCCACGGTATCGCCGTGGCCGGCACTCACGGCAAGACCACCACCACCAGCCTGACGGCCACGCTGCTGGCCGAAGGCGGCCTCGATCCGACCTTCGTCATCGGCGGCAAGCTGACCAGCGCCGGCACCAACGCGCGCCTGGGCGAAGGCGATTACCTGGTGGCCGAGGCCGACGAATCCGATGCCTCGTTCCTGCACCTGCAGCCGATGGTCTCCATCGTGACCAATATCGACGCCGATCACATGAGCACCTACGGCGGCGACTTCGAGCGGCTCAAGGGCACCTTCGTCGAGTTCCTGCACAACCTGCCGTTCTACGGGATGGCCATCCTGTGCATCGACGACGAGCACGTACGCGGCTTGCTCGACCGCGTTCATCGCCAGTTCGTCACCTATGGCTTCAGCGAGGACGCCGACTACCGGGTCGTCGATTTCGTGCAACAGGGTGGCGAGATCCGCTTCACCGCGCTGCGCCCCGATGGATTTGCCCCTCTTGAGGTGCGCCTGGGTATGCCGGGCCGGCACAACGCGCTGAACGCCCTGGCCGCGATCGCCGTGGCGACCGATGCCGGCGTCGACGATGCCGCCATCCTGCGTGGCCTGGCCGGCTTTGCCGGCGTGGGTCGACGCTTCCAGGTTCACGGCCACTTTCCGCCTCCTTCCGGCAGCGGCGAGGTGATGCTGGTGGACGACTACGGCCACCATCCCCGCGAAGTGGAGATGGTGATCAAGGCGGTGCGGGCCGGTTGGCCCCAGCGTCGGCTGGTGATGGTCTACCAGCCCCATCGCTACACTCGTACCCGCGATCTCTATGAGGATTTCGTCAGGGTGCTGGCGGGCGTCGACGTGCTGCTGCTGCTGGATGTCTACAGCGCCGGCGAAGCGCCCATTCCCGGCGCCGATGGCAAGACGCTGGCAGGCTCCATTCGCCAGCGCGGTCCGCTCGATCCGATTTTCGTGCAGCACAAGTCCGAGCTGCCGGCTCTGCTGGCCAGGGTATTGCGCGACGACGACATTCTGATCACCCAAGGCGCGGGTGACGTGGGCGGCATTGCGCTTGGGTTGGCCGAGAGCCGACTGAATCTCGACGAGGTGACGCTATGATGCAGACGCAAGGACTCGGGCGGGTGGTGGTGCTGTTCGGCGGAAATTCCGCCGAACGCGAGGTATCGCTCAGGAGCGGAGCGGCGGTCTTGGCGGCGCTCGAGCGCAGCGGTGTCGACGTCATCGGCTACGACCCCGCCGACGGCGGCCTGGTCGGTCTCGAGGCACTGGCTCCCGACCGCGTGTTCATCGCCCTGCACGGGCGTGGCGGCGAAGACGGAACGCTTCAGGGCGCGCTCGAACTGCTGGGTATCCCCTACACCGGCAGCGGTGTGCTGGCCTCGGCGCTGGGTATGGACAAGCAGCGTACCAAGCTCGTCTGGCAGGCCCTGGGGCTACCGACGCCGGAATCGTTGATGCTGGCGGCCGACAGCAACTGGGACGAGATCGTCGCCACTCTGGGGCTGCCGCTGATCGTCAAGCCGGTGCACGAAGGGTCGACCCTCGGCATCACCATCGTCGACAGCCGGGAGACGCTCGAGGCCGCTTACCGCGAAGCGGCCCGCTACGATGCCCGGGTCATGGCCGAGCGTTTCATCAGCGGCGAGGAGTACACGGTGTCGCTGCTGGACGATCACGTGTTGCCCGCCATTCGCGTCGAGGTTCCCAGCGGCTTCTACGACTACGAAGCCAAGTACAACTCGAATGACACCCGCTACCACCTTCCCTGCGGTCTCGATGCCGAGCAGGAAGCGGCGCTGGGAGCGCTGTGCCGGCAGGCCTTCGAGGCGGTTGGCGGCGAAGGCTGGGGCCGCGTCGACGTGATGCGCGATGCCCAGGGCCGCTTCTGGCTGATCGAGGTCAACACCTCTCCGGGCATGACCGATCACAGCCTGGTGCCCCAAGCGGCCGCCCATGCGGGCATCGGCTTCGACGAACTGGTACTGCGTATTCTGCGCACCACACTGGAGCCGCATCAGGCATGAGCAGTCGTGGCTCGACGCTGGGGGTATTGCTGCTGCTGATCCTGCTGGGAGCCGGCGGGCGCGCCCTGTGGACCTGGCTCGACCGCCCCATCGAGCGGGTGGCGATCCGCGGCGAGCTGCAGCACGTCAGCGCCGACTATCTGCGCTCGCAGTTGGCGCCGCTGCTGCAGGGCCAGACCTGGCTCTCGGCCGACCTGCCGGCGCTGCGTCGTGCGGCACGCAACATCGATTGGCTGGCCGAAGTGCGGTTGTCGCGCGAGTGGCCCTATACGCTGGCGTTCGAACTGGTCGAGCAGGTGCCGGTGGCGCGCTGGAACGACGATTATCTGCTCAATCCCGATGGCGAACCCTTCGCCTTCGAGCCGATAGAGCCGCCCGAAGGGCTGCCCGATCTGGCCGGACCGGTGGGCAGTGGCGCCGAGGTGCTGGCCTACCACAATCGCTTGAGTTCGCGGTTCGACCCGATGGGAATCACCATCTCGCAGCTGCGCCTGGAGCCGCGCGGCGCCTGGCGGCTGCAGCTCGACGACGGGGTATGGGTCATGCTGGGGCGCAGCGATCGGGACGCGCGTCTGGCCAGATTGGCTGCGGCATGGGAGCGCCAGTTGGGACCGCATGCAGCGCATATTCGTTATATCGATTTGCGTTATCCAAACGGGGTTGCCGTGGCCTGGCATGGTGAAACCGACCTCCAGGACGACGACGACGGGGCCGGCTGATACCTTTTTTCACCTTCTGGCTCGTCTTCCAGCCGATGCGGTGTTTTCTTTGTCGTCAATAACCCGTATCGTGAACCAGGTTTTTTGCAATGGACTGGTGGTTTAACGCCAGTTGTTTCTATAATGGGCGCAATGGCCATTTATCAGAATAATGGGATACCCAGCGAGTCAAGTTTCAGGAGACACTCCGGCACATGGCAGTCACTTCCAATTCATCCAACATGGTAGTCGGGCTGGATATCGGAACATCCAAGGTAGTGGCCATCGTCGGACAGCCTACCGATGACGGCGGCATCGAGATCGCCGGCATCGGGTCGCACCCTTCGCGCGGCATGAAGAAGGGTGTGGTGATCAACATCGAGTCGACGGTTCAATCGATCCAGCGCGCGGTGGAAGAGGCCGAGTTGATGGCCGGGTGCGATATCCATTCGGTGTATGTCGGTGTGGCAGGCAGCCATATCAGCTCGATGAATTCCGACGGTGTGGTGGCGATTAAAGAGCGCGAAGTCATGCCCACCGACATCGAGCGCGTGATCGATTCGGCGCGAGCGCGGGCCATCTCCGAGGGGCAGCGCGTGCTGCACGTGCTGCCGCAGGAGTTCGCCATCGACACCCAGGGTGGCATTCGTGAGCCGCTGGGTATGTCCGGTGTACGTCTCGAAGCTCGCGTGCATCTGGTCACGGCGGCGCTCAATGCGGTACAGAACATCGATAAATGCGTGCGGCGCTGTGGCCTCGAAGTCGATGCCATCATCCTCGAGCAGCTCGCTTCGAGCATGGCCGTGCTGACCGAGGACGAACGTGAACTCGGCGTCTGCATGGTCGATATCGGCGGAGGTACCACCGATATTGCCGTTTTCACCGAAGGGGCCATTCGTCACACGGCGGTGATTCCCATTGCCGGCGATCAGGTCACCAACGACATTGCCATGGCACTGCGTACGCCGACCCAATATGCCGAAGAAATCAAGGTCAAGTACGCCTGCGCACTCACCCAGCTTGCCGCCAGCGACGAAATGATCAAGGTGCCGAGCGTGGGCGACCGTCCTTCCCGCGATCTGTCGCGCCAGGCTCTGGCCGAAGTCGTGGAGCCGCGCTACGAAGAGCTGTTCACGCTGATCCGCGATGAACTGCGGCGCAGCGGCTACGAGGACCTGGTAGCGGCGGGCGTGGTGCTCACCGGTGGCACGTCGCGAATGGAGGGGGTCGTCGAGCTGGCCGAGGAGATTTTCCACATGCCGGTTCGCATCGCCTGCCCGCACAATGTGCGCGGTCTCTCCGATGTCGTGCGCAATCCGATTTATTCCACCGGTGTTGGTTTGCTACATTACGCCCTTCAGGAGGCTAGGCACGGGCATGGCCGCGAGGGCAGGGTGGTGGCAGCACCCCCCAGGCGTGATGACGTCTCTCAGCGTGGAGGATGGGAAGGGATTCCGGCGCTGGCAAAACTCAAGGGCTGGTTGAAAGGAAATTTCTGACAGGGCCGCGGCGCGGTCCAGGAGACGGGGCTTATGTTCGAACTGGTAGATAGCGCACCCTCGAGCAGTGCGGTCATCAAGGTCGTCGGCGTGGGCGGTGGCGGTGGTAACGCCGTCAATCACATGGTCGAGAGCAACATCGAAGGCGTCGAGTTCATCTGCGCCAATACGGACGCTCAGGCGCTCAAGCGGGTAGCCGCCAAGACCGTGCTCCAGCTCGGCAACGAGATCACCAAGGGGCTGGGTGCCGGTGCCAATCCGGACGTCGGCCGTCAGGCGGCGATGGAGGATCGCGAGCGTATCGCCGAACTTCTCAACGGCGCCGACATGGTCTTCATCACCGCCGGCATGGGTGGCGGTACCGGTACCGGCGGCGCGCCGGTGGTGGCTCAGGTGGCCAAGGAGCTGGGTATCCTCACCGTGGCCGTGGTCACCCGCCCGTTCCCCTTCGAGGGGCCGAAGCGCATGCGCGTGGCGGAAGAGGGCATGAAGGAGCTCTCCGAGCACGTCGACTCGCTGATCACCATCCCCAACGAGAAGCTGCTCTCCGTGCTGGGCAAGAACGCCAGCCTGCTGACTGCCTTCAGCGCCGCCAACGACGTGCTGCTGGGTGCCGTGCAGGGGATCGCCGAACTGATCACCAGCCCCGGCATCATCAACGTCGACTTCGCCGACGTGCGTACCGTGATGTCGGAAATGGGCATGGCGATGATGGGTACCGGTGGCGCCACCGGCGAGAACCGTGCCCGTGAGGCCGCCGAGAAGGCCATCCGCAGCCCGCTGCTGGAGGACATCGATCTCCACGGCGCCCGCGGTATCCTGGTCAACATCACCGCCGGCCCGGATCTGTCGATCGGCGAGTTCAACGATGTCGGTGCCACGGTGCAGGAGTTCGCCTCTCAGGACGCCACCATCGTCGTGGGCACCTCCATCGACATGGACATGACCGACGAGCTGCGGGTCACCGTGGTGGCTGCGGGACTCGAAGGGCGCCAGGTCAAGGCGGCGGCACAGGCTGCCAAGCGCAACGAGGGTAGCGAGTATCGGCAGCGGGCTCAGCCGGCCATGCGCCAAAGTGCCGTGGCCAAGGCCGAGCCTCAGGAAGCCGCCAAGCCGCAACCCGAGAAGCGGCGCTCTCCTCAGGAGCTGGACGATTACCTGGACATTCCGGCCTTCCTGCGTCGACAGGCCGATTGAGAAAAGCTATTGCAGGCTTAGGCAGGGCCAGGAGATGTTTTTTTGTTGAAACAGTCGTTCGGTGTTATAGTGAACGGTGTTTGATAACCTAACAACGGCCTGGCTACTGCCCATGATCAGACAACGCACCCTGCAGAACACCATCCGCGCCACCGGCGTCGGTCTCCATTCAGGCAAGAAGGTCTACCTGACCCTGCGCCCTGCACCGGTAAACACGGGTATCGTGTTCGTGCGTACGGACCTGGATCCCGAAGTCCAGGTGCCGGCCAGTGCCACTCTGGTTACCGACACCACCCTGTGCACCGCGCTCTCGCGCGGCGAGGTCAAGGTCGCTACCGTGGAACATCTCATGTCCGCGCTGGCCGGCCTGGGCATCGACAACGCCTATGTCGACATCAGCGCTCCTGAAGTGCCGATCATGGACGGCAGCGCCGGTCCTTTCGTGTTCCTGATCCAGTCGGCCGGTATCGCCGAGCAGGAGGCGCCCAAGAAGTTCATCCGCATCAAGCGTGAGGTGGTGGTCCAGGAGGACGGTAAGGAAGCACGCTTCCTGCCGCATCAGGGCTTCAAGGTCTCCTTCGCCATCGAGTTCGATCATCCGGTCTTCGAGGATCAGAAGCAGACCGCGGTGGTGGACTTCTCGACGACCTCCTTTGTCAAGGAGGTCTCCCGGGCCAGGACCTTCGGCTTCATGCGCGATCTCGAATACCTGCGCTCCAACAACCTCGCCCTGGGCGGCAGCCTCGACAACGCCATCGTGGTCGACGACTACCGCATCGTGAACGAGGGTGGGCTGCGCTACGAGGACGAGTTCGTCAAGCACAAGGTGCTAGACGCCATCGGCGACCTCTACCTGCTGGGCTACAGCCTGATCGGTGAGTTCCGTGGCGTGAAGTCGGGCCACGCGTTGAACAACCAGCTGTGTCGCGCTCTGCTGGCCCAGCCCGATGCCTACGAGATCGTCACCTTCGAGAAGGAGCGCGAGCTGGCGCCCATCTCCTATGCGCAGCCGGCCATGGCCTGATTCTCGGCCTTGCCGCGACAGCTCATGCCAACGGCGCCGCCTTCGGGCGGCGCCGTCGTTTTCGGGCCTTCAGTCCAGCGCGGCTGTCACTTCAGAAACCAGCCCTTCATCGTGCCCGTGATCTGGCGCATGTCCGCCTCGGACGTGACATAGGCGGGCATGGTGTAGAGCCAGCGTCCGAACGGGCGCAGCCAGACCCCTTGGCGGCGGGCGAATGTTGCAACGCCCTGCAGCCGGCTGGCTTCCTTCACCTCGATCACGGCGGTGGCGCCGAGCACGCGCACGTCGTCGACGTCGGGATGCCGGCGCAGTGCTTCGTCCTCCAGCAGCTCTTCGCGCAGCACGCCGTTGAGCTTAGCGATCTTGTCCAGGTAGCGCTCCTCCTCGAACACGGCGAGGCTCTCCAGGGCGACGCGACAGGCCAGCGGGTTGCCCATGAAGGTGGGGCCGTGCATGAAGGCATGCAGCGGCGACTCGCCGACGAAGGCGTCGTGTACCCGGTCGGTGGCCAGGGTGGCCGCATGGCCGAGGTAACCGCCGGTCAGGCCCTTGGAGAGCACCATGATGTCCGGCGTCACGCCGGCATGGTCGGCGGCAAACAGCTTGCCGGTGCGACCGAAGCCGGTGGCCACCTCGTCGAACACCAGCAACACGTCGAACTCGTCGCACAGCTGCCGCGCGCCGCTCAAATAGAGCGGCGAGGTCATGTTGAGGCCGCCGGCGGCCTGCAGCAGCGGCTCCATCAGCAGCGCGGCGATCTCGCCGTGGTGGCGTTCGAGCACGCTGCGCAGGGCGGCCAGGTCCCTCGCCACCTCGTCGGGTCCGGCGTCGTAAGGGGCTCGCGGCGCGGGCGCGAAGTGGTGGCGGGGCAGATACCCGGAAAACAGGCTGTGCATGCCCTCTTCGGGATCGCATACCGCCATGCAGCCGCTGGTATCGCCGTGATAGGCCTTCATCAGCGACAGCATGCGGTGCTTTGCGGGCTTGCCGCGCAGGTGGTGATACTGCAGGGCCATCTTCATCGCCACTTCCATGCCCACCGAGCCGCTGTCGGAGAAGAACACGTGTTCGAGCCCGGGCGGCGTGATCCTCACCAGCTCGCGGGCCAGCCTGTCGGCGGGCTCGTGGGTGAGCCCGCCCAGCATCACGTGGCACAGGGTGTCCGCCTGTTCCTTGATGGCGGCCACCAGGCGTGGATGCGAGTAGCCATGGATCATGCACCACCAGGAACAGGTGGCGTCGAGCAGCGTCTCGCCGCCTTCGAGGAAGAAGCGCGGCCCTTCGCCGCCGAGGACCTTGGGCGCGGCAGCCTGGGTGAGCAGATGGGCATAGGGATGCCAGACGGGGGAAGCCATCAGCGCCTCCGTGAAGGTTGAGCGGTAAGTTGAGCAGTGAGTTGATGCCCGGGCGTGGAGCGGGCGCAGCGAGTCGGCAGCGCCATGCGCGCCGTAACGACAGCCACGTAGGTTGCGGCGTACCTTGCCAGGGTAAAAACGGCCAGGGCGAGAACGGCAAGGGCAAAAACGGGAAATGTCACACGGCTCGAAGTGGGTGAGCCGAGATGGTGCGGATGGGGAGACTTGAACTCCCACGCCCGAAGGCACCAGAACCTAAATCTGGCGTGTCTACCAATTCCACCACATCCGCACGGTTGGGCAGGCGTCCACATTGTACGGACCCCGGGGGGCAAGTCAATTGCCATGGGGCAGCTCGAGGTGCGTCAGGGCGGCTTCGGGGCGTCTGGCCGGGGCCACACGGCTCAGGCGCGGCACCACGCCCAGGCAGGGAGCGTCGAGGGTATGCTTCAGGGTCGCCAGGTTGTCGGCATAGAGCGATTCGTCGCGGGCGAAGTCGGCATCCAGCAGGTTGCCCACCCAGCCGACCAGGCGAGCGCCGTCGGCACGTATCGCCTCCGCCGTCAGGCGGGCATGGTTGAGGCAGCCGAGCTTGAGACCGACCACCAGGATGACCGGCAGATCGAGGCGCGTTGCCAGACCGGCCAGGTCTTCGCTGTCGTTGAGCGGCACCCGCCAGCCCCCGGCGCCCTCCACCAGGGTGAAATCGCGAGGAGCCTGCAACCGGGCGGCAACCTGCTCGCTCAGCCCGGCGAGATCGAGCTGGACGCCGGCGCGCCGGGCGGCCAGATGCGGTGCGATGGCGGGCTCGAAGGCGAAGGGGTTGATCGTGTCGTAGCTCACCGCCGGCACGCTGCGGGCCAGCAGGGCCAGGGCATCGTCGTTGCGCAGCCCGTCGGGGGTGTTGGCGCAGCCCGAAGCGACGGGCTTGAGCCCCAGCGTGGTGAGGCCTCTGGCGCGTGCCAGGGCCAGCAGGCCGGCGGCGACTAGGGTCTTGCCGGCGTCGGTATCGGTGCCGGTCACGAAGTAGGCGGACATGATGCCGGCTCCTTGTCGAGAACGAGGGTGAGACGCTGATAGCTCAGCGGCAGGCCCGCGGGCTCGCGCAGCGCTTCGTAGCGCCGCTCGGCGCGGCGCAGATCGTGGCGGGTACGGCGCGCGGCAGAGCGGGTGGCCTGGGCGCCGACTCCCCTGATCGAGGCCATGACGGCCGTCAGGTCGGGATAGAAGAAGCGCTCGGCGGTCTCGCTGCAGTGGACACGGGTAAAACCCGCCAGTCGGGCACTGGCCAGATGCTCCAGCCTGGAGCGAAAGGCGAGCAGGCTATCCGGCGTGGACCAGGCATGAGCCACCTCGCGCAGCGTACCGGGCCCCAGGGTATTGATCACGGCCCGTCCGCCGGGGCGAAGTACGCGAAACAGCTCGGCCATCAGCGCATCGAGATCGGTACACCATTGGATCGCCAGGTTGGAGAACACCAGATCCACCTGGCGGGCGGCCAGGGGCAACTCGGCGGCATCGGCACAGAGCCAGGCGATTCCTTCGCCCTCGGTCTCGCGTGCCACTTGCAGCATGCCCGGGGCAAGATCGAGCCCCAGTACCTGGCAGTGCGGGCCGAAATACGCCGCCAGGCGTCGACTCCAGTGTCCGGGGCCGCAGCCCAGGTCCAGCACGACCTCGGCCTGGGCCGGCAGATGCTCCCACAACGCCGCGCCCATCTGCTGCTGGGCCTGTGCCAACTGCGTATAGCGACCCGAGGCCCGGGAAAAGGCCTGGGCGACCTGCCGGCGCCAGACGCTCGGATCGTCCGGCGTTGGCCGGGCATCGGCGTGACCAAGGCTCCCGCTCATGTCGCTGCCTCGTGCTTGTCGTCGGCTGCTACCTCTGCCCTCAGCTGAGCCAGGTAGGCGGTGAGCGCTGCCGGACATGACAACATGGGGCAGTGGCCGGTATCGGCCAATACCAGATCGGCCGAGCGGCGCGCCGCCTCGCTCAGCAGACCGTCCTGGGTTCCCGCGACGCGTCGGATCGGACAGGGCGGCGCGGCGAGCCAGGGCGTCAAATCGACCTCGGCCAACTGGTGAAGGCCGGTTTCCAGGGTGAGCGTCGAGGCGCTGGGGCGGCTCCCGATCAGGTCCAGCAGCCGCCGATGTGCCGTGCGCGGAGTAGGCTCGCCCTGCAGCTGCCAGCGTAGAAAATGCTGCCAGGTAGCCTGGGGCTCGCGCTCGAAGGCGCGGCGGAAGGTGTCGAGTTCCGCGGCCGAGACTCCGCCTGCGTGGCAGAAGCGCGCCGCGGTGCCGATCAATACCAGCGCCCGGGGCGGTGGCAGATGGGCCAGCAGCGCGCCGGCGAGCAGTCCGCCGAGTGACCAGCCGACCCAGACGGCATCGGCGGGCAGCGCATCGCGCATCAGCGACGCAAGCTCGGGCAGTGAAGCAGGGTGGGTCTCTCCACGGCGTTCGGCGTAACCGGGCCAGTCGGGAGTGCGTATCTCCATACCGGCCGGCCAGCAGGGGGCGAGGGGCTGCCAGATGCGTGCATCGATGCCCCAGCCCGAGAGCAGCACCATGGCCGTCATGCCGCGGCCTCCTCGTGCAGACGGGCCAACGCTTCGAGCAGCCGGTCCAGGCTTTCCCGCGAGTGGCTGGCGCGCAGGGTGATGCGCAGCCGGGCTTCTCCGTTGGGTACGGTAGGCGGGCGAATGGCGCCGACCAGCAGGTCTGCCTCGCGCAGGCGGGCCGCCCAGTGCATGACCTGCCGGCCCTCGCCCAGAATCAGGGGTTGAATGGGAGTGAAGGAGTCGCCCAGGGGCAGATTGAGCAGCGCCGCTTCGCGGCGGAAATAGTGGATGTTGTCGCGCAGCTGCTGGCGACGCTCCGGCTCGGCGGCCAGAACGTCGAGTGCCGCCAGGCTGGCGGCGGCCACGCCTGGCGGCTGGGCGGTGGTGTAGACGTAGGCACGGGCGAACTGGATGAGATGTTCGATCAGCGCATCGCTGCCGGCGACGAAGGCACCGCCGGTGCCCAGCGCCTTGCCCAGCGTGCCGACCAGCACCGGCACGTGCTCGACCCCGTGGGCATGCCCCACGCAGCCGTCGCCGTGGGCGCCGAGAACGCCGATGCCGTGGGCATCGTCGATCATCAGCCAGGCGTCGTGGCGGGCGCTGACCGCGGCCAGGCCGCCGACATCCGCCACGTCGCCGTCCATGCTGAACACACCGTCGCTGACCACCAGTTTGGCGGCCTCTGCCGACGCCCGGCCGAGCAGGCGTTCTAGATCATCGAGGTCGCGATGATGAAAGCGCCGCGAGCGCGCCCCGGCGAGGGCGGCGCCGTCGAGCAGGGAGGCGTGGTTGAGGCGATCCTGGAAGATCAGGGTGTTGCTGTCGCAAAGGGCCTGCAGGGTGCCCAGGTTGGCCATGTAGCCGGTGGAGAAGAGCAGCGCCCGGGGCCGCCCGACGAGCTCCGCCAGGCGCCGTTCGAGCGCTTCATGGACCTCCAGATGGCCGCTGACCAGGTGCGAGGCACCGGCGCCGGCACCGAATCGTTCTGCTGCAGCCGCTTGGGCCTCGGCCAGGCGCGGGTCGTCCTTCAGGCCGAGGTAGTCGTTGCCGGCAAAATCGACCAGCCCCGGCTGTAGCGTGTCGCGCTCACGCCAGAGCCCCTGGGTGCGGCGCCAGGCCGCGGCCGCTTCGAGTCGCTCGGTCCAGACGGCGGAACCCGACGGCATGATCTCAGACCTGCGTGGCGTCGTAGGCCAGTGCGGCGCTGGCCGCCTGGGTGGTCTGACGGGCCAGGGCGCCTTCCAGCGTGGCCTGCTGGCGAGCGTCGTCCTGGCAGGTTTCGCGCCGTTCGGGATGTAGACCGAGCTTGGCGAACAGGGCGCGGTCGCGCTCCGCCTGGGGATTGCCGGTGGTCAGCAGCCTGTCGCCGTAGAAGATGGAGTTGGCCCCGGCCAGGAAAGCCAGCGCCTGGGTCGACTCGTCCATCTGTTCACGGCCGGCCGAGAGACGCACGTGGCTGGTCGGCATCAGGATACGGGCCACGGCGATGGCGCGTATGAACTCGATGGGGTCGAGATCTTCCACCTGCTCCAGCGGCGTGCCAGGCACCTTGACCAGCATGTTGATCGGCACCGACTCGGGGTGCGGCTCGAGGCGGGCCAGCTGCTGCAGCAGCGCGGCGCGGTCGCGAGGCGCCTCGCCCATGCCGAGAATGCCACCGGAGCACACCTTCATGCCCGCATCGCGCACGTTGGCCAGGGTTTCCAGGCGGTCGGCGTAGGTGCGGGTGGTGATGATCTCGCCGTAGAACTCCGGCGAGGTATCCAGGTTGTGGTTGTAGTAGTCGAGGCCGGCCTCGGCCAGGCGGCGGGCCTGATCGCCATCCACCATGCCCAGGGTCATGCAGGTCTCGAGCCCCAGCGCCTTGACCCGGCTGACCATCTCCAGCACCACGGCGAGATCCTTTTCGCGTGGGCTGCGCCAGGCCGCGCCCATGCAGAAGCGGCTGGCACCGGCCTCCTGGGCGGCCTTGGCCTGGGCCACCACCTTCTCGATCTCCAGCAGCTTCTCCTTGTCCAGCCCGGTGGCGTAGTGGCCCGACTGGGGGCAGTACTTGCAGTCTTCCGGACAGGCCCCGGTCTTGATCGAGAGCAGGGTGGAGACCTGCACGGCATTGGGATCGAAGTGGGCGCGATGCACCTGCTGGGCGCGGAACAGCAGATCGTTGAAGGGCAGGGCGAAGAGCGCCTCGATTTCAGCCAGCGACCAGTCGTGGCGCGGCTGCGCATTGGCATGGGAATCGGACAGGCCGCCGAGGCTGGTGGGCAGGGCATCGGTCATGGGGGACTCGCCTTGGTCAACTTTGAAAAGACATGATGTTGACCATGAAGCGTACGTGAAACTGACAGGCTGTCAACCCATCCTTGGGGAAGGGTTGACAGCCGTCTGGCTGCGTACGGCTTGGCCTGTTTCGGCACCGTTAAATGATAAGCTTGTCGCCTGTCCGCCATGGCACAAGGACCCAGGCCGTGCAGGAAAACATTGAGCCCCGATGCGCACCGGAGGCGTCGCCGGAAACAGCAGTCGCGGACCAAGTCTCAGGCCTGGTCTCAGATAAGGCGACGAGTGAAGAGGCAGTGGCCGGTGGGAAGACGACGGTCGGCTGGCTGCGTTCGCTCTGGCACGGCCTCGATCTCGGCCTGCGCCGTGCACTGCCGGGCCGCTGCGGCTTTTGCCTGGCGCCGGCCGAGCGGGACCGCCCCTGGTGTGCGGCCTGCTTCGAGGCGCTGCCGTGGAACCTGCCGGCCTGTCCCAGCTGTGCCGAGCCGCAGCCCTCGGGCTCCTTAGCCGCAAAGCGCTGCGGCCACTGCCTGAGCCGACCGCCGGCCTTCGTCCGTTCGCGGGTGCCGTTGCGCTATCAGGACGAAGTGGCCCAGTTGATGCAGCGCTTCAAGTTCCATGCTTCGCCGCGGGCCGGCACCGTGCTGCTCGAACTCTTCGAGTTAGGGCTGGAACAACGCATGCTGACCTGGCCCGAGGCGCTGATCCCGGTGCCGCTGCACCCCAAGCGCGCCCGGGAGCGCGGCTTCGACCAGGCCGACTGGCTGGCCAGGCGTCTGGCGGCGCGCCACGGCCTGCGGCTCTACAGGGCGCAGCGGCGCCATCACACCCCCTCGCAGCGCGGCCTGGACCGTACCGAGCGCTTCGGCAATCTGCGCGGTGCGTTCGTGATCCCCGCAGCGCTTCCCGAACGCGTGGCGCTGCTCGACGACGTCATGACCACCGGCGCCACCCTGGATGCACTGGCCCAGGCCTGCCTGGCCGCCGGTGCCCGCGAGGTGGAGGCCTGGGCGTTGGCGCGCACGCCGTTATAAGCAGTAGGCCGGCTCACAGGGTCAGCTCCGGCTGATAAGATAGGGGGTTCTTTTCAACCGGTGACGATCATGCAGAGCACGCCGCACCCTTTTGCCAGCCTTTCTCCCGCCCGTGTCGTGGCCGCCGTCGAGTCGCTCGGCTTCTGGCTCCCCGGCGAGCCCTTCGCGCTCAACAGCTACGAGAACCGGGTGTATCTGCTGCATGACGACGAGGGACAGCGCTGGGTGGCCAAGTTCTATCGCCCCGAGCGCTGGCAGGACGCCCAGATCCAGGAAGAGCACGATTTCCTGGATGAGCTGGTGGCAGAGGGTGTGGCCGTGGCGGCGCCCTGGCGCAACGCGGCGGGGCAGAGTCTGCATCATGCCGAGGGCTTTCGGCTGGCGCTGTTCCCGCAGCTCTCGGGGCAGGCGCCGGAGCTGGAGAATCCGTCCCACCTGTATGCGCTGGGCGAGCTGATCGGCGCCGTGCACGCCATTGGCGAGCGCTCTGCCTTTCGCCATCGCGTGAGTCTCGATCTGGATGGCATGGTGCGCGAGGCCCAGCAGCGGGTGCTCGGCGCCCCTTGGCTCGATCGCCGCCAGCGCCAGGCTTACGAGCGAATCAGCAACGCACTTTATGCCGAGCTGCAGGCCTACGCCTGGAAGCCGGAGATGACGATACGCGTACAGGGCGACTGCCATATCGGCAACATGCTGGGCCGCGACGACCACTTCGCGCTGGTGGACTTCGACGACTGCCTGATGGCGCCGGCCATTCAGGATCTCTGGATGCTGTTCACCGCCGAGCATGAGGTGGAGTGGCAGATGCAACTCTCCGAGGTGCTGGAGGGCTATGAGCAGCAGCGCGAGTTCGACCGCAGTGAATTGAAGCTGATCGAGCCGCTGCGCACCTTGCGCCTGATGCGTCACAGTGCCTGGCTGGTCGCCCGCTGGGACGATCCGGCCTTCCCGCCGGCGTTCCCGTGGGTACCCGATGCCGGCTACTGGGATGCGCACATTCGTCAGTTGGAGCAGCAGCGGCTGGCGTTGGCACAGGCACCGCGCTGGCTGGCCTGACGACTGGCTCGAAAGTGGGGGCTGGGTACTGGCGCTGCGAGGGGAAGCCCGGCGCACTCGACTGGAGTGCGCCGGCAGGAATCACATGTCGTCGGGGTCGGGGCGCTCGGCGGGAATCGGGTTGGCGATACCCGCGCCGTCGGCCTGGCGGCGCTGCTCGTTGATACGGGCGGAAGGGTTGTCCTGCTCCTCGATCTCCAGTGCGCTGGCCAGCTTGAGATGGAATACGTGATCGGCGTCCAGCTCACAGCGCTCACCGTCACACGCCACGATCCCGTAGCTGCCATCCAGCTCGTAGCCGGCGGCAGAGAGGCTGCCGCTGTAGATATCGCTGTCGCCGCCATCCGTTTCGATGCAGGTCAACGACTTGGTGGTGATGCGTAGACGGTCGCCGTCCTGACGGGCATCGCCGACGAGAACGCAGTATTCCGGCAGCTCATGGCTGGCTTCGGCAGCGCCACCGGCGGGGCGCAGTAGAATGTCGTCCAGACGCGTCTCTCCGCCTGCCAGGGTCAGGCTGTCGACCGCCTGTACCGCGACGGTGGCATCCTTGGGTAGAGAGAGTGTGCCTGCCGCGGCATGCAGAGGCATCAGAAGTAGGGCCATTCCGCTGGCCGCCAGTATCGCATCCGAAATCTTGATCATATCGTGCTCTCGCGGGGACAAGGCTGCGCGTTTCGGCAGTTTCTATACGTGGCATTTTACCATAGCCGGCGGTACGCAGCAGTGGCACGAATGTCGCAGCGGAGCAATTTCAGACGACCTGCCTGCGAGATACTGTGGGTTACGGTAGAATGACGGCAGGATTGGATAAAGTTGTACAAAGTATAATTTTTGTATATTTTTTGATTAGTAGCGACGATGGCCGGGCCATCGCGAAATTGAGCGGTACCATCCAGTAGTCGCAGGGCCTGACCATGAACGAAGAGCTTGCCAACTTCTATCGCCAGATCATTCTCGAATTGGGGGAGGACCCCGAGCGCGAGGGGCTGCGCGATACGCCCAAGCGTGCCGCCAAGGCAATGCAGTTTCTCACCCGCGGTTACTCGCAGACTCTCGAGGAGCTGGTCAACGGCGCCGTATTCGAAAGCGAGACCGACGAGATGGTGCTGATCAAGGACATCGAACTCTATTCGATGTGCGAGCACCACTTGCTGCCGTTCATCGGCAAGTGCCACATCGCCTACCTGCCCAGAGGCAAGGTGCTGGGATTGTCCAAGTTTGCGCGTATCGTCGACATGTACGCCCGTCGCATGCAGATCCAGGAGAATCTCACCCGTCAGGTGGCCGAGGCCGTGCAGCAGGTCACCGGTGCACGGGGGGTCGGCGTGGTGGTCGAGGCGCGCCATCTGTGCATGATGATGCGTGGCGTGGAGAAGCAGAATTCCAGCATGTCCTCCTCGGTGATGCTGGGTGCTTTCCGCGACAACCCGACGACACGTCAGGAGTTTCTCATGTTGGTCGCTGGGCGCTGAGCGCGCTGCGTCGGCCTAGCGGTCTTCCTTACAGGAGCCAATGCCATGCCCCTGCACGCTCTGGACGATCAGCATCTCGACCATGACCTGGCGACCATTCGCATCAAGAACCTGCGCCTGCGTACTTACATCGGCATCAAGGACGAGGAGATCCTCAATCGGCAGGACGTGGTGATCAATGCCGTGATCCGCTACCGGGCCGACAAGGCCATGGCGTTCAATCGTATCGAGCAGGCGTTGAACTATCGCACCATCACCAAGGAGGTCATCGCCCTGGTGGAGGATGGCCGATTCCAACTGCTGGAGCGCATGACCCGTGAGGTGCTGGATCTGATCATGTCTCACGAGCAGGTCCTCACCGCTCAGGTAGAGATCGACAAGCCCCATGCGCTGCGCTTTGCCGACTCTGTCTCCATTACGCTCTCCGCCAGCCGGGAGCCGCGTCGCCGGCCCTGACCGATACCTCTCCTCAACCCGCCTCGGGTTGGTGGCAGCGGGGCTTTGCGCTTAGCATGGGGCAGTACCGCTGAGCCGAAAGAGAGAGACGCAACGTTGGAACGTGACATCTCCGCCCCGGAATCGCCGCGGCGGCGCTATGCCCCCTGGGCCATGACCGCCATCGTGACGGCACTCGTTGCCCTGCTGTTCCAGGGTAGCCTGCCGCCATTGAACATTGCCGCCGCCATCTTCGCGCTGATGGGGCTGCGCCAGATCCGCCGCCACCCCGACCGCTATATTGGCCGAGCTTTTTGCTGGCTGGCCATCGCGCTGGTGCTGATACTTGCCATACTGACGGCGATGCTCCAGCCCCCGGTGCTGGACGACGCTCCCGCCACTGCCCCCGAGCCGCGCGCCATCGAGGCGGAATGACGAGATAAGGCGCGGCACGAATTCATACACGTTAAATGAAGCAAGGCCCGCAGAGGCCAGGAGAAACGACATGGAAGCTCTGAAGGAAACGCAGCTCTACTGTCCGTTCGCCTACATCGACGGCAGTTGGGTCGCTGCCGACAGCGGTGAGCAGATCGAAGTGGTCAACCCGGCGACCGGCGAGACCTTCGGCACCGTGCCGAGGCTGGGCCGGGCAGAGACCGAGCGCGCCATCGCCGCAGCGGATGCGGCGCTGGTCGGTTGGCGTGCCCTAACCGCCCAGGAGCGGGCCGATATCCTCATGAAATGGCACGACCTGATGATGGAGCATCAGGACGATCTGGCGATGATCATGACCCACGAGCAGGGCAAGCCGCTCAAGGAGGCCGCCGGCGAGATCGCCTATGCAGCGAGTTTCCTGCGCTGGTTTGCCGAAGAGGCGCGGCGCATCTACGGCGAGACCATCCCGGCGGCGAAGCCCAATCAGCGTATCGTGGTGACCAAGCAGCCGGTGGGGGTGGTCGGTGCCATCACGCCGTGGAACTTCCCGGCGGCCATGATAACGCGCAAGGCCGGCGCGGCGCTGGCGGCAGGCTGTACCATCGTGATCAAGCCAGCCAGCCAGACCCCGTTCTCGGCTACCGCGCTGGCGCTGCTGGCCGAGCGCGCCGGCATCCCGCGCGGTGTCTTCAACGTGGTGCCGGGTCGGGCCAGCGAGATCGCCTCGGCGATGACCGAGTCGCCGCTGGTGCGCAAGATCACCTTCACCGGCTCCACCGAGGTGGGCCGCGAGCTGATGGCGCAGGCCTCTCGTCACATTCAGAAGATCTCGCTGGAGCTGGGTGGAAATGCGCCGTTCATCGTCTTCGAGGACGCCGACCTGGATGCCGCCGTCGAGGGGGCCATGGCGGCCAAGTTCCGCAATGCCGGCCAGACCTGCATCTGCACCAATCGCTTCCTGGTGCAGTCCAGCGTGATCAACGCCTTCTGCGAAAAGCTGGCGGTGGCGATGAACAGCGAGCTGAAGGTGGGCGACGGCACCGAGCCGGACATCAACATCGGCCCGCTGATCGACGACAAGGCGGTAGCCAAGGTGAGCGAGCACGTGCACGACGCCGTCGACAAGGGCGCTGAACTGCTGCTGGGCGGCAATCCCCATCCGCTGGGTGGCAACTTCTTCTCGCCGACGTTGATCAGCTTCGCCAACGCCGACATGAAGGTTGCCCACGAGGAGACCTTCGGCCCGCTGGCAGCGGTATTCCCCTTCGAGGACGAGGAGGACGCCGTGCAGATGGCCAACGACACCCAGTACGGCCTGGCCTCCTACTTCTACTCGCGGGATCTGGGCCGGGTATGGCGTGTCGCCGATGCGCTGGAGTACGGCATGGTGGGCATCAACACCGGGCTCATCTCCAACACCGCGGCGCCGTTCGGTGGCGTCAAGGCCTCGGGCCTCGGCCGCGAAGGCGGTCACCAGGGAATCGAGGAATTCCTGGAGACCAAGTACCTCTGTATCGACCTGGGCTGACCGGGCTTCACCCGGAGCCGAAAGTCATAAGCTGCAAGAACGAAAACCCCGTCGGCCCTGGCCGACGGGGTTTTTGCGTAACTGATTTGTTTGAGAAGGCGACTTTCAACGACGCATGACCGAGATCCAGCGTCTTTAATGCTTGAAGTGGCGCATCCCGGTAAACACCATGGCGATACCCGCTTCGTTGGCGGCGTCGATCACTTCCTGATCGCGCATGGAGCCGCCGGGCTGGATCACCGCGGTGATGCCGGCCGCTGCGGCGGCATCGATGCCGTCGCGGAACGGGAAGAAGGCGTCCGAGGCCATCACCGAGCCGGGCACGGAGAGGCCCTCGTCGGCGGCCTTGATACCGGCGATCTTGGCCGAGTAGACGCGGCTCATCTGGCCGGCGCCGACGCCGATGGTCTGCCCGTCCTTGGCGTAGACGATGGCGTTGGACTTGACGTACTTGGCCACCTTCCAGGCGAAGGCCAGGTCGCGCATCTCCTGCTCGCTTGGCACGCGCTCGCTGACCACGGTCAGCTCGTCGCGGCCGACCATGCCGAGGTCGCGGTCCTGTACCAGCAGCCCGCCGGTGACGCGCTTGAAGTCGTGGGCGTGCTCGCGCTCGCCGGGCCAGTTGTCGCCGACGTCGAGCAGGCGCACGTTCTGCTTCTCGGCGACGATGGCCAGGGCGGCTTCCTCGACCCCGGGGGCGATGATCACTTCGACGAACTGGCGGTCGATGATGGCGCGGGCGGTCTCGGCGTCCAGCGGGCGGTTGAAGGCGATGATGCCGCCGAAGGCGCTGGTGGGGTCGGTGGCGAAGGCCTTGTCGTAGGCTTCACGGGGCGAGGCGCCAACCGCCACGCCACAGGGGTTGGCGTGCTTTACGATCACGCAGGCGATGTCGGTGAAGCTCTTGACGCACTCGAAGGCGGCGTCGGTGTCGGCCACGTTGTTGAACGACAGCTCCTTGCCCTGCAGCTGGCGGGCGGTGGCGACGCTTGCCTCGCGGGCGTCGGCTTCGACGTAGAAGGCCGCGCTCTGGTGCGGGTTCTCGCCGTAGCGCATGGCCTGCTTCTTGACGAACTGCACGTTGTAGGTGCGCGGGAAGCCATCCTCGCCGCCGGGCACGCGCTGGCCCAGGTAGTCGGCGATGGCGGCATCGTAGCCGGCGGTGTGCTCGAAGGCCTTCACTGCCAGGTCGAAGCGGGTGGCATGGCTCACCGCGCCGCTGCCCGAGTCGATCTCGGCCAGCACGCGATCATAGTCGCCGGCATCCACCACGATGGTGGTGTGGGCGTGGTTCTTGGCACAGGCGCGCACCATGGTCGGGCCGCCGATGTCGATGTTTTCGATGGCGTCCTCGAGTGTGCAGTCCGGCTTGGCGACGGTCTGGGCGAAGGGGTAGAGGTTGACCACCACCATGTCGATGGGCGTAATGCCGTGCTCGGCCATCACCGCGTCGTCCTGACCGCGGCGACCCAGGATGCCGCCATGGATCTTCGGGTGCAGGGTCTTGACGCGGCCGTCCATGATCTCGGGAAAGCCGGTGTGCTCGGACACCTCGGTAACGGCGATGCCGTTCTCCTGCAGCAGGCGGAAGGTGCCGCCGGTCGAAAGCAGCTCGACACCGCGTTCGCTCAGGCCGCGGGCGAAGTCGACGATGCCGGTCTTGTCGGAGACGCTGATCAGGGCGCGGCGTACCGGGGTGGGGGAGGCTTGGGCCATGGTGCGGTGCAACTCTCTGTCGGAAGTGGATGTAAGGGGCCGGGCCGTCCAGGGGGCGTTGCCCGGCGGTGTCAGATCAGGTCGTGCTGCTTGAGCTTCTTGCGCAGCGTACCGCGATTAAGGCCGAGCATCTCGGCGGCGCGGGTCTGGTTGCCCTGGGTGTATTCCAGCACGCTGGCCAGCAGCGGTGCCTCGACCTCGGCCATGACCATGGCGTAGAGATCGGTCACGGTACCGCCGTCGAGATGATCGAAATAGCGTCGCATGGCGGCATCCACGGCTTCGCGCAGCGGCTGTTCGCCCAGCGTACTGGGTGGCGGGGTGAGGCTGCCGAGTTCGGGCAGGCCGGTCAAAGCGCTACCCTCCAGGCCTGGCAGATCGGCATTCGGGTCGAAAACTTCACGGTTCATGCGGCACTGATTCCATTCGTTGCCCACGAGAGGCCGGTTGCACCCTCGAGGGAAAACAGATCGTCGATGAAGTCATACTGTTCGTTCGGCTGCTCCAGGGCGTTGAAGGCTGCCCGCAGCTCGCGCTGTCGATCGCTATCGAAGCGGCGGTCGGCAGCGAGATACCAGCCCAAGTGCTTGCGTGCAATGCGCACCCCCATGTAGCCGCCGTAGAAGTCGTGCAGGGCACGGACATGACCCCGCAGGACGTCGGCGCGCTCATTCATGTCGGGTGGCGGGCAAGTGCGCCCGTGGCGCAGGTAATGGTCGATCTCGCGAAAAATCCAGGGGTTGCCCTGGGCGCCGCGGCCGATCATCACCGCATCCGCACCAGTATAGTCCAGAACTTCGGCCGCCTTGCGTGGAGAGTCGATATCGCCGTTGGCGAAGACCGGGATGCGCACCGCCTGCTTGATGGCGGCAATGGTGTCGTATTCTGCCTCCCCCTGGTAGCGCTGCTGGCGATGACGGCCATGTACCGCCAGAGCCTGAATGCCGGCGTCTTCGGCCAGCCGTGCCACGCGCACGCCGTTGTTGCTGTCGGCGCACCAGCCGGTGCGGATCTTGAGCGTCACCGGCACCTCGACCGCTGCAACCACGGCTTCGAGTATTTCTGCCACCAGCGTTTCGTCACGCAGCAGGGCCGAGCCGGCGGCCTTGTTGCATACCTTCTTCGCCGGACAGCCCATGTTGATGTCGATGATCTCGGCGCCCTGTGCGGCGTTCAGTCGCGCGGCCTCAGCCAGCATGGCGGCGTCGCCGCCGGCGATCTGCACCGCCCGCGGTCCCGGCTCGCCGGTATGGTCCATGCGCTGGCGCGACTTGCGGGTGTGCCACAGTGCCGGGTCCGAGGTGACCATCTCGCCCACCACCAGGCCTGCCCCCAGGCGGCGACAGAGCTGGCGAAAGGGGCGGTCGGTGACGCCGGCCATGGGGGCCAGGATGACCCGGTTGGGCAGGCGGTGGCGACCGATCTGTGGCAGTGGACGACTATCGGGCATGGGGCGGCTCAGTGAACCAGGGGCTGCATATGATACGCCCCCGAAGGGGCCGGGTGAAGGTGACGATGGTGGCCAATGGGCTCATGCCGGCCGCTGTCCACTGAGTCGTACCCAGCCCTCGCGGAGCTGAGGCTCGTCCATGGTCAGGCCCTGCTCGCGATAGGCGTCGAGCACCGCGTTGGTCTGGCCTTCGAGAATCCCCGACAGGGCCAGGCGGCCGCCGGGGGCGACGTGGCCGGCGATGGTCGGGGCCAGCTCCACCAGCGGGCCGGCCAGGATGTTGGCTACCACCAGCGGGAAGCGACGTCCGGCGTCGAGCTGCTCGGGATAGCAGAGCGCCAGTTCGTGCTCGGCAACGTCGTTGCGTATGGCATTGTCGCGGCTGGCCTGCAGCGCCTGGGGGTCGATGTCGGTGCCGGTGGCCATTGCCGCTCCCAGCTTGAGCGCGGCGATGGCGAGAATGCCGGAGCCGCAGCCCACGTCGAGCAGCTCGATGCCGTCGAGACCGCCTTCCAGCGCCAGCGCGTCGAGCCACTCGAGGCACAGGGCCGTGGTGGGGTGGGTGCCGGTGCCGAAGGCCAGGCCGGGGTCCAGGTGCAGGTTGACGGCGTCGAGGTCGGGCGGCTCGTGCCAGCTGGGCACGATCCACAGCCGCTGGCCCATGCGCAAGGGTTTGAAGTCCTCCATCCACTCGCGCTCCCAGTCGCGGTCGGCGAGCAGCTCGTGCTCGATGACCGGGCAGGGCTCGCCGGGCACGCGCTCGGCCCAGGCGGCGGCCAGACGCTCGAGCATGGCCTCGAGGCCTTCGAGATCGTCGTAGAGCCCCGTCAGCACCGTTTCGTTCCACAGCGGCGTGGTGCCGCGCTCGGGTTCGAACACCGGGTCGTCGTGGGCGTCCTGTAGCGTGATGGCGGTGGCGCCTTCGGCCAGCAGAAGCTCTTCGAGCAGCTCGGCCTGCTCCGGGGCGACGTACGCCTTGAGTTGCAGCCAGGGCATGGCATTCTCCGTGCTTAACGCAGACGGGGTGGCCGTGGCCACCCCGCCGGGAGCGATGTTCGGTCCGGGAAGCGAACTTCCTAGGAGCCGAGCTTCTTCTCCAGGTAGTGAATGTTGACGCCGCCCTGCTGGAAATGGCCGTCGCGGACCAGATCCTTGTGCAGGTCGGTGTTGGTCTTGATGCCTTCCACCAGCAGCTCGTCGAGGCCGTTGCGCATGCGCGTCAGCGCGATCTCGCGGCTGTCGCCCCAGGTGATCAGCTTGCCGATCAGCGAGTCGTAGTGGGGCGGCACGGTATAGCCGGTGTAGAGATGCGAGTCCATGCGAATGCCCAGGCCGCCCGGCGGATGATAGAGCGTGACCTTGCCGGGGGAGGGCATGAAGGTGCGCGGGTCTTCGGCGTTGATGCGGCATTCGAAGGCGTGGCCGTTGACCTTCACGTCCTCCTGACGGATCGACAGCGGCAGGCCCGAGGCGATGCGCAGCTGCTCGCGCACGATGTCCACGCCGGTCACCATCTCGGTGACGGGGTGCTCCACCTGTACGCGGGTGTTCATCTCGATGAAGAAGAACCGGCCGTCCTCGTAGAGGAACTCGAAGGTGCCGGCGCCGCGGTAGTCGATCTCGATACAAGCCTGGCGGCAGGCTTCGAGCACCTTGGCGCGGGCCTCGGGATCGATGCCCGGGGCCGGGGCTTCCTCCAGCACCTTCTGATGGCGGCGCTGCAGCGAGCAGTCGCGATCGAAGAGATGGATGGCATTGCCCTGGCCGTCGGCCAGCACCTGGACTTCGACGTGGCGCGGACGCTCGAGGAATTTCTCCATGTACACCGTGCCGTCGCCGAAGGCTGCGTGGGCCTCGGTGCGCGTCACGTTGATCGCCGAGAGCAGGTGCCCTTCGGTGTGCACCACGCGCATGCCGCGCCCGCCGCCGCCGGCAGCGGCCTTGATGATCACCGGGTAGCCGATGCGTCGGGCGATGGCGAGGTTGTCGCCTTCGTCGTCGCCCAACGGCCCGTCGGAGCCGGGTACCGTGGGCACGCCGGCCTTCTTCATGGCCTCAATGGCGCTGACCTTGTCGCCCATCAGGCGGATGGTCTCGGCACGCGGACCGATGAAGACGAAACCGGAGCGCTCCACCTGCTCGGCGAAGTTGGCGTTCTCGGAGAGAAAGCCGTAGCCGGGGTGGATGGCGCTGGAGTCAGTGACTTCGGCGGCGCTGATCAGCGCGGGGATGTTCAGATAGGATTGCGCCGAGGGGGCCGGGCCGATACACACGGCCTCGTCGGCCAGGCGAACGTGCATCAGCTCGCGGTCGGCCTTGGAGTGTACCGCGACGGTCTTGATGCCCAGCTCCTTGCAGGCGCGCAGAATTCGCAGGGCGATCTCGCCGCGGTTGGCGATGAGAACCTTGTCCAGCATAGGGAGTCCGCCAGTGTCGGTGAAAGATCAGGAAATGACGAGCATCGGCTGGTCGAACTCGACCGGCTCGCCGTCCTCGACCAGGATGGCCTCGATGACGCCGTCACGATCGGCCTCGATCTGGTTCATCATCTTCATGGCTTCGACGATGCACACGGTCTCGCCCTTGCGCACGCTCTGACCCACTTCCACGAACGGCTTGGAGCCGGGAGCCGGGCTGCGATAGAAGGTGCCGACCATGGGCGAGGTCAGCGCATGCCCCTGGTAGGAGGCCGCAGGCGCTTCTTCGGCGGGGCCGGCTGCGGGAGCGGGGGCCGGCTGGCTGGGCATGGCCTGAGCGGGGGCATACTGGGGCATGGGAGGCTGGGGCCAGCTCACCCCATTGGGGTGGCGGCTGATACGCACCGACTCTTCGCCTTCCTGAATCTCGATTTCGCTGATGTTGGATTCTTCGAGCAGCTCGATCAGCTTCTTGACCTTACGGATATCCATGTTGAGTCTCGACCGGTGGGTAAATGGCGCTGGCAAGGGCGCTGTTAACCCAAGCCAACTTTCGATAGATCGCGGCAAGATGGTGAACATTGCCGACGCTATCGGCCTCAAAGAGCGTTGTTGGCGGAGTGTGCCTAAAATCGCCGGGGATGTCCAGCTGGTCGAACGGCGTTCGGCTACGTCATGCGGGATCAGGAAGCCTCAGGGGCGGAAGCCTGGCCTTCGAGCCAGTCGAGCAGGTCCTGCAGGTGGCTGGCGAGTTCGCCCGCCCGCACCTCACCTTGGATGCGCGCCTCGCGAACCTCTTCTTCCCCGCTGAAGAATAGCAGGCTCGGCGGGCCGAACAGGCCGAAGTGGTCGAGAATCTCGCGGGTCGCACTGTCCGTACGGGTGACGTCGACGTAGATCTGGGCGAACTGCGCCAGGGGCTCGGCGACCCGGGGGTCGGGATAGACCTGACGCTCCATCTGCTTGCAGGAGATGCACCAGTCGGCGGTGAAGTGAACGAAGGCCGGTTGGCCCTGGGACGAGCGCGCGCGCAGCTCGCTGCGCAGCCCTTCGAGATCGGCCACGGTGGTGACGGGGCGCGCCTCGACGGTACCCGAGCCGCTGGACAGAGAGGCCAGCGGACGCAGCGGGTCGCTGCCGCCCATGGCGGCGCCGAACACCAGGGCGATGCCCCAGGCCAGCAACAGCAGGCCGCCGGCCTGGCGTACCCGCGGCCAGCCCTGAGCCTGATTGAGCGAGAGGGCGCCTAGCGCCAGGGCGCTGCCGATGGCCAGGGCGGCCCATAGCAGCAGGCTGACGGAGGCGGGAAGCAGCCGTTCGATCAGCCACACGGCGACGCCCAGCAGCAGAATGCCGAAGGCGATCTTGACCCCGTTCATCCAGGCGCCGCTGCGCGGCAGGGCCGTGGCGCCGAAGGTGCCGACCAGCAGCAGCGGCACGCCCATGCCGAGGCCCAGTGCCAGCAGGGCGGCGCCGCCCATCATGGCATCGCCGGTAGAGGAGATGAACACCAGGGCGCCGGCCAGCGGTGCCGAGACGCAGGGCGAGACCACCAGTACCGACAGCGCGCCGGCACCGGCCAGACCCAGGGGGCCGCTGCGTTGGGCGCGGGCCTGCCAGGCGTCGACGCGACCCGCCAGGCGTGGCGACAGGCGCAGGTCGAAGGTGCCGAACATGGCCATGGCAAAGAGCGCGAAGAGCAGGGCGAAGACGATCAGCACCGGGGCCGACTGCAGATGCGCCTGCAGGTTGAGGCCGGCGCCGAACAGGCCCATCAGCACGCCGACCAGGGCGTAGGTCAGCGACATGCCGGCCACATAGCTGGCGGAAAGGGCGAAGGCGCGTGGCCGGGTCGGATTCTGGCCGACGATGATCGACGACAGGATCGGCACCATCGGCAGCACGCAGGGGGTGAAGGTCAGGCCCAGCCCGGCGAGGAAGAACAGGCCGAGGACCATGGGCAGGCTGGCCTCGCCGATCAGGCTGCTGAAGCGGCCGTCCTGGCTCTGCAGAGCGGGCGGGGCGGCGGCCGTCGTGGTGGCGGCGTTCCCGCCCGTGCCGTTACCGTCACGCCAGCCGACGAAGGCGGCCGGCATGGCGCTGGCGGGTGCCTGGAGTTCGACCCGCTCCGGCGGGTAGCACAGCCCGGCGTCGGCGCAGCCCTGGAAGCGTACCGTGATATCGAGCGGACCTTCGGCACTGCCTTGCAGCGGTGCCTCGAAGACCACGCGGTCGTAGAAGACGTAGACGTCGCCGAGAAACTCGTCGCTCTTGAACTCGCCCGGGGGGATCTCCGGTTCGCCGACCTCGAAAGCATCGTCGCGGCTCTCGACGCCGAGCTGGTGACGATACAAGTAGTAGCCCTCGGCATTCTCGAAGCCGATATACAGGGTCTCGCCGTCGTGCCAGGCGCTGGGCTGGAAGGCTTCCATCACCGGCAGGAAGTCGCTCTGGCTGCCGGAAGAGGACGAGAACCACTGGGCCTGGGCGACCAGCGGCACCCACAGCAGCAGGGTGCAGATCAGGCGTATGGCGAGGTGGCGGTGAGTCAACGCAGAGTTTCCTTATCGAAACGTAGCCGGGTGTTACAGGGACCCGGGCGCGTTACGCCGAGTTCCCGGCGAGCTGATGGCTTCCTTAGAATACCTCAGTTGCCGGTGGCGTTAGAACCTTACGCCTGCGCTCCGATGTCGCAGGAAAGCGAACGGGCCGCCCCAATGGGGCGGCCCGTGCGGCAGAGCTGGCTCGGCTCAGGCTTTTTCGTAGGCGGCCACGGCCTTCTCGATGGCCTTGCGGGCGGCATCGGCACCTTCCCACGACTCCACCTTCACCCATTTGCCTTTCTCGAGATCCTTGTAGTTCTCGAAGAAGTGGGCGATCTGCTGGCGCAGCAGTTCCGGCAGGTCGGCGACTTCCTGAACGTCATCGTACAGGGTCGTCAGCTTGGCGTGGGGTACGCACACCAGCTTGGCGTCCTCGCCGGCTTCGTCGGTCATGTTCAGGATGCCCACCGGACGGGCACGGATGATGCTGCCGGCCTGGACCGGGTAGGGTGTGACCACCAGGGCGTCCAGCGGGTCGCCGTCGTCGGCCAGGGTGTGGGGGATGAAGCCGTAGTTGGCCGGGTAGAACATCGGGGTGGCCATGAAGCGATCCACCAGCAGGGCGCCCATCTCCTTGTCGATCTCGTACTTGATCGGAGCGTGGTTGGCAGGGATCTCTATGGCGACATAGACGTCATTGGGGAGGTCCTTGCCGGCGGGAATGTGGTCGAAGTTCATCGTCGCTTCCTTCGTTGGCGAAAAGTTGAGGCCGCAAAATGCGCAGAATTATACGGAGCTGCTGTGAGGATTACCAATGCGACATAGGTGAGAGCCGGCCCGGTTTGGGCTTTGGTTGACAGGTTGTGTCGGCCACAAGCGTGTATCATGGCCGACGTCGGGCGGTTCGGCCAGTCATGTGGAGCGAGCGGTGATCAGCGGCGATATCTCTAATGAGCGTGTATTGTCGGCCAATCGGCTGGCGCTGAGCGTCGGGCAGGCCTTCGTGGCCCCCGACCGGCGGCGTCACCGCAGCTCCATGTCGGTGCGCATTCCCGACCAGGCAGGGCAGTTTGCCGCCAAGGGGGCGTGCGCCGTGATCAGCGACACCAGCTCGCGCAATGGCATTGCCAAGCAGGCCGGCGATCTCAGCGTGCGCGGCTTTCTGGCGGATTACTTCTCCACGCCGGATCACTGGGACGTCAAGACCTCGGCCACCCGCGTGCTGCGGGCGCTCAATGGCTGGTGCTACAGCCAGAGCACCTTCGTGCAGGACGGTAGCTACGTCGCTTCGCTGTCGGCCATGGTCTATCGTGGGCGGGACGCCCATCTGTTCCACATGGGCGATACGCTGATCTTCCGCCTGCGCGGCGCCGAGTTCGAGCAGCTCTCGCGAGACCACATCACCGATCTGGGCGGCTACCGCTATCCGTCGCGCGCTCTCGGGCTCGACGGCAGCATCGATATCGACTACATGCAGCTGCCGCTGAAGCAGGGCGATATCTTCCTCTTCACCACCCAGGCGGTGCGCGGCACCCTGATGCCTTCCGACTACGTGGGGTTGATTCGCCAGGACGCCAGCGACCTCGATGCCGCCTGCGAGCGGCTGGCAGCGGCGGCCCGCGACCGAGCCCAGGAGCGCGGTTACGGCGCCGACCAGTTCTGCTTCCAACTGGTGCGCATCGATCAACTGCCCGAGGCGGAGCGCGATCACCCCAGCCGTATCTACGGCGACCTGCCGATTCCCCCCGAGCTTGCCCCGGGCGAACGTATCGACGGCCTGGAAGTGCAGGAGGTGCTCTCGCGCACCGCGCAGTCGCGGGTCTACCGGGTGCGCGATACACGTACCGAGCGCGAAATGGTGATGAAGGCGCCCAGCCCCGAGCTCTCCAATCGCAATGCCTACCTGGAGCACTTCCTGCTGCAGCAGTGGGTGGTTGAGCGCGTCAAGTCGCCGTTCGTGGCGCGGGTCATGGAGTCCTCGCGGCCGCGTCGCCATCTCTATTACCTGATGGCCTACGTAGAGGGCATGACGCTCAGCGAATGGGCTCGGCGCCACCCCCAGGCCAGCCTGGCCCAGCGTCTCGACATAGCCGTGCAGTTGGGCAAGGCGATCCAGGCGCTGCATCATCGCGAGGTGCTGCATCAGCGCATCCATCCCGACAACGTGCTGATCGATACCCACGGTCAGGTGGTGCTGATGGATTTCAGCGCCTGCCACATGCGTGACCTGGACGGACACCGGCGCTCCCGCGAGCTGGCTCGCCAGACCGGCCTGTCCGAGCACAGTGCGCCGGAGTATGCGCTGGACGACGGCGTCGGGCGGCGCAGCGATCAGTACTCGTTGGCTTCGACGATCTACTGGCTGCTGACCGGAGAGCTGCCCTATACCCTGACGCCGGACCGGCTGCGCAGCCATACCGACCTTGAACAGCTCGACTATCGCAGCGCCAGACTGTTCAACCCGGAAGTGACGCCTCAGCTCGACGACACGCTGCGTCGGGCGCTGGATCCGCAGCGCTCGCTGCGCTTCAGACGTCTCTCCGAGCTGCTCTATGCACTGCGCCATCATGACGGGCGGGCCAAGCCCAGGCGCCGCGACCCGCGCCGTTTCCTGCGTGACCCGGCCAGTTTCTGGCAGGGGGTGGCGGGCATTCTGCTGTTGCTGCTGGTGCTCTCCTGGCTGCTGAAGTGAGTTTGGCCACAACGCAAGAGCCCTGGCGATTGCCAGGGCTCTTTGCGGGGGTGGGGCGCTTTCTCAGAGCTTGAATTCGGGTAGCTTGCGCTCCACCTTGGCCAGTTGGAGCTTGGCCACCTTGGGCAGGCCGTTCTCGAAGGGCGGGTAGTCCTCGCCCTGGATCAGCGGGGCCAGATAGCGGCGACACGCCTCGGTGATGCCGAAGCCATCCTCACGAATGTACTCGCGCGGCATGAACTTCTCGCGGTTGGCCACCTCGGCCAGCGGTGCAGACTCGATGCGCCACTCGTAGGGGGAGTCGCTGACGCGCTTGATCGCCGGCATCATGGCGTTCTTGCCGGCAACGGCGAGCTCCACCGCCTGCTGGCCTACCGCATAGGCCTGCTCCACGTCGGTACGTGAGGCCAGGTGGCGTGCCGCCCGCTGCAGATAGTCGGCCACTGCCCAGTGATACTTGTAGCCGAGGTCCTGCTTGACCATGCCGGCCAGCGTGGGGGCCACGCCGCCCAACTGGCGGTGGCCGAAGGCGTCGGTGTTACCGGAGTCGGCGAGGAAGGTGCCATCCTCGTAGCGGGCACCCTCGGAGACCACGATTACGCAGTAGCCGTACTTCTCTACGCACGCTTCGACGCGAGCCATCACCTTGCTGCGTTCGAACGGCACTTCGGGGAAGATCACCAGATGCGGCGGCTGGCCTTCACCCTCGCCGGCCAGCGCGCCGGCGGCGGCGATCCAGCCGGCATGGCGGCCCATGACCTCGAGCACGAAGACCTTGGTCGAGGTGGCGCACATGGAGGCGATGTCCAACGAGGCTTCCAGGGTGGAGGTAGCGATGTACTTGGCCACGCTGCCGAAGCCCGGCGAGTTGTCGGTGATCGGCAGGTCGTTGTCCACTGTCTTGGGCACGTGGATGGCGGTCAGCGGGTAGCCCATCTTCTCGGACAGTTGCGAGACCTTGAGACAGGTGTCGGCGCTGTCGCCGCCGCCGTTGTAGAAGAAGTAGCGGATGTCGTGGGCCTTGAACACCTCGATCAGGCGTTCGTACTGGGCGCGATGGCTCTCGATGTCCTTGAGCTTGTAGCGGCAGGAGCCGAAGGCGCCGCCGGGGGTGTGGCGCAGGGCGGCGATGGCCTCGTCCGACTCCTGGCTGACGTCGATCAGATCCTCGGTCAGGGCACCGATGATGCCGTTGTGTCCGGCATAGACCTTGCCGATGCGGTCGGAGTGCAGGCGGCAGGCTTCGATCACGCCGCAGGCGCTGGCGTTGATCACGGCGGTGACACCGCCAGACTGGGCATAGAAGGCGTTATGCTGGGCCATGGGGCTTATGGGCTCCTGGGAAAAGTCCGTTTCATGCTTGACGACAAGGCGAAGTATTTTAGACGAAAGGCGGCGAGCCTGCACGCTGCTGGAGAGGCGGCAGCGCACCGTGCTAGTCTGCCGGTTCTTCCTGGCAGGCGGCGCCTGCCTGCGTTATGCGGTGATTAAGGTCGGACTCCATGCACGTTCATATTCTCGGTATCTGCGGCACCTTCATGGGCAGCCTGGCGCTGCTGGCACGGGATCTCGGCCATACCGTCACCGGTTCGGACAGCGGCGTCTATCCGCCGATGAGTACCCAACTGGTCGAGGCCGGTATCGAACTGCGCGAGGGTTATGCCGCGAGCAACCTGGAACCACGGCCGGATCTGGTGGTGGTGGGCAATGCCCTCTCGCGGGGCAACCCCGAAGTGGAGGCGCTGCTCGATCTCGGCCTGCCTTACACCTCAGGCCCTCAGTGGCTGGCCGAACAGGTGCTGCCGGGACGGCAGGTCATCGCCGTGGCCGGTACTCATGGCAAGACCACCACGGCAAGCCTGACCGCCTGGTTGTTGGAGTCCGCCGGTCTCGAACCGGGTTTTCTGATCGGTGGTGTGCCGCGCAATTTTGGTGTGTCGGCACGGCTGGGTGCCCCGGGTTCCCCCTTCGTGGTCGAGGCCGACGAATACGACACCGCCTTCTTCGACAAGCGCTCCAAGTTCGTGCACTACCGGCCCGAGATCGCGATTCTGGGTAATCTCGAGTTCGATCATGCGGATATCTTTGCCGACCTTGCCGCTATCGAGCGTCAATTCCATTATCTCGTCCGCACCGTGCCGGGGCGTGGCCGGCTGCTGGTGGCCGATGGCGAGCCGGCCCTCGACCGCGTGCTGGAGATGGGCAGCTGGACCCCGGTGGAGCGCTTCGGCAGCGACGCCGCGAGCCCCTGGCGCCTGGAGCTGGAGCGGGACGACGCCTCGCGCTTCCGCGTGGTGCACCAGCAGGGCGAGGTGAACGAGGACGCCGTGGTCGATTGGGCGCTGACCGGCACCCACAATGCGCGCAATGCGCTGGCCGCGCTGGCCGCGGCGCACGCTTGCGGCGTCGACCTGGCACGCGGTTGTGCCGCCGCCGCTCGTTTCGAGACCCCGCGGCGGCGTCAGGAAGTGCGCGGCGAGGTGGCCGGCATTCAGGTCATCGACGATTTCGCCCATCATCCCACCGCCTTCGCCGCCACCCTCGAAGGGCTGCGCGCCGCCACGCCCCGCGGTCGCCTGCTGGCGGTGATCGAACCGCGCTCCAACACCATGCGTCTGGGGACGTTGCGTGAACGCCTGGCGGCAAGTACGGCCGCGGCCGATCTGGCATTCTGGTATCAGCCGCCGGGGTTGGATTGGTCGCTCGACCCGGTGCTTGAGGCCAGCCCAATACCGGCCCGCCTGGAGCAGGACATCGATACCCTGGTGGCGGCGCTGGTGGCCGAGGCGCGGCCGCTGGACCGTATCGTGGTGATGTCCAACGGCGCCTTCGGCGGCATTCACGCCAAGTTGCTGGCGGCGCTGGAGGTGGCGCATGAATGAACCCGTTTTTCATCCGCCCGTCACGGTGGCCCTCACCGGGGCGTCGGGCGCCCAGTATGGCCTGCGCCTGATCGAGGCGCTGGTGGCCGCCGGCCACGAAGTGTGGGTGATGGTCTCCAAGGCGGCACATCTCGTCATCGAGACCGAAACCGATACCAGCCTGCCGGCACGCCCTGAGCGCCTGGCCCAGGCGCTGCGCGAGCGCAGCGGGGCGGCAGAGGGACAGATTCGCTGTTTCGGGCGCGAAGACTGGATGGCGCCGGTGGCTTCCGGCTCGGGGGCGCCCTCGGCCATGGTGATCTGTCCCTGCAGTACCGGCACGCTGTCGGCGGTGGCCACGGGGGCCAGCAACAACCTGATCGAGCGCGCCGCCGACGTGGCGCTGAAGGAGCGCCGCCAGCTGATCCTGGTGCCGCGGGAAACGCCGCTCTCGGCCATTCACCTCGAACACATGCTGAACCTTACCCGCCTGGGAGCGGTGATCCTGCCCGCGGCGCCCGGTTTCTACCACCGGCCCACCACGGTGGACGATCTGGTCGATTTCATCGTGGCGCGCATTCTCAACCAGCTCGGCATCGAGCATCGTCTCATGCCGCGCTGGGGCGAATGAGCGCGCCGGACATTTCCTTATCATCCTGACCTGCCAGACTGCCTGCCCAAGGACGAGGCCAAACCGCATGATCAAACTCTCATTGCTTTCGGTCTTCGTGCCGACCTTTCTGTTCGTCTCGCTGACACCGGGTATGTGCATGACCCTGTCGATGGTGCTGGGCATGACCCAGGGGGTAAAGCGCACGCTGTGGATGATGGCCGGTGAGCTGGTCGGCGTGGGGCTGGTGGCGTTGGCGGCCGGGGCCGGTGTGGCGGCCTTGATGCTGCGCCAGCCGGAGCTGTTCGCCCTGTTCAAGTGGGTGGGGGGCGTCTATCTCGGCTATCTGGGGGTGATGATGTGGCGCTCCCGCGGGCGTATGGCAATCCCGCTGGAGAACGTCGAGCTGCCGCGAGCCTCGCGGGGCCAGTTGGCGCTGCAGGGCTTCGTCACCGCCGTGGCCAATCCCAAGGGCTGGGCATTCTTCGTCGCGCTGTTGCCGCCGTTTCTCGATGCCTCGCGGTCGCTTGGCGGTCAGCTGGCCGTCTTGATCGCGATTATTCTGCTCATCGAATTTCTCTGCCTGCTGCTCTATGCCGCCGGTGGCAAGGGGCTGCGTCGGATGCTCGGCGAGAGCGGCAACGTGCGCCTGCTCAACCGCATTGCCGGCACGCTGATGGTCGGTGTGGGAGTCTGGCTGGCTCTGGGCTGAGCATCGGCGTAAGCCAGTTCGCATCATACCGGCGGCAACAAGACGACCCGGGTCGCGACGAGAATCAGCGAGGCCACGGTGAGGGCCAGCCAGGGACAGGGTGCGAGCGAGGCGTGGGGTTTGCGCTGCCAGGCCAGTCGTACCAGGGCGCACACCACCAGCCCCAGCAGACCGCCGCCGATGAGGTCCGACAGCCAGTGCACGCCGATCACCAGGCGTGACAGCGCCATGGGCAATGCCAGGGCGATGGCCGTCCAGTAGACCCAGAAGCGGCGTTGCGAAGGCAGCTCCTGGGCGATGAAGGCGGCGGCCAGACCGTACAGCACCACGGCGGATGAGGCATGCGCGCTGGGATAGGCCAGCGAGCCGGTGAGGTAGTCCGGCGTGTCCGGGCGTGGCCGACCGATCAGCGCCTTGCCCAGGGTATTGAACAGGGCAATGGCGCCGAGCCCGGCGCCGATGTGGGCGAAAGCGGAAAAATGGCGACGCAGCAGCAGCCAGACGCCCCAGGGCAGTACCAGCGCCAGGATGCCGTACATGTCACCGATACGCGCCAGCAGTTGGCCGGCCTCGGGCAGCATCGGCACTATCAGGGTATCGAAGAAGGCATGCACCTGCAGGTCGACGGCAAAGGGGCCGCGCTGGCGGATGACGGCGATGGTCAGCCCGGACAGCCCGCCCAGCGAGAATACCAGCAGCAGCCAGCTGGCCAGTGGCACCTCGCCGCGGCGCCAGCTGCGCTTGAGCCATGCCCGGCGCAGCAAGGGACGGCGCCGGGCGCCATGGGCCAGCAGGCGGTAGACGCGACCGGAGCGGCTGACCTGATGACGCAGCCACGAGAAGGCCACCGTCAGCACCACGATGATGATCGCCAGAACGATCAGTAGCGCTTCCAGCCCTGCCGGAAGCGTGAGCAACTGCTGCCAGGTCTGCCCCAGCAGGTAACCGGGCAGCACGTAGGCCGGTGCCCACAGCGCCGCCGAGGCAAGGTTGGCCCAGAGAAAGGCCCGCGGCGACATGTGCAGCATGCCGGCGATCAGCGGAATCACCGGGCGCACCGGGCCCACGAAGCGACCAAAGAAGACCGACAGGCTGCCGTAGCGCTGGAAGAAGCGAGCGCCGCGTGCCAGCCACTCGGGATGACGCGACAGCGGCCACAGTCGGGTGACTCGCTCGCGTTGGCTGTAGCCCAGGGCGAAGCTGATGCCGTCGCCGAGGACGGCGCCGATGAAGGCGGCCAGCAACAGAGAGGCCAAGGCCATGTCCTGGTGGCCAGCCAGGGATGCCGCTGCGGTGATCAACACCACGCCGGGCAACAGCAAGCCGACCAGGGCAAGAGACTCGAGCAGGGCGATGGCGCCCACGATGAACAGCAGCATTTCGGGGGAGGGGGCAAGCTGTTGCAGGGTCTCTGTCAGGCTCAAACAACACTCCTTGTGGGTATGTCATGGCGCAGAGCGCCTTCAATTCAAGTCTCGCTGAGCTTGCGTGTCAGCTCCAGCAGGCGCTGTTCGAAACGCGGCCAGCTCTCGCCGGGCAGCCGCTGGCAGTGTGCGATGGGTGCTCGCAAGGTACCGGTATCCACCAGCACCGTCGACTCGAGCGCCTGTTCGATGCGCTGCTGTACCATCTGTGCGCCGCTCTGGCTGGTATCGGGCAGCACCAGCCAGAAGGTGGCGGTGCCTTGCCGGCCCAGGAAGTCGTGGCGCCGCGAGCAGCGATGTACGGCTAGGCACAGCGCGTCGAGCAGGGCCTGACGTGCCCGGCTGCCGAACTGTTCGCCGGCCATTTCCAACTGGGGCAAGTGCAGTACCAGGACGGCCAGGGGCTGTCCGAGGAACTGTGTGCGCTGATACTCACTGCCGAGCAGTTCATGCATGGCCTCGCATGCCAGGGCATTGCAATGGCGGTCGCGAGGGTTGGTGGCTTCCAGCAGGGCTTGCTGGCGGCGTTGCTCCCAAGGTACCAGGGCGACGACCAGGGTCATGGCCACATAGCCGAGAGCGAAATGCAGATCCAGCGCGGTATCGCTCAAGAACAGCCAGACGGGGGCCAGGAACAGGTTCAGCAGCATGGCGGAAGCCAGCGGCAGCAGCAGGACCGTGAGCAGCGGCGCAAGGCCGATCCACATGATGCCCGCCTCTTCCAGCCAGGGCAGCTCCAGGGCCAGCATCGAATAGCCGACGAGCAGCGCCAGATAGGCCGGCAGACGTGCCTGGTTGGGGCGGGCCACGTGCAGCAGGCAGGCGACCAGCATGACCAGCGCCAGGGCTGCCGGCAGCAGGATGCGGCTATAGTCGCCCATCAGATAGCGCCAGGCGGCATAACACCCCAGCAAGAGCGTGGAGAAGGCATACGCCACGATGAGTCGTCCCGCGACGTTGCGGCTATCGTCATCCATTCGGACGCTCCGTAGGGGGCTGGGGCTGGGGCTGGTGATGCGCGAAGTGTCGCGTCAGGTCGTCGAGGGTCGAAACCTGGTCCAGCGCTACGAAGCGTACCTCGGCATTGGGACGCAGCCCCTTGAGCAACGCCTGACGGCGGGCCTTGGCCTGGCCGTCATTGCGACTGAGCAGCAGCGTCGCCAAGGTGCGATGGTCGAGTCGATAGCAGTTCTCGAAATCGTGGGTCAGGCGACACAGTTCCTGGGCCATGGGCCAGAACTTGCCGCGTGGCATGCGCAGCAGCATCAGCTCTCCGTGCACGCCTTCCCGGCGGCAGCGGGCGCGCTCACGGCGCAGGTCGGCGGAGAGCTGCTGACTGCTCCAGAGCGGCAGGCCCGGCACCAGACGCATGCGCTGACGTGCACCGGCGCGTGACGGTAGCAAGTAGCGGTTGCGGGCCAGTCCAAGCAGCATCAGCGGCAGCAGCACCAGGCCGGAGAACAGCGTCTGCTCGATGCCCAGCAGGTCTGCCAGGCGCCACCAGGTGAGCCCGGCCAGGCCGCAGCTCAGCGCCAGGACCCAGCCGGGCTGGGGTAGCATCAGCAAAGCAGGCCACACCCATAGCCACAGGGCATGGCGCTCCGGTTCCACGAGCAGCAGGCCGGCCAGCAGCAGGCTGGGCAGTAGCTGCCAGGGGACGGTGGGGGGGCGCCGGTAGCTGAGTTCGAGCAGGCTGGCCGTCACCATCAGCCAGACGCTGGCCAATACCAGCAGCAGAGCGCTGGAGAGCGGTTCGGCGAGGTAAGCCAGCAGGATCAGTAGCAGCGCCGCGGCCCACAGGTTCAGGCGCATCAGCCCGACTTTGTACTTGCTCTGCATGGTGCCTTACTATGGGGTTCAACGTGGTATCGCGCCAGTATAACGTTCGCAGCGCCGTGTGGCGCTCTGCCAGGAGAACTTCGTTCCGCATGACCGCTCACGCCTCTCAAACCGAAACCAGCGTCAACCAGATCGACGATGTCGTTGCCTACATGGCTGGCCTCGGCCAGGCGGCACGCGTTGCCGCCACTCAGATGCGTCGCGCCGTGACCGGCGACAAGAACCGGGCCCTGCTGGCCATGGCCGAGCATCTGCAGCGTCGCCGCAGTGAGATACTCGAGGCCAACGCTGCCGATCTGGCCCGCGGCCGCGCGAGCGGCCTCGAGGCGGCCCTGCTGGATCGTCTGGCGCTCAACGATGCGCGTATCGATGCCATGATCGAAGGCCTCGAACAAGTGGCGGCACTGCCCGACCCCGTAGGCGAGATCGAGGGGCTGCGCTACCGGCCCAGCGGTATCCAGGTGGGCCAGATGCGGGTGCCGCTCGGGGTGATCGGCATCATCTACGAGTCGCGGCCCAACGTGACCATGGAAGCCGCCAGCCTATGCCTGAAATCGGGCAACGCCAGCATCCTGCGCGGCGGCTCCGAGGCGCGCGACTCCAACGCCGCCATCGCCGCCTGCATTCGTGACGGGCTGCGCGATGCCGGACTGCCGGAGACGGCGGTGCAGGTGGTAGCCACCACCGACCGTGCAGCGGTGGGGCAGCTGATCGCCATGCCCGAATACGTGGACGTGATCATTCCCCGGGGCGGCAAGTCGCTCATCGAACGTATTTCGCGCGAGGCGCGGGTGCCGGTGATCAAGCACCTGGACGGCGTATGCCACGTCTATATCGATGCCACGGCGGATCCCGAAAAGGCGCTGGCGATCGCCGTCAATGCCAAGACGCATCGCTACGGCACCTGCAACACCATGGAGACTCTGCTCGTCGATGCGCCGGTTGCCGAGGCGCTGCTGCCGCGCCTGGCGCAAGCCTATGCCGCGCACGGGGTCGAGCTGCGTGGCTGTGAGCGCAGTCGGGCCATTCTCGATGACATCGCTGCCGCAAGCGAAGAAGACTGGTACGCCGAATATCTGGCCCCGGTGCTGGCGGTGCGGGTGGTCGATGGCATGGAGGCTGCCATCGAGCACATCGAGCGCTATGGATCGCACCACACCGACGCCATCGTGACGGAAGACTACGGGCTGGCGCGCCGCTTCATGGCCGAGGTCGATTCGAGCTCGGTGATGGTCAATGCCTCGACCCGCTTTGCAGATGGCTTCGAGTATGGCCTGGGCGCGGAGATCGGCATCTCCACCGACAAGCTCCATGCGCGCGGCCCGGTCGGGCTCGAGGGTCTGACCACGCGCAAGTACGTGGTGCTTGGCGACGGTCAGGTGCGGCAGTGACGGCGCAGAGCGGCGCCTTGCCTTCGCAGCAGGCCGTGAAGCCTCTCGAGCCGCCGCGCGTGGCCATGTTCGGCGGCACTTTCGATCCCGTTCATCTGGGCCACCTGCGCAGCGCAGTGGAACTGCACGAGGCGCTGGCGCTCGACCGGGTGCACATGGTGCCGGCGTGCCTGCCGCCGTTGCGCGACAGGCCGCAGGTGTCGCCGCAGGAGCGCTTGGGCCTGCTGAAACTGGGGATAGGCGATACCCCGGGGCTGGTGGCCGATGGGCGTGAGCTCGAGCGCGACGGCCCGTCGTACACCGTCGATACCCTGGCCAGCCTGCGCGACGAGTACGGTCGCGAGGCGCGCCTGATCATGGCTTTGGGCCATGATGCCTTTCTGCGCCTGGCCGACTGGCACGAGCCACAGCGGCTGTTCGAGCTGGCTCACCTGGTGGTCATCGATCGCCCCGACCATGAAGCACCGCTTTCTCCCACGCTGGCCGAACTGATCGCCGGACGTGAGGTCGATAGACCCGAACTTCTCATGCGGCGTGCGGCGGGTGGTTTGCTGCGCCTGGCATTGCCCACGCGCATGGCGCTTTCGGCAACGGCGATACGCCAGCGTCTGGCGCAGGGGCGCAGCGTGCGGTACCTGCTGCCGGAGGCGGTGGAGAGAAGAATCGAGGCCGCCTCGCTGTATCGTCACTCTTGAACGCTGCCAGCAGCTGCCCAAGACGCTACAATGGCGGCGTCCAAGACTTCCCGTTGATGAGGGGCTATGCATAACGAATCGCTCAAGACACTGGTAGTAGATGCACTGGAGGATCTCAAGGCCAAGGACGTCGCCCTGCTCGATGTCTCCCGCCTCACCAGTGTCACCGACCTGATGGTAGTAGCCAGCGGTACCTCCACCCGTCATGTGACGGCGCTGGCCGACCATGTGGTCGAGCGGGCCAAGGCAAGTGGCATTCAGCCCCTGGGGGTGGAGGGGCAGGCCGGCTCCGACTGGGTGCTGGTCGACCTTGGCGATCTCGTCGTGCATGTCATGCTGCCCGAGACGCGCCAGCTCTATGACCTGGAGCGGCTGTGGGCCGACCTGCCGAGCGATGGTGAGCACCGGGAGCAGGGCGGCGCATGAGAATCCGCCTGCTGGCGGTCGGCACCCGCATGCCTGGCTGGGTCAACGAAGGGGTGGAGGAGTACCGCAAGCGTTTGCCGCGCGACTTCGCTCTGGAGATCGAAGAGATCGCTCCCGGTCAGCGTGGCAAGAATGCCGATACGGCCAGGGCCGTGGCGTTGGAAGCCAAGCGCATACGCGAGCGGCTACGGGGCGATGAATTCGTCGTGGCGCTCGAAGTCGGCGGGCGTGCCTGGAGTACCGAGCGCCTGGCCCAGGAGGCCGAGAGCTGGCGGTGCGAAGGGCGAGAGGTGGTGCTGCTGGTGGGTGGGCCGGATGGCCTGGCCCCGGAACTCTCTGCGGCTGCCGACCGCCGCTGGTCGCTGTCGCCGCTGACGCTGCCGCATCCACTGGTCAGGGTGATTCTGGCCGAACAGCTCTATCGCGCCTGGACCCTGCTGGTGGGGCATCCCTACCACCGCTGAACGGCGCCTTACCGAAACTGAGTGAGATCTATTGTCGGCATGCGCGACCGCCGTGACACCCTCAAGAATCCCGAGCAGGAGCTGCGCATCTTTCGCGTACGCGCGCTGCTTGCCGTACTGGTGATCCTGCTTCTGACCGGTCTGCTGTCCGGGCGGCTGGTCTATCTGCAGGTGGTTCAGCACGAGGTCTACACCACCCGTTCCGAGAAGAACCGCGTACGGGTCGAGCCGCTACCGCCCACCCGCGGCTTGATCTTCGACCGCAACGGCATGCTGCTGGCCGAGAACCGCCCGACCTACAACCTGACGTTGATACGTGAGAGGGCGGAAAACCTCGATGCCACGCTGGACCGGCTCGAGGAGCTGCTGGAGCTGACGCCGGAAGAGGCAGAGGGGTTCCGCATTCGTGCCCGCCAGCCGCAACGACCGTTCCAGCCCGCGCTGCTGATGAGCGATCTCGACGAGGTTCAGATCGCCCGGTTGGCAGTGAATCGGCATCGCTTGCCTGGGGTCGAGGTGGAGGCCCAACTGCTGCGCTTCTATCCCGACGCGAAAATCATGGCCCATGCGATCGGTTACGTCGGTCGTATCAATGCCGAAGAGGTCAAGACGCTCGACCCGGGGCGCTATGCGGGTACTCACTTCATCGGCAAGACCGGCGTGGAGCGCTTCTACGAAGACGTGCTGCACGGACAGGCCGGACTGCGCCAGGTGGAGACCAATGCGCGTGGCCGTGTGTTGCGTGAACTTGGTCGTACCGATCCCGTGCCGGGCCAGAATCTGACCCTGACCCTCGACCGCGACCTGCAGAGCCTCGCTTATGAGCTGCTCGATGGCCGGCGCGGCTCCATCGTGGCCATCGTTCCCGCTACCGGGGAGATACTGGCCATGGTGTCGGCGCCCGGCTTCGACAGCAACCAGTTCGTCACCGGCATCGATTTCGCCTCTTACCGGGCGTTGCAGGAGGACATCGATCTGCCGCTGTTCAACCGGGCCATTCGCGGCCAGTATCCGCCTGGCTCCACGATCAAGCCGTTCCTGGCCCTGGCCGGTCTGGTGGAAGGCATCATCACCCCTGACAGGACCATCAACGACCCCGGTTTCTATCAGCTACCCAACGACAGCCGGCGCTATCGCAACTGGCTGCGCTGGGGGCATGGGCGGGTGGACATGGAGCGCTCCATCGCCGTTTCCAACAACACCTATTACTACTGGCTTGCCCATGAGATGGGCATCGACCGCCTGCATACGCAAATGAGCGCCTTCGGCTTCGGTCAGCGCGTCGGTCACGATGTGTTCGGCGAGAGCGGGGCGCTGATGCCTTCGCGCGACTGGAAACGGGCGCGCTTCAATCAGCCCTGGTTTCCCGGCGAGACGCTGTCGGTGGGCATCGGCCAGGGCTACTGGCAGGTCACGCCACTGCAGCTGGCAACCGCCACGGCGGTGCTCGCCAACCGCGGTCAGTGGGTCAAGCCGCGCCTGGCGAGCCGGATCGGCGATGAGCCGGTGCCGGTTGAGCTGCCCGAGACACCCAACGACATCGTCGTTCAGAACGACGCCTGGTGGGACCGTGTCTTCTCCGGCATGGAGAAAGTGCTGACCGGCAGTGAAGGCACGGCGCGGCGGACCGGTGTGGGCCTGAAGTACCGCATGGCCGGCAAGTCGGGCACCGCGCAGGTGTTCTCACTGGGCCAGGACCAGCGCTACAACGCCGAGGAGCTGGCCGAGCGACTGCGCGATCACGCCCTGTTCATGGCCTTTGCCCCCTTGGAGGATCCACAGATCGCCGTTTCCGTGATCGTGGAGAACGCCGGCGGTGGCAGTACCCATGCTGCACATCTGGCGCGGGCGATGACCGATGCCTGGCTGCTGGAGGAGGAGGAAGTGCCCGATGCAGAGGAGATCCGCGAGGCGATGGAAAACGATGACAGCACCGTGGCGGGGAACTGAGCGATGTTCGGCTTGATGAATGGGCTGCGTGCCAGGCCGGTGCGGGCGCCGGAAAGCGGTATTTCGCGACGCAAGAGCATCTGGGAGCGCACGCATCTCGATCCCTGGCTGCTGCTGTTGCTGGTGATTCTGCTGACGGTCGGGCTGGGCGTGCTCTACAGCGCCAGCGGCCAGCGCGTCGAAGTGGTAATGGCCCAGGCATCGCGTTTCGTGGTGGCGTTCGTGATCATGCTGGTGCTGGCTCAGCTGCCGCCGGCGACGCTGATGCGCTGGGCGTTGCTGCTCTATGCTGTCGGACTGCTGATGCTGGTGGCCGTGGAGCTGGTGGGCGACGTCGGCATGGGCGCGCGCCGCTGGCTGGTGATTCCCGGGGTGATACGCTTCCAGCCCTCGGAACTGATGAAACTGGCGATGCCGCTGATGCTGGCGGCCTGGCTGAGCCGGCGTGAACTGCCACCGCGCTGGAAGGATCTGCTGGTGTGTGCCGTGCTGCTGGGCCTGCCCGTGGTACTGATCGCCAAGCAGCCGGACCTGGGAACCTCGCTGCTGGTGGCCTGTGCCGGTGTGTTCGTGGTGCTGCTGGCCGGGCTCTCCTGGCGCTTCATCCTCTTTCTTTCCGTTGCCGCGGCGGCGGCGCTGCCCCTGCTGTGGATGAATCTTCACAACTACCAGCGTCAGCGGGTGCTGACCTTCCTCAACCCGGAAAGCGACCCGCTGGGTGCCGGTTGGAACATCATTCAGTCGACCACCGCCATCGGCAGCGGTGGCCTGTGGGGAAAAGGCTGGCTCGGGGGTACCCAGTCGCAGCTCGAATTCCTGCCCGAGCGCCATACCGACTTCATCGTGGCGGTGCTCGGCGAGGAGTTCGGCCTGGTCGGCATGCTGCTGATCCTGTTTCTCTATCTGCTGATCGTCCTGCGCGGGCTGTGGCTGGCCATGGCCTCGCACGATACCTTCGGTCGGCTGCTGGGGGGCAGTATCATCCTGACCTTCTTCATCTACGTCTTCGTCAACGTCGGCATGGTCAGCGGCATTCTTCCGGTGGTCGGCGTTCCGCTGCCGCTGGTGAGCTACGGCGGTACCTCCAGCGTGACCTTGTTGGCGGGATTCGGTATTCTCATGTCGATTCACGGACACCGTCGTCTGTTGCCGCGTTAGGTGGTGGCGGCACGGGTTCGAGCGCGGTCAGGGAGTGGCAAAAGCATGACGCCTGAGTGGAAGTGGAAAGGGTGGAAAGGACCTCGCATTGCCGCTGCAGCGGCAATGGTTCTGGGTTTGATGGTGCCGGCTGTCCAGGCGGCGGATTTCACCCCTGCCCAGCACGAGGGGGCAAGGCAGTTAGTGGATGAATTGGCCGAGCGCGGCATCGAACGCGACTGGCTCGAGACGGCGCTGCAACAGGCCGTCTTTCAGCAGGGCGTACTCGATGCCATGGAGGGGGCGGCGGAACGCCGGCTGCGCTGGGACGAGTATCGCGAGATCTTCCTGCAGCCGGAGCGCATCGCGCGTGGCGTGGACTTCATCCACGCCCACGAGGACGCCTTCGAGCGCGCCTACGCCGAATACGGCGTACCGCCGGAGGTGATCGCGGCCATCATTGGTGTCGAGACCAGCTATGGCCGTTTCACCGGGCGTCACCGCGTCATCGACTCGCTCTCGACGCTGGCCTTCCATCACCCGGTGCGCGGCAATTTCTTCCGCGGCGAGCTGGCTGCCTTCCTCGAGATCACCCATGAGCAGGAGGTGGACCCCGGTAGCCTGAAGGGCTCCTATGCCGGCGCCATGGGTTATCCGCAGTTCATCCCGACCAGCTACCGCGCCTACGCGGTCGATTTCGACGGCGATGGGCAGCGCAACCTGTGGACCAACCCCGTCGATGCCATCGGCAGCGTGGGCAACTACTTTGCCGAACACGGCTGGCGCCCCGGCGAGCCGATATACGCCGAAGCCCAAGGTCCGTCCGATGGGCCGCCATCCGGTATCGATTTCAACCGCACTCAGCGGCCCTACGTCGAGGTGAACGAGCTGGAACAGGCAGGCGTCGCCCCCCGGGGCGAGTTCGACGCAGGGCAGCGGGTGATTCCGCTGGCGCTGGAAAAGGACGAGTCGACCTGGCGCTATCGGCTTGGTCATGAGAATTTTTACGTCATCACCCGCTACAACCACAGTCATCTCTACGCCATGGCCGTGACCGAGCTGGCCGAAGAGATCGCCGCCATGCGCGAACTCGGCCCTCTGCCGCAGAATGGATCCGTCGAACCAGGGGAATCGCCATGAAAGCGCTGCCGATCGTGCTCGTCGCTACTGCTTTGTTGGCGGGCTGTGCGGGTAGCGGGCCGACCACCTCGCCTCAGCGCGACGGTGCAGACCGACAGCCCGCTCCGGCACCTTCCAGTGGCGGCGGTCGCTATGCCATGAACAGCGATGCCTATCCGGACAATCCCCCGGACGTCAGCCAGATACCCGACGCCGTGCCGCGCGTGGAGCCGCTCTCGCGTGGCGGCAATCGCCCCGTCTACGAGGTGTGGGGCAAGACCTATCACGTGCTGCCCGACGCGCGCGGCTACGCCCGCCAGGGCACGGCTTCCTGGTACGGTGAGAAATTCCACGGTTACGCCACGTCCAATGGCGAAATCTACGACATGTACGAGATGACCGCGGCGCATCGTTCCCTGCCGCTGCCTACCTACGCGCGTGTCACCAGCCTCGAGAACGGTCGCTCGGTCATCGTCCGGGTCAACGACCGTGGTCCCTTTCACAACGATCGCGAGATCGATCTCTCCTACGCGGCAGCGGCACGGCTCGACATCCTCGAACGTGGCACCGGTCGGGTCAAGGTCGAAGCGATCGATGCGGAGGTGTGGCTGGCCGAAAATGGCGGCAATGGTGGCAACGGCGCGAACCGAAGCTCCTCTGGTGCTGTCCAAACGGCGGCTCAGGCGGCTCCACGCAGCAACCCGGCGCCGCAGCAGGCCAGTTCGGCACCTCAGCAGGCCAGTGCCCCGGCGGCAAGCGCCGGTGCTGCGCCTGCTGAGAACGGTAACGGCAGCGACATGCCGATCTATCTGCAGATCGCTGCGCTGGGGTCCGCCGACAATGCCCGGGCGCTCAAGGCTCGCCTCGAAAGCGAGCTGTCTCATCCCGTGCGGGTGGCGGATGCTACCGGCATGTATCGTGTTCAGGTCGGTCCCCTGGCCCATGCCGGACAGGTGGAGCCTGTGCGCGATGAGCTGAGGCGTGCCGGCTTCGAACAAGCCTTTATTGTCAACGGCGCCGACTGAGTCGCGCCGTTCCCTTGACCCTTCTCGACGTAGTGATGAGATTCATGCCCATGCGAGTGCTGTCCAACCCCATCTACCGGCGGCTGCTGCCACTGATGCTGCTCGGTCTGTTGCTGTTCGTCTCCAAGGCTCTGGCCCAGGCGACTCCGACGCCGACCCCACAGACCATGATCCCGGCCCCGCCGCAGATCGCCGCCAAGTCGTGGATCCTGATGGATGCGGACAGCGGCAGGGTGCTGGTCGAGCACAATGCCGACGAGCGTCTGCCGCCGGCCAGCCTGACCAAGCTGATGACCGCCTACCTGGTGGAGCGTGAGCTCGATCGCGGCAACATCAATCTGGACGATACCGTGCGCGTCAGCGAAAACGCCTGGCGTACCGGCGGTTCCAAGATGTTCATCGAGGTCAACACCGACGTCACCATCCGCGACCTGCTCTACGGGATCATCATCTCGTCGGGCAACGATGCCAGCGTGGCCGTGGCCGAACACCTGGCCGGCGGCGAGGCGCCCTTCGCCGATCTGATGAACCAGCACGCCACGCGTCTGGGGCTGCACAACACCAGCTTCGCCAATGCCACCGGGCTGCCGCATCCCGAGCAGTATTCATCGGCGCGGGACATGGCGCTGCTCTCGCAGTACATCATCAACGACTACCCGGAGCATTACGCGGTCTACGCCGAGAAATACTTCACTTACAACGACATTCGCCAGCCCAACCGTAACCGGCTGCTGTGGCGCGACCCCACCGTCGACGGCCTCAAGACCGGCTGGACCACCGAGGCGGGCTATGGCCTGGTGGCATCGGCCAAGCGCGATGGCATGCGCCTGATTTCGGTGGTGATGGGCACCAGCTCGGAGGAGTCGCGTGCTCAGGAGACCCAGAAGCTGCTCAGCTACGGTTTCCGCTACTACGAAACCCTCAAGCTCTACGATGAGGGTGCGGTGCTCAACTCTCCGCGTATCTGGGGCGGCGAGAAGAACGAGCTGCGCGTCGGCGTCGACCGCGACGTGGCCATGACCCTGCCGCGGGCGCGCAACGAAGAGCTGCATGCACGGCTGGACATCCGCCAGGACCTCACTGCCCCCATCAACCTGGGCGACCGGGTCGGTACCCTGGAGGTTCGTCTCGGTGAGGAGGTCGTGGGCGAGCATCCCCTGGTGGCCCTCGAGACGATCGAGGAGGGCGGGCTGTTCAAGCGCCTGTTCGATCAGGTGAGGCGCTTCTTCAGCAATCTGCTGAGCGGCTGGTTCTAGGCCGTTCCCAGGCCATCGAGACAGGCGGCGCCTCTGTGCGCCGCCTTCATGGCACTCCTTGTCATGCCTTGGACAGCGGCAGCTTGGGTGCCGATGGCTTGGGTGTCGAGTGAAAGCCGAGTAAAAGCTGAGTAAAATACGTGGAAATAGATCTGGTCGGAAATCGATAGAGAGCCACGACCCCGAGAGAGCCATGTCAGACGACAAACTGCGCGATCTGCGCCAAGCCCCGGCGGCAAACCAAACGGCGCCGACCATCACCTTTCCCTGCGACTATCCCATCAAGGTGGTGGGCGATGCCGGTGAGGATTTCACCGCCACCGTCTGCCAGGTGGTGCTGCGCCACGATGCCAGCTTCGATGCCGAAAGCATCGAGGTCGTCGAGAGCCGTACCGCCCGTTACCTTTCGGTCAGGCTGACCCTGAGGGCTACCGGTGAGGAGCAGCTCAAGGCGCTGTTCGCCGACCTCAAGGCCACCGGCCGGGTGCACATGGTGGTATAGATGCCGCCAAGCGTTGCTATGGCAGCCCCCATAGAACTTCGGCGCCTGGGTCGGCGCCCTTACCTTCCGGTATGGCAGGCCATGCGCGAACTCACCGACACCCGCGACGAGGCGACGGCGGACCAGCTCTGGCTGGTGGAGCACGAGCCGGTCTTCACCCAGGGCCAGGCCGGCAAGCCCGAGCACCTGCTGATGCCGGGCGACATCCCGGTGGTGCAGACGGATCGCGGCGGGCAGGTGACCTACCATGGGCCGGGGCAGGTGGTGCTCTATCCCCTCATCGACGTCAAGCGCTGTCGGCTTGGCGTGAGGGATCTCGTCTCGGCGCTGGAGAATGCCGTCATTGCCGTACTGGCGGAGCAGGGCATCGAGGCGCGGGCACGCCCCGATGCCCCCGGTGTCTATGTCGGCGAGGCCAAGATCGCCTCGCTGGGCTTGCGTATCCGGCGCGGCGCCAGCTATCACGGCGTTGCGCTCAATGTCGATGCCGACCTGAGTCCCTTCGCTCGCATCAATCCCTGCGGCTATGCCGGCATGGCCATGACGCGCCTGGCCGATCTGGTGACGGAGCCGCTTTCGGTGGAGCAGGTGGGCATGAGCCTGGCGCGGAGCCTGGCGCGTGAGCTGGGGCGCGAGCTGCAGCTCCTGGAGGCACAGACGGCCATCTAGGGCCGCCTGCGGATTCGTTTTACCACCCTCTTTCCCGTCGTCGACTTGGGCAGAGGGCGCCGTCAGCCGACGTTGATCGCCTGAATGCGGTTGGGGTCGGGCTCCTGGCCCGGCACCTCGGCGGGGGCGGCCAGGCCCAGATTGTTCTTCTCGAACACCCGGTCGGCGCGGTAGCTGGAGCGTACCAGCGGGCCGGAGGCCACTTCCATGAAGCCCTTTTCCAGACCCAGGCGGCGATAGCGCTCGAACTCGTCCGGCGTGACCCAGCGCTCCACCGGCAGGTGGTTGCGCGTCGGGCGCAGGTACTGCCCCAGGGTGACGATGTCGACGTCGATGGCGCGCAGGTCGTCGAAGGTCTGGAGGATCTCTTCGTCGGTTTCGCCGAGCCCCAGCATCAGGCTGGTCTTGGTCAGCACGTCGGGGCGGTAGCGCTTGGCGTGGGCCAGCACGTCGAGGGTCTTGCGGTAGCCGGCACGCGGGTCGCGCACGTAGTGGGTGAGACGCTCCACCGTCTCGACGTTCTGGGCGAACACTTCCAGGCCGGAGTCGACCACCTGCTCGATGGCAGCCGGGTCGCCGTCGAAGTCGGGGGTGAGCGCCTCGACCACCACCGCCGGCGTGTTGGCCTTGATCGCCCGGATGCAGGCGGCGTAGTGAGAGGCGCCGCCATCGGCCAGGTCGTCACGGTCCACCGAGGTGAGCACCACGTAGCGCAGGCCCATCAGCTCCACCGATTTGGCGGTGTTGGCGGGTTCCTCGCTGTCCAGCCAGCCGCGTGGGTTGCCGGTATCCACGGCACAGAAGCGGCAGGCGCGGGTACACACCGACCCCATCAGCATGATGGTGGCCGTACCGTTGCTCCAGCACTCGCCCATGTTGGGGCAGTGAGACTCGGCGCACACGGTGCTCAGGCGATGCTCCTTGACGTTGCGCTTCACTGCCTCGAAACGCCCGCCGCCGGGCATCTGGGCGCGCAGCCACTTCGGCTTGCGTCCCGGTTCCGGTTGCTCGTCGGTCTGGCTGCGCTGCAGCTTGATACCGTCCTTGATGGCGGCGAAGCCGTGCTCGGTGCGGAACTTCGCGCCGCTAGGCACGCGTTTCGAGGTGTTGTCGCTCATAGGTGTGAGCCTCTCCACTAGGCGGCTGCCACGGCCATGCCAGAGTCGATCGGTACGCCATCATCGCGGGCGGACCTGGCCAAAGGCACGGCAATTGATACGTTGGTCGCAGGCCCGTAATCTACCATATTGCGCCTGACTGGCACAGCGGAGCAGGGCGACGCAGGCGTGACGCTCAACCTGATGTAAGCGGCAGGCAGACGACGCCATGGTCGGGGATCGGCCGGGGCGGCGCTTTGAAATGGGCTTCGATTTCACCGAGACGCTCGCGCACGAAACGCAGAAACAGTTCGGTGACCGGTGTGGGGAAGCGATCTCGGGGGTAGACCGTGCACCAGGAGCGGCGCAGGGGGAAACCCGGCAGCGGCAGCTCCGCCAGCAGCCCGGCGCCGATCTCGAGACGAACCGCCAGCCGCGGCAGCACGGTGACGCCCAGGTGAGCCATCACCCCCTGCTTGATCGCCTCGTTGGTGCCCAGCTCCATGGTATGCTGCAGGGTCACGTCCTGCTCGGCGGCGAGCTGCTCGAAGGCGGTGCGTACGCCGGAGCCCGACTCACGCATCAATAGATAATGACGGGCCAGGTCTTCCAGGGTGGGCGAGGGCGCCTCGAGCAGCGGATGGCCGGGCCAGACGATGGGGATCAGCTCGTTCTCCAGAAACGGCATGAAGACCAGGTTGTCGTCCTCTTCGGGCACCATCGCCATGATCACCAGGTCGTCGCTGCGTGCGGCCAGCCTTTCCAGGGCCTGGCTGCGGTTGCATACCCGCAGGCGTACCTGAACGTTGGGATAATGCGCGCGAAAGCGGGCGATCAGGTGCGGTACCACGTACTGCGCCGTGGAGACGGCCGCCAGATTGAGCTCCCCGGAAATCGTGCCGTCCAGGTCGGACAGCGTCATCTGCAGCCGCGAGACCTGGCCGAAGATGGCCTGGGTCGAGGCGGCCAGGGCATCGGCCGCCGGGAGTACATGCAGGGTCTTGCCGGTGTACTTGAACAGGGGTTGACCGAGGGCCTGCTCGAGCTGACGGATCTGTGCGCTGACCGCCGGCTGGGTCAGGCCCAGCTGTTCGGCGGCGCGTGAGTAGGATTGCTGTCGATGCACGGCCTGGAAGACCTGCAACTGGCGAAAGGTCAGGCGGTTCAGCAGCCTTGGGGTTGTCATCGATTGATCCGCTGGAAGGGCACAGGGAGCCCGGTGAAGAACCCTTGTCATGCTAACACTGCCGGTGAAGCGGGTCATGCCGACGGCCTCGTCACAGAGTCATAGAGTGGGAACCCATGCAAAGCCTTCGATTCGACCCATTGCGCTGGCAGCGCCTGCTGGTGGCCGGCAGCGGGCTTGGTGCCTTGCGTGCAGGCCAGGCCTGCAGCGAACTCGGGCTGGCCTGGCATGCCGGCGGCTGTCTGGCTGACGATGCGCTGATCGCACGCGCGCGTGAGCTGGGCTGCGACGCTCTGCACCCGGGCGAGGCGACGGCCACGCAGCAGCGCAGCCTGGCACGGGCCTGTGCCAGCGCGGGGTTGGCGTTCGTCGGGTCAAGCACGAGCCTGCTCGATACCATGTGCGACGGCGATGCCGCCCGGCATCTGATGCGGGATGCGGGCCTGCCGCTGGCCGAGCCGGTGCCCTCTGCGCCGTGCGTGCATCTGCCGGTGCTGGCCGACAATCGGGGCCAGGCGCTGGCCTTGGTCGAGCACGAGCGGATGGCCGACGACTTTGCCGTGGCGCCGAGCGAGCGGCTGACGCCGGAGCAGCGCGCCTATCTGGGACAGCTGGCCGTGCTGGGCGCCCGCGCCCTGGGCCTGGTTGGCCTGGCGACGCTGAGCTTCACCCTGGCCAACAACCGTCTGGGCTTCGTCGACATGCGCCCCGGCCTGACGGGCCATGAAGGTCTGGCCGAGGTGTTGAGCGGGCTCGACCTGGCCGTCGAACAGATTCGTCTGGTACGAGGTGAGCGGCTGCGGCGGCCCAGGGTCGGCCACATGGGGCACGGTCCGGGGCGGCCGGGGCATGCCAGCTTGCGCCAGCTTCCGCTGGGCAAGGGGCTTCTTTGCGGTGGGCCGGGGGTCAGGCTCGATCGGCCGGCAGCGGTCGCGGACGATGCCTGGGTGCGCCTGCTGGTGTGGGGGCGCGATGCGGCCGAGGCCAGGCGTCGCGAGCGCCGGGCGCTGGCCGAATGGCATGGCGAAGTCGTGTCCGGCAATGGCGACATGGGGTGAGGCAGCCACGCGGCGGTCACAAAAAATCGACAAAACGGCTGCGTCGACCCGGCGCAGGGAGTACTATGCTTGTTGCAGTGCAGCAAATTTTCTCCTCCTGACGCCCCTGACGAGCGTCGGGATAACTGGAGCCGAACATGAACTCACTGATGCCGACACCGCCCGCAGAGGCGTTCAGCTTGCTCGACCCATTCGGTTTTGGCCGTGCCGTTTTCGACTACTGGCGTGATGCCGTCGAGCGCAGTGTGCTGTACATGGACGTGATGCGCGAGCGTGGCAACCAGTATCTCGAACACATCGAGAAGACCAAACCCAACGTACTCGGCTTCGATGCCGAGGTGGTGATGGACGGTCGCACTCTGCCGCGACCGGTGAATTACGAGCTGATGCGGATCCTGCCGCCGGCCGGGATCGAGGTCGATCCCAAGTCCCGTCCCTTCGTGGTGGTGGACCCGCGTGCCGGACACGGGCCCGGCATCGGCGGCTTCAAGCCCGACAGCGAGATCGGTGTCGCCCTGCGTGCCGGTCATCCCTGCTATTTCATCGGCTTTCTGCCTTACCCGGAGCCCGGTCAGACCGTTGAGGACGTGGTCGAGGCGGAGATCGCCTTTCTGCGCTGCGTGATCGAACACCATCCCGACTCCTGCGAGAAGCCGATGGTGGTGGGCAACTGTCAGGCAGGCTGGCAGATCATGATGGCGGCCTCGCTCGAGCCGGACGTCTTCGGTCCCATCCTCATCGCCGGTGCGCCGCTCTCCTATTGGGCCGGCGAGCGGGGCAAGGCGCCGATGCGCTATACCGGCGGCATGACCGGCGGCAGCTGGATGACCACCCTGGCCAGCGACCTGGGAGATGGCCTGTTCGACGGCGCCCTGCTGGTGCAGAACTTCGAACGCCTCAATCCGGCCAATACCTGGTGGGACAAGCAGTATCGCCTGTACGCCAACGTCGATACCGAGGCCGAGCGCTATCTCAATTTCGAGCGCTGGTGGGGCGGTCACGTGGTGCTGGGAGGCGAGGAGATCCAGTACATCGTCGACAACCTGTTCGTCGGCAACCGCCTCTCCACCGCCCAACTGGTGACCTCCGACGGCCGCCGCATCGACCTGCGCAACGTGCGCTCGCCGGTGGTGGTGTTCTGCTCCCAGGGCGACGACATCACGCCGCCGCCCCAGGCGCTGGGCTGGGTGCGCGACCTGTATGGCGGGGTCGACGACATCATCGCCAGCGGGCAGACCATCGTCTACTGCGTGCACGACAGCACCGGACACCTGGGCATCTTCGTGTCGGGCAGCGTGTCGCGCAAGGAGCACGCCGAGTTCACCGCCAACATCGACTACATCGACGTGCTGCCACCGGGGCTCTACGAGACCACGGTCACCAGCGCCAAGGAGCGCGACGATGCCGAACTGATCGAGCGCGACTACCTGCTCGAGTTCAAGGCGCGCTCCATCGAGGGGCTCAACCGGGACGTGCTGCATCACCGCGTCGATGACGACACCCGCTTCGCTACCGTGGCACGCGTCTCGGAAATCAACCTGGGACTCTACCGCTTGTTCGTGCAGCCCTGGATCCGGGCGACCATCACACCCGAAGCGGCCCGTCTCATGCGGCGTATGCACCCGATCCGTCTGGGCTACAAATTGCTTTCCGATCGCAACCCGCTGTCGGTGCCTCTGCCGGTGCTGGCCGACTGGGTGCGTCGCGACCGGCATCCGGTCGATGACAGTAACGTGCTGCGCTCACTGGAGAAGGCCTGCTCCGGCCAGATTTCCCGGGCACTCGATACGTGGCGGGAGATTCGCGACCAGAGTATCGAGCACACTTTCTTGACCGTGTACGGCCAGCCGCTGCTGCAGGCGATGGTGGGCTTGGGTGGCGATGCCCACGTGCACCGCAGGCAGCCCGGCAGCGAGCCGGAGCATCGGCGCTTCATCGAGCGGCGCCAGGACGAGCTGCGCCAGCGCGTTGCGGAAGGCGGTATCCACGAGGCGATGATGCGTTCGGTGATTCACGTGCTGGGCGGAGCGCCCACCACCGACGAGCGCAACTTCAAGCGCCTGCGGGCGTCGCGCGCCGAGCTGGAGCCAGGCAGCAGCCTGTCGGACTTCAAGCACCTGGTGCGTGAGCAGTTCTTCATCCTCAAGCTCGATCGTGAGGCGGCGCTGGCGGCGATACCGCAACTGCTGGAGCGAGAGCGACCCGAGGCGATTCGCAGCTCCCTCGAGCACATCGAGCATGTGCTGGCGGCCAGCGGCGAGCTTTCCGAGCATGTTCGCAAGCGCTACGAGCATATTCGGGAACTCTTCGGCGAGGCGCTGGAGCGGGTCGAGCCGGCAGCAAGTCGTCAGGCTCTCGTCGCCCTGCACGACGAGGTGGCGGCGGAAGCCACGGCCGAGGTCGCCGCCAGGGATGAAGTGAAGAAGATGCTGGAGGATGCCGAGACCAAGGTCGACCCGAACCAGGCGAAAGCGGGGCCGGCCAAGCCAGCCAGCCGCAGCAAGAAGGCCGCCGTGCCCAAGGCCACCGTGTCCAAGGAAAGTGGCGACGCCGGCGATGAGAAGCCCGTCGCCAAGAGGGCACCGCGCAAGCCTCGCAAGCGCTGATGCGCAACGCTCGAGCGTGGTCTCCCGGCGCCTCTGCCGTTAGCGGCAGAGGCGCTGCTGTTTTACCTTCTCTTGATGTTCTCTTGATGCTGTGTCGAGATTGCTGCTTTACTGCCGCCATGCGGAAGCAACTGGCGCGAAACGGGTTGCTGGGGTAGGGTAGGCGGATTTTTCACCCCGCACGGAGCGTCCGCCGAGGACAGGCGGGCCGAAACCGTCAGGCGGGGAAAGGTCCCGCCTTGCAGAATGTGGAGCACTATGGGCAAGTCATTGGTCATCGTCGAGTCGCCGGCCAAGGCCAAGACGATCAATAAATATCTCGGCAGCGAATTCATCGTGAAGTCGAGCGTGGGCCATATCCGCGACCTGCCGACCAGCGGCTCGGGCAAGACGGCCACCGACCCCAAGGAGCGGGCGCGCCAGGCGGCGGCGACGCGCAAGATGTCGCCCGAGGAGAAAGCCGAGTACAAGAAGCACAAGGCCAAGGAACAGCTCATCCGGCGCATGGGGATCGATCCGGAGCATGGCTGGAAGGCCCACTACGAGATTCTGCCCGGCAAGGAAAAGGTGGTGGCCGAGCTGCAGAAGCTGGCCGAGAAGGCCGACGCCGTCTACCTCGCCACCGATCTTGACCGTGAAGGAGAGGCGATCGCCTGGCACCTCAAGGAGACCATCGGCGGTGACGACGAGCGCTATCGTCGCGTGGTGTTCAACGAGATCACCAAGAATGCCATCAAGGAGGCGTTCAAGGAGCCCGGCACGCTCAACCTGCCCCGCGTCGAAGCGCAGCAGGCACGTCGTTTCCTCGACCGCGTGGTGGGCTTCATGCTGTCGCCGCTGCTGTGGGCCAAGATTGCCCGCGGCCTTTCCGCCGGTCGCGTGCAGTCGGTGGCGGTGCGGCTGATCGTCGAGCGCGAGCGCGAGATCCGCGCCTTCGTACCCGAGGAGTTCTGGGACGTTCATGCCGACCTCGTCTCCAGCGAGGGTGAGCCGGTGCGCTTCGAGCTGGTGCGCCAGGACGGCAAGACGTTCCGGCCCACCACCGAGGCCGAGACCCTCGAGCGCATCGAGGCGCTGCGCAAGGCGTCGCTTGCCATCACCGCTCGCGAAGACAAGCCGACGCGATCCAAACCCGGTGCTCCCTTCATCACTTCGACCCTGCAGCAGGCCGCCAGCGGCCGCCTCGGTTTCTCGGTGAAGAAGACCATGACCCTGGCCCAGCGCCTCTACGAGGCGGGCTACATCACCTACATGCGGACCGACTCCACCAACCTTTCGCAGGATGCGGTGGCCATGGCCCGTGAGCATATCGAGCAGGAGTACGGTAAGCGCTACCTGCCGGAGTCGCCCAACCGCTACTCGAGCAAGGAGGGGGCGCAGGAGGCTCACGAGGCGATTCGCCCCTCCGACGTCAATCGCAAGGCCGGCGATCTGGCCGGTATGGAGCGCGACGCCGAGCGGCTCTATGAACTGATCTGGCGTCAGTTCGTGGCCTGTCAGATGACCCCGGCCGAGTACCTCTCCAGTACGCTGACGGTCGAGGCGGATGGCTACGAGCTCAAGGCCAAGGGCCGGGTGCTCAAGTTCGACGGCTACACCCGGGTGATGAAGCCGGCGGGCAAGAACGAGGATCAGGCCCTGCCGGACCTGGCCGAGGGTACGCCCATGCGGCTCGAGGCACTCGACCCGCAGCAGCACTTCACCAAGCCGCCGGCCCGCTATACCGAGGCCAGCCTGGTCAAGGAGCTGGAGAAGCGCGGCATCGGGCGTCCCTCGACCTATGCCTCGATCATCTCGACGATCCAGGATCGCGGCTACGTCAAGCTGGAGAGCCGGCGCTTCTATGCCGAGAAGTTGGGCGACATCGTCACCGAGCGCTTGAAGGAGTCCTTCCCCGACCTGATGGATTACTCCTTCACCGCGCGCATGGAGGACAGCCTCGACGAGGTGGCCGAGGGCGAGCGCAACTGGCGCGAACTGCTCGATGCCTTCTATGCCGAGTTCCGCGAGGAGCTCGAGGCCGCCGAGAGCGAGGCGGGCATGCGGCCCAACCAGCCGGTGCCCACCGATATCGATTGCCCCACTTGCGGGCGCAAGATGCAGATCCGCACGGCCTCCACCGGGGTGTTCCTGGGTTGCTCCGGCTACAACCTGCCGCCCAAGGAGCGCTGCAAGACCACCATCGACTTGCTGCCCGGCGACGAGGCGGTGCCCGCCGATGCCGATGAAGAAGCCGAGACCCAGGCGCTGCGTGCCAAGCATCGCTGCCCCAAGTGCGGCACGGCGATGGACAGCTACCTGATCGACGAGAAGCGCAAGCTGCATATCTGCGGCAACAGCCCCGACTGCGACGGCCATGAGATCGAGCACGGCAAGTTCCGCATCAAGGGCTATGAAGGGCCCACCATCGAGTGCGACAAGTGCGGCAGCGAGATGCAGCTCAAGTCCGGGCGTTTCGGCAAGTATTTCGGCTGCACCAACGAGGCGTGCAAGAACACCCGCAAGCTGCTGCGCAGCGGCGAGGTGGCGCCGCCCAAGATGGACCCCATTCCCATGCCGGAGCTGGCCTGCGAGAAGGTCGACGACCACTACGTGCTGCGCGACGGCGCCAGCGGTCTGTTCCTGGCGGCGAGCAAATTCCCGCGCAATCGCGAAACGCGCCCGCCCTTGGTGCGTGAACTCAAGGCGCATGCCAAGGAGCTGCCCGAGAAATACCGCTACCTGCTCGACGCGCCTGCCGAGGACCCGGACGGTCGCCCGGCGCAGATCCGCTACTCGCGCAAGAGCAAGGAGCAGTTCGTCATGACCGAGGAGGACGGCAAGGCGACCGGCTGGCGGGCGCTCTTCGACAATGGCAAATGGCAGGTGGAGGACAAGCGCAAGTGACCCCGCGTAGCCGTACCAATCAGCTGCTGTATCAGGCCGAGCTGCTGCTCAACATCGATCCCGGTAACGACGAGCACGCCGAGGCCAGGCGCATGGCGAGCGAAGAGGCCGCGCTGGCTCTGGCCGAGCTGGCGCTGGAGTCGCTGCTGCGCGAGGTCACCGAGCACGCCCGCCTGCCGCGACACGACTGGCACGAGCTGCTCGGTGGCGAGGGGCTGGGTATTGCCGAGCTGCACCGGCTGCGCGAGTTGGCGGCCCGCCCCGACAGCTGGCTGGCCTGGCTGCTGCAGCGCATCGAGGCGCTGCACGACAGTGCCGGTGTCGCCCGGCGGGGCAGGCCGAGCGCTGCGGGCATGATCGCAGTGGGCGGCAGTGCGGCCTTGGGCGATGAGCTCCGGGCATGCCTCGAGGAAGCCAAGCGCGAGATCCAGTCGCTGCGCGAGACCAGCCAGGAGTGGTAGCCGCCGTTGCCCGGCGGCCCCATGCTCATATCGCTTTCCGTTGATGTACGTCAAGCGTTGTCACCAGGCTTTGGCTAGGATGAAGTAAAAGCGCCGGTCAGCGAAGCCGGTGTCCAGCCTGGAGGAGAGGGGTATGCGCTTTCATCAAGTCAAGGAACTGGTCGATTGGGCGGCGGATTACCATGCCCGTCTGGCCGATCAATACGCTCGCCTGGCCGCCGCAGGGGAGGAGGAGCGGGTCAGGATGGCGCTCGAGTACCTGGCCCAGCGTGAGCGTAAGCTGCAAGGCGATCTGCTGGGCTACCTCGATGACGGCAGCGATCACCGCAGCGTGCTGGAAGCCTGGTTCGACGATCCCAACGACTTTCCTCATGCACCGGTACTTGAACGTTTGCCGGAAGGCGTCGATGGTAAGAGAGTGCAGGACGTGTTGGCCACGGCGCTGACTGCGCAGCGGACGCTTCAGGATCTCTACGCCCACCGTGCCGAGCTGGCGGGGGGCAGTGACGAGAGAAGCTTCTTCGAGGCTCTGGCCTCGGGGCATGAAGCCGAGGTGAGGCGCATCGTCCGCGACATGCAACGACTGGAAGATTACTGAGGAGGTCACCCATGTCGGAACAGCTACTCTCTCCCAAGGTGCTGGGCTACTGGACGCGCGAGCAGTTGCACGACACGCCGGATGAGTCGGGCTTCTTCTGTGTCTTCCGCGCCGCCCGCGACCCGGAAACCAAAGAGATGGACGTGCAAGAGCTGCTCTATGTGGGCGAGCATCGCAGCGCCCGCTATGGTCTGGAGCACCATCCCGATCACGACAAATGGCAGGCTTTCCTGCAGCCGGGTGAGGAACTCTGGTATGCCGTGGGGCTGGTGGGGCACCCCAATCGCGAACGGCTGACGGCGGCGATGATCAATGCGCACAAGCCCAGGTTCAACAATGGCAGCCAGTATCGCGACCGTTTCCCCTTCGACGAGACCACGGTGCACATTTACGGCAAGAAGCACAAGCTGCAAAGCATCTTCACCGTGGAGTCCCACGCCTAGAGCCAAGTCAGCCAGGTAGTTGACCTCGCAGTAGCCAAGTGAGCCCCGGCAGCCGAGCTGTCGGGGCTCACTGCGTGACGAGGCCTTTTCCGTGTGGCGAACCTTGACTGCGCTAGACTTCCTGCAGCGGTCGTGCTTCGGCACGATATGGCGCATGGACCAATCAGGGAGGAAACGCCGTGTCCGAGGAGAGCTACCGGCAGCTGCTGCCTGCCTTGCTGGCGTTGCTCGAGGCGGAGTCGCTGCCGAGCGGCAATACGCTGGAGGCGCATGCGCTGCTCGACGATGCCCAGCGGGCCAGAGCCAGCGACATCCACCTGGACCCCGAGCGGCGGGGATATCGCATTCGTCTGCGCATCGATGGGCGCATCGTCGAGGCGCTGCACGTGGAGCCGACGCAGGGCGCGCGTCTGGTCAACCAGTTCAAGGTGCTGGCCAAGCTCAACCCGGTACCCTCGCTGGCCACGGCGGAGGGAAGTTTCAGTTGGTTCCACACGGAGAGTCCGGAGGAGGAACGCTCGCTTCGCGTCACCGCCGTGCACTGTGTGGCGGGAGAGAAGCTGGCCGTACGTTTTCTGGCACCGCCGCAGGCGTATGAAGATACCGCTGAATTGGGCATCGGTGAGGAAGGGGCGTTGGGCATCAGGCGCTGGATGGATGCCACGGGCAGCATGCTGCTGGTGGCCGGGCCGACCGGTGCAGGCAAGACCACCACGCTCTATACGCTACTCGGCCAGCTGCGTCTCTCCGACAGCCATGTGGTCACGCTGGAAAACCCCGTCGAGTACGGTATCGAGGGCATCAATCAGATCCAGGTCGATCCGGACCATGGCCTCGATTTTGCCAGTGGCACCCGCTCCTTGCTGCGCCTCGACCCCGATTACGTGCTGATCGGTGAGATTCGCGATCGCGAGTCGGCCTTCGCGGCGCTGAATGTGACCAGCAGCGGGCGCTCGCTGATGGGAACCCTGCACAGTCGCGATGCGGTGGGCGTGGTGACCTCAATGCGTCAGATGGGGCTCGGCGACAGCGAGATCAGCGCCAATCTCGGCCTGGTCATCGCGCAGCGCTTGGTGCGGCGCCTGTGCCCGCACTGCCGGAAGCGGACGCCGCCCGAGCATCGCGAGCGGGAGTGGTTGGCGGCGATAGGCCTGACAGTGCCGGAGTCGGCCTGGAGCGCATCGGGCTGCTCTCGCTGTGATGGCCTGGGCTATCGCGGGCGTATCGGGGTGTTCGAGATCTGGCAGCTGACACCTGAGGATCATGCCCGGATCCTGCGCCACGCCGATGAGGCCGAGCTGCGCCGGCACTTGCTTGAGCGCGGCGTGACGCTGATGCTGGCCGATGGCCTGGCCAAGGCCGAGTCGGGTATCACCAGCCTGCGAGAGGTGTTCCGCATGGGCGCCATCCTGACGGCCTGACGCTCGGGCGCTGCGCTTGCCAGCGCAGCGCGAACGCCTCAGCGCAGCGCCTGGGGGTCGCCTTCGCCGGCGAGCGCCAGGCGCTCCGGCTCATCGAGCAGGGCCTCGAGTTCGAGCTGTGCCACTTCGCTGACGGCCTCCAGCACATGGCCCCAGGTAGCGCGATTGGCATACAGCATGCCGAAGGTATCCAGCGTGCCGCCCCGGTTGCGATAGCCAAGAAAGCGCGAACCGCTGCCGGTGTCGAGCGGGCGCAGTACTCCGCACAGCGGCTCGGGGCGGCAATGCGCCAGGAAGACCCTGGCGTGGGTAGGCGGCACCAGCTGGCTGAGCCGGCACTGACCGAGGGTGGCGGTCGCCTCTCGTTCGTCCCTGGCCTCGCGCAGCTTGCCGGGCTCCTGAATCACGTACAGGCTGGCGTCGACACCCGCCCGGGTCAGTCTTGTCAGGGCACGCTGCATCTCGATCAACTGGTAGGCGCCTATCGCGAACAGCTGGACGCGGGGAGCCGCCGTATCGTGCAGGCAGAGTATGCCGTCCTCGTAGAGGCGCCTGGCATGCTCTTCATCGAGCACTACCGGCACGGGGTTCTTCGCTACCACTGCCAGGGCGATGCGTCCGCGTGAACGGTAAAGCTCACGCAGCGTATAGGCCGCGCTTGGTGCGTCGACCGGGAACAGCGTCGGCGCCACGTCGTCCATTTCACCCAGCCAGGCCTCGCACAGCGTCGGGTCCTGGTGCGACTGCTCGTTCTTGCCGTTCTCCCAGGTATGAGAGCTGGCCAGCAGTGGCACCGTCAGCCAGCCCGGCTCGCGCCCGGCTTCGCGCTGATGACGGGCGAAGATGACCTCCTGGCGCATGGCGCCCAGCATCTTGACGGCAAAGGCCTCGTACGATGCCACCAGGTTCAGGCCCTGCTTGTTGGCCAGTGCCGCACACACCACCGCTTCTTCGTTGAGGGCGGTGATCACCGAGCCGTCGAGCGCTTCGGCGACGCCCGGCTCGGGATCGGTCACCCGGTGCTTGAGCAGGTCCAGGGTCTGGTCGAGCCGGTTGCTGCGCATCTCGTCGGGATTTCCTACCCGCACCCGCAGCTCGGGGTTGGCCAGCACGAGGCGCTTGAAGGTCTCATCGATTGCCGCCATGGGGGAGACGAGCTGGCCTGGTGCGAAGATCGGTAGCGGTGGGGTGGTGGGTAGCGGCGTGACGGCGACGGCCAGCTCGTGATCGCGCTCCTTGGGGCGTTGGCTGGAGGCGTGGTCGTTGAGGGCGTCGATCGCCTGACGCAGATCGGTTAGCGGTATGTGGAGCGCGGCCGCGCCGCTGTTGAAGCGCTCGCGTGCCGATGCATCCTCGGCCGGGCTGGCGAGGAGCGGGAGATTGTGCGCCGCATTGGTGCCGGCGCCGGGAAAGCCGTAGCCCTTCACCGTTTCGGCGATGACGTAGGGCAGGCGTAGCGGGTAGCGGCCGTGTCCCGCTTTCAGCGCAGCCACCTGCTCGGCCAGCTCCGTTTCGGCGGCGATGATCGCCCAGGCGAAGGCGGCAGGGTCGCGGCCATCGATGGTCAGCGGTGCGAAGCCGTTGAGTATCAGATGCTCCTCGAACCAGTGGGTGCCCCCCGACTGGCTCATGGTCGTACGCTGATCGATGCGCCGGCCATTGGCGATCATCACCGGCACGATAGGGCCGCTGTCCTCGGCGCGCCACCAGCGCGGTACCCAGTCGCTTCCGCGCTGCTCTTCGAAGGCGCCATCGCTGAGAAATGCCACAAGATGCTGGTGCGCAAGAGGCATGTGCGCATACTGCAGGCCCGCAAAGCCCAGATAGCCCCCTTCGCTCAAGCCGCCCGCCGTATGGGCGTTGACGTGGCTGCCGAGAGGCGAAACCGGATGGCCGTCGGCATCGACCCCGCAATGGTAGAAATCGTTGACCAGATTCGTCAGACCCTCGTCACTGAGCGAATAGCGGGCCGCGTGGGCAGGTGCCATGTTGTCCATCAGCACGTTGAGCGCATCGATGGCGGCCACGCAGTGGCCTTGTCCCATCAGCCAGCTGCGGGTCATCCGGGTCAGGCTGTTGGCGGTGAGATAGCCGACGTAGGCAGGCACCATGTTGAGGGCGCCCCCGGTGTGCCCCTCCGGCCGGGGTTTGAAATCCCCTGCGACGAGCGGCTCGCCATCCAGCCGTACGCGTCGTGCATAGGTCATGTGGGCGACCAGCCACATGCCCATGTTGGCCAGCCGGTCGGCGGCACGCAGCTTGGCCAGCCAGGCGCCTCTGAGTTCGGGGGTATGGGCATGGCGTTGCAGCAGGCTGGCGATGGCCGCCTGGGTGGCGGGGCCATGCGAGATCATGCCCACCCCTTGGGCCCAAGCGGCGAAATCGGGGTCCTGCGCAGCGCTCGGGAGCTGGGTGTGGCGGGGCGGACGGGAACTGCCGGGCTGGTTGGGCATGCGGACACCTCGTGCGAGTCAGGGCCTGGGGCGAAGGGTTTGACTGTGAGCCTAGAACCAAGCTTGTACGAAGACCATTGATCGGCGTCATGAATGCAATGTTCGGTTACGTTAAGTGGACTGACAGTCGAAGCGGGATACGTTATAAAACGCTAACGAACCGACCTGCCGTGAGGAGTCGATGAGATCCGTTTCCCGCCGTCGCTTTGGCCAGCTGGCCTTGCTGGCCCCCTTTGCCCTGCTGACGGGGCATGCAGCCCATGCAAGCCTGATCGAGACCATCCTGTCGCGCGCTCACGCGCCTCGCCATGACGGCGAGGTGTGGGTGCTGGTCGACGATCGGGAATCCTCGTTGAGCGTCTATCGGGGCAACGCACTGCTCGAGCGCTTCGCTCCCGTCTCGCTGGGGCGCTCCGGCGCCAGCACGATGCGCACCTACGGCGGCAACGTCACGCCGAAGGGAGAATTTCGCGTCAATCGCTTTAATTGGGAAAGCCAGTGGCATATCTTCATCGGCATCGATTATCCTACGCCGTCCCATGCGCGTACGGCGCTGGAATCAGGGCTTTACACGGAGCAGGATTACGCAGATTATTTCGCCTACTATCGGCGCCACGGCTATCCGCCCCAGCAGACCGTGCTGGGGGGCTTCATCGGAATCCATGGCCTCGGTAGGGCAGACCCGGAGGTCCATGCCAGTTATCACTGGACTCAGGGATGCGTGGCGGTAACCGACGCGCAGATCGAGAGGCTCTCCGAGCTAATCGACATTGGCACTCGCGTCGTCATCCGCTAGGCTCAAGATACGCAAGGGACGTTTCGAGCTATGGACAAGCGCCGTAGGGTATTATAAAACAGCGTTTGACTCCTGTGCTTGGCAGCAGTCGCTGCAAGAATCCTGCATTGAGCAGGGAGCCTGGATCACAGGCATCATCAACGCCGCTGTACTAACCTGTGCAGTACCAAGGAAGACTCAAGGAGAACATCATGACTCTGAAGACCACCCTGAAGCTGACCGCCGCTGCCGCTTCTATGGCCATCCTGGCTGGTTGTGCTACCAACGCTGCTCTGGACGAAGTTCGCCAGACTGCTGAAGCCGCTCAGGCGGACGCTGCAGAAGCTCGCAGCATCGCTACTCAGGCGCAGAACACTGCCAACCAGGCGCAGCGTGACGCCCAGGCGGCTCTGCAGATGTCCGAGCAGAACCGCGAAGAAATGAACCGTATGTTCCAGCGCTCCATGCAGAAGTAATTCTGCTGGGGCCTCATCACCCTCACGGGTGATGGCGGTTCTGCAACGAGAGAACCCCGCCTCGGCGGGGTTTTCTCGTTCATGCGCATGCGCTTCGTGAAGCGGGGATCTCAGGGAGCGGATGCTTGCCGGCGGCGTGGTGTGCATGCCGCCGGCGTGAGGCAGCGACCTAGCGGCGGTAGGCCTCCAGCTCCGTGAACAGGCCGGAAAGCTGGCCGAGCTCGATCTCGGAGAAGAGTCCTTCGTCGAGGCTGTCCTGCTGCGGGGCGGCAGGCGCCGGCTCCTCTTCGGCGACTCTCAGCAGCGAGACCAGGCGACCATCGGGATTTTCCACCACGCGACGCAACTGGGCGTAGTCGACCGGCGGGCGCTCTTCGCCGAAGGCGTTGGCCAGCACTTCCATGGCGTTGATGATCGGCTCGAAGGTACCCTGGTTCTCTTCGAGCTGCGGGAAGGACTGCGCGTAGAGCACGCCATCTGCCGACCAGGCCACCTTGAACGGCTGATCGATGATGTTGACCTGCGTGCCGCTGGGAACGCGCTCGTAGAGCGACTCGATGTCTTCCGGGAACATGCGGATACAGCCGCGGCTGGCACGCATGCCGACCCCGTCAGGCATGTTGGTGCCGTGGATCAGATAGCTCGGCAGGCCCAGCAGGATGGCGTGGCGGCCCAGGGGGTTGTCAGGACCGGGCGGTACCACCGCGGGCGGCGGCTCGCCGCGTGCCGCGGCTTCCTCGCGCATGGAGCGGGGCGGCGACCAGTGGGGGTCCTTGACCTTGACCGTGGTGCGGGTCACGCCGACCGGAGTGGCAAAGCCGTCGCGGCCGATGCTGATCGGGTAGGTTTCGACGATGCCCGGGCGCGAATAGTAATACAGACGCAGTTCGGAGAGGTTGACCACGATGCCTTCACGCGGGGCATCCGGCAGGATGTGCTGGGCCGGGATCACCACTTCGGTGCCGGGCTGGGGGGCCCAGATGCTGACGTCGGGATTCGCCATGCGCATCTCTTCGTAGCCGGCGTTGTGGCGGCGGCCGATGTCGAGCAGGGTTTCACCCTCTTCGACGACGACGGTATAGGCTTCGCCGATCACGTTGCCCGCTTCGGGCAGGTGAAAATGGCCGCGGGGTAACTCTCGGGTGCCGTTCGAACTCTCGTCGGCAACCGTTGCCGTTGCCAACAGGGCGGCAAGACTGAACAGGGCAACGCCAAGGCCGATACGCCTGGCCAGTGTCGGGTTCTTCATTTACGTCATGTTCTCGTCATAAAGTCGCCAACGCGTGGCATGTCTCCAGACATGCCACGGCATTCGGCAACGGTCACGCGCCTTTCGGTTCTTGGCGCCGGGTTCGTGTCAAGGCTGCGATTGGACACCTACGCATAGTATAGCGTTCCCGCGCGATGGGGGAGTCCTGGTGCGCTTGTCTAGGTGGCTAACGCCGCCCTGGTCAGGCGGCTTGGGCCTTGCGGTTGAGCACGTCGAGCAGTTGTTCCACGGCCTGGAAGCGCTCCTCTTCCTTTTCCATCGCCGCCTCGAAGCGCAAGGTATCGGCGCCGTCGAGCCGATAGCGCTGCGGCTCGGCCTGAATCAGCTTGACCAGCACCAGCGGATCGACCCGGGTCTGGCCGCCGAAGATCACCCGTCCGCGCTCGGTGCCGGCCTCGAGACGCACGATGCCCAGCCGCTCGGCGCGTTGACGCAGGCGGGTCTGGCGCATCAGGGTCTTGACCGGCGCCGGCAGCAGGCCGAAGCGGTCGATCATCTCCACCTGCAGCTCCTTGAGCTCGGCTTCGTCGGCGGCACTGGCGATGCGCTTGTACATCACCAGGCGCTGCTGCACGTCGGGCAGATAGTCGTCGGGAATCAGCGCCGGCAGGTTGAGGCTGACCTCGACCCCTTCGTTCAGCGGGGTTTCGATGTTGGGTGTCTTGCCGGCACGAATGGCGGCCACCGCGCGGTCGAGCATTTCCATGTAGAGGGTATAGCCGATGGCCTCCATCTGGCCGCTCTGCTCCTCGCCGAGCAGTTCGCCGGCGCCGCGGATCTCCATGTCGTGGCTGGCCAGGGTGAAGCCGGCGCCGAGGTCGTCGGCGGCAGCGATGGCCTCCAGGCGCTTGACGGCATCCTTGGTAATGGCCCGTGGCGGTGGGGCGAGCAGGTAGGCGTAGGCCTGGTGATGGCTGCGGCCCACACGGCCGCGCAGCTGATGCAGCTGGGCCAGGCCGAACTTGTCGGCACGCTCGATGACGATGGTGTTGGCGCTGGGCACGTCGATGCCGGTCTCGATGATGGTGGAGCACACCAGCACGTTGTAGCGCTTGTGGTAGAAGTCCGACATGACGCGCTCCAGGGCGCGTTCGGGCAGTTGGCCATGGGCTACCGCCACGCGGGCCTCGGGAACCAGCGAGCGGATCGTCTCGGCGGCGGTTTCGATGGTCCTGACCTCGTTGTGCAGGTAGTAGACCTGGCCGCCGCGCAGGATCTCGCGCAGGATCGCTTCCTTGATGATCGACTCGTCACGCTGCTGGACGAAGGTCTTCACCGACAGGCGTCGGGCCGGGGGCGTGGCGATGATCGACAGATCGCGGATGCCGCTCATGGCCATGTTGAGCGTACGCGGTATCGGCGTGGCGGTGAGCGTGAGGATGTCGACCTCGGCACGCAGCTCCTTGAGTCGCTCCTTCTGAGCGACGCCGAAGCGGTGCTCCTCGTCGATGATCAGCAGCCCCATGTTGGGCAACTTCATCGATTTCGACAGCAGCTTGTGGGTGCCGATCACGATGTCGGCCTTGCCGCTCTCGATGCGCTCGAGTGCCTCCGCCTGACCCTTGCCCGCGGTGAAGCGCGAGATCAGCTCGATCTGTACCGCGGTATCGGCGAAACGGTCGCGGAAGTTCTCGTAGTGCTGGCGGGCGAGCAGGGTGGTGGGTACCAGCACCACCACCTGACGCCCCGAATGCACGGCGAGGAAGGCCGCACGCATGGCCACCTCGGTCTTGCCGAAGCCGACGTCGCCGCACACCACGCGATCCATCGGGCGAGGGGCGGTCATGTCGCCAATCACGGCAGCGATGGCGGCGCGCTGATCCGGGGTCTCCTCGAACGGGAAGGTGGCGGAGAAGCGGGCATACTCCTCGTCGGGCAGAGCGCAGGCGAAGCCTTCCCGGGCCTCGCGGCGGGCGTAGACGTCGAGCAGCTCGGCGGCGGTGTCGCGGATCTTCTCTGCCGCCTTGCGCCGCGCCTTGTCCCACTGCTCGGAGCCCAGCCGGTGCAGCGGGGCGAGCTCGTCGTCGGCACCGGCGTAGCGCGAGATCAGATGCAGGTTGTCCACCGGCACGTAGAGCTTGGCGCCGTCGGCGTACTCCAGCGCCACGAACTCCGCCGCCTGACCGCCGGCCTCGAGCCGCTCCAGGCCGCGGTAGCGGCCCACGCCGTGGGTCTGATGTACCACCGGAGCCCCCGGGCGCAGCTCGGCCAGATGGCGAATGGCCAGCTCGCCCATGTCGGTGGCCTTCTCGCGGCGACGACTCTGGCGTACCACGTCGCCGAACAGCTCCGTCTCGCTGATCACGGCAAGGTCGGGTTGCTCCAGCCACAGCCCGGCGCTGAGCTCGCCTTCGGTGACGGCCAGTCGCGCCGTGCTGTCTTGAAAGGCGTCGAAGCCGGCGACATGGGGCAGCGTCAGCTGCAGCGGGGCGAGCGTCTCTTCCAGGGCCTCGCGGCGGCCGCGTGACTCGGCGACAAACAGCACCCGGGTGTCGCCGTGCTCGGCGAGAAAGCGTTCGAGCGCCGCCAGCGGCTGCTTGGCGCGGGCGTTGACCGCCACTTGCGGCAGAGCCTGTGCGGCGCCTGGATGCACGTGCCGCCGTTCGGGGTCGTCGCTCAACTCGATGCGCGGGTGGCGCTTGATGGCGGCGAAGATCTCCGTGACCGGCACGAAGGCGCGATGGGGCGGCAGCAGCGGGCGGGTCGGGTCGACGCCGAGGTTTTCAAAGCGGCTCTCGATGGCGGCCCAGTGATGCTCGGCGGCGCTGAAGACGTCGGGCAGCAGGGCCACCCGGGTGCCCTCGGCCAGGTGCTCGAACAGGGTCGCCGTCTCTTCGAAGAACAGCGGCAGGTACTGCTCCAGGCCGGGCGAGGGGATGCCCTTCAAGGCGTCGACGTAGAGCGGGCACTGGCGCGGGTCGACGTCGAACAGCGTCTCGAAGCCCTCGCGGAAGCAAGCGATGGCGCTGCGCGACAGGGAGTATTCGTGAGCCGGCAGCAGCTCGACCCGCTCGACCTTGTCCTGGCTGCGCTGGGTGTCGGGATCGAAGCTGCGCAGGGTATCGACCTCGTCGTCGAACAGGTCGATGCGCAGCGGACTTTCGCTGCCCATGGGGTAGAGGTCGATCAAGGCGCCGCGCAGAGCGTACTCGCCGGGCTCGTAGACCGTCTCCACGGCCCGGTAGCCGGCCCGCGACAGGCTGTCGCGAAAGCCTTCGCGATCGAGCCGCATGCCCACCTCGAGGGTGAGCACCCGGCCGGCGATGTAGTCCACCGGCGGCAGGCGCTGCATGAGCGTGTTGATCGGTACCAGCACGATGCCGTGCTCGCCGTCCTGCAGCCGGCGCAGCGTGCGCAGGCGTTCCGAGACGATGTCCTGGTGCGGCGAAAAGCTGTCGTAGGGCAGCGTCTCCCAGTCGGGAAAGGGCAGCACCGGTACGCTGGCGTAGAAGCGCAGGTCGTCCTCGAGGCGCTGAGCGCTGGCGGTGTCCGGGGTCACCACCAGCAGCGGCTCATCGTCGGCCAGATGAGCCAGCGCCAGCGCCGCCGCGCTGCCGGGCGGCGTCTGCCAGTAGAGGGTTTCGCGGGTCCCGGCAGGGCGGGGCGGGTCGAGCAACGAGAATTTGGGCATGATGGTGTCGGGACGTATCGTCGTTCGTGTGTGCGGCCTTCGCGGCATTCGCCATGCCGAATGAAGCGGCGGCATGCAGTCGGTGTGGGATCATACCAGCCCGATGCGATGCTTGTAGTCAACCTGCGTTTTCTGTAATACCCCTACAGCGCCTGCGACCATCCTGCGATTGCCCCCCACGAACCCGGACGGGATAATGAATAGGAATTCCCGATTACCAGAGAGGCTTCACGTGAGTCAGCAACCCCTCGAGACCGTCTTCCAGGAATGGCACGACAATCAGGCGCTTGCCGAGCAAATGATCCCCCTGATCGGCAGTCTGTATCGTCACAACAACGTGGTCACCACCCTTTACGGGCGCTCGCTGTTCAACCGCTCGGTGATCCGTATCCTGAAGGACCACCGTTTCGTCAGGAAGGTTGAGGGCACCGAACTCTCGGTGCAGGACACCCTGCCGCTCGTCCAGGCCATGACCGAACTCAACCTGGGGCCGGCTCACGTCGACGTGGGCAAGCTGGGCGTGGCCTTCAAGAAGCGCGGCGGCGGTGACGCCAAGGCCTTCCTGCGCGAAGAACTCGCCGAGATCGTCGATGCCCACGACCCCAATGGCAACAACGGCCGGTCCAAGGACGTGGTGCTCTACGGCTTCGGCCGCATCGGCCGTTTGCTGGCACGGGTGCTGGTGGAGAAGGCCGGCGGCGGCAACCTGCTGCGTCTGCGCGCCATCGTCGTGCGCGGCCGTGGCGACATCGCCAAGGACCTCGAGAAGCGTGCCAGCCTGCTGCGTCGCGACTCCGTCCACGGCCCCTTCGACGGCACCATCAGCGTCGACTACGAGGCGCGCACCATTACCGCCAACGGCAACGTCATCCAGGTGATCTACGCCGACAAGCCGAGCGACATCGACTATACCGCCTATGGCATCGACAACGCCGTGGTGGTCGACAACACCGGCATCTGGCGCGACGAGGCGGGCCTCGGTCAGCACCTGGAGTGCAAGGGCGTGTCCAAGGCGCTGCTCACCGCACCGGGCAAGGGCAACATCAAGAACATCGTGTTCGGCATCAACCACGGCGACATCGCCGCGGACGACACCATCCTCTCGGCGGCATCCTGTACCACCAACGCCATCGTGCCGGTGCTCAAGGTACTCAACGACGAGTACGGCATCGAGACCGGTCACGTCGAGACGGTGCACGCCTACACCAACGACCAGAACCTGATCGACAACTACCACAAGGGCGATCGCCGCGGTCGCAGCGCGCCACTCAACATGGTGCTGACCGAGACCGGGGCCGCCAAGGCGGTAGCCAAGGCGCTGCCCGAACTCGGCGGCAAGCTGACCGGCAATGCCATTCGCGTGCCGATCCCCAACGTCTCCATGGCCATCCTCAACCTGACCCTGGGGCGCGAGACCGACGCCGAGGCGCTCAACGACTATCTGCGCCGCATGTCGATCGACTCCTCCTACCAGAAGCAGATCGACTACGTCGACTCGCCCGAGGTGGTGTCGTCGGACTTCGTCGGCAACCGCCATGCCGGTATCGTCGACGCCAAGGCGACCATCGCCAACGGCAGGCAGGCGGTGCTGTATGTCTGGTACGACAACGAGTTCGGCTACAGCTGCCAGGTGGTGCGCATCCTGCAGCACATCTCCAACGTGCATTTCCTCAAGCTGCCCCGAACTCAGGCTTGAACCAGGCGACTCGGAGCGGTACGACCATATTCCCGACCCGGCGGGTCGGGAATTTCTGACCTGAGTCACCTTCATTTCACGTCGGCCGGTGCCACCCAGGTGCCGGCCGGTGTCTTCGAGGCTGCTTGAACCTCTTGAAACGAGCGTCTTTCAACGCCTTTTGAACCCTTCTGGAGGCAGGCGCCGAGCGGCTTCGTTACCCCTTTTGCGACCTTAGGCCGTGTGGCCTTTGGTCGCGCTTGTCTTTATAATACCGGGGATTTTTTCGGGGTGGTCCGAAATGCCTTCGGGCCTGACTGGTAACGTACTGACTCAACAAGAATTCGAATCCATTCGAACCCCTTTCCTTCGCATTTCCGATCCATCAACTGGGCGAGACTATGATCGAAGTCAAGAAAGGCCTGGATCTCCCCATCATGGGGACGCCCGAGCCGCGCATCGAGGATGCGCGAGCCGTGCGTCACGTGGCTATCCTGGGCACCGACTACGTCGGCATGAAGCCGACCATGGAGGTCCGGGAAGGGGACAAGGTGAAACTGGGCCAACTCCTCTTCACCGACAAGAAGAACGAAGGCGTACGCTTCACGGCCCCGGCGGCCGGTGAAGTCATCGCCATCAATCGCGGCGAAAAGCGCAAGCTGCTCTCCGTGGTGATCAAGATCGACGAGAGCGAAGAAGCGGTCGAGTTCACGGCTCATGGCCGCAACGCACTCGAGAGCCTGGATCGCCAGGTCGTGGTCGATCAACTGGTCGAGTCGGGGCTGTGGACCGCGCTGCGCACGCGTCCCTTCTCGCGTACACCGGCCATCGACGGCGTGCCGGTCGACATCTTCGTCACCGCCATCGATACGCATCCGCTGAGCCCCAATCCCGCCGACATCATCAACGAGCAGCCCGAGGCGTTCGAGGATGGTCTCAAGGTGCTGGCGCGGCTGACCAATGGCAAGGTGTACCTGTGCACCGCGCCCAATGCGCCGATTCCCGGTGGCGACGTTAAGGGCGTGCAGGTCGAGACCTTCGCCGGTCCTCATCCGGCGGGCCTGGTCGGGACCCACATTCACTACCTGTCGCCGGTCGCGCTGCACAAGAAGGTGTGGCACATCGGTTACCAGGACGTGATCGCCTTCGGCAAGCTGTTCGCGGAAGGACGGATCGAAACCAGCCGCGTGGTGGCAGTGGGCGGCCCGCGGGCCGAGAAGCCGCGACTGCTGCGTACGCGAATCGGTGCCAGCACCGAGGAACTGTTGGCCGGTGAAATCCTCCAACCCGAGAGTACGCGGGTGATCTCCGGTTCGGTGTTTTCCGGATTCACAGCGGAAGGCGGGTTGCGCTACCTGGGCCGCTTCCACAACCAGGTGACCCTGCTCGAAGAGGGCAACAAGCGCGCCTTCATGGGCTGGCTCTCGCCGGGCGTCAATCGCCACTCGGTGCTGGGCATCTACCTGTCGAAGTTCAAGGGACTCTCCAACTACGCGCCCAATACCTCCACCAACGGCTCCGAGCGGGCCATGGTACCGGTAGGCGTCTACGAGGAGGTGATGCCGTTGGATATTCTGCCGACCCAGCTGCTGCGCTCGCTGATCGTCGGTGACATCGAGGTGGCCATGCAGCTCGGATGCCTGGAGCTGGACGAAGAGGACCTGGCGCTGTGCACCTACGTGTGCCCGGGCAAGTATGAATACGGTCCCATCCTGCGTGACAACCTCACCATGATCGAGAAAGAGGCCTGATGATGGGTATCCGACAGACACTCGACAATCTCGAACCGCATTTCCACAAGGGTGGCAAGTACGAGAAGTGGTATCCGCTCTACGAAGCGGTCGACACCATCTTCTATGCGCCGCCGAGCGTGACCAAGACCACGGCTCACGTGCGTGACGGCGTCGACCTGAAGCGCATCATGATCACCGTGTGGCTGTGTACCTTCCCGGCCATGTTCTTCGGCATGTGGAACGCCGGCTGGATGGCCAACATGGCGATCGCCGATGGTTATGCCTCCATGGGCGGCTGGCGCGAAGCGATTCTGATGACCCTGGCCGGTGGCCACAATCCGGACAGCCTGTGGGCCAACTTCGTGCTCGGTGCGACCTACTTCCTGCCCATCTATCTGGTGACCTTCGCGGTCGGCGGGTTCTGGGAAGTGGTCTTCGCCGTCAAGCGCGGCCATGAGGTCAACGAAGGCTTCTTCGTCACCTCGGTGCTCTATGCCCTGATCCTGCCGGCCACCATCCCGCTGTGGCAGGTGGCGCTCGGCATCACCTTCGGCGTGGTGATCGGCAAGGAGATCTTCGGCGGTACCGGCAAGAACTTCCTCAACCCGGCGCTGACCGGCCGTGCCTTCCTCTACTTCGCCTATCCGGCGCAGATCTCGGGTGACGCCGTGTGGGTGGCCGCCGATGGCTTCACCGGTGCGACTCCGCTGTCCATCGCCTTCCAGGAGAGCATGGCCGACCTGACCAGCCAGTACAGCTGGTGGGACGCCTTCATCGGCTTCGTGCCCGGCTCGGTAGGTGAGGTGTCGACGCTGGCGATATTCATCGGGGCGGCGGTGCTGCTATGGACCAAGATAGCCTCGTGGCGAATCATGCTGGGTTGCTTCCTCGGCATGGTCGCGACCAGTGCGCTCTTCAACCTGATCGGCTCCGACACCAATCCGATGTTCGCCATGCCCTGGTACTGGCATCTGGTGATCGGCGGCTTCGCCTTCGGCATGGTGTTCATGGCCACCGATCCGGTATCGGCCTCCATGACCAACCAGGGACGACTCATCTTCGGTGTCCTGATCGGCATCATGACCGTGCTCATCCGTGTGGTGAACCCGGCATTCCCTGAAGGCATCATGCTGGCGATCCTGTTCGCCAACCTGTTTGCCCCGCTGATCGACCACTTCTTTGTTCAGGCCAACATCAAGCGCCGTATGCAGCGCACCGGTGTGCCGGCCGAGGAGACTGCCTGATGGCCCAGAGCAACAACTCCATCAAGAAGATTCTGACGGTGGCGTTCGCACTCTGCATCGTGTGTTCCGTCATCGTCTCCACCGCCGCGGTGGCGCTGCGTCCCATGCAGCAGCTCAACGTGGAACTCGACCGCAAGACCAACATCCTGCGCGTGGCCAATCTCCACGAGCCGGGCATCGACGTTGAAGCGGCCTTTGCCGAGATCACGCCGCGTGTGGTGGACATGCGTACCGGTGAGTACACTGACGAGTTCGATGCGGAGACCTTCGACCACTTTCAGGCGGCCCGCGATCCGGCTACCGGTCGTACCCTGTCGGGCGATCGCGACATCGCCGGCCTGACCCGCGTCGAGAACTTCGCTACCGTCTACCTGGTGGGTGACCCCGAAAACCCCGAGCAGATCATCCTGCCGATTCGCGGCCAGGGCCTGTGGGGGCTGATGCGCGGTTACATGTCCATCGAGGGCGACGGTAACACCATCGTCGGTATCACCTACTACGAGCACAGCGAAACGCCCGGACTCGGCGCCGAGGTCAACAACCCGCGCTGGCAGGCACAGTGGGAAGGCAAGCGCATCTTCGCCGACGAAGAGAGCGTGACCCCGGCCATTCGTGTTGCGCGCGGCAGCGGCACTGGCGATCACCAGGTGGACGGTCTGTCAGGTGCTACCCTGACCGCCAATGGTGTGACCAACATGCTGCAGTTCTGGCTGAGCCCGGAAGGCTTCGGTGAGTATCTGGCAAGATTCCGTACCGGAGTCGAGCCGGAGGATGCTCAGGAAGCCGATGTCGAACTCGAAGCTGAAGCTTAAGGAGCGATCATGTCAGCCGTTACTCCCAAGAGCGTTCTCACGACGCCGCTGACGAGGAACAACCCCATCGCCCTGCAGGTGCTTGGCATCTGTTCGGCCCTGGCCGTGACCACCAGCATGAGCGTGTCGCTGGTCATGACCCTGGCGGTAATCTTCGTCTGTGCGTTCTCGAACCTGTTCGTCTCGCTGATTCGTCAGCACATTCCGTCGTCCATCCGCATCATCGTGCAGATGACCATCATCGCTTCGCTGGTCATCGTGGTGGATCAGGTACTCAAGGCCTTCGCCTACGAGATGTCCAAGCAGCTGTCCGTGTTCGTCGGCCTGATCATCACCAACTGTATCGTGATGGGCCGCGCCGAGGGCTTCGCCATGCAGAACACGCCGGGACTGTCGTTCCTGGACGGCATCGGCAACGGTCTGGGCTATGGCCTGATCCTGATGCTGGTCGGCTTCGTACGTGAACTGTTCGGCTCCGGCAGCGTGTTCGGCTTCACCGTGCTCGAGACGGTGCAGAACGGTGGCTGGTACGTGCCCAACGGTCTGCTGCTGCTGCCGCCGTCGGCGTTCTTCATCATCGGTCTGCTGATCTGGGCAATCCGCGGTATGCACCCGGAACAGGTCGAGGCCAACGAGTTCAAGATGAAGCACAACACCGAGCCGAAGGAGGCTGTGTAACATGGAGCACTATATTAGCCTTTTCGTCGCCTCGGTCTTCGTCGAGAACCTGGCCCTGGCGTTCTTCCTCGGCATGTGTACCTTCCTGGCCGTGTCCAAGAAGGTCTCGGCGGCCTTCGGTCTGGGCATTGCGGTCATCGTGGTACTGACCATCTCGGTGCCGGTCAACAACGTGATCTACAACGCGCTGCTGGCCGAAGGTGCGTTGACCTGGACCGGCATCGCCGGCGCCGAGAACATCGACCTGTCGTTCCTGGGTCTGCTCTCCTACATCGGCGTCATCGCCGCACTGGTGCAGATCCTCGAGATGTTCCTCGACAAGTACGTACCGGTGCTCTACAACGCGCTGGGTGTGTTCCTGCCGCTGATCACCGTGAACTGTGCCATCCTCGGTGGCGTGCTGTTCATGGTCGAGCGTAACTACGGCTTCGGCGAGTCCGTGGTCTACGGCCTCGGCTCGGGCGTGGGCTGGGCACTGGCGATCACCGCCCTGGCAGGTCTGCGCGAGAAGCTCAAGTACAGCGATGTGCCGGGTGGCCTGCAGGGCCTTGGCATCACCTTCATCACCGTGGGTCTGATGTCGCTGGGCTTCATGTCCTTCTCCGGCATCCAGCTCTGAGCCAGGGTGCGTCTCCGGCGATGCCAGGCATCGCCGGAGTGCAGGTTACTCACAGCAAATAGGAAACCGACATGGTTGGAACAACTGTCATCTTGCTCGGTGTGTTCATGTTCACCGCGGTCGTCATCGGCCTTGTCCTGGTGATCCTGGCCGCCCGTAGCAAGCTCGTGAGCACCGGGGACGTGACCATCGAAGTCAACGGCGACCCGGAGCACACCATTACTACCCAGGCCGGTGGCAAACTGCTCAACACGCTGGCGGCCAACGGTATCTTCCTGTCGTCCGCCTGCGGCGGCGGCGGCTCCTGTGCCCAGTGCAAGTGCCGCGTGGAAGAGGGTGGCGGCGCCATCCTGCCCACCGAGGAATCCCACTTCACCATGCGCGAGAAGAAGGAGGGCTGGCGCCTCTCCTGTCAGGTACCGGTGAAGCAGGACATGAAGGTCGAGGTTCCCGAAGAGGTCTTCGGCGTCAAGAAGTGGGAGTGTGAGGTCATCTCCAACCCCAACGTGGCGACCTTCATCAAGGAGCTCAACCTCAAGCTGCCCGAGGGCGAGAACGTCGACTTCCGTGCCGGCGGTTACGTTCAGCTGGTGGCGCCGCCCTACGACATCAAGTTCTCCGACTTCGATATCGAGGAGGAGTATCGTGGGGACTGGGAGAAGTTCGATCTGTTCAAGATCTCCCACAAGAACAACGAGGAAGTCATTCGCGCCTACTCCATGGCGAACTACCCCGAAGAGAAGGGCATCCTCAAGTTCAACATCCGTATCGCCACACCGCCTCCCGGCACCAACCATCCGCCGGGTCTGATGTCGACCTACGTCTTCAACCTGAAGCCGGGCGACAAGGTCACCGTGATGGGGCCCTTCGGCGAGTTCTTCGCCAAGGACACCGACGCCGAGATGGTGTTCGTCGGTGGCGGTGCGGGCATGGCCCCGATGCGTAGCCACATCTTCGACCAGCTCAAGCGCCTGCACTCCAAGCGCAAGATCTCCTTCTGGTACGGTGCGCGCTCCTGGCGCGAGACCTTCTACAATGAGGAGTACGACCAGCTGGCCGAGGAGTTCCCCAACTTCGAGTGGCATCTGGCACTGTCGGATCCGCTGCCCGAGGACAACTGGACCGGGCCGACAGGGTTCATCCACAACGTGCTGTACGAGAACTACCTCAAGGACCACCCGGCCCCCGAGGACTGCGAGTACTACATGTGTGGACCGCCCATGATGAACGCGTCGGTGATCAAGATGCTGCTCGATCTGGGTGTGGAACCCGAAAACATCCTGCTGGACGACTTTGGCGGATGATGCGGTTCGCCCACGGGCGACTCTACGGGCTGGCCCTCTACGGGCCGGCCCTGTTCTTTCTCATGCTGTCATCCTTCCTGCTCAGTGCCTGCCGCCAACAGGTCGACGAGCAACTCTATCAGGGTACGGCTCTGGGAACGGGCTACCATATTACCCTCTATGCCGACCTCGGAGCGGGACAGGCCGCCGAGATCGAAGCCGGCATACAAGGTGAATTGGCAAATCTCGAAGCGCAGCGTGAGGTTCTGATCAGAGCCAGCGTTGCCGCATTCGCGCCGTTCTGGGTGGCGCCTTCAGTGGCGCTGCAACATGAGGTGGATCGCCGCTTCCATGCGCTAGCCGTCGACCGTCTGACGCTGTGGCTCGGTCACCACGCCATTGCTCCTGCCGCCGTGCTGGTCGAGGTTGGCGGGGTAATGCGGGGTTTGGGCACGCCACCCGCCGGTGCCTGGCGTCTTTCGCTGGAGCAGCCCGGCCTGCCAGGGCCTGAAGGCGCGCGTCATGTGCGCCTGCAGGACGCCGCGCTGGTGCATCGCTTCGTGCAGCAGGAGGCCGCCGCTCCCCTCGTCACTCCGGCGACGCCGCTTTCCGTGAGCGTCATCGCAGCGGATGCCGGCACGGCCATGCGAGAAGCCAGTCTGCTGATCCACGCCGGGCCCGAAGAGGCCATACGGCTGGCCGATGAGCTGGATAGCGCGGCCAAGGTTGTTGTCAAGAGACCACAGGGCATTGAAATTCATCACACCGCGGCGCTCGAGCCTTGGCTCGTCCGTTAGCCGCCAGGAGCTACCCTATGAGTACTTTTCTCGTCGTTCTGGGCTTCATGCTGTTGATCATGGCCGCCATGGCCATCGGTGTGATTCTGGGGCGCAAGCCCATCGCCGGCTCTTGCGGCGGCCTCAACAGGCTGGGTCTCAAGGAGGGGTGCGACATCTGCGGCGGCAAGGATGAAGTCTGCGAGGAGGAGAACCGCAAGCGCAAGGGGCAGGCCAGTGCCCGCCGCAGGAGCGATGAGAGTCGCGGCGCTGATCTCGGCTACGATGCCACTCGCCGTTGAGCCGCTACGTGCCGCTCACCACATGGCGTCGAGTCATAGCGACAGGTGAAAGCCGGCACCCGACATCAACAAGGGAAAGGAGATGCAAGAGCCCATGGCAGTCCATAACTACGACGTGGTGGTGATCGGTACCGGACCGGCCGGCGAGAGTGCCGCCATCAATGCAGCCAAGCACGGCAAGCGGGTTGCGGTCGTGGAGAAGCAGCCCGTTCTCGGGGGCAACTGCACCCATTGGGGCACGATACCCTCCAAGGCGCTTCGCCATCAGGTCAAGCAGATCATGCAGTTCAATACCAACCGCATGTTCCGCGATATCGGCGAGCCACGCTGGTTCTCCTTTCCCAAGGTCATGGAGCGCTCGCGTATGACCATCGACCAACAGGTCGAGATGCGCACCAAGTTCTATGCCCGCAACCGTATCGATCTCTACAGCGGCGTGGCGCGCTTCAAGGACGAGCATACCCTGCTCGTTCGCGACCGCCAGGAGGCGCTGGAAGAGCTGGTGGCGCAGAAGATCATCATCGCCACCGGCTCGCGCCCCTATCGCCCGGCCGACATCAATTTCCGCCATCCCCGCATCTACGATTCCGATACCATACTCAGCCTCTCGCATACGCCGCGTACGCTGGTGATCTTCGGTGCCGGTGTGATCGGCTGCGAGTATGCCTCCATCTTCTCGGGGCTGGGCGTCAAGGTCGACCTGATCAACAACCGCGACCGGCTGCTCTCCTTCCTCGATGACGAGATCTCCGATGCGCTCTCCTACCATCTGCGCAAGCATGGCGTGCTCATCCGCCACAACGAGGAGTACGAGCGCGTCGAAGGGGACGAGTCCGGCGTCGTGGTCTATTTGAAATCGGGCAAGAAGCTGCGTGCCGATGCCTTCCTGTGGGCCAACGGGCGTACCGGCAATACCGACGAGCTGGGGCTCGAGAACATCGGCCTGGAGGCCAACGGGCGCGGTCAGCTGCAGGTGGATGACCACTACCGCACCGCCATTCCGCACATCTATGCCGCCGGCGACGTGATCGGCTGGCCCAGCCTGGCCAGTGCCGCCTACGACCAGGGGCTGAATGCCTGCGACGAACTGCTCGAACGGGACTACCGCTTCGTCAATGAGGTGCCGACGGGTATCTATACCATTCCCGAGATCAGCTCCTTCGGCAGAACCGAGCGTGAACTGACCGAGGCCAAGGTGCCCTATGAGGTGGCCCAGGCCTTCTTCAAGGATACCGCACGGGCTCAGATCACTGGCGACACGGTGGGCATGCTGAAGATCCTCTTCCATCAGGACACGCTGGAGATCTACGGTATCCACTGCTTCGGTGACCAGGCTTCCGAGATCGTGCACATCGGCCAGGCCGTGATGCAGCAGAAAGGCGAAGCCAACACCCTGAAGTACTTCGTCAACACCACGTTCAACTACCCGACCATGGCGGAAGCGTACCGGGTCGCGGCGCAGAACGGGCTGAATCGAGTGTTCTGATACCCTATGTACGACTAACGTCAGCCGATACGCAAGTCGTCGAATCGGATCTCTAAACCTTCACGCCGCCCTCGTGCGAGGGCGGCGCATTCGTCTGTGCCCGTTCTGCCGTCCCTGCAACTTGTTGCGAGAGGGCGCTCTGGATGAGCTTCCATGACAACCTCCCCATCGAAGAAGAACCTCAATACGAGCATGACAATTGGCTCAGCATAAGTACGAGAAAAACCAACTACGCAAAGCGAGAACACATTTAGTAACATTTAGGGCGCGATAAGTTAACGATTGAAAACGATATCAAGAGTTGAGATGGGGGATGGCCGTGATCTCCCGGGCGGTAGCTTGGAAGAAACGTATTGATTTATCCCGACGTTTGCTCCGGTGCTGCCACCGATATCGGAATAATGATTGAGCAAATTCATTTTAATCGGTGAGTCCGAGATGGCGATGACAACAGCCAGCTATAGGCCAGAAGTCGATGGTTTACGAGCGGTAGCCGTCCTTCCGGTGATTCTTTTTCACGCTGGATTCGAGAGGTTTGACGGGGGCTATGTCGGTGTCGATGTCTTCTTTGTGGTCAGCGGTTATCTGATAACTGGCATCATCTATAGAGAAATCCTCAAGGGAAGTTTCTCGATCGCGCACTTCTATGAGCGACGCGCTCGGCGAATACTTCCTGCCCTGTTTTGTGTCAGTGTGGTTTGCTTGATATTCGCCTGGTTCTGGATGCTGCCAAACGAGTTCGAAATTCTTAGCGAGAGCTTGATTGCGGTCAATCTTTTCGTTGCCAATATCTACTTCTGGCAGTCTCTGGACTATTTTGCCGGACCGGCGGAGATGCAGGCCTTCCTTCACACTTGGAGTCTAGCTGTTGAGGAACAATTCTACTTCTTCTTCCCATTGTTCATGCTGCTGGTGGGAGGGTTAAGGAAGGGATTTCTACTTGCCACCATCGCCTTGGGACTGCTGGCCAGCCTAGCCTTGGCCGAATACGCGTCGAGTCATCACCCCACGGCCAATTTCTACCTGCTGCCCACGCGAGCCTGGGAGCTGCTGACTGGGGCGGTCATTGCGATCTACATGCAGGACCGAAAGGGGAGCTTCCCACTGCTGGCGAGACATGTCGGCGGTGGTGTTGGGCTCGCCATGATCCTGTTTGCCGTTTTCTTTTTCGATGAGACGACTCCCTTTCCGAGCCTTTGGGCCGTAGTGCCTGTGCTGGGAACGGCGCTGGTCATCCTGCTTTCCAATGGCAGTGACATCGTGGGTCGGTTGCTCTCGTGGCGGCCAGTGGTTGGTATTGGCCTGATAAGTTATAGCGCTTACCTGTGGCATCAGCCGGTCTTCGTCTTCGCCAAGGAGCGAAGCCTGGAACCCATCAGTGATCTGGGGTTCCTGACGCTGAGCGTTTTCTCACTGCTGCTCGCCTGGTTTTCCTGGCGCTTCGTGGAGTTGCCCTTCAGGAACCGCCGCAATTTTACGCGCGGGCAGATCTTCAAATCAGCACTGGCGATGTCGTGCCTGATGATCGGGGTGGGGGTCTTCGGCAAGTATTCGGGTGGCATCCCGTGGCGATTCGATGAAGAGGTGCAAAGGATCGTGGATGCCCGATACATCAAACATGATGTGCCGGAGCTGTGCCATGCCACTACGGGGAGAATGCTCTCCATCGAAGATGCCTGCGAGTACAACGAGAAGGGGGAAGGGATCGTGGTGGTCTGGGGAGACAGCCATGCCACCCCGCTGGTCCCGCCGGTCGCCGATCTCGTCGATGCCCTGGGGATGAAGGTGAAGATGCTGGTCTACACCAACTGCTTGCCCATCGCAGGTTACACGCGAGAAAGCGAGCCGAATTGTGGCGTATTCAATAACAAGGTGATGGACTACCTGTTGGATAACGACGATATCAAAATGGTCATCATGCTTGGCAGATATCCACTTCAGTTCGAGGCGGAGGTGTTCGATAACGGTGAGGGGGGGATCGAGAACGGTGTCAGCCAGAGGGCGATTCCGATAGATCCATCCATTGACGTTTCCAAGGATGACGGCACTCGCATCGAGATAGTCGGTCAACTGCTGGAAGAGACCGTCAACCAACTGGTGAATGTCGGAAAACGTGTCGTGCTGGTCTATCCCGTTCCTGAAGTGGGTTGGGATGTACCCGTCTTGTTGGCTAAGGAAAAGATATTCGGTGTCGAGCGGGAAGCGCCGCTATCTATCAGCTATGAACTCTTTAGAGAACGTGCTGAAACGTCTTATCGCCAGCTGTCAAGAGTGGAAGAGAACGAGAGTGTATTAAAGGTCGACCCGGCCGAACTTCTCTGTAACACCTATCTCACCGGGCGCTGCTCCGCTCAGTTGGAGGATACGCTGTTTTACTACGACAGCAATCACCTGAGCGTCACCGGTGCTGCGATGCTTGTTGAGTATATGTTCCATAAGATGGTCGGCAAAGGTTGGGTAAATGGCAGTGTTTTAGAGCTCGGATCGCAGAATACGTGACAGCAAGACTACGTGGGCGACGCGAAACCGAACGCCACCTGAGGGAAGCGACATGATGAAGATACTGGTCATTGGCAATATGGGGTATGTCGGGCCTGCTGTTGTCAGGGAATTGTCATTGAAGCATCCCGATGCCGTATTGCATGGATACGACAACGCTTACTTCGCGCACTGCCTCACCGGTGCCGATAGCTTCCCGGAGCGCTATCTGGCTCGGCAGTATCTCGGTGATGTTCGGCACTTGCCAGAGGGCATGCTGGAAGGCTATACGGCGGTGGTACAGCTTGCCGCGATCTCCAACGATCCCATGGGGAGCCGCTTCGCTGAGGTCACCCGTGAGGTCAACCAGGAAGCTTCCATTCGCATCGCGAGGCAGGCTGCCAGGGAGGGCGTCAGACAGTTCGTTTTCGCCTCCAGTTGCAGCGTCTACGGGGTGGCGAGCGGTGAACCGCGGAAGGAGACCGATCCGCTCTCACCGATGACCGCCTATGCCATGTCCAAGATCGGAACCGAAGAGGCGCTGGCCGATCTCCCTGGCGACATGGTCATCACCAACCTCAGATTTGCCACGGCCTGCGGCATGTCGGCAAGGCTTCGGCTCGACCTGGTACTCAATGATTTCGTGGCCTGTGCCCTGTCCCAGAGAAAGATCACCGTGCTCAGCGACGGTACGCCATGGCGGCCGCTGATCGATGTCGCCGATATGGCGCGCGCCATCGACTGGGCCGTCCAGCGTGAGGCTGACAACGGGGGCCGTGTCCTCAGCGTCAACGCCGGTTCGAATCAACGTAACCACCAGGTGCGTGACCTGGCTGAGGCCGTGGCCCAGGCCATCCCTGGCACTACGGTCAGCATCAATGAGAAAGCAGCTGTCGACAGCCGTTCCTATCGGGTCGACTTCAGTCACTTCGAACGGCTCGCCCCGGGGCACCAGCCCCAGATGACGCTGCGCGACTCCATTCATGGACTGATAGTAGGGCTCGCGAAGATGAACTTCGTGGACGCCAACTTCCGGAATTCATCACTGATACGTCTTCGGGTACTGCAGGATCATGTCGATCAGGGGCGTGTGACGGAAAGCCTGGAGTGGACGGAACGATGACTTCCAGGCAGCCAGGCGGAACAGACCGTCAATGATGGATTACATTGCGGAGGAGGGCAGGAGATGAAAGTGGTCATTTTGGCAGGTGGGTTCGGTACGCGTCTGAGCGAGGAGACTTCCATTCGTCCCAAGCCGATGGTGGAGGTCGGTGGGCGCCCCATTCTCTGGCATATCATGAAGCTCTATTCCCATCATGGGTTCAAGGAGTTCGTAATCCTTGGCGGCTACAAGGTCGACTTCATTCGCAACTACTTCCTCAACTTCCGAGGCAAGCAGACCGACTACACCATCGATCTCAAGACGGGGCGTATCGAATGGTTGCAGGGTGTGAGAGAGGACTGGACCGTAACTGTCCTGGACACGGGCCCGGACTCCTTGACTGGCGGTCGCATCAAGCGCGCCCAGCCCCTGATCGGTGACGAACCCTTCTGCCTCACTTATGGCGATGGTGTCAGCGACGTGAATATCCAGGATCTGGTGGCATCCCACCGCGCATCGGATTGCTGGTGCACGCTTACGGCGGTGACGCAGCCGGGGCGTTATGGGGCACTTCGACTCGATGAGCAGAGCAACCAAGTCAAGGCGTTCCGCGAGAAGGGAGCGACGGATGGCGGTCTGATCAATGGGGGCTTTTTCGTTTGTGAGCCAGAGGTATTCGAGCTGATCGACAATGATTTCACGACTTGGGAAAACGAGCCCATGGACCGTCTCGTCGACATGGGGAGACTGGGCTACTACCACCATCAGGGCTACTGGCAGAGCATGGACTCCCTGCGTGACAAGATGGTGCTCGAGGACGCCTGGGCTTCCAATCCTCCCTGGAAGGTCTGGGTGGATTGAGTTGATTTTTTCGTTGCTTGCCACGACACAGCGGCTTGGAGGGCGATCATGCTCATCGTAGATAACGCGCTGGCCAGAAGGGCAGCAGAAGGCAATCCCATCCGGGTAGGCATGATAGGAGCCGGGTTTCAGGGTAGGGGAATTGGCCTGCAGATCATGACGGCTACGCCCGGGATATCGCTGTGTGCCGTTGCCAACCGACATGTCGAAGCGGCCGTTCGGGTCTTCGAGGAGGCCGACCGTCAACCGGTACGATGTGACACCACCGCAGAAATCGATTCGGCGATCGCCAGGGGACACCCGGTGGTCACGGATGATGCCAATGCGCTGGCTGCTGCGGAAAGCCTGGACGCCATCATCGAGGTGACGGGGTCCATCGAATACGCCACCCTGGCCATCATGACCGCGATATCCAGCGGGAAGCATGTGATCCAGATGAATGCCGAGCTAGATGGCACCATCGGGCCCATCCTCAAGAGAAAAGCCGACCAGGCCGGAGTCATTTACACCTTTTCCGACGGAGACCAGCCCGGGGTACAGATGAACCTCTACCGCTTCGTCCAGGGATTGGGTATCAAGCCCGTGCTGTGCGGCAATATCAAGGGGTTACATGATCCCTACCGTAATCCAGAGACCCAGCGCGCCTTTGCCGAGCGCTGGGGGCAGAAGCCGGCCATGGTGGCCTCGTTCGCGGATGGCACCAAGATATCCTTCGAGCAGGCAGTGGTCGCCAACGGCACCGGCATGCAGGTTGCCCAGCGAGGCATGCTGGGGCCGGATTTCTCGAAGGGGAATCCCAATGCCCCCTTGATACCCGTCGAGGAGAGCATCTCGTTCTACGAGCCCTACCTGGAGGCGGCCGGGTCAGGTCTGGTGGATTATGTGGTCGGCGCTCGTCCCGGGCCTGGCGTCTTTGTCATCGGCAAGCAGGAGGATCCACGCAAGCGGCACTATCTGGAACTCTACAAGCTGGGCAAGGGGCCCTACTATTGTTTCTATACCCCCTACCACCTCTGTCATTTTGAGGTGCCTACCTCCGTCGCGCGTGCCGTGCTTTTCAACGACAGTGTTCTTACGCCCAGGGGCGGGCCGCAGGTGGGCGTCGTGGCGGTCGCCAAGAAGGATCTATGCGAAGGTGAGCATTTAGTCGAGTTCGGTGGGTACGAGGTCTATGGTGTGGCGGAGAATATCGACACCATACGCAAGGAAAATCTGCTGCCCATCGGCCTGGCAATCGGCAGCGTTGTGCGCCATCCCATCCGGAAGGATAGCCCGCTGACATTTGACGATGTCCGAGTCCCTGAGGGAAGACTGGTGGATCGACTCTATGACGAGCAGGAACACATCTACGCCCGCACAGAGACGCTGTCATAAGGAAGACACTATGAAATTCATCGAAACAAGTCTAGCGGGTGCCTACGTCATCGAACTCGAGCCGCGGGGGGACGACAGGGGCTTCTTTGCCAGGACGATGTGTCGGGAGGAATTCGATCGCATGGGGCTGGACGGTAACTTCATGCAGCAGAACACCTCCTTTTCTGCCTTGAGGGGCACCCTGAGGGGGCTGCATTTCCAGAAGCTACCCCATGGAGAGGACAAGTTGGTGCGCTGCATTCGGGGGGCTATCGTCGATATCATCGTTGACATCCGCAAGGATTCGCCCACCTATATGCAGCATCAGGCATTCGAGTTGAGTTGCCGAAATCGCCGACAGCTCTATGTTCCAAAGGGATTCGCGCACTCATTCATGACGCTTCAGGACAACGTCGAAGTGAGCTATCTGGTGACATCGGCTTATGCACCGAATTCGGAAGATGGCCTGAGGTATGACGACGAAGCGCTTGGCATAGAGTGGCCATTACCAGTCATGGTTATCTCGGAAAAAGATGCCAGTTGGCCGCTGCTCAGGGACAGGGACAGTGCACTTTACTGAGCTGGTATCGGAATTCGATGTTCTGAAGGGAAGCCTAGATCAAGAGCAAGGTAATGAGCGATCGGGCGAGGAGAATCACTGTATAGGAGGTTGCATGATGACCAGAGTAACAGCCGTCGTGCTGACCTACAATCGCAAGGAACTCCTCCAGCGATGTCTCGATGCCATCCAGGCTCAGACACGCCCATGTGACGATCTCCTCATTATCAACAACGCCAGTACGGATGGCACTCGTGAAATGCTGGATAGCGAAAAATTTTCCGCTATCAAGATCTATAGCCTGAAGAAGAACGTTGGTGCCGCCGGAGGCTTCAATACGGGATTCCGCATGGCCTACGACAATGGTGCCGACCTGATCTGGATGATGGATGATGATGTCATTCCCGAGCCTGACGCCTTGGAAAAGCTACTGGACGCCGATGCCCTGCTCGCTGAGAAGGGCGTAGGCAGAAGCTATCTCGTTTCGCTGGCGTATTCGAATAGTGGCAGATTGACCAATCTGCCACAGCTGGCCGATAAGCTTCCTTCTTGCTGGCCCAACTACCTCGAACACGGTCTGGTGGCCGTAGGCTTCAGTACCTTCGTGTCGATCCTGGTACCACGCGATACGCTGGAAAAGTACGGATTGCCCATTTCGTCGATGTTTATCTGGGGCGAGGATGCCGAATTTACGCTTCGGGTCACCCGAGAAGAGCCGGGTTACTTGGTTGGTGGGAGTAAGGTGGCACATGTCCGTGCCATGGAAGCTGGCATTGATATTTTGGCAGAGACAAATTCAGTACGACTTTCCTATTACAGATACTATGTAAGAAATAACATTTTCCTTGCCCTAAAATACAAAACCCGAAGGCGGTTCATTTCAGTTCTCGCCGTCAATGCGTGGCTCGTCATGAAGCTGCTGGTCAAGGGGCAGTTTCACAAGGCCAATATCGTGATGGAAGGAATGGTCGAGAGTATAAGGTTCCGACCTGTGATAGAGACGGTTAGTTCTGTTTACGACTATTCGAATATTGAGATGACGGCTCCGAAGAGTGATGTATGGATCGAAGATGACAACAAGTTCGACACCAGTCGCTCTGATATGGCCTATCAAGGGACTCGCCGTCTGTCCTGAGTACTCCCGCGGCATGAAAAGGATTCCTCTATGATAACCAGTCTGAAAGATCTCTATTTACTGTTGACGAAAGAGCAGAGAAATAAACTATTAAGGCTGCAGTTTCTTATCATCCTCATGTCGTTTGCCGAGCTGGCGGGTGTTGCATCAATTGGCCCCTTCATGGCGCTGGTTGGGGATATGAGTCTTCTCGAGGGAGAGGGGGTGGGCGGCAGGCTCTATTCCATGAGTGGAATAGACGAACCGGAGAATTTTCTGTTCTGGCTGGGAATTGCCGTGCTGTTGGTGCTGACCATGGCTTCGATTATCTCGATGTTTACCATCTGGCGCCTATCTCTGTATGGCTCCCGGGTTGGCGCGGAACTGGGTAATCGCCTCTATCGCTATTACATGTATCAGCCCTGGCTTTATCATGCCGGTACCAGCAGCAGTCACCTGACCAAACAGATCTCACAGGAAACCCTTAGGTTGACCAATTATGTGATCAACCCGCTGCTTCACTTGAATTCTAAAATCGTCCTTGCACTGGTTCTGTCGGTGGCTATCTTTCTTTACGATCCCATCGTTGCCCTGCTGGGCATTACAATCTTCGTTGTCTGCTATTTTTTTCTTTATGCTCTTGTCAAGAGACGATTGGTAATGCATGGGGAGAGTATTTCTGATTCACAGTCAGTACGTTTTCAGATGATGTCAGAAGGGTTTGGGGGTATCAAGGATGTGCTATTGTTGGGGAAGCAGAAGACTTTTGTCGATCGTTTCGATAGAGCAGGCTTGAGATTTGCGCAATCTGCAGGTACTAATCTCGCCATTGCCCAAGTGCCGAGGTATGCCATGGAGCTTGTGGCTTTCTCCACCATTATTTTCCTGGTTCTCTATCTGCTCGCTGTCCACAACGGAAATCTTGGTACAATCCTGCCGATCCTGTCGATCTATGCGCTGGCAGGCTTCAAGATTCTTCCAGCTTTACAGAAGATTTACTCATGTATATCGCAGATTAGAGGAAATATTGCTGCTTTCGAGGTGATTCGCGATGATCTTGTTGAGAGCACCGAAGGCCGTTTAAAGGAAAAAAGCCTGGTTGACGACAGTAAGGAGAGTGGGCGGCTTGCGCCCCTCAATACCATTACTCTGGAAGATATTGTGTTCTATTATCCCGGGATCAGGGAGTTTGCACTGAATGGGGTATCGATGCAGATTCCCGTCAATACGACAATCGGCATCGTAGGCGCTTCGGGGTCCGGAAAGTCAACCCTGATAGATATTCTTCTTGGACTGATCGAACCGAAGAGCGGTCAACTGTGTATCGATGACGTTCCTGTCACGGATGAAACACGACGCCGATGGCAAAATGCCATCGGCTTTGTTCCGCAGAGTATTTTCCTGGCGGATGCCACCATACGCGAGAATATTGCTTTCGGTGTACCGTCCAAGGAAATCGAGGATGGGAGAGTGCGTCGGGCCGCCCAACTGGCACATCTCGAGGAACTCCTTGAAGAGCTCCCTGAGGGCCTGGCTACCAGAGTAGGAGAGCGAGGCATCCAGCTCTCGGGGGGACAGCGGCAGAGAATCGGTATCGCCAGGGCCCTTTATCACGATGCTCAAGTTCTCATTCTTGACGAGGCAACCAGCGCCCTAGATGGGATCACCGAAAAGATGATCATGGAGTCGATCCAGGAGTTCATGGGAAAGAAAACGATCATCATGATTGCTCATCGCCTGGCCACCGTTCGCCAGTGTGACTGCATCCATCTGATGAAGGAGGGCAGGATCATCGACTCGGGTAGCTATGCCGAGTTGACGAGTCGCAACGAGATCTTCCAGCGCATGGCGGCGCATAGTTGAGGTTGCATCGTATACCAAGGGGGACCTGATATGTCGCTTGGCTCGATCTCGGATTTGAACGATGCTCTGCTGGCCACTAGGACGGCAACCCAGCATGCCAGCAACAGGGAGAGGCCGTCTTTGCCCACCCGTGCCAGGCCGGCATCTCTCACTACCAGTGAGCTGGGTATAGCACCCTCCATGGATCCGGTGACGGACCAGGAAAGACTCCAGCGGTTCATTGATGACATCGCCACGGATGGCACCATCGGTGTCATCGATGCGGGCCACTGGTTGCTCCACCGCACACTGCAGCTACATGATGGTATTCGGCTCTGCGGTAGGGGGATGAACAGGACCATTATCGAGGCCCGAACCGAGGACTGGCAGCACGACGACTACACGCTGATGGGGCTTGGCGTAAACAACCATCTGAATGAGAATGGCATTTTTCTCTCAGACTTCAATTTGATCGGTGCTGACAAGAGTGCGACGCGTAATGGCGCTGCACTACAGCTCAACGGCATCAATGATTTCTCGCTGGAGCGGATCAAGGTTGTGGACGGCTCGGATGCGGGCATCCGCATCGCTGGCTACGGGGTCGGCCGCTTTACCAATGACATTACCAGCAATTTCTGGAACTCCACCAAACGAGGAAAGATTCGAGGGTGTATTGCCGTGCGCGGGTCACTCGGTATAGAGCTGGAGGGTGGGGTTGAGGGCGTGCTAGTCGAGGGAAACCATATCCACGACTCTGCCCTGCATGGTATCCGGCTTCCTTCTGCCTATGACTGCATCCTATTGGCCAACCACGTCACTGGGGCGAGGAACGGTATCTGGATCGATCGCCACAGAGGGATTCATGTCCTCCATAATACCGCTACCCGGGTTGAGCGAGGCTGCGTGTATGGGGGGTTCAATCGACATCGTGATGGAGAGATCTCACAGGGGCTATGGATCATCGGCAATCGATTCCAGGCATCGAGATCCACGATCACCGATGCCTATCACGGCAGCCCCGACAAGTTTACTCACATCGTAAAGATCAAGGACAACATACTCGAGGGCGGAAACATCCGATTGTTGTGGTCGAGACGAGTCGATATCCAAGGTAATGATGGTGACGGTGGCAACGCCATCATAACTTCCCATCAGGTCAGTGGTCGGGTGGGTAACAACGCCATGAGACTGCTGAACCGCTCCCCTCTTATAAGAGACTTGGGTAGTAATTTTAATCTGTCGGATACATAACGTCCCACTACGCCTGCTAAGGCGGGTGTATGGACAATCTCATACCGGGTGCAGGAAAAAGGTAGGTAGAGCCGAGGTTGTCTGAAAGTGATCCCTTTTTCGTGCTTATCCTGAGCCGTCAGGTATTAAAAATTCCACCCGAAAGATGGTTCGAGATTTTTGTAAAGTTGTGTAATTCTGATTGTGACCACGTAACTAAGTGAGGCCGGATAATCCTCGAACCGGTGTGAAGGGTTCGATGAGCAGGGTGCCAGCACGACCGACCGGCGTCTTCATCAAAGCAGCCAGAACGCCAATCTGGCGGCCTGATCATGAGGGATGACGCATGTGCCATTTCGATTCTGACAAGAATACCAAAGACGTCTCGGGAATAGGGGGGACAAAGCCCATGAAAAAGCTTGTACTCGGCGCTTGTCTCGCCATTATGCTGGGTTTCATCGGTGGTTGTGCCTGGGCGCCGGGTGGTCACATCGACTACCGGACGACGGCAGATACCGACTTGGATGATCAGGTCGACATCGTTCCGATCACGCCATCCTTGATCTCGACCTATCGAGCTCAGAACGGCGAACCGAAGGCGAGGCCCATGCCTCCGGAACTGATCCGCGAAATCGAGGATTACCAATATCGAGTGGGTTCCGGTGATGTGTTGAACATCATTGTCTACGACCACCCTGAACTCACGATTCCGGCGGGCAGTGAGCGCAGCGCAGCGGAATCCGGCACCTTGGTCCATGCGGGTGGCACCATTTATTACCCCTTCGTTGGCACCATTCAGGTGGCTGGCAGGACCGTGGGCGAGATCCGGCAGATCCTTACCAATCGACTCTCGACCTATATCACCGACCCCCAGGTCGAGGTCAGTGTGGCGGCCTTCCGCTCCAAGAAGTTCTATGTCAGCGGTTCGGTCAACAGTCCGGGGGTGCAACCCATCACCAACGTGCCGATGACAGTGCTTGATGCCATCAGCCAGGCGGGTGGCCCCACCGATGATGCCAACTGGCACCATGTGGCGCTCACCCGTGACGGCAGGGAGACAGCCTTGTCGATCTTCGAGATGCTCCACAATGGTGACCTGAGTCGGAATACCCTGATGCAGTCGGGCGACATTCTTCATGTCTCTTCGTCCGACAACCAGCGGATTTCGGTGTTGGGCCAGGTCCTCAGTCCGGGACACATCTCGACCGGCAGGGAGCGCTTGAGTCTTACCGACGCGCTGTCCCGTGCCGGGGGGGTCGTCGAGGCCCGGGCCGAACCGTCCGGCATCTTCGTCATTCGCGGCAATCCTCCCGGAAGCGACAAGATGGCCACCGTCTACCAGCTGGATATCTCCAACGCCGCGGCGCTCAACATGGGGGCATATTTCCCGCTCGAACCGCTGGATGTGGTCTACGTCACGTCCGCACCTCTGGCGCGCTGGAACACTGTCATCAGTCTGCTGCTGCCGTCCGTCTCCCTGCCAGGTCAAGTGGCCGGCTCGGCTAGCGACGTGAGGGACCTGTGATGTAGCAGTCCTGAGTCGATGGCCCATGCCATGCCAGCGTTTCCTTGGCTGAGGGCCGTCGCACTCCTTGGGGCCGCTTGCCTGCGTGATGTTTACCTACCCTTCCAGGGATGAGGCCAAGATGACGAGCTTGAATACTAATAGAGGTATCGTACAGCCGGGAAGGGACGCTCCCACCTCTTCCCGCGGGCCGTTACCCCACGATGAGAATATCGATCTTGGGCGCATGATCGGCCTGCTGCTGGACAACAAGTGGAAGATCTTCTTCCTGACCCTGCTGTTCGGGTTGTGTGGCGCGGTCTATTCGCTGCTGGCGACTCCCTTGTACCAAGGGGATGCGCTGATCCAGGTCGAGAATGCGGGAGCTAGAACGGGCGCCGACAGGATTGCCGCCATGCTCCTGCAAGAGGAACCAAGAACATCGGCACAGAGAGAGATACTGAGCTCCCGGATGATCATGGGCCGCGCGGCAATGCGACAGAAGCTGGATATCGCCGTATGGCCCGTGACGCTGCCGGTGATCGGGGATGCCGTCATTCGCTATCAGATTCCGCGTCCCGCATTTGCCCAGGGGCGTCCCGAGATCTGGGGGGGAGAGAGCGTTCATATAGACTCCCTTGCCGTGGAGTCCGAGCTACTAAATCTGCCCCTGATCCTGGAGGTCACCGAGGATGGTGGCTATCGACTGCTCGGGTTGGAAGAGGAGGTGCTGCTGACCGGCCGCCCGGGCGAGAGGGCAACGGCCAGTCATCCCTGGATCGAGATTCGCGTGAGTGAGCTGCTGGCCCCTCCTGGAGCCCGGTTTACGGTTGTAAAGCGTAGTGAGCAGTCTGCCATCCGGTATCTGAGGAATCGTTTCAACGTCCTGCAGCGTGGGGAAGGCGACTCGGGCATGCTTCAGCTCGTTCTGACCGGCACCGACCGCGCCGAGGTTGAATCCTCGCTGAACGCCATTGCAGAGGTATATCTGTCCCAGAACATCGCGCGCCAGGCTGCCGAGGCGGAAAACAGTCTTGAGTTTCTTGAGCAGCAACTGCCCAGTGTGCAGGAACACTTGGTCCAGGCCGAGAATCGCTTGAACGCCTACCGTATGGAGCACGAAAGCGTCGATCTTACCCAGGAGACGCAGAATGTGCTGTCCAGCGTGCTGGATATCGAAAGCCGCCTTAACGACCTGGAGTTGCAGGAGAAGGAGCTGGCTCGCCGTTTCACGCCGAATCATCCCGTCTACGCCGCACTACTGGCTCAGAAGGCACAGCTCCAGCGCGAGCGTGCCAACCTGGAGGAGCGCACAAGCAGCCTGCCCGAGACCCAGCAGCAGGTGCTGCGCATGACCCGCGATGTCGAGGTGACCCAACAGATCTATGTACAACTACTGAACCGAATGCAAGAGCTGAACATTGCCAAGGCAGCTACGGTAGGTAACGTGCGCATCATCGATTTCGCGGTGGTGGCGCCTGGCCAGATCAAGCCCAGGATCGCCCTGATAGTCATCGTCGCCATGATGGTAGGACTATTGCTGACGGTCTGTTTCATCCTGCTGCGCAACATTCTCAACAAGGGGGTCGAGAGTGCCGAGCAGTTGGAAGACCTCGGCCTGCCGGTCTATGCCACGGTGCCACGCTCCAACGATCAGATGAAACTCGTCAAGAGAATCAAGCATCGCAAGGACAAGGCCAGCAAGCATGCCATCGGTAGCTTTCTGGCCAGGCGCTATCCGACAGATATGGCCATCGAAGCGATCAGGGGACTGCGTACCAGCCTGCACTTTGCCATGATGGATGCACCCAACAATGCCATCATGATCACTGGGCCGAGTCCGGGTATTGGCAAGAGCTTTCTTACGGCCAACTTGGCCTATGTCTGTGCCCAGGGTGGACAGCGGGTGTTGATCATCGATGCCGACATGCGCAAGGGCAACCTGCATCATATCTTCGCAGACGAGGCCCCGGGCGGGCTCTCCGAGGCGATATCCGGGCAGATCTCGCTGGAGGATGCGATCCATGTTTCCGATGTGCCCAACCTCGAGTACATGACCCGTGGTGTGGTGCCCCCTAATCCTACCGAGTTGCTCATGGGGCAAAGCTTCGCAAACCTGATCGAGCGTGCTTGCGCGGACTATGATCTGGTCATTGTCGACACGCCGCCGATCCTGGCTGTCACCGATGCCTCTCTGATCGGGAAGCTGATGGGCACCACGCTGCTGGTCGCGCGCTTTGGGGTTAATCCTCTACGTGAGATCAAGATCGCGACCCGACGCCTGGAGAACACCGGCATTCCGGTCAAAGGTTGCATTCTCAATGCCATCGAGAAGACCGCTGCGATCAGCTACGGCTACGGTTACTACAGTTACTCCTACAAGTGACCCACGCTTCCCCGGCTGGCACCGTCAGCCGGGGGCTGATGAAGCGTTCGACTCTCATTCGGTGAATCGGCAATCGCTCAGCGAAGGTAGGAAGCCGTGAGATACCAAACTCGTACAGAAGACGTCGACAGCTTTCGAGGCCTCCGTTACATACATGGAGTTACCTTCTTCAATGTCAGCATGCTGACGATTTTTCTGTATCTCTATCTGTTGTCCCCTTATTTTGACCTTCGTGTCATGATGCTGCATGGGGGCGTCCTGTCTATCTTGCTGTTTCTTCTGGTGAACTTGCGCCTTGTCGTCAAGGCGTTGCAACAGGAATCTTTGATTCTCATCTATATCTTCTTCTGTCTGTATTGCCTGTACAATCTGGTCATGATCACGATTTACTCGGAGGCTTTCACTACGAGCTTCCTGATGTACATGATTCAAGTGTGCTTTTATCTGCTCACGGGGTTTGTCCTAGCCCAGTACCTGATGCGGAAGGCACTCGATGTGGATCAGGTGATTACCCTTTGTTTCAAGCTGGTCTCTTTTATCGTACTCGTGAATGCGGCAATCATCATACTGGAATATCAATTTCCTCCTTTCAGGAATCTAGTGGAGTCCATGCTCTATCAGCCGGAAGACGCTAATATCAATTACCTGACTCGTGAGTATCGCCTTCGGGGAATCGCCTCTGGAGGGGCGGCCAACCTGTCCCTGCTGCATGGTACCGTGCTGATCATTCTCCAGGCGCTTTATATCAAGAAGAAGATTGGTCTGCTCTATACCCTGGTGGCTTCCGTGACGATCTTTACTTCGCTTCTGTTCATAGGTCGCACCGGTATTCTGTTGGCTTTCGTCGGCATCGTGATGTTTCATTTACTAAACCTCGTGATGGCGAGAGAGAAACTGTCTTTCCACCGCATAATCCTCTATTTCACAGTCGCATCCATTATTCTTGTCGCACCTCCGGTTTTTGCCATATTTTTCCCGGAAAATGTGCTTGCCTACTCAATCAATTTCTTTTACCAAGGCATGGAAGGAGTTCAGCAAGAGGGTACTACCAGGACCGTCGCCAGGATGTTCGAGATACCCGACATCTGGACGAAACTGATATTTGGTGTAGGCGCCCATTGGGGTGACTTCACGCTTGAAGGACGTGTGGATGCGGGTTACATGAAAATGTTGACGGCCTTGGGCATCCCTATTGCTGTCAGCTTCTACCTCTTCTACGCCTATTTGGCCAGGTATCTCTTGATGATTACTCATTACAAGAGCATCTGGATCGTGTTGATGATCATCATGTTCATCGCCGAGATCAAGGAGCCCTTTATCTTCAAGGGGTATTCGGCGCGCATGATATGGATGATGATCGGTATCGGAATCTGTTACTCCTTCTGCTCTCGTTATAGCGGCAATGAAAGGGTGTCGGAAGCGCAATGAAACGTCCATTTTTGTCAATGTTTGATATTCAAAGAGCGGGTTTTCTTTCAAGGATGTATGGAGATTGCTATGCGTCCAACCGTTACCGTCGTGATGCCTGTCTATAACAAGGCGAAATATGTTGGCAGGGCCATCCAGTCTGTACTCGATCAGACCTATCCGGTTATGGAGTTGTTGATTGTCGATGATGCCTCTACGGATGAAAGCATGAAGAAGGTGGCGGCATTCGATGATCCCCGCATCAGGGTGCTCAGTAGAACCCTATCTGGACCGGGAGGCTATGCTGCCCGGAACCTCGGCATCAGGCGAGCAACAGGAGACTGGATTGGGTTTCTGGATGCCGATGATTTCTGGTTTCCTGAGCATATCGAGCACGCTATGGAGGTTGTGAAAGAATTTCCCGATACTTCAATTATCTCCGCAGGTCGTATCGATCAGTTCGGTACTAAACAGAAGTTGGACCCATTTTCCGAGCGCTTCATGTCGAAGGGGGCGCAGGTTCTCTATCTTTCCGACTATCTGCAGTACGCATGTAAGGGAATGCGTTGCATACAAACCAATACGATACTTATTAAAAGGGCGGCTTTGTCAAGTTACATGGTTTTTCCGGAAGGGCGTACCAACCGCTCTGGTGATCTATTCGCTTGGGTCAAACTCATGGCGAAGTTGAAACGCATGGTCTGGTCGCCTCATGTCGCTGCGATTTCCTATCGTGATGTCGTCGGTGTTTCCAGAACGGCCACACCTTCGATTCATCTTTTTCGCCAAATGGTCGATGAGTTCGGGCCCTTCGAGAATGACAAGGATGAAAGGTGGTTGAAAAACTATTCCAACAAGATGATCAAGTACGCTTGGCTGGAAGCGAAGAAGAAGAGGGTGGCTTTACCCATGTTGCTGCTTCCAAGGTCATTCTACTGGATGCACGATGTGGCTTATTGCTTGAAGTGGACCCTTATCTCTCTGGTTCCTTTCGGCATTCTGGAGTGGTTGAAGCTGCGCTTCCAGGAGGATTGAAGCGTGCCGATGGACACTAAAGTCGAGGCTCAGCAATGCATATTATCCATGTCATTACCAGCCTGTTTCCGGGAGGAGCCCAGTCCGCTCTGTGTCGGCTCTGCATGAACGACTCAAGCAATCGGCATACCGTCATTGCCATGATCGGTGGCGGGGACCTCGAGGAACCACTGCGCCGACATGGGGTGATGGTCGAGTCGCTGGGGTTTTCCCGCCAGGCAGGACTGGTGACCGGGGTGGTTGCGCTCTGGCGGTGCCTGAAACGCTACGAGCCCGATCTCGTCCAGACCTGGATGTATCACCCTGACTTGGTCGGTGGGGTCTGTGCGCGTCTGGCCGGTATCCGTCACGTGTGCTGGGGCATCAGACATACTGCCTTGGAGGCCGGGCACAGTTCTCGTTCGTCGATTTTCGCGGCCAAGCTCTGCGCGAGACTCTCCGGCCTGGTGCCCGACCGCATCGTCTGCTGTGCCAACGAAGCGGCCAGGCTGCATGCGGCTCTCGGCTATCAAGCCGACAAGATGGTGGTGATTGCCAATGGCTATGACCTCTCCGATTTTCGCCCTCATAAGCATCGGGACGTGCTGGCACACAGGGAGACGCTGCTGGGTTCCGATGCGGCACGCCCGATCCTGGGCATGGTTGGCCGGTTCAATGCTCAGAAGGATCATGAAAATCTCCTGAGGGCGCTTGCCGAAGTCAAGTCCCGTGGCCACGACTTCCTGTGCCTGCTGGTGGGGGCCGATCTCGATGAGGGGAATGCCACCCTGGTCGGCTGGATCGACGAACTGGGGCTTACTGCCCATACCCGCTTGCTGGGACTTCGCTCTGATATTCCCGAGATCATGAACTGCCTGGATCTGCATGTCCTCTCCAGCGCCTTCGGTGAGGCCTTTCCCAATGTGATCGCCGAAGCCATGGCCTGTGGTACGCCCTGCGTGGGGACCGATGTCGGTGACACTTCTCTCATCATCGGTGAAACGGGTTGGGTCGTGCCCCCGCGCGATACCAAGGCATTGGCGGATGCAATACAGGTCGCACTGGTTGAACGCAAAACCCTTTTCAGGGATTGGATCGAGCGTCGCCGCGGTTGCGCAGAAAGAATACGGAATCATTTCACTATTGACCGGATGGTGGCGTCTTACAGCAAGGTGTGGGTCGAATGCCTGGGTGTCGCGGATGCAATGGAAAGGGGACGTCCATGAAATTTCTCATCATCGCCGGTGCGCCGGGGTCATTGATCAGATTCCGTGGCCATCTTATCTCGGACTTGATCGACCAGGGGCTGACGGTGCATGCCGCAAGCCCCGATCTTCCGCCGGACAGCGAGATCCGTGCCATGCTGGAACAGAAGGGGGTGCATGTCCATGAGATCTACCTCAAGCGTACCGGCATGAATCTCGTGGATGACGTTCGCACCCTGGTTGACCTGGCACAGCTCATGCACCGGGTCAGGCCCGACTATGTGCTTGGCTACACCGTAAAGCCAGTGATCTTCGGTACCCTTGCCGGTGCCCTGGCGGGGTGTCCGCAGCGCTTTGCCCTGATCACCGGGCTCGGTTACGCCTTTTCGGAGTGCAGTGAGAATCATAGGCAGCGCCTGGTAGGCGGCATCGTGACCCATCTCTATCGCCAGTCGCTGCGACATGCTCACAAGGTGTTCTTCCAGAATCCTGATGACCAGACGCTGTTCCGGCAACTGGGTATGTTGAATGGCACCACCCCCTCGGTGGTGGTCAATGGCTCCGGTGTCGATATCGAGCATTACGCTCCGCGTGACTATCCCGGCCGTGTCACTTTCGTGCTGATTTCCCGTTTGCTTATCGACAAGGGCGTCAGGGAGTACGTCGAGGCCGCCTATCGCCTCAAGGAGGCATTTCCCGAGGCCTCCTTCCTGTTGGTAGGCGGCTTGGACAGTAACCCCAGGGCGATCACTCTTCAGGAGCTGGACAGATGGGTGGCGGATGGGGTCATCACCTATCTAGGTAAGCTCGATGACGTGCGAGAGGCGCTGGCGACCGCCAGCGTGTTCGTATTGCCTTCCTTCTATCGCGAGGGAATTCCTCGCACCATCCTCGAGGCCCTGGCCATGGGGCGTCCGGTCATCACCACCGATACACCAGGCTGCCGGGAGACCGTTGTGGATGGGGAAAATGGTTATTTGGTGCCACCGCGGGATGCGGATCGGCTGGCCAGTGCCATGTGCAAGTTCCTCGAAAATCCTGAACTGGCGATTGGCATGGGCAAGCGGGCGCGTGAGGCAGCCATGAAGAAGTTTGATGTCAGGTTGGTCAATGCCGTGATGCTCAAGGAGATGGGGATATCATGCTGAAACGATTATTCGATCTCCTCATTGCCATGGGCTTGCTGATTGTGCTGGCCCCGTTGCTCCTGGTGGTAGCCCTGCTGGTCCGCAGGAAGCTTGGCGCGCCGGTGCTTTTTACCCAGCAGCGTCCGGGCTTGCATGGCAAGCCGTTTCAGATGATTAAGTTCCGCACCATGCTGGATATACGTGACCAGCATGGCCAGCTATTGCCCTCGGCACAGCGCCTGACACCGTTCGGAAAGTTCCTGCGCTCAACCAGCCTGGATGAGCTGCCCGAGCTCTGGAACGTTCTCAGGGGAGACATGAGCCTGGTGGGGCCTCGACCGCTGCTGATGGACTACTTGCCGCTCTATACCCCCGAGCAGTTCCGGCGTCATGAGGTTCGTCCCGGTATCACTGGTTGGGCGCAGGTCAATGGGCGCAATGCCCTTACCTGGGAGGATAAGTTTCGTCTCGATGTCTGGTACGTCGATAACGCAACACTCCGCATGGACATGAAGATCCTACTGCTTACGGTCAGGAAGGTCCTTAGGCGAGACGGCATCGCGGCAGATGGCCACACCATTACGCCGCGCTTTCGCGGCAACCTTCCCACCCGGGATGCGGCCCAGCACCATGAACGCTAATATTCTCATCCTCTCGGCGGGTCGGCGGGTGGAACTGCTCGAGGCATTCCGCACGGCGCTTCATGAACGCGCTCCCGGTGCACGGGTCCTTGCCGCCGATATCGACACTTCTCTCTCGGCGGCTTGCCACTTGGCCGATCAGAGCTTCACAGTCCCGCGCATAGGCACACCGGGTTATATCGATGCACTGCTCTCGCTGTGCAGGGAGCAGAAAGTGGGCATGCTCATTCCCACTATCGACACGGAACTGTTGATACTTTCTCATCATCGTGACCACTTCATTCGGTTGGGTGTCGCACCGATCATCGCCGATGAAACGCTGATTGAAGCCTGTCGTGACAAGCGTCTCACCGCCAAGCTTTTTACGGAGCTGACAATCTCTACCCCGGTCATCTATCCCCGCGATGCCTTGGTCTTTCCATGCTTCTGCAAGCCCTATGATGGCAGCAGTGGCTTGGGAGCAAGTGTGGTTTCGAGTCCCCATTGCCTTACCGAGGAAATGCTCCACAACGAGAAGAACATCTTCATGGAGCTGATCGGTGAGGGTTACCAGGAGTACAGCGTAGATGTTTACTATGATCGCTGCGGTAAGCTGCGTTGCCTGGTACCTCGCCAGCGGCTCGAAGTGCGTGCCGGCGAGGTGAGCAAATGCATCACCCGACGCGGGTTCGTCCATGATTATTTGGCCGAGCGCTTGTCGCATCTGAAGGGGGCGCGTGGCTGCATTACCGTCCAGCTGTTCTACAACCACCGTACGCGAGACATCAAGGCGCTGGAGATCAACCCGCGCTTCGGTGGAGGCTTTCCTCTCGCTGACGCCGCCGGTGCCCACTATCCGGCGTGGCTGATCGATGAATATTTCCTGGGGCGTGACATCGACTTTCACGACAGCTGGGATGCGAATCTCATGATGCTGCGCTATGACGCCAAGGTGCTGGTTTGGCCTGGTCAGTAGGCCGACGGCACGCCTGGCTACAGGAGGACATGCAATGCTGAATACTCCTTTCTCCCCCTGGCCGTCCTTCACGCAGGAAGAGGCCCGAGCCGTGGAAGAGGTCTTGTTGTCCAATCGGGTCAACTACTGGACCGGCACCCAAGGTCGTGAATTCGAGCGAGAATTTGCTGCGGCGGTGGGCTCCGAGTACGCCATTGCTGTGAGCAATGGCACCGTGGCCCTGGAGCTGGCCCTGCGTGGCCTGGGGATCGGTCCGGGCGATGAGGTGATCGTCACGCCACGGACCTTCCTGGCTTCCGCTTCCTGCATCGCCGCGGTAGGGGCGACGCCGGTGTTTGCGGATGTCGACCGCAACTCCCAGAACGTTACGTTGGCGAACGTGGTCGCGGTGATCACTCCCGCCACGCGCGCCATCATTGGGGTGCACTTGGCGGGGTGGCCTTGCGAAATGGCGCATCTGATGACCCTGTCGCGCAACGGCATACACATCATCGAGGATTGCGCCCAAGCCCATGGCGCCCGCTACCGGGAGCAGAATGTGGGTACCATCGGCAAGGTCGGCTGCTGGTCCTTCTGTCAGGACAAGATTCTTACCACCGGTGGGGAAGGCGGTATGGTCACAACCAACGATCCCGATCTCTGGCAGCGCATGTGGGCCTACAAGGATCACGGCAAGAGCTGGCAGGCCGTCCACGAACCATCGCCTTCCGCTGGCTTTCGCTGGCTTCATCACTCCCTGGGTACCAATTGGCGGATGACCGAGATGCAAGCCGCCATCGGCAGGATTCAGCTGCGCCGGCTGCCCGAGTGGTCAGCTGCGCGACGTCACAATGCCGTGCGGATCTGGGAGGCAGCCAAGGGGTGTCCTGGACTGCGCGTTCCGGCGATACCTGGGCACATCGAGCATGCCGCCTACAAGTGCTATGTCTTTGTGGAACCACAGACTCTCAAGGAGGGCTGGAGCCGTGATCGGATCCTCCAGGAAGTCACAACACGGGGAGTACCTTGTTATAGCGGCTCCTGCTCGGAAATCTATCTGGAGAAGGCCTTCGACGCTACCGGCTGGCGACCGGAGAACCGGCTGCCGGTGGCCCGAGAGCTGGGCGAGACCAGCCTGATGTTCCTGTGCCATCCCACCTTGACCGTGGGCGAGATCGATACCACCTGTCGCGTCCTCGAGGAGGTCATGGACGAGGCGGCCGGGTGAGAGACTCCAACGTTCCGTCGCCAAGGGTGGCGAGTGTCCGCGCCACACAGGAGCATGCCATCTCCAATTGGGCAAAAGAAAATGGCCGCGGGACAGGCTGCCGATTAAGAGGCGAGGTTTCTTCGGAAGAACCATGCCGAGAACTGGCATCAGGGGAACGAAATAACGAGGGACGTGGGAATAATTATTTGATTCCAGATCTTGATTCACTTGGCTGGGGGGGAAGATGAGTAAAAATAAAGAATGCTTGTTGAAAAATTTGAGAAGGGCATGTCGATTGATGTGGCGAAAAGTTCTGAGTAAGTTGTACAAGACCTCCCCTGAGGCTGCCGCGAGACTCCTTTACTTTCAGAAGACGGGGAAGGTTATCGATATAAAAAATCCTCGGAGCTTCAACGAAAAGCTGCAGTGGTTGAACATCTACTCGAAAGATCCTCTGCGTTCAATATGTGCCGACAAGTACCGGGTGCGTGAGTATGCCGAGCGTCAGGGCTGTGCTGGGATACTCAAGACGTTGATCGCGGTATATGACTCGGTGGACGATATTGCCTGGTCCGATCTTCCGAAAAAGTTTGCGTTAAAGTGCACGCATGGCTGTGGGTATAATATCGTGTCTGCCGACAAGGATGAGCTCGATCAAGAAGAGGTCAAGGAAAAGCTGAGGAAATGGATGGGGGAGAAGTTCGGAAGCAAGAACCTAGAGTTTCATTACGATAAGATAATCCCCAGGATTATCTTGGAAGAATATGTCGAGGGTGAAGATGGGGATCTTCCCCGTGACTACAACGTATATTGTTTCAATGGGGTGGCCAGGTTAGTAGAGGTTTGGACAGAGAAGGGGGGTGAAGAGTGGCAAGATGTCTTCGACCTTGATTGGCAGCGACTCAATATCGGTCGCAAGAAATCTTTCGAACGTCCGGTTGAGCGCCCCAAATGTCTTGATGAAATGATCCGTTATGCTCAATTGCTTGCAAATCCGTTTCCCTTTGTCAGGGTGGATTTTTATGAGAAGAATGGTGAGCCAATTTTGGCTGAAATGACCTTTACCCCAGGTGCCAATATGTCTGAGGGATATTATACTCGCTATGGGTTGGAATATCTCGGTAGCTTACTGGAGTTGCCGAACAAGGACGCTACGGCCGAGCTTGGAGGCCAACCTCGCCCGAGGATGTGGTATTGAGGTCACACCAGACGACGTCATGCTTCGCCCCCCTGCGTGCGGTTTCGGGGCGTTAACCCAAGTATCAACAAAGTGTCATCCTGAGTGGCTAGCATGTTCATGGACCCCCTCGTAACCTCGCAAGGCAGGGCACCTTTCATGAGCATGCTGGCCATACTGGGCGCGGGTGGACACGGAAAGGTCGTGGCGGATTGCGCCGAGCTCCAGGGATGGGAGACGGTACACTTCTATGACGATGCCTGGCCCGATCGGGTGACGACGGAGCACTGGCCGATACAGGGCAGTGGGCGCCATTTGCTCCAGAATCTGCGCCACTATGGCGGAGTCTTCGTCGCTATCGGTAACAATCGCCGGCGTTGCAGCTGGCTGCAGGTACTGGCGGCTCAAGGGGCACCCATCGTCAGCCTTATCCATCCAGCTGCCATGGTAAGCCGCTACGCCGAGCTGGGCATGGGAACCCTGGCGGTGGCAGGCTGTATCGTCAACGCCTTCACGCGGTGCGGGGAAGGGACCATCATCAATACCGGCGCCACCGTCGGCCATGACTGCCTGCTGGGGCAGGGCGTGCATGTGGCGCCTGGGGCTAACCTCGCCGGTCACGTGGTGGTAGGTGCTTATACCTGGGTAGGCATCGGTGCCAGAGTGATCCAATGCGTGACAATCGGCAAGGGAGTGTTTATCGGCGCCGGAGCGACGGTCATAGGATCGGTGAGGGATGGCGAGAAGGTGGTAGGAACCCCTGCCAGGCCGTTGCGCGACACTTTCGATGCCACTGGTGAGGAGCTATCCCCGACCCTGGCGGCCTCAAGCAGCTGATGATGCTCCTGGGGGGGGACCCGTCCCGGTATCACCGAAATCGGTCTTGGTTTCAATCCTTGATGGACGAGATAGGTGGGGGGCTACCGCCATCCATGGCGGCATCAATTCCCCCCGCAGTCCTTGACGTCGATCCTGGCACTGACATCAGGCTGACCTATTGACGAAGGTGTTGGTGGATGGGTCGGAGCCCTGCAAAGCGTCGTCCCGAGTGGCCTGTGGAGGGAAATAGTGGGAGGCAATCGGGGCCTTGGGCCGGGTGGTGGCTGGAGCCTCGAGCCACTCCAGGTCGACGATATCGCCCTGTGGCGCATAGTCCGTGGGGGCTTCCAGCAACAATTGGCGGATTTGCTTGTGCTGACGCATCTGCAGCGCCTGTTGAAGGCGCTGCAGATAGGCCTCCAGCCGTGCCCATGGCCAGTAGGTTTCCTTGGCGGACATGATGCGAGGATGCTCCGTGTCGACTACGTTCTTGCCGATCAGCAGCTCCTCGTAGAGCTTCTCCCCCGGACGCAGGCCGGTGAAGCGGATCTCGATGTCCCCTTGGGGATTCTCCTTCTGGCGCACTTCCAGGCCCGAAAGGCGGATCATTTCGGCGGCTAGGTCGGCGATCTTCACCGGCGCGCCCATGTCCAGCACGAAGACATCGCCACCGGTGCCCATGGCCCCCGCCTGGATAACGAGCTGCGCGGCTTCGGGAATGGTCATGAAATAGCGGGTGACCTCCGAATGGGTCACCGTCACAGGGCCACCACGAGCGATCTGGGCGTGGAACAGTGGCACTACCGAGCCGGAGGAGCCCAGTACGTTACCGAATCGCACCATGGTGAAGCGGGTGGTGGATTGTTGCTCGGCCAGGGCCTGGCAGCAGAGTTCGGCCAGTCGCTTGGTGGTGCCCATCACATTGGTTGGCCGAACCGCCTTGTCGGTCGAGACCAGTACGAAGGTTTCCACCCCGCCATCGATCGCTGCCTGAGCGGTGGCTAGCGTGCCAAAGACGTTGTTGAGGATGCCCGGGATACTGTTGTATTCCACCAGGGGCACGTGCTTGTAGGCGGCGGCGTGGTAGATGGTGTCCACCCCGAACACTCGCATCACACTGTCGAGGCGTTCGCGATCCTGTACCGAGCCTAACAGCGCCTTCACAGACACGGCCAGGCGCTGCTCCTCGATCCGCTGCTGTAATTCATGCTCGATGGTATAGAGCGAATATTCGTTGATCTCGTAGAGCAGTAGACGAGTTGGACCTTGCTGCAGCACCTGACGGCACAGCTCAGACCCGATGGAGCCGCCGGCGCCGGTCACCATTACCACCTTGCCGCGGATGTTGGCATCCATCAGCGCCTGGTTGGGCGGGACAGGGTCACGTCCCAGCAGGTCTTCCACGGTGACGTCCCGGATCTCGTTGAGCTGCGCCCGACCGTCGATGACGTCCTCGATACTTGGCAGGGTCTGCACCGGGATCTGCAATGGCTTCAACATCCGCAGGATTGCCTGGCGGCGGGCCCGCGTGGCGCTGGGAATGGCCAGCAGGATGCGGTTGACCCCGTAATTCGTTACCAGCCGGGGCAGGGCGTCGGGCCCGTATACTTTCAGCCCCTCCACGAAGGTACCGTCCATGCCACGCCAGTCATCGATGAAGGCGACCGGGATGTACTCCGAGCCCTGGTCCAGCGAGCGCACCAGTTGGGCGCCCGCCGAACCGGCTCCGTACACGATCACCCGGGTCTTGTAGCGCATCTGGCTGTGCATGTGCATCGCGCGCAGCATGAACCGCACCCCGCCTACGCTGAATATCGCCAGCATGGCGTAGATTAGGCAGGTCGAGCGAGGCAGGAAAACCGAGAATTGAGCCGCACCCAGCAGCAGCAAGCCTGCAGAGGAGGCTATACCGACGACCAGCGATTGCAGGGCACGGACGTTCACGTAGCGGACTACGCTGCGGTAGAACCCCAGGCGTACGAAGATACCCAGGCTGATCGGTAACACGGCCAGCCATAGTGACCAGGTGGCCATCGAGGTCAGGGGGGCCCAGCTCTCCAGGCGCAGCCACTGGGCCAGAAAAAAGCTGGCCGTTAGCAGCACGGCATCCACGAACAGTTGAATCAGGCGTTTCTGCCACCGGGGCAAGCGGAACAAGCTCTTGAGCAGTGCCAACATGCAGGATGCCTCGCCGTCGGTTTGTCAAGTAATGTTGCAAAGAATACGTTTGGTTTCACTTCCGTCCCAGATGGTTTTCCTGAACGAAAGTGACGAAGAAGTCTGACCTGTGTCACGAAAATGGCTAGCCAAAAAACGTGATGAAGGAAGAGGAATGCTCGTGCCGATAATCGGGAAAAATCTCATACACTGAGTCGAGCGAAGGGGAGGGGGCATGCCATCGCAGCTAGAGGACTGCTGCCTCGTGCTGCCGTCATCCGAGCCGGTCCAGGCCTCTCGTCGGGCAGCGCTAGGAGACAAGCGTCTAAGGCTCGGGTATCTTCGAGGGTAGTCATCCGGCATATCAACGAATCAGTCATCATGTTCGAACGCATATTGGTGCTGTGCACCGGCAATATCTGTCGCAGTCCGGTGGCCGCTGCCATGCTGGCGGCTCGCCTGCCCGACAAGCGGATCGAGAGCGCGGGGCTCGGCGCCATGGAGGGCCAGGGCGTGGAGCCCAAGGCGCGTGCCCTGGCAGAGGCCGACGGCCTTGATGTCAGCGAACACGTGGCTCGACAGGTCACTGTTGAGATCCTGCAGGACGCTGACCTGGTACTGGTGATGTCCGACGGCCAGCGCCTGGCCGTGGGGCAGATGGCCCCGGCGGTGCGGGGCAAGACGATGCTCTTCGGTCGTTGGCTCGAGAGAGGACAGGGCTGCGAGATTCCCGATCCCTTCCGCAAGAGCGAGGAAGCCTTCCGGCAGGTCCACCGGTTGCTGACCGAGGCCGCCGACAGCTGGGTAGGCAAACTTGACTGAATCCTTTAGCGGAGTCTCAACCGTCTTTCTACCTCATGTATGACTTATTGAAGGCACTGGTTGCCCAGTTACTGATGCCCCTGCCGGTTGTCCTGGGACTGCTTGCGCTGGGTCTATTGGCGGCCTGGTGGGGGCGTCGTCGTCTGGGGTTCGGGGCTGTCGTCGCGGCCCTGGCGGTGCTGTGGCTGTCCAGCTGGGCGCCGTTGGCCGATCGGTTGCTCGCGCCACTGGAGGCACGCTATCCCGCCATGCCTGAATTGCCGGAAGACGAGGACGTGTCGGGTATCGTGGTGCTGGGTGGAGGCTGGGCGGGTGAGATGCCCTGGACGAGCACCGGCCGGCTGGGAGAAAGTTCGGCCATACGCCTGATGGAAGGGGTGCGGCTATGGCACCAGCGGCCGTCGTTGCCGCTGGTGGTCACCGGGGCGAGTCGACGCCCCGGTGTGCCGCCGGTGGCCCAAGGCTATGCCCAGGCCGCACGTGAGCTGGGGGTGGCGGAGGACCGGCTGCGGGTACTGGATACGCCGACCGACACCGGCCTCGAGGCACGGTCCGTGCGTGAGGTGCTGGGGGAGGGGGCGCAAGTGGTACTGGTTACCTCGGCCTCGCACATGCCACGGGCGATGCATCACTTCCAGCGTGCCGGGCTGATGCCCGTGGCCGCCCCGACCCACTTCCTGGCCATGCGTCAGGAACGAGGGAGCCTCGGTTATTGGGTGCCCTCTGCGACGCATCTGCACAAGACCGAGCGGGCGCTTCATGAATTACTGGGCCAACTGGCGGTGAGTCTGGAGTACTGAGTCACGCCAGGACCCGCGACTCGATCCTTGCCAGCTCCTGAGAAATACCCTTCCTCTGCGGGCACTATTTTAGCCAGCCATCACCATATGCTTCATCACGAGGACGGCAGGTGTCCGGATCTTGCCGATATGGTTTGTTCGCCTGCCACTTGCGCGAAAGCCGCGACGCCCAGACCAGAATTCTAGCCCTCTCGGGCCAATGATTTGCTCCGCATTCGTCAATTTCGGACTGACACAATCCATGCTTCGTGACGCGAGAGGATTGAGCGGTTGCCTGGGCCTGACTGTGGCATGCTGGGTGTTACTGATACACATTTGTTCACGCCATATTAGAAACAAGCGCCATCAGGACGGACAGGAGGTATGCATGAAGGTCACGATCTTTGGTACCGGATATGTCGGGCTGGTAACCGGGACCTGCCTGGCGGACGTGGGGCACGACGTGATGTGCGTGGACGTGGACGTGGACAAGATCGCCCGGCTGCGAGACGGCGAGGTCACTATCTATGAGCCCGGCCTGGAAGAGATGGTGAAGCGCAACCTGGCCTCAGGTCGGCTGCGTTTCACCACCGACCCGGCCGAGGGAGTAGCGTTCGCCACCCTGCAGTTCATCGCCGTGGGTACGCCGTCGGACGAGGATGGCAGTGCCGATCTGCAGTACGTGTTGGCGGTGGCCGAAACCATCGGCCGACACATGCGGGAGTACAAGGTGGTGGTTGACAAGTCCACCGTGCCGGTGGGGACGGCCGACCGGGTGCGCACCACCGTCGCCAATAAGCTGGCGGCCCGGGGCGAGGCCATCGACTTCGATGTCTGTGCCAATCCCGAGTTCCTCAAGGAAGGCGCGGCCATCGAGGATTTCACCAGCGGAGCGCGTATCGTGGTGGGGACCGATGCGGAGCGAGTCAAGGAGCTGATGCGAGAATGCTACGCTCCCTACAGCCGCCTCCATGACAAGCTGATGTTCATGGACGTGCGCTCCGCCGAGCTGACCAAGTACGCCGCCAATGCCATGCTGGCCACCAAGATCAGCTTCATGAACGAGATGGCCAACCTGGCCGAGCGCCTGGGAGCTGACGTGGAGCAGGTGCGAGTCGGTATCGGCAGCGATCCGCGCATCGGCTATCAGTTCATCTACCCGGGTTGTGGCTACGGTGGCTCCTGCTTTCCAAAGGATGTCCAGGCCCTGGCACGCTCCGCGGCGGAGGTGGATTACCCGACCGAGTTGCTAAACGCCGTGGAGGCGGTGAACCGGCGCCAGAAGCAGAGTCTGTTCCAAAAGCTCTGCGTGGCCTTCGACGGGGAGCTGGAGGGCAAGACCATCGCCCTGTGGGGCCTTGCGTTCAAGCCCGAGACCGATGACATGCGCGATGCGCCCAGCCGTACCCTGATGGAGGCGGTTTGGAAGTCCGGCGGCCGGGTCCAGGCCTTCGATCCCCAGGCGATGAAGGAGTGCCGGCGGATCTACGGTGAGCGTGACGATCTGATGCTGGTGGCGGACCGCATCCAGGCGGTTAAGGGGGCCGATGCGCTGGTGATCTGCACCGAGTGGAAAGAGTTCCGGACGGTGGACTTCGAATGGCTGAAGGCGAACCTGTCGAAGCCGGTGATCGTCGACGGTCGCAACCTCTTTGATCCCCGAGCGGTGAAGCGCGCCGGGCTGCGTTACTTCGCCGTGGGGCGCGGTGATTCCCTGAAGGCGTCTCAGGGCTAGTCCAGCATGCCGGCCCTGGCTGCGTGCCATAGAAGGTGGGAGACGGCACAGCCATGAAACATCGCAGGGAGATCGATGGACTCAGGGCGATAGCGGTGCTTCCGGTTATCCTCTTCCATGCCGGGTTTTCGTGGTTCGCCGGAGGCTATGTCGGGGTCGATGTCTTCTTCGTGATCAGCGGCTATTTGATCACCACCATCCTCATTGAGGATCTGGAGGCGCAGAACTTCTCCATTGTCAGGTTCTACGAGCGTCGTGCACGGCGCATTCTCCCCGCGCTGTTCTTCGTGATGCTGTGCTGCATCCCCTTCGCCTGGCTGTGGATGCTGCCACAGCAGTTCAAGGATTTCTCCCAGGCGCTCGTCGCGATCAGCTTCTTCGCCTCGAACATCCTGTTCTGGCGCAAGTCGGGATACTTCGCCCCGGCCGCCGAAGAGAATCCTCTGCTGCATACCTGGAGTCTGGCGGTGGAAGAGCAATTCTACCTGTTCTTTCCGCTGCTGCTGCTCTTCGTGTGGCGCTTCGGCCGGCGACCTGTCCTGATGTCGCTCCTCCTCATCATGTCCCTCAGCCTGCTACTCTCGGAGTGGGGGTGGCGTCACCAGCCTTCCGCCAACTTCTATCTCTTGCCTTTCCGGGCCTGGGAGCTTGGCTTCGGCGCCTTGTGCGCCCTGTGGTTGAGTGGTCGCCCGCAGCCTTCCAGCGCGCCCCTGGCCAGCCTTGGGCTTGGGCTGATCCTTTATGCGACCTTCGCCTACGATAAAGTCACACCCTTTCCCTCGCTGTACGCGCTGATTCCGGTGGTTGGCACCGCACTGGTCATCCTGTTCGGTTCTCCCGCTACGCTGGTCGGACGCCTGCTCTCCCAGCGGCTTATGGTGGGCATCGGGCTGATCAGCTTCAGCGCCTATCTGTGGCATCAGCCGCTGCTGGCCTTCGCCAGGATCCGCAGTCTGGAGACTCCGTCCTGGCAGATCATGGGGCTGCTCTGCGTGGCATCGATGGGACTGGCGTACCTGACCTGGCGCTATGTGGAGAACCCATTCAGGAGGGGGCAGGTGGCCCTGGCAAGCACTAGGCGACGGCTCTTCGCCATGTGTTTTGTCGGAACGGGTGTGTTTCTATTATCGGGGTTGTATGGCCATCTGAACGATGGTCTGCCCGGGAGGCTATCGGAGCAGGCCGTTCTACTGGCGGCGGAATCCCACAACCGCAATCCCAGAAGGGACGAGTGCCATGTCGCCGGCTCGACGCCGGTGCCTGAATGTACCTATGGCGGCGGGACCCTGGGAGCCATCGTCATCGGCGACAGCCATGCCGCGGCGGTCATCCGCTCCATACAACAAGCCATGGGGGATGAACGTCTGCACGTACTTGACTGGACCCTGGCCAGCTGCCCGACCATCGCCGGGGTGAAGAGTGACAAGGCTTCTCTCGCCCATTGCGGCAACTTTGTGAACTATGCTCTGGAAGCGAGTCGGACATTGGACAGGGACGTCCCTCTGTTCATCGTCAATCGGGTTACCGCTTACCTTGTTGGTCCCAACGAGCCTTATGCAGCCGAGGAGCTGGCCTATCCCAACCATTACCTTAGTGGACCGTATTCGACGAGGAGCCATGAATATCTGGAGGAGATGGCCAGTGGATTCTTGACGACTGCCTGCGCTTTTGCCCAGCATCGCGAGGTCTTCATGTTTCGGCCCATCCCGGAGCTGAAGAAGGATGTACCTCTCTATATGGCCCGTTCGCTGGTTTTCTCCGGTGAGGTGCAACGAGTCTCTGTCACCGAAGCCGAGTACCGGGAACGCCACAGGCTTGCCCTGGAGATACAGGACCGGGCGGTCAGGGCCTGCGGTGTCAACATCATCGATCCCCTGCCTTATCTGTGTCGAGGGGGCCGCTGCTGGGGGGATATCGAGGGACAGCCCGTCTATTATGACGACGATCATCTCAGCGAGTCGGCCAGCCGAGTCCTCATCCCCGCCCTCAGGCAAGCCTTCACTGGGCCAGGGCGGGGCATGCCCCTGTCAGCCCATGATGGCTGACATCATCTCGATCGGTACTGGTCCAGGCCCTGGTCGTAAACCCTCCTTCTGGTGCTCGATATGGTGAATTTCGTCATTCCATCCACACAAGAATTTCATGACAAGGATAGATAGACTTCGCGTTACTTAATGACTCTAATGATCAAGCAGGGACAGGAAGGGCCACTCAGAGCCACAGTCGCGAGGCAGCATATGAGTGACTTCTTGTTCAGTTCCAGTTATCTGGCACCGAATTTTTCATCCCGGGCATTGCAGTCGATCTACCTGGAGGATCCGCCACCGGTTACCGAATTTCATGGCGAATGGGGCACCCTGGCAGTTACTGCCGCCCCCTATAATGGCTTTGCTCCCGTCGATACACAGTCGCATCTGTGTGTCGTCATCGGGGCGCCGGTGCTCTATTTCCATGACAATCGCTTTCTTGTCGGTGACGACGACCAGGCAGGTACCCGGGCCATCCTCGAGCGTTGGCAGTCGGGGGAGGCAGATTGGGCAGAGGACCTCAGCGGTCCCTTCGCCATTATCATCGTCGACAAGCTTGCCTCACGGATCATCTGTATCACCGACCTGATGATGTTCCTGCCGGTCTATCGCTACCGGCGGGAAAGCCGACTCGCTTTGGGGACTCATCCCGACGCCTTGGCACGAATCTGCGGGTTGGGAGAGGAACGCGACGAGGCTTCCCTTGTCGACTTCATCCTGCACCATGTCGTGACCTATCCCTACACACTCTACCGCGGCATGCTGCAGTGTCAGCCGGCCACCGAGCATGAGTTTCAGCTCCACAATGGCGGTGTCTATGCTTTCCCGCGACATCCTTACTGGGTGCCCCTCGAGTCACGGGAGTTTCGGACGCTGTGCGAGGCTGCCGATACCCTGCGGCAAGGGGTGGAGGGCTACCTGACCAGGGTCTGCGAGCCGATGCAGCGTGTGGCCCAATTCCTGAGCGGTGGGGAGGATTCTCGGGTGGTCGCGTCGATGCTACCCCAACGCCTGGAACAGGATGCCTTCGTATTCCTCAATGGTCCCACCCGCGAGGAGAAGATTGCCGGCAAGGTGGCGAAGGTCTCAGGAGCCAGTTTCCGGCCGCAATATCGCGAGCCACTGCATTACCTGGACATACTGTCGCAAGCGGCGCGGCTGGTGGGCAGCGGCCACCAGTACATCCATGCCCATACGCTAGGGTTCCACCGCCAGTGCGAGCTGTCGTCCTACGAAGGGGTGTTCGGCGGCTATCTCGCCGACGCGCTGATCAAGGCGCCCTACGCTCGGCGGATGCCTGGGTCGAAACTCATCAAGTTCCTCCCCCAGATCAGCTTTCCCGGGGAGACACGTACCCAGGAGGTCAAGAGCGGGCTCTTCCCAAAGTGCCTGTTGGATGAAGTGACGCAGCGCCGTCGCATGCACTTCGAGGCGGTCCGTGAGATGCGACCCCGAAGCGCCCATGAGTGGTTCACGCTGTGGCCGATGACCATGCGCAGTGCGATCTCCAATCTCTACAGCAACCGGCGACTGTTCCGCAGCTATGAGATGTTTACCTGCAAGGAGGCGGTCAAGGTCAGTGCTGCCTCGCCGACCGCCTGGAAGCTGAATCGGCGGCTGTTCCTGAAGGCCTTCCAGTGCTACTTGAAGCCGACCCGGTTCGTGCTGCATGCCGATGGGCGTCTGCCCTATCTCCCCTGGTGGGGAAACCTGCCCCTAAGCGCCTTGTGGTACGTTCGCCAGTTGGCATGGCATACAGGGTTGCAGCAATACCAGGGGTCCTGGGCAGACTGGAAGGCGATCATGGCGAGTGATCGTTGGCGTCAATTCATCGCCGACCTGACACCCGAAACGCTGACATCACCGGTATTGGGCGAGGCGCTGGCCAAGGGGGCGCTGAAGGGTAGCGAGCTTTCTCGGAGTCAGAAGATCAATCTGGTCCAGGCATGCGTGCAGACGATAGTGGCCGAGCCCGCTTACCCCGGCCAGCTTACCTGGATGCCGATCTCGGCAGTCCTGAATCCAGCGTTGCAAGAAGGTGAATGGTCACGTCCCGGTCGTTAGCCGTGACCGGGAGGTTGTGAATGATCGGTGCTGGAATCGTCGATACGGTAGGCGAAGCAGGGCGGTGAGGTGAGTTCGAGATCCTCGATGTCCTCATGCTGTAGTGCTTCCAGCACGGCTTGCTGCAGTTGCGGAAGATAGGAATCCTCCAGGTTGCGCGCCGCCGAAAGCAGCGTCAATTTTCCTTGACGCGCATAGCGCATGAGCGGAACGAGGCACTCGGGGTGGTCTCGCAGTTCGCCGCGATAGCGGACCGTGAAGACGGCCGGGGTGATCTCCCCCTCATGCAGCTGACGCCGCAACAGCGTCGACGGCGAGGCATCGCGATACCAGTCCGTCAGGTTGAGGCTCTCGCGACGCTTGCCGCGAGGCCAGAGGCGGTCGACCAGGACCCGGGCACCGTCGCTGGGTTCGCTCGGACTGTAGATTCGCTTGAGTACGATCTCGTAGCTCACACCGTCTCCCTTTGTGCTGTGGGTGTCTGTCTCACCTAGTCTCCAGACGACAACCGTTCCAGGGCCGCCGTGGCATGGGCCTGCCAATGACCGGGCAGGGCAACGGCGCGCTCCAGTGCCTGGCGAGCCTCGCCGATGTTGCCCTGGGCCTGAAGTGTCAGGCCCAGATTGAGCCACGCCACCCCCAGGTCGTCGCGCTGCGCCACCGCGGAGCGAAAGGCTTCGCTGGCCCCTTCGAGATCCCCTGTGGCATGACGGGCGTTGCCCAGAGCGAAGTATCCCATGCCAGAGTGAGGGAAGCGCTCGACGAAGGCTACCCAGGCGGGCAGCGTGGCTTCGGCCCCCTGAACCTGCTCGAATGCCGCAATGGCCTGCAGGGCACGCTGTTCGCCGATACCGCTTGGCAATTCGCCGGGGCGCAGGGCCACGAAAGCCCAGCGATCGCTGCGCGCCCAGGTGGCATCGAAGCGGCGAAACGACTCGATACGCTTTGCCTCTTCTCCACTGTGCAGCATCAGCTCCCTGGCATCCAGATCGTAGCCGATGGCCACGGCGTAATGCCACATCGGCCAGGCAGGAAGCGAGAGGTTCTGCAGCACGACCACGGGATGGCCGGTGGCAATCTCGGTCAGCAGGGCATCGAACGAGTCGTTGAGCACGAAGGGAATGCGTCCATGACGCCTCACGGTGGCCAGCATCTCGGGCTGTACGCTGCCTTCACGACCGGGGATGAACACCTGCGGGATGAGCGTCTCCATGGGCACATCCACGCCAGCGTGATTGAGCGTCATGGCCAGCGCGGCAGGGCCGCACTGGTACTCGCGCTGGGCGTGGAAGGGCACGTCCTCCACCCAGGCCTGGCGAGGCAGGGCCTGGGCAGTGCTCTCGGCCAGGCGCGGCGTGGTGGCGCAGCCGGTCAACAGCAGTAGCCCCAACAGCAGAACGCCCGCAAGGCGGGCGTTCCGGAGGGGCCGATCGATACGGCCTTGCATGATGACGTTCGTCCTCAGCGGGTGAAGGGGAAGACGTTGGTCAGACCCAGGATATCGGTCACCAGCAGCACGATGAAGACGACCAGGAGGGCACCCACGACACCGGCGCCTGCCGGCAGCTGCTCGAGCTGTTCGGCCATTTGGCGCGCTTCTTCGTCGGAGAGCGCCGCCACACGGGCGTCGACTTCGGCCAGATCCACCCCTTGGGCGATGAGCTGCTCCTGCACCTCTGCGCGGGACAGGATCTCATTGATGCGCTCGCGGTCGGCATCGGCGCGTTCGGCCGAAAGTGCAGCCTGGGTCGAGATGAGTTCGCTGGTAGGCAGCGGGGCGGCCGAGACGGAGACGCTGCCGAGCACCAGGGCCAGAATCAACAGCGGGCTAAGAAAGCGGCGGAGTGTTTTCATGTTCAGTGTTCCTTCTTCTTGGGCTTCCGGCTCTTGAATGATCCACGCTCAACGGGGCGCAGTCGTGTTGTAGTGCTCCAGCGATGCTTAATAAGTATAAGCAAAAAGCGCATGGAATTTCATGCCCTTGCATTTCATTTCGCGACTGCCGGAAGAAATGTGGCCGCAGCGGGGCATGAGACTCCCATAATTCCATTCATCGTGGAATCGATGGCCAACGCTTGCTTCAGCCCACCCGATAGGAGGAAGGCATTTCGGCCAGCAGGCCGCGGCCGCCGGCCAGGGTCAACGCCAGGTCGTGGAGACTTTCCCACAGCGGCAGCTGGGCGGCGCCCTTGATCGAGAGATCGAGGCGCTGGGCGAAGAGCAGCAGCTTGTGCAGGCGCTTTCTGGGCAGACGCGAAATGGCCTGTTGATAGGCGGGGCGGCGTTTGTCGAAGATGGCCGGCTTCTGCGCCTTGCAGGCATGCTCGAAGCTCTGCCCCTGATCGAGGTGCTGGTGCAGCGAGAGCAGGGTGCGCAGCTCGCGGGTCAGAGCCCACAGCACGATGGGCGCCTCGACCCCCTCGCCGCGCAGGCCGCGGACGATACGCGAGACGCGCTCGCGCTCGCCCTTGAGGCAGGCGTCGGCCAGGGTGAAGACATCGTAGCGGGCGCTGTCCTCCACGCCTCCGGCGATCTGAGGGGGACCGACACGGGTGCCGGGCGGTAGCAGCAGAGCGAGCTTCTGCAGCTCCTGATCCGCCGCCAGCAGGTTGCCTTCGGTGCGCTCGCCGAGCAGGCGCGCGGCATCCAGGTCGAGCGTAAGACCATGACGCTCGGCGCGATCGCGCAGCCAGAAACCGAGGCGGGCGGCATCCACCGGCCATACCGGCACGAACAGGCCAAGTTTGTCGAGCGCCTGAAACCAGGCGCTCTTCTGCTGGCGGAAGTCGAGCTTGCCCATGCTGACGAGCAGCACGTTGTCGCCGGTGCCCGGCGCCTCGGCGTACTCCTTCAGCGCCTTGCTGCCTTCCTGGCCGAGGCTCTGGTTGCCCAGGCGCAGCTCGATCAGCTTGCTCGAGGCGAACAGCGACAGGCTGGCAGCCGCTTCGTGCAGCCGGCCCCAGGCGAAGTTGCCCTCGACGTGCAGCACCTCGCGCTCTTCGATGCCGCGCTCACGCGCTGCGCTGCGCACGGCATCGCAGGCTTCCATGTGTTGCAGCGGCTCCTCGCCGGCGACGATGACCACCGGAGGCAGCTTCTTGCTCAGCGCTTCGGGCAGCTTGTCGGCAAAGACCTTCATGTGCGTGCCGCCATGTCAGCGGGTTTCCAGCGCGCGCAGGCGATCGAACAGGCGGCGCAGGGCCTCGTGACGAAGCTCCTGACGCGCCTCCTCGCGTATATCGTCCTGAGCCAGCAGGTTGTCGTCGCTGACGGTGAAGCGCGTTGCTACCTCGAGGCGCTGCTGGGGAAGGCGATAGGCACCGTCACTGCGCCGCTGCACGGAAAAAGGCACCGACAGCGTCATTTCCCGCTCCTGGGGGCCGCTGTCCAGCACGCTCAGCTGGCGCTCGCCGAAGTTCTCGGGGCCCAGGTTGAGCACCAGCGGGGCGTTGGCGTGCACACGCGTGCCGAGCGAGGAGAGGCGTTCTGCCGTGAGCCGGGCCAGTTCGCTGTCGTTGCCGGCGATGGCAAGCTCGTCGACGGCCAGCTCAGGCGTATCGAAGCCGCGCAGACGAAAGCCGCAGCCGGTCAGTGCCATGGCCGCACCGGCGGCCATGGCAAGGTTGAGAAATCCGCGTCGCTGCATGGGGGCTCCCATTCGATCCGTGTCAGCTCACCACGATGTTGACCAGCTTGCCCGGTACCACGATCACCTTGCGCACCGTCTTGCCCTCGATATGGCGCTGCACGTTCTCGGCGGCGAAGGCGTCGGTCTCGATGGCCTCCTTGGGCGCGTCGGCGGCCACTTCGATACGGGCGCGCAGCTTGCCGTTGACCTGCACCACCAGCTCGATGGTGTCACGCTCGAGGGCCGACTCATCCAACTGCGGCCAGGCGGCGTCGATGGCGGGTTCCGTGTGGCCCAGCTCGCGCCACAGCGCATGGCAGGCGTGGGGCGTGATCGGAGCGAGCAGCAGCACGCAGGCTTCCACGGCCTCGCGGGCCACGGCCAGACCCTGCGGCGAAGCATCCTCGAACCTGGAGAGCGCGTTGGTCAGCTCCATCACCGCCGCGATGGCGGTGTTGAAGGTGGTGCGGCGGCCGATGTCGTCGCTGGCCTTCTTGATCGTCTCGTGAGTCTTGCGCCGCAGTTCACGCTGGTCGTCGTTGAGCGCAGCGCTGTCCAGCTTGCCCGGCTGGCCGGCCTCGAGGTGCTCGGCGACCAGGCGCCACAGGCGCTTGAGGAAGCGGCTGGCGCCCTCGACCCCGGAGTCGGACCACTCCAGCGACTGCTCGGGCGGGGCGGCGAACATCATGAACAGACGCACGGTGTCGGCGCCGAAGCGGTCGATCATCGACTGCGGGTCGACGCCGTTGTTCTTCGACTTCGACATCTTCTCGATGCCGCCCATCTCCACCGGCTCTCCGTCCTTGATCAGCACCGCGCTGACCGGACGGCCCTTGTCGTCACGCTTGACCTCCACGTCGGCGGGGTTGAACCACTCCTTGCCGCCGTTCGGCGTCGTGCGGTAGAAGGTCTCGGCGATCACCATGCCCTGGGTGAGCAGACGCTGGAACGGCTCGTCGACCTTGACCAGGCCCAGGTCGCGCATCAGCTTGGTGAAGAAGCGCGCGTAGAGCAGGTGCAGGATGGCGTGCTCGATGCCGCCGATGTAGAGATCCACCGGCAGCCAGTAGTCGGCACGCTCGTCGAGCATCGCCTCCTGGTTGTCGGCACAGCAGAAGCGGGCGAAGTACCAGGACGACTCCATGAAGGTGTCGAAGGTATCGGTCTCGCGCACCCAGCCGTCGCCCAGCTCATAGAACTCGGGCATGCGCTTGAGCGGCGAGCCCGATGCGTCGACGGTGACCTCCATGGGCAGGGCGACGGGCAGCTCCTCGTCGGAGAGCGGCACGGTCTGGCCTTCGGGGCCGTACTTGACCGGAATCGGCGCGCCCCAGTAGCGCTGGCGGGCCACGCCCCAGTCGCGCAGGCGGTAGTTGGTCTTCACCTCGCCGCGACCCAGTTCGGCGAGCCTGCCGGCGATGGTCTCGAAGGCGGCATCGAAGTCGAGGCCGTCGAACTCGCCGGAGTTGATCAGCCGTCCATACTCCACGTAGGCGCCTTGCGAGAGATCCGGCGCCTGGCCGCTCTCGTCGGCAATGACCGCCTCGATGGGCAGACCGTACTTGGTGGCGAACTCCCAATCGCGCTGGTCATGGCCGGGAACGGCCATCACCGCGCCGGTACCGAACTCCATCAGCACGAAGTTGGCCACGTAGACGGGCACCTCGCGGCCGGTCAGCGGGTGCACGGCCACATGGCCGGTAGGCATGCCGCGCTTCTCCTTGGTGGCCAGCTCCGCCTCCGAGGTGCCGCCCTGGGCGCACTCCTCGCAGAAGGCGGCCAGCTCGGCGTTGCCCTGCGCCGCGGCCCTGGCCAGCGGGTGGCCGGCCGCCACCGCCACGTAGGTCACGCCCAGCAGCGTATCGGGACGAGTGGTGTAGACTGACAGCGGCTCGGCCGCGCCACCGTCCACCGTCTTGATGTCGAACGTGAGCTCCACCCCGCGCGACTTGCCGATCCAGTTGCGCTGCATGGTCTTGACCTGCTCCGGCCACTCGATCTTGTCGAGATCGGCGAGCAGTTCGTCGGCATAGTCGGTGATGCGCAGGAACCACAGCGGGATCTCCTTGCGCTCCACCAGCGCACCCGAGCGCCAGCCGCGCCCCTCGATGACCTGCTCGTTGGCCAGCACGGTCTGGTCCACCGGATCCCAGTTGACGGTGGACATCTTCTTGTAGACTAGCCCCTTCTCCACCAGCTTGGCGAAGAACCACTGCTCCCAGCGGTAGTAGCTGGTGTCGCAGGTGGCGAACTCGCGGCTCCAGTCGTAGGCGAAACCCAGCGCCTTGAGCTGGTTGCGCATGTAATCGATGTTGTCGTAGGTCCACTTGGCCGGCGGCACCCGGTTCTGGATCGCCGCGTTCTCGGCCGGCATGCCGAAGGCGTCCCAGCCCATGGGCTGCATCACGTTCTTGCCCTGCATGCGCTGGAAGCGCGAGACCACGTCGCCGATGGTGTAGTTGCGCACGTGCCCCATGTGCAGCTTGCCGCTGGGGTAGGGGAACATCGACAGGCAATAGAACTTCTCGCGGTTGGCGTCTTCCACCGCCTTGAAGCACTGGTTCCGGTCCCAGAACTGCTGGGCGTCGCGTTCGATTTCGAAGGGCTTGTACTGTGCGTCCATCGGCTTTCGCAATGACCTTAGAGTGTACGGGCACGGCCGTGCCGTGCGGGTGCGCAGAAATTGTCCGGCGTCATTCCCGATCGGCAGCCGTACGATAAAACGTTGAACTGACGGCGGGATGGCGTCTAAATGGTAACCAAGGATACCCCAGTAGGGCATGCCCGGCCATGCCCGGCCCATGCCGAAACCGGTTCGAGGAGATGACCATGAGCGAACGTCCCGACTCCCATCGCGAACATCGGCTGCGCGAAGGCTACGAGCGTATGCTGGCACGGCTGCGTGAGGGCGCCGACGACCTGACCTGGGAGAACCTGCAGCAAGAGCTGGACGAGGCCGTCGAGTTCGAGGCCGAACTCGAGGAGTTCACCAAGGACGAACTGGCTCTGCTGCGTGCCTGGGTCGAGCGAGACCTGATCGACATGCGCCGCTACCTGCGGGCTGGCGGGCGTGGCGTGGCCGCCTGGCTGGGTATCGATCTCGACCAGCTCTCGCGCAAGGTGGTGGACTCGCTGTTCTCCATTGCCGATCGCAGCATCGTCGACAACGAGCGGCTCAAGGAGGACCTGGAGGCCGCCCGGGCCGACTACTGCGAGGGCGAGGTGGCAGCCCCCGGGCGCATGGCCTGCGTGCACTGCGACGCGGTGGTCGATCTCGAAGGCGTGACCCGTATCGAGCCCTGTCACCAGTGCGGCCATCGCTACTTCTACCGGGTGTCGCAATAGCCCCGTCTGACATGTCTTGTCCGACATAGTCCGTCCGACATAGCCCGTCCGACGCTGCGGGCCGGCAGCTGCCGGTCCGCGCTTCCTCGCTGCCGTTCGGCCAGGCCTGTCACAGCCAGGCGTCGAGCAGCATGATGGCCCCCACCACCAGCGCGCTGAGCACCAGGGCATAGCCCAGGTTGAGGCGCATCATGCGGTAGCCGCTGATGCCGTAACGGCCCTGTAGCGACAGGTTGATGCCCGACAACGGCCCCACCGAGGTGCCCACGGCCCAGGAGGCCAGCGCCGTGAAGGCGAACAGGGTAGGTTCGCTGCCGCGCAGATCCAGCATCGAGGCCAGCACCGAGACGCCGATGATCGGGTGCAGGCCGGCCACGGCGCTGAGGACGATGGCCAGAAAGCTGATCACGGCCTGGAGCGCGCCAAAATGGGCGAACAGCCGCCACTCGCTGCCGGTAGCGGCGGCCACCAGGGAGGAGAGACCCAGCGTCAGCAAACCCGCCGAGAGAAACAGGGCGATCTCGCCGCGCATCGCCGGCAGCCGTGTGAGGGTGTGCTGGCGCACCCGGTGCCAGGTCCAGCGCGGCCCGGCGGGCAGGTTGCTGGCCAGCGCCACCGCCGGCAGCAGGAAGGTGATGATGCTGACGATGCCGAGCTCAGGCGTCAGCTGGAAATGGAACAGCATCACCAGGGCGGCCATGGCCACCGGCATCAGCAGGCTGCGTGGGGAGAGCGAGAAGCCCGCCACCTCGGTCAGGTCGAAGCGGCGCGACAGCTCGAATGTGGTCAGCGCCCCGCTGACAAGCGCCAGGGGCAGCCCGATGGCCAGGACGCGCGAATACTCCATGCCTGGTGCCAGCGTCATCACCACGCCCATGGAGGCGAAGAAGGGCGACCACAGCGCGGCGCTGGAGAGGCCGCGATTGAGTGCCAGCAGTTGTGGCGTGGTCAGCGGAGCGCGGCGGGCCAGGCGGTCGCCGATCATGAACACCGTCGACAGATTGAGGATGGTGCCGAGCAGGTGCACGCCGAGCCAGGTGCCGGCAGTGCCTCGGCGGCCGGTGACCGGCCGGCCCAGGGGGCGCGACGAGCCGCTGCGGTTGCCGATCAGGCCGATGAAGCTGACGCCGACCAACATTGCCACTACATAGGTATTGCCGCTGGTGACCGTCGGCCAGGCGACCGGCGCGCCGTAGTGCCAGCGTGAGACGACCAGCAAACCCAGCCCGATGACGGCCAGCGCCCCGGCCTGCCAGCGGGTACGTCGGGGAATGTCGCGCCACAGCAGCAGCGTGGCCAGCCACAGGGCATAGCCGACCCCATGCGGCAGCAGCACGATTCCGCTGAAGGCAAGTATCTGCTGCACCAGCCCGAGCAGGATCAGCACGCCTGCCAGGGCATGGCGCAAGGGCATCGGTGACGAGTCGGGTGGGGACACGATGGCTCAGGGCTCCGGCGAGTCGGGACGGTGTGTCTGATTTGTGAGCAGTCTAACAATATCTTCCTATCCCCCGCGACTCGCCGTGTCACGCGCCTCCTCCAGCAGGGAGAGCATCGCCCGTGCGGCGTTGGAGAGCGTGCGGCTGCGGTGCACCAGGTAGCCCAGCGAGCGATGGATGGGTGGGTGCTCCACGTCCAGCTCGTGCAGCTCTCCCGCCACCATTCGCTCCGGCAGCAGGCTCCAGCCCAAGCCGATGGCGGCCATCATCTTGAGCGTTTCGAGATAGTTGGTGGCCAGCGCCACGGGCAGGGTGAGACCGGCAGCGGCGAAGCGCGACTCGATCAGCGTACGGGTAAAGGTCAGCGGACCGGGGAGCACGGCATAGAAGGTGCACAGCTCATGCAGCGTAAGCCGCCCATGCCCGGCCAGCGGATGGTCGTGGGCGCAGACGAAACACATGCGATCCTGCCACACCGGCACCACGTCGAGCTGCGGGTCGGGATGTGGCGCCAGGGTCACCACGGCCAGCTCCAGCTCGCCGTCCAGCACCCCTTGATAGGCCAGCTCCGAGTCGAGGAAGCGCAGGTCCATGCGTACCTCGGGGTGGGACTGGGTGTAGGCCTTGAGCAGCGGCGGCAGGCGGTGCAGGCCGATATGGTGACTGGTGGCAAGCGTCAGGCTGCCGGCCACCTGGCCTTCGAGATTGGTCAGCGCGCGCCGGCTGTCGTCCACCATGACGAGGATTTGCCGGGCGCGGGGCAGCAGCACCCGACCGGCTTCGGTAAGGGTGACGCGGCGGCCGATGCGGTCGAACAGCCGCGCGCCGATCTGGTCTTCCAGGGTGGCGATGCGCTTGGAAACCGCCGGCTGGGTCAGGTGCAGCTGCTCCGCGGCGCGGGAGAAGCTGCCGCTGTCGGCCACGGCGAGGAAGGCTTGCAGGCTCTGGGTGTCCATCTCTCGTTTGTATTCCTTTATGGAATCCAATGAATAAATAACATGAATTGCTTTTATGGGCGAGCCGCGCAAGACTTGATGACACCAAAGAGAGCCAAGCGAGAACAACCAGTACCGAGAGCTTGGCGGTTGCTGCAGCGTGAGCGGCGCCGGGGACAGGTCATAGCGGAGGTCATTTGCCATGGATGGCAAATGTAGCGCCCAGGGATGGGTTTACAGCGCCTCCGCGAGACCTGTCGACGGAGAGCCGCGTGGATAGGCAGCAAGATACGCCACGGCGATAACCTAGACCGGACAGGCAAAAGGGCCACAGAGCCCGGGAGAACGATATGGCAGGCCAGACGCTTTACGACAAGCTGTGGTCGCAGCACCTGGTGAAGGAGCGCGACGACGGCACCGCACTGATCTACATCGACCGCCAGTTGCTGCACGAAGTGACCTCGCCGCAGGCCTTCGAGGGGCTGCGTCTGGCCGGGCGCAAGCCGTGGCGTCTCGACGCCAATCTGGCCACGCCGGACCACAACGTGCCGACCACGGTGAAGGAGCGTGCCGAGGGTAACGCCGGCATCAAGGATCCGGTGTCGCTGATCCAGGTGCAGACGCTGGACGACAACTGCGTCGAGTTCGGCATCGAAGAGTTCAAGATCAACGACCCACGCCAGGGCATCGTCCACGTGGTGGGGCCGGAGCAGGGCGCCACCCTGCCGGGCATGACCGTGGTCTGCGGCGACTCCCACACCGCCACCCATGGCGCCTTCGCCGCGCTGGCCCACGGCATCGGCACCTCCGAGGTGGAACACGTGCTCGCCACGCAGTGCCTGCTGGCGCAGAAGATGAAGAACATGCAGGTGCGTGTCGAGGGCAAGCTGGGCGCCGGGGTCACCGCCAAGGACGTGGTGCTGGCCATCATCGGCAAGATCGGTACCGCCGGCGGCACCGGCTACGCCATCGAGTTCGCCGGCAGTGCCATCCGCGACCTCTCCATGGAAGGCCGCATGACGGTGTGCAACATGGCCATCGAGGCCGGCGCCCGGGTCGGCCTGATCGCGGTGGACGACACCACCATCGAGTACCTCGCCGAGCGTCCCTTCGCTCCTCGGGGCGAGCAGTGGCAGGCCGCCGTGGCCGATTGGCGCAACCTGGTTTCCGATGCGGACGCCGAGTTCGACAAGGTGGTGACGCTGGACGCCGCCGAGATCGAACCCCAGGTGAGCTGGGGCACCAGCCCCGAGATGGTCACCGGCATCTCCGGCGAAGTGCCCGACCCGGCCGAGCAAGGCGACGAGACGCTCAAGCGCGGCTACACCCGTGCGCTGGAGTACATGGGCCTCGCGCCCAAGCAGAAGATCACCGATATCAAGCTCGACAAGGTCTTCATCGGTTCCTGCACCAACTCGCGCATCGAGGACCTGCGTGAGGCGGCCAAGGTGGCGCGCGGCAAGAAGGTGGCCGACTCCATCAAGCTCGCCATGGTGGTGCCGGGCTCCGGCCTGGTGAAGCGCCAGGCCGAGGCAGAGGGGCTCGACAAGATCTTCATCGAAGCGGGCTTCGAGTGGCGCGAGCCGGGCTGCTCCATGTGCCTGGCGATGAACGCCGACAAGCTCGGTGCCGGCGAGCACTGCGCCTCCACCTCGAACCGCAACTTCGAGGGGCGCCAGGGCTACGGCGGGCGCACCCATCTGGTCAGCCCGGCGATGGCCGCCGCCGCCGCCATCGCCGGTCATTTCGTCGACGTACGCAGCTTCGACGCCCAGCCCGTCGCAGAGGAGGCCTGAGCCATGAGAAAGTTCGAACGCACCGAAGGGCTCGTCGCGCCGCTCGACCGGGCCAACGTCGACACCGACCTGATCATTCCCAAGCAGTTTCTCAAGTCGATCAAGCGCACCGGCTTCGGCGTCAATCTGTTCGACGAGCTGCGCTACCTCGACGAGGGGCAGCCCGGACAGGATTGCTCGCAGCGTCCGCTCAACCCGGATTTCGTGCTCAACCAGCCGCGTTACCAGGGTGCCAGCGTGCTGCTCGCGCGGCGTAACTTCGGCTGCGGCAGCTCCCGCGAGCACGCCCCCTGGGCGCTGGAGGATTTCGGCTTCCGCGTGGTGATCGCACCGAGCTTTGCCGACATCTTCTACAACAACGCCTTCAAGAACGGCCTGCTGCTGATCACCCTGCCCGAGGATGTCATCGACCGGCTGTTCCGTGAGGTGGAGGCCAGCGAAGGCTACCGCCTGGACGTGGATCTGGAGAACCAGCGGGTGATCACCCCCGCGGGCGAGATCCTCGAGTTCGAGGTCGACGCCTTCCGCAAGCACTGTTTGCTTGAGGGGCTCGATGACATCGGCATCACGCTGCAGGACGAGGACGCCATTCGCGCCTTCGAGGTGAAGCATCGCCAGGCCCGGCCGTGGCTGTTCCGCGATACCGCTCAGGTCTGACCGCTCTTAACTTTTTTGCATCTGTCGCTGGGGCGGGCTGATCCCCATCACCCCGCGGGGCTGATCCGGCGGCAGGCCTTCGAGGAGGCGCTGTGAACCCGTCCCTGGGCGCTACTTTTGCCATCCATGGCAAAAGACCTCCTCTTCGGCCTGCCCCCGGCGCCCCGCTTGCGACGGCGTAGTCAACCAAGGAAGCAACGATGACACGCAAGATTTTAGTACTGCCGGGTGACGGCATCGGCCCCGAGATCACCGCCGAGGCCAGCCGCATCCTCGCTGCCTGCCAGGCCCACGGCCTCGACATCGAGATCGAGGAAGGGCTGGTCGGCGGAGCCGCCTATGATGAACACGGCGAGCCGCTGCCCGCCGTGACCCTGGACAAGGCCAAGGCCGCCGATGCCATCCTGCTCGGCGCCGTGGGCGGGCCCAAGTGGGACAAGCTCGAGGACCTCGCCAAGCGTCCCGAGAAGGGCCTGCTCGGCCTGCGCAAGAACCTCGGCCTGTTCGCCAACCTGCGCCCGGCCATCACCTACCCGCAGCTGGCCAGTGCCTCCAGCCTCAAGCCCGAGCTGGTGGCCGGCCTCGACATCATGATCGTGCGCGAGCTCACCGGCGGCATCTACTTCGGCCAGCCCCGCGGCATCGAGGTGCGTGACGGCCAGCGCGTCGGTTTCAACACCTATATCTATTCCGAGAGCGAGATCGAGCGCATCGGCCGGGTCGCCTTCGAGCTGGCACAGAAGCGCGGCAAGCGCCTGTGCAGCGTCGACAAGGCCAACGTGCTCGAGGTCACCATCCTGTGGCGCGAGGTGATGGAGCGGCTGGCGCCGGAGTATCCCGACGTCGAGCTCTCGCACATGTACGTCGATAACGCCGCCATGCAGTTGGTGCGCGCACCCAAGCAGTTCGACGTGATGGTCACCGGCAACATGTTCGGCGACATCCTCTCCGACGCCGCCGCCATGCTCACCGGCTCCATCGGCATGCTGCCCTCGGCCTCGCTCAACGAGAGCGGGCAGGGCATGTACGAGCCCTGCCACGGCAGCGCGCCGGACATCGCCGGCAAGGGCATCGCCAACCCGCTGGCGACGATTCTCTCGGTGGCGATGATGCTGCGCTACTCCCTCGGCGAGCCCGAGTTCGCCGGCCGCATCGAGACTGCCGTGGGCAAGGTGCTGGACGACGGCCTGCGTACCGCGGATATTGCAGCGGAAGGAACGCGCACCGTCTCCACCCGCGAGATGGGTGACGCGGTGCTGGCGGCCTTCGAGGCGGCTTGATGGCCAACGCCGGCCGGTGCTGATGGACGGCGGTGGGTTTTCACCGGGATGGGCTTGTCACTGGGGTGGGGTTCTCGACTACGCTGGTGACAAGGTACGTCGCCGTGCATGGGGCCCGCCATGGTGAAGACTCTCCGCCGCTTTTCTCGCTTGCCCTGGCAGCGCAAGGCCCTGCTGCTGGAGGGCGCGTTGTGGCTGACCTTGGCCTGGATGCTGGTGCGCGGCCTGCCGTTTCGCTTCTGGTCGCGCTGGCTGGGCCAGCAGGCGGAGGGCGAAGTCGAACTGAGGGCTGCCGGACGCGATCCTCGGGCGCTGGAGATCTGCTGGTCGGTCAGCGCCATCAATACCCGGCTGGGCGGCAGGTTGACCTGCCTCATGCTGGCCATGGCGGCTCAGTGGATGCTGCATCGACGGCGGATATCTTCTTGCCTGGTGCTGGGCACGTTGACGCAACAGGATGCGCAGCGCCGCCCCACTTTCAAGGCGCATGCCTGGGTGAGGGACGCCAGCGGAATCGTGCTGGGCCATCAGGACGAGCCCTATGTGGCGCTCTCCAGCTTCGTGCGCTGCTATCCCGCCCGGGAAGGCGAAACCTGCTGAGGTCGATCAGGAGAAGCAGACGCTACGTGCTGCTGTCGTACCTGTCCTGGAAGGCTGGTCCTCAGCCTGTCGATATGAGAACTCCCCTCTCTTCGGTCTAGTGCCAAAAGGCGGTGCGTCTTGGCTTGATGCGTCTGCGAGAAGATACAATTCTTCACATGACGTTTGGTGCCATCAAGGGAGTCAGCCATCATGCAGATGACCACGGTTGTGAGGCGACATCCGTCGCTGCTTGCGTCACAGGTCAATGACGATGTGGTGCTGTTCAGTGCCGAGCGGGGCATGTACTACGGTACTCAGGCAGTGGGCGGGCGTATCTGGAGCCTGATTCAGGACGAGACGAGCGTCTCGGATATCTGCGAGCGGGTCCTGGCAGAGTTCTCGGTGGAGCGTGAAAACTGTGAGCGCGACGTGTTGCAGTTTCTGGAGCAGCTCGAGACCGAAGGCCTGGTGACGACGCGCTGACAGGTCGTGCTGTCGATAGAAGTGGCGCTCAGGCGCCCACTTCGCGATAGTGGTGTGCCTGTTGGTTGAACAGACGACAGTAGATGCCGCCCCGCCGGATCAGCTCATCATGGGTCCCGCTCTCGCATATCACCCCTTCCTCCATCACATAGATACGATCGGCCATGCGCACGGTCGAAAGCCGGTGGCTGATGATGAGTGCAGCTCGGTGATCGATCCGCTCGCGAAAATTCTCGAACAGCTGGAACTCGGCGCCCGGATCCAGCGCGCTGGTGGGTTCGTCGAGAATGATGACGTTGGACTGCTGCTGCATGAAAGCCCGCGCCAAGGCGACTTTTTGCCACTGGCCGATGCTGATCTCCTGGCCGTCGTCGAACATACGGGTCAAGGGGGTATCGTAGCCGGCCGAGAGCCCCTGTATGAAGCCATCGGCATCGGCCTTGCGCGCCGCCGATCTCACGGCCGGGGTGTCGCGAGGTGCCTGGATATCGCCAAAACGAATGTTCTCTCCAGCCGACTCGGCGTAGTGAGAGTAATCCTGGAAGATCACGCTGAACAGGCGGCGGTAGTCTTCCAGCCCGTAGTCGCGTATGTCGACGCCATCCAGCGTTATCTTGCCTGCCGTCGGGTCGTAGAGGCGGCAGAGCAACTTGATCAGTGAGGTCTTGCCGGAGCCGTTGGTGCCCACCAACGCCACGATCTGGCCCGGGGCGATGCTCAGGTCGATATGACGTAGCGCGGGAGCGGTGCAGCCGGGATAGTGAAAGCTGACGTCGTGAAACCGAATTCCCTCGCGCATCGGCTCGGGTATCGGCACGGGCTGGGCGGGGTCGGAGATGACCGGGCGAACGGCCAGGAACTCGAGCAACAGCCCCATGAAAAGGTGGTCTTCATAGAGATTGGAAAGCTGGTGGACCAGATCCTGCCCCATTGACTGGGCGCGTTGAAAGATCAGCAGGAACAGCACCAGGTCGCCGACGCTGTTGTAGCCCTCTGCGGTTTGCCAGGCCAGATAGGCCAGGGCGCCGAAGAAGGCGGTGGTGGCGACGGCGCCCACGGCCACCTCGATCCGCGTGCGGCGTTGAGTGATGTCCACGCGTTCGCGCCGGATCTGACTGCGTAGCCTGCCGTAGCTGCTCCTTAGATGGTCGCCTAGCCGATAGAGACGCAGCTCCTTGGCGTGGTGATTCGAGGTCATCAGCCAGTCGAGATAGCCGGCGCGACGCTCCATCTGCGTGCGTCGCAGCTGCCAGTCGTAAAGATGCCGGGTGAAATGCAGTCTCACCAGTAGTGCCGGAACGATGGCGATCGCCAATATCGGCAGCAACATCCAATTGAGTGACACAATCAACCCCGCGATGGCCGCCAGCATGATGCCGTTGCGCACCAGCATCATGAGATTGCTGACCACCTGGACCGGCCGGTGGCTGCCCGCTTCCCGCGCGCGTTCGAGGGTGTCGAAGTAGCGCGGACTTTCATAGAAAGCGAGGTCGGCCGCCACTGCCCGGGCATGTATCTCCTGGTCGATATGGTCGGCCACCAGCAGGGCCTGTATCTCCTTGGCCAGGTTCGACAGGGCGCGTACCGCGATGAAGGCGAGCGTCGTGATACCTGTCAGGGCGACATACCACAACACGGGAGCGAAGCTGTCCGGCGAGGCAGCGTCGCCGAGAAGCTGAGTGACGACATCCACCAGTTGTTTGAGCAAATAGAGGACGGCCAGGCCCAGGCATGCCTCCATCACCATGAACAAGGTGCTCAGCAGCGTCCATTTCCGGCTACTCTTCCACAGCAGGGGCAGGATGGCCCTGAGGGTCTCCACGGGAGCCAGGAGCTTCCGAAGGCTCACCATTTGTGCTTGGCCAGGGCGTGAGTCATGAGCGCGACCTCCGCGACAGGATCAGGTTACGCAGCTTGCGGCAGGGATGCGTGACGTAGTAAAGCCATTGCCAGCTCGGTGGGAGAGGGCGGCTGGCATAGTCGAAATAGCTGGGCCGAAAGGGCTGCACCCAGCGTCTCAGGCGGCTCGCGATTCGGTAGCGCATGGTGGTTTGCCAATGGAAGGCAAACTCGGGAGCGGGCCGCTTGCGGCGCAGCGCCAGTTCGGCCTCGAGCCCGCCCTGGAGCGTGGCCAGGCAGGCCTGATACAGAGCGCGTCCCCGCTTGCTGAGCTCCTTGGCCGCAGCGTCCAAATCCGGGCTGGCCAGCAGTGCACTCAGCTCCAGGCTCGCGTCGACGGTGGCGGTCAGGCCACGCTGACTGGCACACGCATGCACGGCTCTCAGGTCGAAATCGGGGTGGCGTTGCAATGCGTCCAGATCGACTAGCCAGTGCAGGTGCGACCAGTAATGACGCGTGTTGTGCAGACAAAGATAGACGAACAGCTCGTGGGTCGGCATGACATGAAGAACGGTATCGCCCACTTGCAGAGGCTCGCGAGTCGCAAGAATAGCTTCGGTGTCATAGAGTGCGGCCTGTTTGTCGAGCTGGCAATGCACTTCGACTTCGACACCGCCCGGCGTCACGATGTTGATGATGGGTTGCCGATCGATGGCGAACTCCAGCGCGGTCCTGTCCGCGGTCAGCCACGGTGGCTCGCTGGGCTGGTATCCGCTCTGCAGCGCTCTGGCAAGCAGGTCGACAAGCCGGTCGCGGGGGATCAGTAGGTCGATATCGCCACAGCACCGCAAACCAGGGGCGTCATAGTAGCGTGCGGCGAGCGCCGGGCCCTTGAAGAAGAGGTACGGGACCTGCAACGGGTCGAGAAGCTCGTGCACCAGCCGCTTCTGCTCGGCAGCCACTCGCAGATTGTCTGCTACCAGCATCAGGCTTTCGCCACGTAGCTGTGCCATGGTGTGCGGGGGCAGCGCGGGTGGGGCGAGCCGGTCCAGATGGCGATAGGCGATGGGCAACAGGTAGGTGTCCTGGGCAAGGCGTACCAACTCGGCCCAGTCGTCGATGGCGGAACAGAGAGCGACTGCCTGTCGCTCCTGCTCCGCCGTAAGCTCCAGCCTGGCGAGGAGAAACAGCAAACGCAGCATCGGCGACGGAGAGCCGGGCCTGGTCGCTATGGCAGGCCTCGCATTGCCGGGGCGGACACTGTCTTGAAGCATCGTGGCGATCCTCCAGCGGGTAGTCCTTTGCTGCTCAAGGCGGCGCAGACCCTAGCCGATCGATGCGCTGGCCGTCGAGAGGGGTGTCCTGTTACTTGATATTACATTTTCGCGGGCTGCGCCAGGTGCCTGTTCGGAGTCTAGGCTAGGTGGCCCGCCGCCGCGTATCCGTTCCCGCAGTGCGATGGGCCCGGAGGCCCTCAAAATGCTGGACGGTGGCCTCAGGACCGCGGATATTTGCCTGCGAGGGGACGCATCCCGCTTTCGCCCACGCCTGCGCGAATCGGTGCCGACACTACCATTGCTGTGACTCTGGCGCTCGGGCCCGCCTGCGAGGTGGGCTCGGGTCATGTATACTATTGGCCTCATACTCTTCAGGAGGACTTCACATGTTGAAAGTCGGTTTCGTCGGTTGGCGCGGCATGGTGGGCTCCGTGCTCATGCAGCGTATGCAGGAGGATGGTGATTTCGACGGCATCGAGCCGATCTTCTTCACCACCTCTCAGGTCGGCAAGCCCGGCCCGGATATCGGCGTCGACGTTCCTCCGCTCAAGGATGCCACCAACATCGACGAGCTCAAGGCGCTGGATGTCGTGATCACCTGCCAGGGAGGCGACTACACCAAGCAGGTGTACGGCGACCTGCGCGGCAGTGGCTGGAAGGGCTACTGGATCGATGCGGCCAGCACCCTGCGCATGGAGGACGAGGCGACCATCGTGCTCGACCCGGTCAACCGCCGCGTCATCGACGACCAACTGGCGCGTGGTGCCAAGACCTTCGTTGGCGGCAACTGTACCGTCAGCCTGATGCTGATGGGGCTGGGTGGCCTGTTCGAGGCCGACCTGATCGAATGGATGACCTCCATGACCTACCAGGCTGCTTCCGGTTCCGGTGCCAAGCACATGCGCGAGTTGCTGCTGCAGATGGGTGCGCTGCGCGATTGTGTCGCCGATGAGCTGAACGATCCCGCCAGTGCCATTCTCGAGATCGACCGCAAGGTCACCCAGGCCATGCGTGGCGGCGATTTCCCGATCGATAATTTCACTGCGCCGCTGGCCGGCAGCCTGCTGCCCTGGATCGACACCAAGCTCGACAACGGCCAGAGCCGCGAAGAGTGGAAGGGCAGCGTCGAGACCAACAAGATCCTGGGAATCCAGGACAATCCGGTACCCATCGATGGTATCTGTGTGCGTATCGGTGCCATGCGTTCGCACAGCCAGGCCTTTACCATCAAGTTGAAGAAAGATGTGCCGATAGATGAAATCGAGGAGCGCATCGCCAAGCACAACGAGTGGGTCAAGGTGATCCCCAACGACAAGGAAGCCACCATCGCCGGGCTGACGCCCTCGGTCGTCACCGGTACCTTGAGCGTCCCGGTGGGTCGCCTGCGCAAGCTGAACATGGGCGGCGAATATCTCACGGCCTTCACCGCCGGCGATCAGTTGCTATGGGGCGCGGCCGAGCCACTCAAGCGGATGCTGAAGATCCTGCGCGAGCAGTGATCCATTCGCAGTGCCAAGGACGGGGCATCTCCTTATGGAGGTGCCCCGTTTGTATATGAGGACGGCAGCAGTGACGAAATGGCTCCCATGCGTATCCGCCGGGGTGGCGCAGGCAGGGAGTAAATGTGGTACATATTTCGTCATGTTCTAAATGCCGGCATTACAAGAACCGGGCGTTTCATAAGCAAGCGGGTAACGCAAGGGAGTTCGATGAGACGTAAGTTGTCACTGGCCGTGCTGCTGTCGCTTTCGGCCGTCAGCCCACCGGCGCTGGCACTGGGTGTCGGTGAAGTCGATGTTCGTTCCACCCTGAACGCACCGCTGCGCGCTGTGATTCCGCTCACCGATACGGCAGGGCTCGACCCCGAGCGGCTGCGGGTCAGCGTCGCGGACTCGCGTGAATTCGAGTCGGCCGGTCTGTTGCGTACGCCGCTGGCGGCCAGCGTGAGTGCCGACGTGGAGGTGCGTCAGGGCCAGTGGGTGGTGACGCTTGCCAGTGAGAGGGCGGTACGCGAACCCTGGATGGATCTGCTGTTGCGTTTCGACTGGCCCAGCGGGACACAGCTACGAGAGGTCACCCTGCTGCTGGATCCACCGGATTATGACAGCATGCCCGTGCTGGTCAGCGGTTCGAGCCGGCGCTCCCAACCTGTCGCTCAGGTCTCGGAGCGAGTTGCTCAGCCGGCTGCCGAGCCTGCTGCCCGGCCTTCCGCTTCGCTTGCAAGCCAACCCACGACGGCAGGTACTGCCTGGGTGGGCAGCGGCGATACGCTGTGGTCGGTGGCCGGGCGCCTGCGGCCCGACAGCGGAATCAGCATGAACCAGATGATGGTGGCGCTGGTCGAGGCCAATCCGGATGTCTTTCCCTCGGGCAATATCAATGCCATGCGTGCCGGCCATAGCCTCGTCGTGCCGTCACGTGAAGCCATCGCTGCTCGCACCGGTGCCCAGGCCGATCACATCGTTCAGGCGATGAACCAGGCCTGGGCCAATCGCGGCAGCGGCGCTCCTGCACGCGTTCCCCTGGGGCCGTCGGCTCCTGCTGCTGAAAGCGTACAGGTGGCCACCGCTGCGACCGAGGCGGCCGAGCGGGTCGCGGCGGCCGAACCCGAGCCGGCACCACCTGCTTTGGCCGATACTGCCACGCCTGCTGCGGAGGCTGGCGATACTGCCGCTCCGCGGCTTACGCTGCTCAGCGACGAAGAGCTGACGGCCGAGGCTGCGCGGCAGGGGGCGGATGTGGCCGATCGCAACCTCGATGCCGACGTGCTATCGGCACTGGGGGGCGGGGAGCTGGCGCTTGGGCAGAGCGAGCCGCGCCTTGCGCTGCTCGAGCAGCGCTGGCAGGAGAGTCATGCTGCGCTGGAAGAGGTGCAGGTCGAGCGCGACGCCCTGCAGCAGGAGCTCGGCGAGCTGCGCGACGAAGTCGAGACGATGCGCGAACAGCTGGCGGCACTGCTCGCCGATGGCAGAGCGGACACGGGCACGGGGATTGGCAGCGTCGTGGTACAGCCGGAGGGTCAGACCGAAGAGACGCCCTGGTGGGGAGCCGTCCATCCCGCTGCCATCGACCGTAATCTGCTGCTGGGTGGAGCCGGTCTCGCCGCGTTGTTGGGCCTGTGGCTGTGGGTGCGCCGGCGTCAACGCCATGCCACGGCCGAGATGGGAAGTGTCTCCATGCCCAGCATGGTGCATGGCGTGCCGCCTTCCGACGTGGCGTCGCCGCCGAGCCCGGCTGCCACCATGATGCCGCCCCTGGCACCGGGTATGATCATTGGCGATGACGAGTCGCAAGAGCGCGAGACGCCGCGCCCGGCGATGCCACAGGCAGAGGCCATCAGCGAAGCCGACATCTTCATGGCATATGGTCGCTACGATCAGGCCAGGGAAATTCTCGAGGCCAGTCTCGCCCGGGATCCCGAGCGCCATGACCAGCGCCTCAAGCTGCTCAATGTCCATGTGGAGCAAGGTAACTGGCAGGCTGCCGAGGAAGAGATGCAGACGCTCGCCGAAACCGGCGACTCCACTCTGCTGGCCGAAGCAGCGAGACTGATGGCCAGGCGTCAAGGCGAGAACGAGCGAGCCGGTGTGGCCCGAGAGATTGATGAGCCGACGGAGGAGGAGCTGCACGAGCGCCGTCACGAGGCCACGCCCGCTGACGGCATGTCTGAAGAGGTGTCAGCCGAAGAGACCACGCTCGAGCGCTCTCGAGACGACGTGCCGGCTGATGGAGAGGGTGCGACCGACGAGGGCATCTTCCCACCGCTTGCCCGGGGTCGGGAGACGACCGAGGCAGCTGCCGCGACGGATGCGCCGAGCGGCGATAGGCCGGACGAGGAGCCCTTGGCAACGCCAGAGGAAGAGGCGCCACCGACGCGTCCATCGCAGCAGGCGTCGCCCATCGAGTGGGATGTCATCGACTATCGGCCTCCCCGCCTCGACCCGGAACCGACTCCCAGGGTGGAGACACCGATGCAGCCGAGCATCGAGTTTCCCCGGATGGATGCGCTTGACGACTCGCTGTCAGCCTCTGAAAGCGAGCCGTCTCCTCGTGAAGAGCCTTCTCTCGACGAGGAGGATCGGTGGGAGGTGGAGGAGGTGGCCTTCCCGCCGCTGGACCGGGATAATGGCGCCACCCCGGGCAAGTCCGCCCAGTGGGATGAGCTGAGCGAAGCTCGCCGTTTGCTGGAAAGCGGCGAGGTCGAACGTGCTCGTCCTCTGCTGCAAAGGCTGTCCCAAGGGGCCGAGTCGTCTCGCCTGCGTGAAGAGGTCGAGGCGCTGATCACTCATTATCGACTCTGACGGTGGCATGACCCTTTTCCGATCTCTCGACGATAGCCAACCTCTGCGCGGCCGTCTGGCCTTGGGAGTTGAGTACGACGGCAGCGCTTACTGTGGCTGGCAGCGGCTCAAGCATGCACCCTCGGTTCAGGCCGAGCTGGAGCGGGCGCTGAGCAAGGTGGCGAGCCAACCGGTCACGGTGCATGCCAGCGGGCGCACCGATTCCGGTGTACATGCCACCCGCCAGATCGTGCACTTCGATGCCCCGGCGCCGCGCTCGCAGAAGGCCTGGGTGTTCGGGGTCAACGCCAATCTGGCGCGGGATGTCGCGGTGCGCTGGGTACGTGAAGTGCCCGACGACTTCCACGCCCGCTTCAAGGCGCTGGCGCGCCGCTATCGCTACCTCATCCTCAACCAGCCGAGCCGGCCGGTGCTGGAGCGCGCCAACGTCACCTGGTGCCGCGACCCGCTGGATGCCGAAGCCATGCACCGTGCGGCTCAAGCTCTGGTGGGCGAGCACGACTTCTCCAGCTTCCGCGCCGCGGGCTGTCAATCCAAGACCCCCTGGCGCCATCTGCACTTCATCGAGGTGCACCGGCATGGTCCCTTGGTCGTCATCGACGTGCAGGGCAACGCCTTTCTGCACCATATGGTTCGCAACATCGTGGGCGCGCTGGTCAGCGTGGGGCGCGGCGAGCAGGACGATGGCTATCTGGCCGAATTGCTGGCGTTGAAGGATCGTACGCTGTCCGACGTGACGGCACCGGCCTGCGGTCTTCACTTCGTCGACTCGCTCTACGACGGCGCCTGGGGGCTGCCACAAGAGCCGCTGGGGCCCACTCTGCTGGCTTTTCTCGGCGAGTGGACCGGTGAGCGCGAGCTGCCGGACTGTCCCATGGTCGAGTTTCGGCGGGGGGAACCCCGGGCAAAGGGAGCGTCCGTGGCCGAGTGACCTGCCTCTAGGGGGCCACCGCCAGGCAGGCTGGGCTGCGACTTGGCATGGCTGGCTTATTTGCTACATTTTGTAAATGCTTGGTGATCTGAGTGCCATCGGACGGCTTCTGGGAGATCAGGAGCGTTGCCTGACGGCCTGCGGGAGGTCTATCCCCAGTGAGCGGCATCTGCGGAATCATTCGTCTCGATGGCGTCCCGGTCGGCCGTGCCGAGCTGGAAACGATGACGTCCCGTGCCGCCTATCGAGGTTTCGATGGCATCGAATATCACTGCCATGGGCCAGTGGGGATCGCGTGCCTGTCGCTGGATACCACCCCTGACGGAGTCGGCGCCTGCCGACCGGTGATCGAGCGGCACCAAGGCGTGATTTTTGCCGCCGATGCGCGCCTCGATAACCGCGATGCCTGTGTTGCCGTGAGTCCATTTCCCCACTCCATGAGTGCGACGGACGCCGAACTCATGCTGGACATGCTGCTCCATGCCGGCGGGCAAGGGCCTGCACGGCTGCTCGGGGACTTTGCCTATGCGCTGTGGGATCCTGCTCGGCTCGAGCTGCGCCTGGCCAGAGACCCCATGGGGATGCGTACCCTGTATTACCGTATCGAGACCGGGCGAGTGCTGTTCGCCACCGAGGTGCGGCAGATTCTGGCGCTGAAGGACGTACCGCGACGTTTGAACGTGCAGGCCGTCGGCTGGCACCTGTGTGGCATGCAGACACCACAGGGGCAGGTCTTCTATGAGGGTATCGAAGAGCTCAAGCCCGCCGAGGAAGTGACGATCGATCGGGCAGGGCGTAAGCGCAGTCGCTGCTACTGGGCTCCGGATCCAGAGCGTCGCTTGCGCTATCCCGATGAGAGAGTCTATGCCGAGCACATGCGTGAACTGCTGACCGAAGCAGTGCGCTGTCGCATGCGTGCCCGCGACCCGGTTGGCGTAAGCCTGAGCGGTGGGGTCGACTCCACCTGCGTGGCTTCAATGGCGGGCTGGCTGCGTGGCCAAGGGGCGGCAGTTCCCACAATGCGCGCCTACAGTTGGGTCTTCTCCGAGCTGCCAGAGTGCGACGAGCGCGAGAACATCTACCGGATCGCGGATCATTTCGGTATGCCGGTGCATGAGGTGCCGGCGGAGGAGACCTATCCCCTGGTCGAGGATGCTCTCAACCAGCCTCACGAGGACGATCCCTTTTTCTCGATGTTTCTGCCGTTCATGGAAAAGTCGCTGTCTGCGGCTGCGGCCGACCGGGTCAGCGTGATGTTCTATGGTTTTCGCGGCGACGTGATGTGTGGCGGCAACGTCAACGACGTTCCCGGCATGCTGCTTGCTGGGCATTTTCGCGAGAGTTGCCGCGAACTATCGGCGCTGTCGCAGGTGTTCTCGCTATCCTGGCCTTCGACCCTATCACGCTACTTGGTGCGCCCCGTGCTGGCGGATACCCTGAGAGGCGGAGCCTTTGTCAGCGGCTGGCGCGCCTTGCGACGAGATGGTCCAGCAGGCAGTGAAAAGAGCGACCCAGGGGCGCACCTGTTGCCGAGGGGGCCGATGAGGCGGGCGGCCGAGCATGTCTCCTCGGCGTTCCTGCACCAGGTCGGCCTGCCGCCGGTCGAGCCAGTGCGGGTGGCTGCACGGGTATGGCCGCACAGTGCGCCGCGAAATAGGTACATCCACATCTTTTCACCGCTCGTCACCCGCGGGGTGACGTATGCCGAGCGTGTTGCAGCTCAACATGGCGTGGGATCGGCCGACCCCTGGAGCGATAGACGCATCGCTGAATTCATACTTGCCTGTCCCCAGTACTGTGTCGACACCGCCAGCGAGGGAAAGCGACTGGCGCGACGGGCCATGGTCGGCATCATGCCGGCAGAAGCCATCCGGGCCGTCGGCAAGGTTTCCCCCGAACCTCTGTATCTCGGTGCGTTGCGTGACAAGGCCTATCACAAGGTCCTCGATCTGATGACGCACAGCCGCTGTGCTGAGCTCGGGTTCGTCGACGAAGCGATGCTGCGCGAGCGCTTCGAGCGTTTCGTGCGCGGCGATGTGCCCAACTTCGACCTCTGGCCAACCCTGTCGCTTGAAATCTGGCTGAGACGATTTTGGTAGTGGCACCAGCCGTTTGGCGAGACGATGCATGATGTAGCCACTACTTACCGAGCGATGAAAGCCAGACATTAACCTTTTGTAAACCACGCTTTTTTTGCATGGCTGTTAAATATGGACTGGCCTAGCCTGTCTCTGTAAGCAAAAGTATTTTCTAAACGTAAGTTAATGTTAGCAAATGTTATCAGGTTGGATCTGGGTGGTGACGTGAGTTCGCTACCCGGCAATGGAACTGATCGGAGGATCAGGCAATGAACGAGAGTAAGGAAATGCGTAGCGATGTCCGCCGTGAGTACAGCAGTCCCCAACTGACGCGGTGGGGAACCGTTGCCGATCTCACCCTGGTGGGGCAGACCAGGCCGGGCGGTGACGTGCTGCCCGGGCAGGCCCAGGGTCGTCAGGGCGGCAGCGTCAACAGGCCCCGTAGGCGCAGGTGGTGGAGTTAAGCGGTCGGGTGTCTGACCTTGGCGCTGGCTAGCCCATGCAAAAGAGGATCGATGCCGTCCTGCTGCTCGATGGCCGCTGGCTCGTCGAGCAGCTGCTTGCCTTTACCCGGCAATCCGATCGGGAGTCTGCCCTGCAGACGCTCGCTGAGGGCATACAGGCCAACTCCCTGTGGCACAAACTGGATGGGGCCAGACTCGTGACACGAGCCTGGCCCCATCCTCTTGTTGCCGTGTTCGGTGACTTTTCGGCCAAGCAGCGCCTGCTCCTGGCCGATCTGGCGGCACAGCTCCACGAGGTGATCCCGCATCACCGCTATGTCGATTATGCCGCTGCCGAGCAGGCAGCGGAGCGGCTGGCGACCGCCCTCAGGCTGCGCTTCGGCCAGGAGGCCCTGTCACGCTTTCGCTATACCGCGATTCCCCGGGGCGGATGGATCGTGCTCGGCATGCTCTCCTACTTGCTGAATCTGCATCCCGAGCAGATCGGGGTGCCCGGTCCGTCAGGTCACGACTCCCAGGAGACTTGGGTGGTGGTGGACGACTGCGCCCTCTCCGGGGTGCGTTTCCAGCAGTTCCTGCAGCGCTGGAACCTGCCCGTCGTCATCTTCTGCCCGCTGTTCGCCCCTCGCGAGCTGTGCCTGGCCATCGAGCGGGCCGAGCCGAGGGTCGAGGCTTGTATCAATGCCGAAGACCTCGAGGATGTCGCCCCTGTGCGGTTCGGCGAGGCCTATCCCCAGTGGCTCGATGAGCGTGAGCGGCAAATGGCGGGCGATGGCTACTGGAACGGCATTGCCGAGTACATTGCCTTTGCCTGGTGCGAGCCCGAAACGAAGTACTGGGATGTCGAAGCGGGATGTTTCAAAGCTGGCTGGAACGTTCTACCGCCGTCGCTATGCCTGAAGCGTCGCATGCAGGCCTCGTCGCAGCGTAGTAGGCGAAACGGCAGGGCGAGAGGGCCAGCGTGGGAGACGATCGACCGGCAGGCGGTGGGGCCTGGCCCCCTCAAGGCCAACGATCGCGTGCTGTGGGCGTCGTTCGGCGCCTCGCTGGCGGTGGCGCACTTTCCCATGGAGGCCGGCGAACCTACGGCCTGCTTGCAGCTTGATTCGACCGCGACCGAGATGTGGCGCGCCCTGCTGAGCACCGGCAGCCTGAAGGGGGCCGCGTCGCTGCTGCTGGAAAATTATGTCGTAGCGCCGGAAATGCTTCGCCAGGACCTGGCCTCGCTGATGGCGGAGCTCGAGGAAAGCGGCATCATGATTCAACATTGAGCGTGGTGGAACAGGGAGCGAACGTGGCATACCGATACTGGATCTATGGGCTCTGCCTGGAAACTGCTTACCGCTTCCGTACTCCCTTGACCGTGGCGCCCGCCACGGCAACCTGCGACCTGCGCTTTCTCTGTGTGCCGGGCGACCTTGGCGGGTCGGACGGCGATACCGCCGTTCCGCCATCTGCGGATGCCCTCTATCTGAGCCAGGAGAGGAACTGGTGCGGTGAGCATGTCCTGGAGATTTACGCAGCGACCGACGGCCGTCTGATGCGCTTTCCCGGCGTGGCGGACTTCCTGGTGAGCCCGGGACGGATCGTCTGTCGGCTGCATGACGCCGAACTCGGCTTCATGGTGGATCTCTGCCTGCTGGGGCATGTGATGTCCTACTACCTCGAGATGACCGGAGTGAGCGCTCTGCATGCCGGTGCCGTGGTGCACGATGGCCGGGCGGTGCTGTTCGCGGCGGATCGCCAGGGGGGCAAGAGTACTCTGGTCACTTCGCTGGTCGCGGCGGGCTTCCCTCTGCTCGCCGACGACATCGCCGCACTCGAGCCCTCGGCAGAGAAGGTTCTCTGCCGACACGCTTTCCCCCAGCTCAAGCTGACGCCGCAGCAGGCCCTGCGCTTCGTCGGCAGCGCCGAGGGTTTCGAGCTGGTGCATCCCGATTTCCCCAAGCTCAGCGTGCCGGCCGACAGGGTAGGAAGCATTGCCACGCAAGCGCTGGAGGTGGCGAGAATCTACCTGCTGGAGCGTCGCGCGCCCGACGACGCCGATGTCGCGATCCGCATGGAAGCGCTCGGTCCGGGCGAAGCGCTGATCCAGCTCGTGCGTCACTCCTTCCTGGCCGAGGCATTGGGAGAGCTCGGGACGGTGGGGGCGCGCGGCGGCGAGCTGGAAACCGCGGTCCGGGTGCGTTTTCAGCGTCTCGCAGCCATCGCGCGCAACATGGTGGTCAAGCGCCTGTGTTATCCTAGCGGCTACCACCATCTTCCCGAGGTGCACCGTGCGGTGCTCGCCGATCTCGGGGAGGCGCAGGGCGTCGAACGACAGGCAAGTTGAGTCAGCAGCCTGTCGGAAATCCTGTTTTCTCGTGACGATCGGTCAACTCCGACAGGCAGCAAGGATGGACATGATTGACATACAAGCCGTGGGATACCGCACCCGGATCAAGTTCTGTGGCCTCAGCCGCGAGCAGGACGTGGCCGATGCCGTGGCCGCCGGCGCCGATGCGCTGGGCTTCGTGCTCTGGCCCGGTAGTAAGCGCTGCGTCGATGAGGCGCGCCTTGCCACACTGGCCGCACAGGTACCGGCCTTCGTCACTCGGGTAGGGCTGTTCGTCGATCAGGAGCCCGAGCTGATCGCGCGCAGTGCCGAGCACCTCGACCTGCTGCAGTTCCACGGTGACGAGACGCCGGCTTTCTGCGCCGGCTTCGGCCGGCCCTGGATCAAGGCGCTGCGCATGCGCGACGACCTCGACCTGCACGCTGCCGCAGAGGCCTATGCAGGGGCCCAGGCGCTGCTGCTGGATGCCTATCGTCCCGGCGTGCCGGGCGGCACCGGCGAGACCTTCGACTGGTCGCGAATCCCCGCAAACCTGGCAAAACCTGTTATTCTCGCGGGGGGACTCGGTCCGGACAACGTGGCGCAAGCCATTGAGCGTGTCCGCCCTTTTGCGGTAGACGTCTCCGGTGGCGTGGAAGCCGCACCTGGGCGCAAGGATCGCGGGTTGCTGGCGGCCTTTGCCGCGGCAGTGGCCCAGGCCGACCGCACGCACCGGGCGTGACCTGTATCCGTATTCCCGGGCTTGGCCCAACACCACTCCCATTCCCTTATGGCGACCCTATGAGGTGTCTTTAGTGAGCAAGTTCAGTGACCTGACCCGACTGCCGGACGCCCGCGGCCACTTTGGCCCCTACGGCGGCCGGTTCGTTTCGGAGACCCTGAGCTTCGCCCTGGACGATCTGGAGAAGACCTACATGCGTCTTCGCGACGACCCGGATTTCCAGGCCGAATTCGACTATGACCTGGCCCATTACGTGGGCCGTCCCTCTCCGCTCTATCATGCGGAGCGATGGTCGAAGAAGCTGGGTGGCGCACGGATCTGGCTCAAGCGCGAAGACCTCAACCACACCGGCGCGCACAAGGTGAACAACACCATCGGTCAGGCACTGCTGGCCAAGATGAGCGGCAAGCCGCGGGTCATCGCGGAGACCGGTGCCGGCCAGCATGGCGTGGCCACGGCCACCGTGGCGGCTCGCCTGGGTCTCAAGTGCGAAGTCTACATGGGCGCCGAGGACGTACAGCGCCAGAAGCTCAACGTCTACCGCATGCGCCTGCTGGGGGCCAACGTGATTCCGGTGGAGTCGGGCACTCGCACGCTCAAGGACGCCATGAACGAAGCGCTGCGCGACTGGGTGACCAACGTCGACGACACCTTCTACATCATCGGCACCGTGGCCGGCCCGCACCCGTATCCCATGCTGGTACGTGACTTCAACGCCGTGGTCGGCCGCGAGGCGCGCCGCCAGTCGCTGGAGGAGTTCGGCAAGTTGCCCGATGCGCTTATCGCCTGCGTCGGCGGTGGCTCCAATGCCATGGGCCTGTTCTATCCCTTCGTCGAGGATGACGAGGTCGCCATGTACGGTGTCGAAGCCGGAGGCGACGGCGTCGAAACCGGACGCCACGCGGCACCGCTGGCCTCCAACGCGCCGCGCGGCGTGCTGCACGGCAATCGCACCTACCTGATGTCCGATGAGGGCGGTCAGGTGTCCGATACCCATTCGATCTCGGCCGGCCTGGACTATCCGGGGGTCGGGCCCGAACACGCCCTGTGGAAGGACGTGGGCCGCGTGCAGTACGTGGCTGCCAACGACGATGCCGTGCTCGAGGCGTTCCGCGAGCTGACCCGCATCGAGGGCATCATGCCGGCACTGGAGTCGGCCCATGCGCTGGCCCACGCCAAGGTGTTGGCGCCGACCATGCGGCCCGACCAGAACATCGTGGTCAACCTTTCCGGCCGCGGCGACAAGGACATCATGACGGTCGCCAAGATCGACGGCCTGGAGTTCTGACGATGAATCGAATCGACAAACGCTTCGCCGAACTCAAGGCCCAGGGCCGCCGCGCGCTGATTCCCTTCATCACCGCCGGCGACCCGGCGCCGCAGTATACCGTCGGCTTCATGCACGCGCTGGTGGAGGCGGGGGCCGACGTGATCGAGCTGGGGGTGCCGTTCTCCGACCCCATGGCCGACGGCCCTGTGATCCAGAAGGCTTGCGAGCGGGCTCTCGAGCACAACGTACGCCTGACCCACCTGTTCGAGATGGTGCGCGAGTTCCGCCAGCGCGACGGCGATACGCCCGTGGTATTGATGGGCTACCTCAACCCGGTCGAGCGCATCGGTCTCGAGGCGTTCGCCGACCAGGCCGCCGCGGCCGGCATCGATGGCGTGCTGACCGTGGACATGCCACCGGAAGAGGCCGACGAGTTCGGCCCCATCCTCAAGCAGCGCGGCCTGGCATCGATCTTTCTCGTCGCCCCTACCACTTCGAGCGAGCGGGCCGCTACAATATGCGCCCACGGCGAGGGCTATCTCTACTATGTTGCGCTCAAGGGCGTGACCGGGGCCGCCACGCTGAATGCCGCCGATGTGGCCGAGCATCTGGCGCCGCTGCGCGGTCTGACCGAGCTGCCGCTGTGCGTAGGCTTCGGTATCCGTGACGGCGCCTCGGCCGCCGAGGTCGGCAAGGTCGCCGATGGCGTGATCGTCGGCAGCGCACTGGTCAGCCGGATTGCCGACAACGCCGAGCGGCCGGAAGCGATTGCCGATGAGCTCAAGGCGGTGCTCGGCGAGATGCGTCAGGCCCTGGATGCGTTGCCTGCCCGCTGAGCGCGCCCTTGCCCTGCTAAAGATTCGACTCATGACGCCCGGCACGACCGGGCGCAACAGCATACGGAAGCCTTTCTGACATGAGCTGGCTCGACAAGATTGTGCCCTCCATGGGGCGGATTCAGCGCAAGGACCGACGGGCCAGCGTGCCCGACGGCCTGTGGCGCAAATGCCCGAAGTGCGAGGCGGTGCTCTATCTGCCCGAACTGGAGAAGCATCACAACGTCTGTCCCAAGTGCGACCATCACCTGCGTCTGACCGCGCGCAAGCGTCTCGACTGGTTCCTCGACAAGGAGGGGCGGGAAGAGATCTCGGCCGAGCTGGAGCCGGTGGATCGCCTCAAGTTCCGCGACTCCAAGAAGTACAAGGACCGCCTCAATGCGGCCCAGAAGGAGACCGGTGAGAAGGATGCCCTGGTGGCCATGCGCGGCAAGCTCGATGGCTTGCCCGTCGTGGTGGTGGCCTTCGAGTTTACCTTCATGGGCGGCTCGATGGGCGCCGTGGTGGGCGAGAAGTTCGTGCGTGCTGCCACCCTGGCCCTGGAAGAGCGAATCCCCTTCATCTGCTTCTCCGCCTCGGGCGGGGCGCGGATGCAGGAAGCGCTGTTCTCGCTGATGCAGATGGCCAAGACCTCGGCGGCGCTGGAGCGGCTGCGCGTGGCGGGTGTGCCTTACATCTCGGTACTCACCGACCCGGTGTTCGGCGGTGTGTCCGCTTCGCTGGCCATGCTCGGCGATCTCAACGTGGCCGAGCCCAATGCGCTGATTGGCTTCGCCGGCCCGCGCGTGATCGAACAGACCGTGCGCGAGAAGCTGCCGGAAGGTTTCCAGCGCAGCGAGTTCCTGCTCGAGCACGGCACGGTGGACATGATCGTGCCGCGCGGTGAAATGCGCTCGTGCCTGGGAGGCGTGCTGCGCAAGCTGACTCATCAGCCCCCCAGCGGCCTTGAAGAGAGTCTGCTTCACGAGCCGGACCTGGTCGACGAGGCCGAGCGTGCGGCGGCGGAAGAGGGCGAGATCATCGAGGCGGCCGAGCCGGATACGTCGGCAGATGTCGATACCTCGACCCCATCCGAGGATGCGGATGGTCGGCCCGATGCGGCGCGCTGAAGGCCCGTGATGCCCGCGACGACACCGCGTACGCTGGATGCCTGGCTCCAGTACCTGGAGCGTGTGCATCCGGTGGGCATCGACCTCGGCCTCGACAGGGTGGCCGAGGTGGCCCGCCGTATGGCGCTGCTCGATGAGCCTCTGGCGTCGCGCATCATCACCGTGGCCGGTACCAACGGCAAGGGTTCCACCGTCGCCATGATCGAGGCGCTGGCGCGCGCCCATGGCCTCTCAGTGGCCGCCTACACCTCACCGCATCTGCTGCGCTACAACGAGCGGCTGCGGTTCGATGGCAACGAAGCGGACGACGCTGCGCTGATCGCCGGCTTCGAGGCCGTGGAAGCCGCGCGCCTGACCGAAGAGCCCGTCAGCCTGACCTATTTCGAAGCCGGTACCCTGGCAGCTCTGTGGCTGATCGCACGGCGCCGCCCCGATCTCGCCGTGCTCGAGGTGGGGTTGGGCGGCCGGCTCGATGCGGTCAACGTCATCGACGCCGATGTCGCCGTCATCACTACCATTGCCCTCGACCACGCGGCCTTTCTCGGCAATGAGCTCGAAGGTATCGGTCGCGAGAAGGCCGGCATCATGCGCGCCGGTTGCCCGGCCGTGCTGGGCAGCCGCGAGCTTCCCGCAAGCGTGCGTCAGTCGGCCCGGGAGCGTGGGGCGCCTGTCAGCGCCCTGGGACCCGACTTCTATTGGCAGGCCGCTGCGGCAGAGGGCTGCTTCGACTGGCAGGGAACCGCACCCCAAGGGGGTATTCTAAGCCTTGATGGCTTGCCCGACCCGGGGTTGCCGCTGGACAATGCCGCAACGGCTCTGCAGGCCCTGGCGGCGGCCGGCATCGTGCTCGACGAGCGGTGCTGTCGAGCGGCCATGGCCGACGTGAGGGTGCCGGGTCGCATGCAATGGCTGGGGCAGTGGTGCCTGGACGTCGGCCACAATCCGCACGCGGCTGGCTACCTGGCGGGCCGGCTCGCGGCACAGTCATGTCGTGGGCGCACCTGGGTGCTGCTGGGCATGCTCGCGGACAAGGATGCCGACGGGGTGATAGAGGCGTTGGGCAGCGTGGCGGATGAGTGGGTGACCGCCACCCTGGGTGGAGAACGTGCGCGCGAGGCGTCGGAGCTGGCAAGGCGTATCGAGGCGCATGGCGGTAAGGTCTCTTATCAGGCGGCAACGCCAGAGATCGGCGCCGAGTGGCTGGCCGAGCGGTTGGCCGCCGATGATCGGGTGCTGGTCTGCGGCTCCTTCTTCATGGTGGCCGCCATACTGACATGGAAGCAGGCACACGCGGCATAGCGGGGCAGGAGGGGATGATGAAATACGGAATGCGCGAACGAATCAGCGGGGCGGTCATCCTGATCGCCCTGGCCGTGATCTTTGTGCCGATGCTGTTCGACGAACCGGCTCCCCGCGACGAGCGCCCCCAGCCGGTACTGACCATCGAGCAGCCGGTGCCGGTGGAGCGGCGTAACGTGCCCGATCCGCAGCCGCCGGAGAGCCTTGGCCAGATTCGCTCTCCCGGCACTAGCCCGGCCCCGGCCGAACCGCAGCTGCCCCTGGAAGGCGTAGAGCCCGGCGCGGCAGCGCAAGTCGACCCGCAGCCGGCCGTGGCGGTTCAGCAGGGCGAGGCGGCTCAGCAGGGCGAAGCGAGTAGCGGCGCGCCACCGGCGGAAGCGCCACGGCAGGATCCGATTGCCGATCTGGCCCAGGCGGCATCCGAGCGGGTGGCAAGCAGCCCGCCGGCTGCCTCGAGCCCCGAGCCTCAGACACCACCGGCCACGACCGCATCGCCCGGCGGCGAGTGGGCCGTGCAGGTGGGCAGCTTCGGTGAGGCAGGCAATGCCGAGCGCCTGCAGGCGCGGCTCGAGGAAGAGGGGTTTCCCGTCTATAGCCGGCGGCGCGACAATAACATGACGACCGTATACGTGGGTCCCTTCGATTCCTCGGAGTCGGGCGAGCGGGCCATGAATACGGTGAAGGAACGCGCCAACCTTCAAGGGTTGCTGGTCAGGGTAAGAGATTGAAACGATGACGCTGACCTGGATCGACTGGGGCTTTCTTGCGGTATTGGCCGTTTCTACGCTGGCTGGCTTCATGCGCGGTCTGGTGCGGGAAGGCCTGGGGCTGGCGGCCTGGATCATCGCGCTGCTGGCCGCACGGTTGCTTGCCGAGCCGGTTGCCGACCTGCTTTCCGGCCTGATCGACAACCCCGATGGCCGGCTGGTGCTGGCCTTCGTGCTGGTCATCCTCGGCGTGGTGCTGTTGTGCGGGATCGTCATCCGCATGGTGCATGCCGCCGTGGAGTGGGTGGGCATGGGCTTCTTCAATCGCGTGGCCGGCGCCTGCTTCGGTGTTGCCCGCGGCGCGGCGGTACTGGTGGTGGCCACCATCCTGATCAGCCTGACGCCGCTGGCGCAGCTGCAGGCGTGGCAGGAGGCCGAGCTTCGTCCCACCTTCGAGCAGATGCGCGACTGGGCGGTGAGTCAGCTCGAGGCCTGGGAAGGGCGCGTGCCCGAGGCCCCCGAGGCCTGGCGCAACATGCCGTTGCCCGAGCGTCGCGATGCCGGCGAGCCCGAGCCGGGCGCCCTGTGACCGGCGCACGCGGTGTGACTGTTTTGACACACTGTGCGACTGTTTTGAATAGTGCTTTTTCCAAGCCGGCTGCGGTCGGCACCCTGCAAGCGAGGTAAGGTGGAATGTGCGGTATCGTCGGCCTTCTGGCCAAGCAGACCGTGAATCAGGCGATCTACGACGCCCTGACAGTGCTGCAGCATCGTGGTCAGGATGCCGCTGGCATGATGACCTGGAACGAGGGCCGCTTTCTGCTGCGCAAGAGCAATGGGCTGGTGCGCGACGTGTTCCACACCCGTCATATGGCACGCCTGAAGGGCAACCTGGGAATCGGCCATGTGCGCTATCCGACCGCAGGTTCCTCGAGCGAGGCGGAGTCGCAGCCGTTCTACGTCAACTCGCCCTACGGCATCGCGCTGGCCCACAACGGCAACCTGACCAACTCGGAGCAGATCAAGCAGGAGCTGTTCACCTCCGACCTGCGTCACATCAATACCAGCTCAGATTCGGAAGTGCTGCTCAACGTCTTTGCCCATGAGCTGGGCAAGCAGGGGCTGCATCTCGCGCCCGGTGACATCTTCGATGCGGTGCGCCGCGTGCATCGTCGCTGCCGTGGCGGCTATGCCGCGGTGGCGATCATCAACGGCGTCGGCCTGGTGGCCTTCCGTGACCCCCATGGCATTCGCCCGGTGGTGTTCGGCACCCGCGACGAGGGCAACGGCCAGGAGGTGATGATCGCCTCCGAGTCGGTGGCGCTCGACGTGGGCGGCTTCGAGCTGCATCGCGACCTGGCTCCGGGCGAGGCGATCTTCGTCGATATGAACGGCAACATTCATACCCAGTCGTGCGCCGATGCGCCGCTGTTGGCACCCTGCATCTTCGAACATGTCTATCTGGCACGCCCGGACTCGATCCTCGACGGTGCCTACGTCTACGGCACCCGCATCCAGATGGGGCGCAAGCTGGGCGATCGCATTCGCAGCGAGTGGCCCGACCACGACATCGACGTGGTGATCCCGATTCCCGATACTTCGCGCACCTCGGCCCTGGAACTGGCACAGCATCTGGGAGTGACCTATCGCGAAGGCTTCATGAAGAACCGCTACATCGGGCGTACCTTCATCATGCCCGGCCAGACCCAGCGTAAGAAGTCGGTGCGTCAGAAGCTCAACGCCATCGGCGTCGAGTTCAAGGGCAAGAACGTACTGCTGGTGGACGACTCCATCGTGCGGGGCACCACCTGCAAGCAGATCATTCAGATGGCCCGTGAGGCCGGTGCCAACAAGGTCTATTTTGCCTCGGCGGCGCCACCGGTACGCTACCCTAACGTGTATGGCATCGACATGCCGGCGGCCTCCGAGCTGATTGCCCACGGTCGCAGCGAAACCGAGGTGGGCGAGTTGATCGGTGCCGACCGCATCTTCTATCAGGATCTCGACGACCTCAAGGCCGCCTGCCGCGAGGTCAATCCCAATCTCGACCAGTTCGACTGCTCCGTCTTCGATGGTCGGTACATCACCGGAGACATCGACGCCAGCTATCTGTCGGCTCTCGAGGCCTCGCGCAACGACGCGGCCAAGCAGCAGCAGAGCGTCGGCGCCCACGCACTGGTGGGCATGCACAACCAGGATGACGACATCGACGACTGAGGCTCACCATGCACGACGAGACGACACCCGATCCGGCCTGGGCTCTGGAAACTCTGGCGATTCGTGCCGGCCACCAGCGTACCCACGAGCAGGAGCATGGCGAGCCGATCTTCCCCACGTCGAGCTTCGTCTATGGCAGCGCCGCGGAAGCGGCGCGTAAGTTTGGCGGTGAGGAGCAGGGCAACGTCTATTCGCGTTTCACCAATCCCTCGGTGCATACCTTCGAGCGACGCCTGGCGGCGCTCGAAGGCGGTGAGCGCTGCGTGGCGACGAGTTCCGGCATGGCCGCGATTCTCTCCACGGTGCTTGCCCTGCTGCAGGCCGGCGACGAGATCGTCGCTTCGCGCTCGCTGTTCGGCTCCACCGTCAGTCTGTTCGACAAATACTTCGGCAAGCTGGGCATCACCACTCGCTACGTCGAGCTCTCGGACCTGGCGGCCTGGGAGGCGGCGATCACGCCCAACACCCGGCTGCTGTTTGCCGAGACGCCCTCCAACCCGCTCTCGGAGGTGGTCGACATCGCCGCGTTGGCCGAAATCGCCCACCGTCACGAAGCGCTGCTTGCCATCGACAACTGCTTCCTCACGCCCGCATTGCAGCAGCCGCTGACGCTGGGCGCCGACCTGGTGATCCACTCCGCGACCAAATACCTCGACGGTCAGGGCAGGGCAGTGGGCGGGGCCGTGGTGGGGCGCAACAAGGAGCTTGAGGAGGTCTTCGGCGTGGTGCGTACCTGCGGTCCGTGCCTGAGTCCGTTCAACGCCTGGATCTTCACCAAGGGACTCGAGACGCTAAGCCTGCGCATGCGGGCGCACTGTGGGAATGCCCAGGCGCTGGCCGAGTGGTTGCAGGTACACCCGGCCGTGGCGCGTGTGCATTACAGCGGCCTGCCCGACCATCCGCAGCACGAGCTGGCCGGACGGCAGCAGGCCGGCTACGGGGCGGTGCTGGGCTTCGAGGTGAAGGGGGGGCGTGAGGCGGCCTGGTCGGTCATCGATGCCACGCGCATGCTGTCGATCACCGGCAATTTGGGCGACGTCAAGACCACCATCACCCATCCTGCCACCACCACTCACGGGCGGCTCTCTCCGGCGCAGAAGGATGCGGCCGGTATTAGCGAGGGCCTGATTCGTGTGGCAGTAGGTCTCGAGTCGATCGAGGACATTCGCCTCGACCTGGCCCGCGGGCTCGATGCATTGGCATAGCAGATGTGCTCAAAGCTGGAAGTTGGCGGGGTCGACCACCGCTTCCAGCTTGCCAATTTGCTGTATATCCTTGTCAGCGAGGATGGTATCGAGTTTGGAGTCCAGAAATGCGAGGTTCTTGACGACACGTACCTGGTCCGGCGAGCCTTCTCGATCAAGCCTCATGACCCAGGCGAGAAATCCGCCCGAATATTTGACTAGGCTGCCTATAGGATACAAGCCGTAACGGCGAACGTAGCGATTCAGGCACTGCCTGTCATAACCTTTATTACCGTATACCCAGCGATAGGCATCCAAAGGGGATAGTGCGGGTCTACCATTGCGTGCATGAGTCAGCGTATCGACAATTTTTATCACCGATGCGGTGCGTACCAGTTTCGATAATGCTTCTCCCGCCTTGCCTGCCGGATAGCCGCTTCCATCGAGCCGCTCGTTAATGTCATCGATAATGCAACTGAGTACGGGGCCGGGGTGCCACCCCACCCTATGCAACTGCTGGCGCAGAGCTCTTACGTGATGTTTCAATCGTTCTTTTTGAGAAGACCTAAGGTTGGTATCCAAGGTCGGTAGCTGCTCGTTAACGAGTAGTGGTTTTCCCATTGCGTGCAACAGGATACCGGCTACCGCTTCGCGCGCATCACCAATCAAGCCAGGTTGAGGCAGCAAAATATCTCCCAATAGGGCTGCTACCCGCACAGAGTGGCGCACCCACGTTACTTCATCGCCGATATAGCGCAGGGTGTATAGAAACTGGTGTCGATCGCTCTCGACCAGGTGCAGCAAAGAATCCGCGCCATCGTAAAGTATGTCTTCGGGAAAGGGGCGTTCATTTTTCAGGTAATGTAAAATGATGTGCTGTTGTCGAGCCACCTCTTTGATGGCGTGGGCCATGGGAGGTAACATATTTCGTTTGTTGCTCGAACTGACTGATTTTCTAGCGTGAGAGGTAGTGAGGTAAAGCGGTGATATTCCCACCCGCCTATTTTCCATTCCCATACGTCTGGCCAATTCCGCTTCGGACTCGGTGATGAAGTAAAGCAGCCGTTGTCGCGTCTCTCGATCAAGGTCGATAAAGCGTATGCCAACCGCCATGTATCGCCCAGAACCGAAGGGGCGCATATTGCGTATCGAACCATTGGCGCGAAAACTTTCTCCGTTGGGAAATTGAATATGAATATTGGGTATCTGCTGATGTATCGTCAGTGGCATGCTTTTCTCGAGCGGAACCTGGAGCCTGCAACCGCCAAGAGAAAGGTTACATAGACGGGCGTTGATGGTGAGGCTGTCTGTGTATACATCCAACGTTACCGAGGCTGACATCCCAAGCAGAAACGGAACTCTAACCCCGCCGGGTTTGACCGTGATCAGTAGGGTGTCGGCGAGAGTACAACGGATCTCGAACAAACTGCTATAGATTCGCTCATGAGTTGCCTGAAGTTTTTCAAAGCATAATAATAGCGGCGAGTCGTCCCGGCTGTTTTTTTCCAGGTCAAAGGATATTAGTCCATTGGGTAGGTAATCTTCGATATTTCCCGCAGGGCAGAAAACGCGAAGGATAAGAGTTTTTCTTGCGAGATCTAGGCTTGCCACTTGAGCTGACAATGGTTGAGCTATGTTGTCGGAAAATATAGTTATATCATGGTTTTCCTCGAAGATTCGCTCGACGAGGTGGATGGCCTGGTTGGAAAGTGCTGGTATTGTCTTCCATTCCATAAATAAATTCCATAGACAGGCAGTCGTTGTGTGGTTAGCGCTGACGCGTCTCCAGGGCTCGCCATGGCCACTCAGATACACTGCTCAGCCAATGGCAGAGCTTTTCGCCCGACATGGGGCGTGCGATGAAATATCCCTGAGCGAGGTCGCAACCTATGAAATCGAGAAACTGCAGCGTCGCTTCGTCCTCGACCCCCTCTGCTGTCGAGCGAAGTCCCAGAGAATGGCCGAGTTCGACAATGCTCTTGACAACTGAGCGTGACGTATCGGATTGCAGGGCCGAGGCGACGAAGACTCTATCTATCTTTATTTCGGAAAACGGTAACCGTACCAACTGCTGCATCGAAGAATATCCGGCACCGAAATCATCGATGGAGAGCTGAAAACCTTGTGCCCTCAAACGTGTCAATAGCTCCAGGGAAAGGACGGGGTCGTCCAATGCACTGGTCTCGGTCAGTTCAAGAACCACTCGACTAGAGTCTACGGCTTGTTTTTCGCACAGCTGAGCCATGACTTCGGGAAAGTCCGGGCGTGTGAGATTATACGCAGAGATGTTGATGGATAGCGTCGGTAGGCTCTGCACCACGATATCTGCATAGGCTGGCGGTGCGGCAAGAATGTTTTTGCGAAACCACGACAGCGCTTGCTCGGCTATCCGTACGGTGAATTCTGGCATCAGGCCAGCTCGTTCAACTGCCGGAATGAAGCGGTCGGGAGCGATGAGTCCATCAGTGTGTTGCCATCTTGCCAGTGCCTCGAATCCTGCCAAATGTCCGTCGCGACAGCATACCTGAAGCTGGTAGGCCAGACTGAACTCGCAGTTCTCGATGGCCTGGCGAAGGATGGAAGAGGAGAGCTCCAGGGAATGCTGGGTACCGGGTACGAACGTGGCGGGCAGTGCTCCACCCGCCTGTCTCAGCATCCGGCTCAGTCCACGCGAGGGGAAGGGTTTGGACAGGTGTCCGATAACACGTAGACCACGTGCCGCGGCTATTCGGGCCGTAGCCTCTAGCAGTCGTGGGTCGGCGCCGCTCGTCAGGATGACACTGGCTTCGCACTCGTGCTTGGCCATCAACTGGATGATGTCGAGGCCATCCGTTCCGGGCATGGACAGATCGATCAACACGTAGGCCGGGTGTTCATTGGTCAAAGCACAGCGAAAGCCCTCGACGCTCTTTGCGACACGCACCTGAAGAGCGGCATCTTCTGCGATGCGAGCCGCAGACTGGGCTGCCTGGGGATCGTGTTCGAAAATCAACATACGTTCCATATGAATCGTCATGCCGTACCCCAGACCTTTGTGCCCGTCCCTACTGAATGTCTCATGCCTCCCACGATGCTATCCTTCTATTCATAGTGTTTGAGAAACAAGGATGCCCGGCGACTCGGCGTAAGCCGGCCGCCACGAATGTATCGATTTCTATCTCGATTGCCTCCCTGTGGGGGGGCGTCAGGTTTGGGAAGCCTACTTGTTATTGCCTGATTCGCCGCGCAATTGGCGACGAGGTATGGCTCCTTTAGCTGGCTGTAGCGAATTTACGACACAAATGGAGCGGATGTCAACACGTATGGATCGATAGTGTTTGTTTTCGCCACAAGCGTGATTTTTTTTGTAAGACATTGTTTTTTTAAACATTAAGGAAGACCATGGCGCGTCATGACCTTGAAGCTTCGAAAAATCTCTCCAAGGAAGAACGGGTTGACGCGTTCGGAATGCGCATGAACATAGCGATAAAACGAGCAGGTGGCGTCACGGTCATGTCGGAAAAGGCCGGAGTTTCCACCTCCGTTCTCAGAAAATGGCGGGCAGGGCAATCCGAGCCAACCCTGAGCAGCCTAGTGAGTATGGCAAGAGCCGCGGATCTCTCGGTTGAGTGGCTTGCTACTGGTGAAGGTACCCCGGAGGCTGGCCCGACAGCGGGGGAGCGACGGATCGATCTGGAAGTCCTCGAAGATGTCATCATCAGAACGAGGCGCATCTCCGAGCACAAGGGAATGGTCCTCAAGCCCGAAGCAGAAGCCCGCATCATTCGCCTCGTATATGAATTTTCCATGCGACAGGGGCAGCCGATGGATGATACTAGCCTGAACAACATTATCGAGCTGACCTCGTTGTAGAGGTATTATGGGCTGTATAAGGTGGCCACGGACTGGTCAAACATGAGGACAGCCACCAGGAACGGTAGTTGGCATGCGGTTTCTCGAATGGTCTGTTCGGCTTTTTTCAATAAAATCTGATGATGCGCTGCGGTATGCTGCCCTCCATCGAAAACGAAGCTCAAGGGGAGCGACGAGATGTGGCGCAACACCCGTACAGGCTGGGGGCTGGTCAGCATCGCCTTGCACTGGCTCAGTGCCCTGACCATCGTCGGCCTGTTCGTGCTGGGCTGGTGGATGACCGGACTGGGCTACTTCGACCCCTGGTACAATCTCGCGCCGTGGTGGCACCGCTCGGTCGGCATGCTGCTGCTGTTCGCCACGCTGCTGCGTATCCTATGGCGACTGTTTCAGCCGACTCCTCAGGCTCAGGGCAATCGTTTCGAGCGCATCGCGGCCCACCTCGGTCATATCGCGCTCTACGTTCTGATGCTTACGGTCATGATCAGCGGCTACCTGATCTCCACCGCCCGCGGACGTGGTATCAGCGTATTCGACTGGTTCGAGGTGCCGGCGTTGATCAGCCACCTGCCCAACCAGGCGAGCATTGCCGGTGACATTCACTGGTACAGCGCTCTGGCCCTGATGCTGTTGGCGGCAGGCCATACCATGGCCGCCCTGAAGCATCACTTCATCGATCGTCACGATACCGTCTTGCGTATGCTGAACCCGGCACGTACGCGTCGCCGTTGAACGCCTGCGCCTTCGGGCGCCATCACCAAGGAGAGACCCATGTTCAAGAAAGCCGCACTCGCTACTGCCCTTGGCACCGCTGCCCTGGCCACGGCTGGCCAGGCCCTGGCGGCAGAGTACGTCGTGGATACCGAAGGCCAGCATGCCTTCATTCAGTTCAAGATCAACCACCTCGGCTACTCATACATCCTCGGCAACTTCGAGGAGTTCGAAGGTCGTTTTTATTACGATCCCGAGGACCTCGAAGCGTCCAGCGTCGAGATGGAAGTGCAGGTCAACAGCCTCAACAGCAACCACGCCGAGCGTGACCGCCACTTCCTGAGCGACGACTTCCTCAGCGCCGGCGACTACCCGACGGCGACCTTCGTTTCCACCGGCTTCGAGCCCACCGGTGACAACGAAGGCGTGCTGACCGGCGAGCTTACCCTCAAGGGCGAGACGCGCGAAATCGAGATGCCGGTCACTCTGGTCGGTGAAGGCGAGGATCCCTGGGGCAGCTATCGGGCTGGCTTCGAAGGCTCGACCATGCTGACGCTGGCCGATTTCGGCATCGATATGAGCGATTTCCCCGAGGTGATGGAAGAGCTCGAGCTCTACGTCACCTTCGAGGGCGTGCGCCAGTGATACGCCTCTGTTTTTGAATGAGGACACCCTCGGCCTACTGCCGAGGGTGTCCTCATTTTCGGGGATGAGGTAGGTCGAGAGGTTTACTTGGTTTCGTTCAGCACCGCGTGAGGAAAGTGCCGGCGCAGAATACGGTTCTGGAAATCGTCCACGAAACGGCTATTGATGATAATGATGAAACGTTCGAAAGGTGCCTCGGGATCCTCCTGGCAAATGCCATCGACACTGTGATAGACCTGGTTGTCGTGCAGGTGAAGTATGTCGCCCTCTGCCAAGGTGGCGTCGAGCAACGACAGCGTACCGCCATTGTCGGCATACACATGGTTGGTGCCGCCAGTAACGTTCTCTCGCTTGAGTACCAAGATGCTCAATGCCTTGCAGCCATCGGCATGAATACCCTGGCCCTGCAGAGGGTCGACCAGACCCTGGCCACGTACACCTGTGATCTGCATCAGGATCGGTTCGTTGGGGCCGAGGTTCCATAGCTTGGCCCAGGCACATACGAAGTCCTTGACGTCGGCTCGGCCGAGGAATTCTGGGGTGAGCGGTTCGTAGTAGCGTAGACGATCCGCCATGCTTTCCGCCGCGTTGAAGGCACCGCCTTGGGCCATCGGGCAATGGCCCATGTCCTGCACCTCACCGTTTTCGTCCAGCGCCAACCAGGACATGCGCTTCCAGCGCTGGTTGACATAGGGGTCGCGGGGCAGGTCGGCGGTGAACTCCTTCCAGGCTGGCAGATCGATTCGAGAGCGGACTTCGGTCAGAGCCCAATGACGGCTTGCCAGTCTACGGCTGACGCCCGGTGCCCAGTAGTGGGCCAGCGAGTCGACGGGCATGCCGGTGTAATCGTAGCCATGCTTGAGAGTATCGAATTTCATGTCGTTATCTCCAGGTGGTGGGCGGTATTGCCCGGTGTCGTCGGGTTACCCCGTTCAACGCTTATGAAAAGAAAGGATACAGAATGTTAAGTATTGTAGTTTTAAATGGTGAATCAGCTAGAAGCCAGAAGACTGGATCTTGAGGCCAAGGCTGCAGGGAGACTTTCGACTAAGGACGTAGGAGAATTCTGACGATGCTGTGTAGGATGTAACAAAAACGGTGCATATGTTCCTCTTGGAGAACAGTGACGCCGTCACGCCCCCTTACGAGGAAGTTCTATGATCCCCCAAGAGCGCTTCAAGCGGTGGCTGCTCCGGTTTCTGGGGAGACCTTCGGTCAACGCGACTGTCGACACAGCGGAAAACGACGAAGCCGTAGCGCTTGTACGCCAGCAGTATCTGGAAAGTGAGCAGCGCTTTCGCGCACTGCTGGAGAGCCTGCCTAAGGTAGCGGTGCAGGGTTACGATCGTGACCGTCGTGTCATCTACTGGAACGAAGCAAGCACACGGCTCTACGGTTACACTTCCGACGAGGCGTTGGGCGGTCTGCTCGAGGATCTGATCATCCCCGATTTCATGCGTGAAGGAGTCATCCATGCGCATCGAGCCTGGATCCAGGATGGTATCGAAATCCCACCCGAAGAGCTGGAGCTGAAGCACAAGAGCGGTGAGCTGGTGCCGGTCTTCTCACATCACGTAATGCTCAAGGAGCATACCGAAGATCCCCTCATGTTCTGTGTCGACGTCGACCTGTCGGACCAGAAGCAGGCGCATCGCGAGCTCGAATTTGCCACTCGTTACGATCGGCTGACGCAGTTGCCGAACCGACAGACCTTCGAGTCCGATCTGGAATATCTGTTGGATGGCGTGCGTCGTCGCGGGGTAGGCTTGGCGCTGCTTTACCTGGACATCGACTATTTCGTCGAGATCAACGACGCCCTGGGCTATGAGCAGGGCGACCAGTTACTGGTGGAGCTGAGCCGCAGGCTACGCAACGCGCTGCGCTCTACCGACCTGCTGTCCCGGGTTTCCAGCGATGAGTTCGTGCTCGCCTTCCCGGGGCTGCATCGTGAGGAAGACGTGCTCCAGGTGGTCAACAAGATTCACGACTTGTTCAAGCAGCCTTTTGGACTGGATGGCCATGAGCGTCGCGTCTCGGCCAGTATTGGCGTATGTCTCTTTCCCGACAACGGTGGCAATGCGCGTGAACTGATCCGCAATGCCGATGTGGCCAAGAACCGGGCCAAGCTGGAAGGTCGTGGCAGCATTCGCTTTTTTCACCAACACTTGCATGACGAGTTGGTCCGAGAGCATCGCTTGGCCGAGAACCTGGAGCACGCCTTGAGCGCCGGAGAGCTGTCGTTGCACTATCAGCCCCAGGTGTCGGCGGTGAGCGGTCGTATCGAAAATCTGGAGGCGCTGTTGCGCTGGGAGCTGCCCGGTGGTGTCGCGGTTCCGCCTCATGAGTTTATCCGCGTTGCCGAGCGATCAGGACTGATACATCGCTTGGGTGACTGGGTCATCGAGGAGGCGTGCCGTCAGCGAACCCAATGGCGTGCTGCCGGCGTGCCGTTGGAGCGCATCGACATCAACGTTTCGGGGCGTCAGCTATCGCGGCCGGATTTCTTCGAGCGGTTGCGTCAGTGCCTGTCACGTCATGGTCTCGGGCCGCGGGAAATCGGTATAGAGTTGACCGAGAACGTCTTGATCGAAGCCGACGAACGTATTCTGGAGGGGCTGTGGGGGCTCTATCATCTGGGCTTCCGCATTGCCATCGATGACTTCGGTACTGGTTTCTCGTCATTGAGCTATCTCAAACGCTTCCCGGTCACAGCACTGAAGATCGACCGTACCTTCGTGCGAGATGCACCCGGCGAACCCAAGGACAGGGCCATCATGGAAGCGGCGGTATTCATCGGCCATCGACTCGGGCTCGAAGTGGTGGCCGAGGGCGTGGAAGATGAAAGGCAGCTCGAACTGATCCGCGAGATGAAGTGCGATCTCGTGCAAGGGTACTACTTTTACCGGCCGATGCCTGCGGCAATGACCGAGCGCGTTCTGTTGGGGTTGGTAACCGCTCCCGGTGGCGTGCAGGGCTGAGTGGCGGCGCGCTTTCGCGTAGAATGCAGCCCCCTTCATTGATGGAGCCGTCTGATGCCTGTCGCTGCCGCCTCTTCCCTGGGCCTGACGCTATGGCGCCAGACCTGGCCGATGACCATTGGCGTGCTGGCACTGTTGGGCTTCCAACTGGTGGACAGTGCCTTCGTGGCTCGCCTGGGCACGGCGCCCTTGGCCGCCCAGTCGTTCACTTTTCCGCTGACCTTTCTCATCATCGGCGTGCAGGTGGGGCTTGGCATTGCCATCGCCGCCCTGATCTCACGAGCACTGGGTGCCGGAGAGGTCGCACGGGCACGACGCCTGGGAACTCTGGTGGTGTCGGTGGGCAGCGTGACCATAGCGCTGCTGGCCATCGTGCTGTGGTGGGCCCAGGTGCCGATCTTCACCCGCCTTGGGGCCGATGTGACAACGCTGCCGCTGATTCGCGCCTACTGGGCGCCTCAGCTGTTTGCGGCCTGGCTGGGGGCGGTGCTCTATTTCATCTACAGCCTGTTCCGCGCTCACGGCGATACGCGCCTTCCCGGCAAGATGATGGTGGTCACCAGCCTGGCCAACCTGGTGCTCGATCCCTTGCTGATCTTCGGTGTCGGCCCCTGGTCGGGGCTCGGGCTTCCGGGGGCGGCCTGGGCCACTGCCATAGCCTTTGGCTGCGGATTGCTGGTCGTGGCAGGGCGGTTGCGTCACAACGACTGGCTTTCGCGAAGCGGACTCAAGCAAGAGCTGGTGGTTTCGGCGCGTCCCTTCATCGGTATCGCCGGGCCCGCCATGATCGGTCAGTTGATGCCGCCATTGGCGGCGATGCTCGCCATCTCGGTGGTGGCCGGTCTGGGAGAAGCTTCGGTGGCGGCCTGGGGATTGGCAAGCCGGCTCGAGACGCTGGCTCTGGTCGTGGTCCTGGCCATGACCATGTCGTTGCCACCTTGGCTGGGTCGTTGCTACGGTGCGGGCGACTGGCCGCAAATTCGGGCGCTGATACGTCTGGCGCTGCGAGTGGTGGTGGTGTGGCAGCTCGGGCTCGGTCTGGTGCTGGCGCTTCTGGCTCCGTGGCTGGCGCAACTGCTGGGCGGGAGTCCGGCGGTGCGCGGGGATCTTACCTTGCTGATTCGCTTTCTGCTGCCAAGCTACGCTGCGCTGGGCGTCTGCATGTTGGTGGTCTCTGCCGGCAACGCCTTGGGTTGGCCATTGAGGGCCATGCTGATGTCGGCGGCAAGACTGTTCGTTTGTTATCTCCCCTGCCTGTGGCTGGGAGCCTGGCTCGGTGGGCTTGCAGGTCTGGCCATGGGAGCCGCGCTGGGGAACGTGTTGGCAGGGCTGATGGCGTGGCAGCTGATGCGACGCTTACTGGTGCGAAGGGGGTGGGATGGCCGGCCCGAGTCGAAACTTTTGGCTCGTGAGCGAACCTGAGGCGCTATATGCTGTCAGGGTAAGGACGTAGTGGCTCGACCGGCACGAGCCATGAAAGCAACTCTGATGGAATGGAGTAACCAATGAAGCTCACCAAATTTGTGGCAACTCTCGCGCTCACCCTGGGCATCGCTGGCGCTGCGGCAGCACAGCAGATGCAGGCTCCGCCCCAGGGCGACCAGGTGGATCAGCTCGACCAGTTGCTCGATCTGGACGAGAATCAGCAGCAGGAAATCCGTGGCTTGCTCGACGAGGCGGAGCGCCAGCTGGCACCCAAGGAGCAGGAGGCTCAGGCGCTGCAGGCGCGTCTCGGTGAGTACGTTGGCCCCGATTTCGATGAGAATGCCATCCGCCAGGATGCTGCGCGGCTTGGCGACCTGACCGGTGAGATTACTGCCGAGACGGTACTGCTGCAGTCCCGTATCGAGGCGGTGTTCACCGATGAGCAGCGTCAGCGTCTGGATGAGGCGATTGCCCAGCAACAGCAGCAGATGCAGGACCTGCAGGATCAGATGCAGCAGCAGGGTGGCGAACAGCCCGCCCAGCCCATCCAGTAACTGTCTGACCTGGCAGGCTCGTCGATGACGAGTTGAGACAGCGGCTTCGCTCATGAAGGCGCTTCTTGCTGCGCAAAAAGCCCTGTCACTCGACAGGGCTTTTTGGTTGCAGGGCCAGTGGGGCGTCGTCAATCGGCGGAAGAGGGTTGGCGGTTGGATGCGGAATTGGCTGAGTATGGGGTGGCCAGCTTCTCCTCCTGCCAGGCGAAGTAGAGGAACAGCGCGCCCATTACCAGGTAGCCCAACGTGAAGTCCCAGGCGGCGTTGAAGGCCAGCTTGGGCGCATGCATCAGGCCGACGAAGGAGAAGGCGGCCGCGACTCCAGCGAAAGCGGCGGCGCGGCGGAACTGGTGATCGATGACCGAAACGGTCATGGCGCCGATGAGGATGGCCATGAACATGGCCCCCTGGCCCAGCGGCACGATACCTGACGATATGCCTGCGACCGTCTCGCCGGCGGCATTGTTGAAGCGGGTCATCACGTAGTTGGCGAAGTAGGGCAGCATGGCCAGCGCCACGGCAGGATAGTAGCGCGTATCGTTGCTCTGAAAAGCAGTAGCGATCATCGACATGCCGACGAAGACCAGGATAGGGGCAACCACCGAGACCGGGATGATGGCCGCCAAGGCGGCGATCAGGCCGAACATGGTGGCCAAGGCGTAGACCGCGCCATTGAGAATGCTGTAGCCGCGTCCTGCTCCCATCCATTTGGCGCCAACCGTGGCGATGTAGACGGTGGTCGGGAAGACGCCGCCGAACAGCGCGCCGATCATGGTGCCGGCTCCATCCACGGCCTGGCATTCGCGCACGTCATACTTGTCGCCCGCGGCTTCCATCGCCTCGACGTTGTTCATGGTCTCGATGGCGTTGTACAGCGTGATCGGCAGTACCACCGTGAGCACTGCCAACATTCCGGTGAACAGCAGCCCCAGCCCCTCGAACCAGGCCATGTTGGGCAGCAACGGGTAGAACCCGAGATGGGTGAAGGCGTCGCTGAATCGCTCGCCGCCGGCGTCGCCGATCAGGTAGGCCATGGCGGTACCGAGGACGATGGCGAACAGCGAGGTAGGCAGGCGGAACGGCATGGCGACTCGGGCTACCAGGCCGACGATGATGATCGCCAGCACCAGCAGGCCGATCACCGGCATTTCCAACGTCTTGAACAGCATCTCGCCGGCGATGAAGGTCAGCGCCACCCCGGCCACGGCGCCGAGCATGGCCGCGCGGGGCAGGTGGTACTGGACCCAACGGCCGATGAGACTCACGGCGGCCTCGATGGCACCACTGATGAAACAGGCGGCCACGGCAACCTTCCAGGCCAGCGCGGCATCGCCGGTGAGCTGTTTGGCAGGCAGCAACACGCCGAACAGGAAGACGAACATCACCGGGGTGGAAATACCGTAGGAGAGCGCGGTGACGTCGCTGCGATTTTCCTTGCGTGCCAGGCGGGCCGCGCTCCAGGCATAGTAGAAGTTACCCACCATCACGGCGACGGCGGCTCCCGGGAGCACCTGGCCGAAGACGATGGAGGCGGGGAAGCCCATCCCCAGCATGGTGATCGCAATGATGACGAAGTTCGCGATATTGTTTTGAAAAAGGGCGAAGAAGGCGTCGGTATCCTCCTTCTTGTACCAGGGATAGTGCACAGGGGAAGCCGCCATGGTGAGCCTCTTATGAGTTGGGTTTGTATACAAGGCGTGTTCAGTCTGGCCTGAGTCTGACTGATCGGTCAAGACTGCCTTTGTCGTATACTGTGTAACGGTTCTGAGTGTCCATGTTCATAGGCGTCTGGAGAGGAGAAATACCGATGAGCTCAGAGGAGAGCTGTGTCGTTCGCCACTTCCGTTATTACCACCCGGTGTCAGACGAGGACGTCATGCTGCTGGCCCGGCTGGAAGATAGCGCTACGCCGTTACGGGCCGGTACTGTCTTGTGGGAAGAGCGAGACGAGGCTCATGAGTTCTGCACGCTAAAGCATGGCTGGGCATTCTCCTACCGCGAATTGGAAAACGGGACTCGGCAGATCCTGGAGATCTACCTGCCGGGCGACATCATCGGTCTGCGGGAGTTCGCCTTCTCCCAGCGCCTGGCCGGCGTTCAGATGGTCGAGGATGGTGAGGTTTGCTTCTTTCCCCATCGCCATATCGTCGATATCTTTCGCCAGTCGTTCACTCTGACCTCGATCCTGTTCGCCATCGCCAGCCACCAGCAGGTGATGATCACCGAGCGCCTGGTCAATCTGGCCCGCCGCAATGCCCGTCAGAAGCTGGCTCACTTCCTGCTGGAGATGATTCAGCGCCTCAGGCAGACCCAGGCCGACGGCAGCGAGAGTTTTCGTCTGCCGCTGTCTCAAGAGATCCTGGCGGATCTGCTGGGACTCAGCCCGGTGCACGTCAGCCGCACTTTCACCGCACTGAACGACGATGGGTTGGTGTTCCGCGACCGTTATCAGGTGCAAATACCCGATCTGGAGGCGCTGAAGCAAGAGGCGGGGTTCGATGACCGCTATCTGATCGAGAACATGCGTCCGCTGTTCGATGCCAAGAAGGCTGACGGGAACCGTGGCCCTGACGCCTGAACGCAATGCCCCGGCCTGAGCCGGGGCATCGATATCGGCGAGTGCAGCCTAGTTGACGGCCGCGATGGCCTTGGCCAGGTAGGGCAGGTTCTCGTGGGAGAAGCCGGCCACGTTGGCGCGACCCGAGCGCACCATGTAGATACCGAACTCGTCGCGCAGGCGGTCGACCTGCTCGGGCTTGAGTCCGGTATAGGAGAACATGCCGCGCTGCTCGGCCACGCAGGCGTATTTCTGGTCGAGTCCGTAGGGCTTGAGTGACTCGACGAAGTCGCGCCGCAGGGTATTGATGCGGTCGCGCATTTCGGTGAGTTCCTCGCGCCATAGGGCGGCCAGTTCGGCGGAGTGCAGGATCTCACTGACGATGGCGCCGCCGTGGGCCGGCGGGTTGGAGTAGTTCTCGCGCGCCACGATAGCCACCTGTGAGCGTACGTTCTCCATCTGCTCGCTGTTCTTCGCCACCATGATCAGGCAGCCGGTACGCTCGCAGTAGATGCCGAAGTTCTTCGAGCAAGAGCTGGTGATGATGACCTCGTCGAGGTTTTCGGCCATCAGGCGCACGCCGTAGGCATCCTCGTCGAGGCCTTCACCGAAGCCCTGATAAGCGAAGTCGATCAGCGGCAGCAGGTTGCGTTCGCGTACCACTTCGAGAATCTGCTGCCACTGCCCGCGGTCCAGGTCGAAGCCGGTGGGGTTGTGGCAGCAGGCGTGCAGCACGATGACGTCGCCGGCGGGAATTTGCTTGACGGCTGCCAGCATGCCCGCGAAATCGAGGCGGTTTTCAGCGTCGACGTAGGGGTATTTGTGCAGCTCGATGCCCGCCGCCTTGAAGATGCCGTGGTGGTTCGGCCAGGTGGGATCGCTCACCCAGATGCTCTTGCCGGGAAGCTGGGTGCTGATAAAGTCGGCGGCCAGCCTCAGGGCGCCGGTGCCACCCGGAGACTGAGTGGCACTGGCGCGCTTGGCGGCAAGCACCGGTGAGTCCTGGCCAAGTACCATGGGCAGAACCACTTCGCCATACTGGGGCGCGCCGTGGGAGCCGATGTAGGTCTTGGTGGTTTCGTTCTTGAGCAGCAGGGCCTCGGCTTCCTTGACGGCGCGCATCACCGGGGTGTTGCCTTGGGCGTCCTTGTAGACACCGACGCCGAGATCGACCTTCTGAGGATTGGTGTCCTTCTTGAAGGCCTCGATCAGGCCGAGGATGGCGTCCCCGGGAACCCGCTCAATATGTTCGAACATTTATTTCGCTACCTCGTCGGTTCTGGCGGCAAGTATGAAGTCGTTGCGATGCAGGCCCTTGATCTTGTGGGTCCACCAGTTCACGGTGACCCTGCCCCATTCGGTCAACAGCGCCGGGTGATGGCCAGCGGCCTCGGCAATCTCGCCCACGCGATTGGTGAACGCCAGCGCCTGACGAAAGTCGGGGAAGGTAAAGACCCGCTCAAGCTGCATGATGCCATTGCGCTCGACAATCTGCCACTCGGGCACCTCGGGTTTGAACAGCCTGATCTCCGCTTCCGACACGGTGGGGGAGTGGTTGCGGCAGGCTTCGCAGGGCTGACGCGAGAGCTGGGTCATGCCGGGTCCTCCTGAGGCGCTTGGCCACGGTTGGTCACTGTATGGCTACGCTGTAGTGAAGGGTGGGCTACGAGCCGAGGCCGGCCCATCGATACGGGACTCGTCAAGGAGTCGATGCCAATGTATCAGCATAGCGCCTTGCCGTTGTGGCTCAAGCTACTGTTCACCGGTTGGATCCTGTTCTGGGCGCCGGCCTTTGCCGTGATGCTTGGCGTGCAGAACTACTTCTGGCTGTGCAATGTCGCCAGCTTCCTGATCCTGGTCGGCCTGTGGCTGGAAAGCCGCCTGCTGCTGTCGATGCAGTGGCTCTCGGTGGCGCTGGTAGGGGCCTTCTGGACACTGGATGTCGGCGTGGCCTGGTTGACCGGGGTACATCCGATCGGCGGCACCGAGTATATGCTCGATCCCGAGCATCCCTGGCTGGCCAGGGTGCTGTCGCTCTATCATCTGATTTTGCCGCTGGTCGCGGGCTACGCCGTGCTGAAGCTGGGCTATGATCCGCGCGCCCTGAGATGGCAGACGTTGCTGACCTGGTTGCTGCTGCCGCTCACTTATCTGTTCACCGAGCCCGAGCGCAACATCAACTGGGTGCACGGACCTTTTGGCACCCAACAGCAGTGGGCCGATCCGCTGCTGTACCTGCTACTGCTGGCCTTGGCCTGGCCACTCGTGCTTTATCTGCCGCTGCATGTCGTGATGCGCTGGTGGCAAAAGCGACGTAGCGCCAACTGAATACAAGCCTCAACTGACGACGCGATTGCGCCCTTGACGCTTGGCGGTATAGAGACTGCGGTCGGCCCGCTCGATCAAGGCGTCTCTCGGCTCTCCCAGGCGGTACTCGGCAAGACCGATGCTGGCGGTGAGCTGACCGGACGAGATGCCGAAGTCGTACTCGGCAATCTCGCTACGCAGGCGCTCGGCGAGGGGGCCGCTGGCGACCAGTGGGGTCAGCGGCAGGACCACGGCGAACTCTTCGCCACCCAGGCGGCCGATGACATCTTCCTCGCGTAGCAGGTCATGACACAGGGTCGCGAATTCGGCGAGCACCTGATCGCCCTGGAGATGGCCCCAGGTGTCGTTGACCCGCTTGAAGTGATCCAGGTCGATGAGCATCAACGACAGCGGGCTACCGTGCCGGTTGCTCCTGGCGATTTCCTCGTCCAGGCGCGACATCAGACGCCGACGATTGGCCAGTCCGGTCAGGTCGTCGGTATCCGAGAGCTTGCGCAGCCTTGCCTCTTCGGCCATCTGTTCGGTGATATCGATCATCAGGCCATGCCAGAGCACGCCGGTTGCCGAGTCTTCGGGCTGGGCGCGCAGCGCGACCCAACGATAGCGGCGCCCTGAGAGGCGGATGCGAAACTTGGTGGCAATGGGAATGCGCCAACGCGCCGAGCGCTCGATGGCGGCCATGACACGAGGATGGTCCTCCGCATCCAGGCGGTCGAGCATGTGACGCGCATCCTGGCTCAGAGCGTGACGGTCGATGCCAGGCAGGCTGGTGCCGCTTCCGGCCAGGTAGGGGAAGTGCATGTGACCGGTTGGGTCACGATGAAACTGAAAGATGACGCCAGGCAGGCGTTCAGCGAAATCGTGCATGCCGATCGGCTCATTCAGCCCCCCACCCGTCATGGCATTGTCGTGAGGCATGCGGGTGTCCCTTGGTTTCCTGCTGCATACATTGCAAACAAGCTGTTGTTATATAACGGCTCGGCGTAGTGCCTCAGGTAGGATGGCAGCGCGACGAGCGCCTGCATCGGGGTAGAGCCGTTTGGCGAAGGCCCTAATATACGATGTAACAGTGGGTAAATCACCTGTCTAAGGTTGTAAGAAATTGCCCATACGTTTTGTAAGCCATCCTTGACCGTATGCCGTTCTCTCAGCGCGGCGCGTCGTATCTCTCGCTGCGCCCGCGGGAAAACACCACTTGCCAGAGCTGGATGTCGCGAGCGCGAAAGGCGCCGGCACATACCGACAGGTAGTAGCGGAACATGCGTTCGATGCGCTTGGAGTAACGGTCGGCTATCTCGTGCCAACGGGCATCGAAGTTGTTGCGCCAGGCCATCAGCGTCTTGTCATAGTCAGGGCCGAAGTTGTGCCAGTCTTCGAGCAACAGCAGGCCTTCGCTGGCGTCGGCGATGTGTCGTGCCGAGGGCAGCACGCCGTTGGGGAAGATATAACGGTCGATCCAGGGGTCGACGGTGATCTCGGAGCTGTTCGAGCCGATGGTATGCAGCAGGAAGAGGCCCGTGTCGGCCAGTAACTTCTCCACGGTGTGGAAATAGGTAGCATAGTTGCGGTGGCCGACATGCTCGAACATGCCGATGGAGACGATGCGGTCGAAGCGTCCTTCGAGTTCGCGGTAATCCATGAGGCGAATCTCGACGGGCAATCCGGTGCAGCGCTGCCGGGCCAGCTCTGCCTGCTCGCGGGATATGGTGATCCCGGTGACGGAAACATCATGGTGGCGGGCCGCATACTCGGCGAAACTGCCCCAGCCGCAGCCGATGTCCAGCACGTGCATGCCGGGACGCAGCTCCAGCTTGCGGCAGGCCAGTTCGAGCTTGGCGAGCTGTGCCTCGTGAAGCGTGGTGGCCTCTTTCCAGTAACCACAGGAGTAGCACATGGTCGGGTCGAGCATGCGCTCGAAGAGATCGTTGCCGAGATCGTAATGGGCTTCGCCGACCATGTAGGCTCGGGCCTTGCTCTGCAGATTGAGCAGCCCCGCCTGCAGCCGGTACATGATGCGATCGGTGGTTGGACGGGCGCGTTCGCCGAGGCCGTGTCGGAGCAGGCGGCAGGCCAGTTCGTCGAGGCTTTCGCATTCCCACCAGCCATCCATGTAGGACTCTCCCAGCCCCAGGGAGCCCTGGCGCAAAATGCGCGAGCAAAAGTCGGGATGATAGATCTGAGGATCCCACGGGGCATCGCCGTTCAGGGTCACTCCCGACCCCGCCAGCAGAGTAGTGAGCATTCGCCGGGTACGGTTGTCAGGCAGGGAGATGGGACCAATGCGTTGTTCGATTGTCATGGATTCCTCCGGTCCATCGATTTAGGGCTTGGTCGTTGTCGTCACCTGAATCGCCACATGGCAGGATTTGCCGTGCAATCGCAAGGGCCTGCATTAGGCAAGAGCATAGTTCAGAAGATAGCCCACGCGGCGAAGAAGGGTTAACGCTTCCAGGCTGGTATAATCGCCGCTCAACTCGTCGTCGGAGTGCTGTAACGTGTCCTGTGATTCACCGCTGATCATCGCCCTCGATCACTCTTCCCTCGATGCCGCCCTGTGTCTGGCCGACCGGCTCGACCCTGCGCGCTGTCGCCTCAAGGTGGGCAAGGAGCTGTTCACCCGGAGCGGCCCGGAGATCATCGAGGCGCTCCACGGGCGTGGTTTTCAGCTTTTTCTCGATCTGAAGTTCCACGACATTCCCAACACCGTTGCCGGGGCCGTGCAGGCCGCTGCCGAGCAGGGCGTGTGGATGGTCAACGTGCATGCCAGCGGTGGGCGGCGCATGATGGAGGCGGCGCGTGAGCGGCTCGACCGCCACGGCCTCGGGACGCATCTGATCGCGGTGACGGTGCTGACCAGCATGACGGGTGAGGATCTCGCCGAGGTTGGCGTTGCCGCGCCGGCGGCGGAACACGTCGAGCGTCTGGCCCTGCTGACCCGCGAGTGCGGCCTGGATGGCGTGGTCTGCTCGGCTCAGGAATCGACCAGGCTGCGGCAGCTGTGTGGCACCGATTTTCTCAAGGTGACGCCAGGCATCAGGCCACGCAGTGCCGAGCATGGCGATCAGCGCCGCGTGATGACTCCGGCCGAGGCCATGGCGGCGGGAAGCACGCACCTGGTGATCGGTCGGCCGATCACTCAGGCGCAGGACCCCATGGCGGCGCTGCAGGCCATCGAGCAGGAACTGGCGGCAGGCTGAGGCCCGGGCGCTCACTCCCCCTCGATGCCGGTGATGGGGCGAGTGGTGCCCCAACTGCGACAGCTGGGGCACTGCCAATGCAGCGGCTGGCCGGCGAAGCCGCAGCGTTGGCAGCGATGGCGTGGACGAACCGCCAGCAGGGCATGGGTGTGCTGTTTGAGCAACTGCAGCCTGTTGTCGGGCGCACCACGCTCCTGCTGCTGGTGCTGATAGAGATCCAGCAGGTAATCGAGCGCGCCCAGGCTGGGGGCACGGTTGAGCTGTTCGCTGACCAGATCGATGGCCACCTGCATGCCGAGTCTTCTGCGCTGGGTTTCGGCCAGCAGAATGATCAGGCTGGTGACGTGGGCGCGCTCCAGCAGCTCCTCGAGGCAAGATACCAGACCGGACTCGTCGTCGAGCATGCGATAGGCATGGTGCAGTGGTTCGAGCACGATCGGCATCATGTCCAGATCCTGATCGGGAATGCGCATGAGTATGCGAATGGCCTCGCGATAGTGGCCGGTATCCTGAGCAAGGGCTGACAACAGCAGGTTGGCGCGTACGCAGCGTGGGTCGATGGAGAGCGCGCGACGCAGATGCTTGCGAGCCAGGCCCGGACTTGCCGAGTGGCGCTCCTGATCGGCCATTTCGCACAGCCAGTGGGCTGCGGCACGGCGCACGTCGTCGTGCTGGCGGATCAGGTTGGGGTAGGCGACGTCGAAGGCGGCCTGCCACTCGCCTTCACGATCGAAAAGATCTGCCAGCAGGCGCTTGGCGGCATGTCGAATGTCGTCATGGCTGGTATCGCGGATCAGCTGCTGAAGCAGGCGCTCGCTGCGGTCGAACAGCCCCAGGTGCAGGAAGTCGCGCGAAAGTTCGAGCTGTACCTGGTCGCTTTGCAGTGCGGTCAGGGTGGGGCGGGCCAGCAGGTTTTGGTGAATCTTGACGGCACGGTCGGCCTCGCCCCGGGTGCGAAAGAGGTTGCCCAGGGTGATATGGGTGTCGACGGTTTCGCTGTTGACCTCGAGAGCGCTGACGAAGGTCTCGATGGCGCGGTCGGGCTGCTCGTTGAGCAGGTAGTTCAAGCCGACGAAGTAATCCCGCGACAGCGTGTTCGGCGGCGCGGGATCGCGGTTACCCTGGCGCTCACGTCGGCCTAGCCACCAGCCGATGGCAACGGCAGCCACCAGCAGGGCAAGCAGCAGGGCATCGGGCATTTAGGGCAGTTCCTTGAGCTCCTGAACGCGAAGCCGGTCGAGTTCCTTGCGCTGCTGACGGTTCAGCCGCTGGGCGCGGGAGAGTGCAGTGCGCAGCCGCAGCCAGACTCCCGTCATCGCCAGCATTCCCAGCACGACGCCGCTGACCAGGGCGGCCAGGAGCCAGACGGAGAGCGATACTGCCGGTAGCTCCAGCCAGATCAGGTTCAGCGGTACCGTCTGCTGGTTGTTGACGGCAAAGAGGATGCCGACAAGCAGGACCGCCAGCAGAATGATGGCCACGATCAGGCCTTTGAGCCAACGCATGTGTCTATCCCTTGTAAGTTCGAAAGATTAATAGCCGAGGGCGCGGCTGGCATTGACCTGCTCGCGAAGCTCCTTGCCAGGCTTGAAGTGTGGCACGAACTTGCCCTCCAGCGCGACCGGCTCGCCGGTCTTGGGGTTACGACCTACCCGCGGCTCTCGATAATGCAAGGAAAAGCTGCCGAACCCCCTGATTTCGACACGTCCGCCTTCGGCCAGGGTGTCGGTGATGTCATCGAGGATCAGGCGAACCGCAGATTCGACTTCCTTGATCGAAAGCTCGGGCTGTCGCATGGCGATCTGCTCGATCAATTCGGATTTGGTCATCGGGTCATCTCTCCAGGCGATTCCCGGTCCGGTGGGACTGGGCGGCATTCTTATTCTAACCCTCAGCATACTGCTCAAATCGTGATAAAACAACGCACTACGACCATGGTCAAGGAAATCGCACATTCTGAGGGTAGGCGCTGCCGTATTTTCGAGGGTCCGGTATACTGGTTGCCCACTCTTTCAGACCATCGAGGCCGACGTTGAGCGAAGCGAACACCCCCGATGCCGCAGCCTTGCGCAAGCGGCTCTACTGGCATTCACGGCGCGGAATGTGGGAGCTCGACCTGCTGCTGATTCCCTTCCTCGAGCACTGCTACGACCAGTTGGGCAGCGACGACCAGGCTGCCTACCGAGCCTTGATCGAAGGGGAAGATCAGGATCTGTTCGCCTGGCTGATGAGGCGTGAGCCGCCCGCCCCGGAGTTTCAGCGCATCGTGACGCTGATACAGCAACATGCCGAGAACGCCGACAACGATCCGCATCGCCCCGTCTAGACTGGGGTGGTGCTGCCAGTTCCTGCTGGCCGTGCTGGTCACCGGGGGTGTGCTCCACTTCGGGCCGAGCTGGCTGGCGGTGCCGGCCGTGGGGTGGCTATTGCCACTGGCTTGGTGGCTCTGGCGCGGGCAAGTGCGTGGCGTCTTGCACATGCATCCGGAAGCGGCCGGCAACTGGCGTTGGACATGGCAGCCCGAGTCGGTCGCCGAGGCGGTGCCGGTCAGGTTGACTTGCGATTATCTCGGCCCTTGGCTGATTGCCCTGGAACTCAATGGACGCAAGGCATGGCTGTGGCCCGACAGTGCGCCCGGCGATGCGTTGCGTCAGCTGCGCCGCGCCCTGGCCCGATGACACGCGTCGGGCGCCGGCAGGATGGCGCCCGTCAGAGGGACAAGTCGTGCAGATGCAGCCGCGACGGTTGTGGTGTCAGGCCGGTCTTGGCGTGGTCCGGGCAATCCGGGTTGTAGTGCAGCCCGCGGGATTCGCGACGCATGCGCGCCGCCTTGACGGTCAAGCGGGCCAGCCTGAGCGCATGCCACAGACTTGCCAGCGCCGTGCTGGGAGCGGCATTGGCGATGGCGTTTCGCACTTCGTGCATCAGTGAGTCCAGTTCGCCGGCGGCGGCATCGAGCCCTTCGTCGCGGCGCACTATTGCCACATGCTGGCTCATGACGCTGCGCATGCGAATACGCCATTGCTGAACACGTTCCGCGTCTATCGGTTCACTTCCCGAGGGCGCAGGCGTTGGAGACGCCAGGGCAGGTGCCTCGGCGTGTGCCAGCCTTGCAGCGCAGCTGCGGGCAAAGACCAGACATTCCAGCAGCGAATTGCTGGCCATGCGGTTGGCGCCGTGCAGACCCGTGCAGGCCACTTCCCCGATGGCATACAGATGCGGCACGCTGGAGTATCCGTCCAGGTCGGTGGCAATGCCGCCGCAGCTGTAGTGGGCGGCGGGCACCACGGGAATCGGCTGGCGGGTGATGTCCAGGCCGCGACTCAGGCAGTGGGCGTGAATGGTGGGGAAGTGATGGCGGATGGCCGCTTCGCCCAGGTGTGTCACGTCCAGCCAGACATGGGGTGAGCCGGTGCGTTGCATCTCGGCATCGATGGCGCGGGCGACGATGTCGCGCGGTGCCAGTTCGGCGCGGGCGTCGAGTTCCGGCATGAAGCGGCGTCCGTCGGTGCTGTAGAGTCGCCCGCCTTCGCCGCGCACCGCCTCACTGATCAGAAAAGGCGGGCCCTCCGGATCGTAGAGGCAGGTGGGATGGAACTGCTGGAACTCGAGGTTCATCAGCTCGGCGCCCAGTTCGGCCGCCATCATCATGCCTTCGCCGCTGGCAGGGTGCGGGCTGGTGGCATGGCGATAGATGCCGCTGGCGCCGCCGGTGGCCAGTACGGTGTCGTTGGCCACCAGTTCCTGCAGCCGGCCTTGCTCGTCCAGGCAGCGTGCGCCGCGGCAGCGGCTCTCGGTGTCCGACAGCAGATCGATGGCCACCAGGTCGTCGCGGATCGTGATGGCGGCATGCGCCTCGGCATGGCGCTTCAGCGTATCCAGCACGGCACGTCCGGTGGCGTCCTCGGCGTGGATGATACGTCGCGTGCCGTGTCCGCCTTCGCGGGTCAGGTGGTAAGGGTAGCTGGCCGTGGGGCTGTCGTCGCGGGTGAAGGGAACGCCGAGCGACAGCAGCCATTCGATGGCTCCCGGGCCTTGCTCGACGGTGAAGCGCACGGCCCGCTCGTCACACAGGCCGTCGCCGGCTACCAGCGTATCCGCTACGTGGGCATCGAAGTCGTCCTGGGGGGAGAGCACTGCGGCAATGCCGCCCTGAGCCCAGCGGCTGGCGCCCTGATCATCGCTGGCGGGGCGCACCAGCGTGACGCGACGCGTCTCGGCGGCATGCAGGGCGAGGGTCAGGCCGGCGACACCGCCGCCGATGACCAGAATGTCATGTTCGCTACGAGCCAGTATGCTTGGGGCCATGCGGGTTCTCGCTGAAGCCTGTTGCATCAGCCAGCTTGGCTCAAAGGTGCCTGAGGTTACAGGGATGAGAGCGGGATAGCGAAGAGCCTGGTGCCCGGAGCCGGGCTCGAACCGGCACGGTGTTGCCACCGAGAGATTTTAAGTCTCTTGCGTCTACCAATTTCGCCATCCGGGCGGCACGGTTTTCGAGCAGGCAGCTGAAAGGGGACAAGAAATGGAGGCTGGAGTCGGAATCGAACCGGCGTACACGGAGTTGCAGTCCGCTGCATAACCACTCTGCCATCCAGCCTCTGGGAGTCGTATTGGCGCGGCAAGGAGATCGATCGGTCCGGCGTGCCGGCTCACGACCCTCTCGATACCGCCTCTCCTGGAGCTTGGCTCGCAAGAGATTGGAGCGGGAAAGGAGATTCGAACTCCCGACCCTCGCCTTGGCAAGGCGATGCTCTACCACTGAGCTATTCCCGCTCGACTCGAGAGCGAATTATACGGATAAGCTGCTTAGTGTCAATCACTTGTTGGCGTTCGGTGGTGTCAGGCTACATGGCACGGGAGAGATGAGGCCAGGCGGCGCGCAGGTACATCACCATCGACCAGAGCGTCATGATGGCGGCCGCATGCAGGGTCAAGACACCCAGCAACGAGAGCTGGGTGCCGGGGGCAAAGGCCAGCAGCAGCAGCAGGGCGACCATCTGCAATGTGGTCTTGACCTTGCCCAGCCAGGAGACGGCCACTTTGCCGCGCTTGCCCATTTCGGCCATCCATTCGCGCAGTGCCGAAATCACGATCTCACGGCCGATGATGACCAGCGCCGGCAAGGTCAGCCAGATACTGTCGAAGCGCTCGATCAGCAGCGCCAGGGCCACGGCCACCATCAGCTTGTCCGCTACCGGATCGAGAAAGGCGCCGAACGGGGTGGACTGATCCCAGCGGCGGGCCAGGTAGCCGTCTAGCCAGTCGGTCACGGAAGCCAGGGCGAACAGGGCGGCCGCCACCGGCATGCTCCAGGAGTAGGGGAGGTAGAAGAACACCACCAGCAGCGGGATGAAGGCGATTCTTGCCAGCGTCAGGATGTTGGGGATGTTCATTGACGAGAGGTCCTTGCCTAAGGTCAGGAAAGCCGAAGAGGCCCCATTCTATCTGTACCGGGCGTCATCATCCATGCAAGGAGCGATGAATCGCTTCGGCCAGTGCGGCGCTGATGCCGGGAACCCGGGCCAACTCCTCGCGGCTGGCCTGCTTGACCCCCTGCAGCCCGCCGAAGAAGCGCAGCAGTTCGCGTCGGCGTTTGGGGCCGATACCGGCAATGCCTTCCAGGGCGGAGCTGCGGCGGGCCTTGTCACGGCGGTTGCGGTGTCCGGTGATGGCAAAGCGGTGGGCTTCGTCGCGCACGTGTTGAATCAGGTGCAGCGCAGGTGAGGATGCCGGTAGGTCGAGTGTGCGATCGATGGTTTCGATGAACAGTGTCTCGAGGCCGGCCTTGCGGGTGGTGCCTTTGGCCACGCCGAGCAGCAGGAGGTTGCCGACTCCCAGCTCTGCAAGGACCTCGCGGGCCAGGTTGAGCTGCCCTTTGCCGCCGTCCAGCAGCAGGATGTCCGGGGCGATGCCTTCGCCTTCGGCAAGACGCCGAAAGCGCCTGCCGAGCGCCTGGCGCATGGCGGCGTAGTCGTCGCCCGCGGTTTCTCCCTCGATGTTGAAGCGACGGTAATCGGACTTGCGTGGTCCGTTGCGGTCGAATACCACGCAGGAGGCCACGGTGGCCTCGCCGTGGCTGTGGCTGATGTCGAAGCATTCGAGCCGCTCCGGCGGGGCGGGGAGTCCCAGCGCGGTCTGCAGTGAATGGAAACGTCGCTCGAGTTCGCCCTGGCTGGCCAGGCGGCTGCCGAGTTGCTGTTCGGCATTGGTTCTGGCCAGCTCCAGCCACTGGCTGCGGTGGCCGCGCACCCTGTGGGTGACCCGTACGCGCCGCTCGGCGCGACTGCTCAGCGCACTTTCCAGGATATCGCTGTCGGGCAGCGGTAGGCTGCCGATCACCTCGCGCGGTATCTCGCGTCCCTGGCCCAGGTAGTACTGACTGACGAATTCGCCCAGCAGCTCAGCGGGATCGAGCCCCAGGCCATTGTCCGGCGCGTGATGGCGAGCGCCCAGTAGCCGCCCCTGACGAACCGCCAATACGGAGATGCACAGCGCTCCTTCGCGTTCGGCCAGGGCGAAGATGTCGGCGTCGCCGCCTTCGGTGTCGACGAACTGGCGGTGCTGTAGCTGGCGCAGGTGCTGGATCTGGTCGCGCAGGCGGGCCGCGTCTTCGAAGGCCAGATTGCGGCTGGCTGTCTCCATGGCCTCGGTCAGCTCCTGGGTGACCTGCTCGCTGCGCCCTTCGAGGCACATCACCGCGTGCTCCAGGTCGCGACGGTAATCGACTTCACCGATATAGCCCACGCAGGGCGCGCTGCAGCGCTGGATCTGATACTGCAGGCAGGGCCGCGTACGATGGGCAAAGACACTGTCTTCGCAGTTGCGGATGCGAAAGATCTTCTGCATCAGCGACAGGCTTTCGCGCACGGCGCCACTGCTGGGATAGGGGCCGAGGTAACGGCCATCCTCATGGCGCCGACGGGCTCGTTTGTATTCGAGCGCCGGAAACGGATGGCGATCGGTGACGAAGACGAAGGGGTATGACTTGTCGTCGCGCAGCAGGATGTTATAGGGCGGACGCAGCTCCTTGATCAGGGTCTGCTCGAGCAGCAGCGCCTCGATTTCGCTGCGCGTGACCGTCACTTGCACATCGGCGATGCGCGACACCATGGCCTGGGTCTTGGCATTGAGCGCGCCGCGGAAGTAACTGGCCAAGCGGGCCTTCAGGCGCTTGGCCTTGCCTACGTAGAGCGTATCGCCATGCTCGTCCAGCATGCGGTAGATACCCGGCGACTGGGTGAGGTTGGCGAGGAACTGGCGTGAATCGAAGCTCATGCTGCTAGCATACCAGACGCCTGCTCAGTTGGAGGGAGTGGTGTCGAACCCCTCTACCAGGCCGTGCTTCAGCCCCAGGTGCGTCAGCTCCACGTCGGTTTCGACGCCGAGCTTCTCGAAGATCCGATAGCGATAGGTGTTGACGGTCTTGGGGCTGAGGAACAGCCGATCGGAGATCTCCGAGACCCGCTGGCAGTTGACGATCATCATGGCGACCTGCAGCTCGCGCTGGGAGAGCTTGTCGAACGGATTTTCCTCGGAATCGAAGCGTGACAGCACCAGCCGCTGAGCGATGTCGGGGCTGATGTAGCGGTGGCCGGCAAATACGCTGCGAATGGCCTCGACCATGTCCTCCACCTGGGTATCCTTGCTGATGAATCCCCCGGCACCGGCTTCGAGCATGCGCTGAGCGAAATTGTCCTCCATGAAGCCGGTCAGGGCCAGAATGCGTACGTCTTCATTGTTGCGCATGATCTTGTGTGTGGCCTCGAGCCCACCGATGCCAGGCATGCGCAAGTCCATCAGTATTACGTCCGGCTCGAGTGTGCGGCACAGCGTAACGGCTTCCTCGCCGCTGGCGGCTTCGCCCAGCACCTCTATGTCCTCCTCGTTTTCCAACAGACGAGCGAGACTGGTGCGAACCAGGTGATGGTCATCGACAATGAGCACCTTGATCAAGCTGACATTCCTCGTCATTACGGCGGCTGCCGAGAGGCAGGGTGCCGCAGGCTTGCGATCGGATTCCGCGATGCTATCGAGTGAACCCACGTAGTCCTGGGCAAGCTTGCCATACTCGCTCGACAAGGGAAATTGAATGAGTATCCGGTTTCCATGGTATTTCTCAACGAAGGCTGCCATCAACGTGCAGGTGTTGACGAAGCCGCGTGTGGCGAGTAAGATTCGCCTCGTTCTCGCAAGGCGAGTGCATGTGGGGCCTTAGCTCAGCTGGGAGAGCGCAACACTGGCAGTGTTGAGGTCAGCGGTTCGATCCCGCTAGGCTCCACCAACAAGCTTTTAAGAATCAGCCGCTTGGCGCATCGCGCCAGGCGGCTTTTTCGTGCCGTTGTACCGCTTGGCGCTATCTCAGGCGACTCCTCAGGCGACTCCTCAGGCGACTCGCCTGGAGCCAAGGTAGAGGTGGCCGGATAACGCAGGTTATGAAGCAAGTCACAACCAAGGGGCTATGCTGAAGAAGACTTAGAGGCCGATAACCAGCAGAGACACTGTCGCAGTCACGCGCTTCATTCCTGCCCCAGGTATGGAGTGCGACGATGAGCAACACCACGCAAATCATCAAGTTGTTGATTCTTAAGCTTGAAAGCGTTTTTGCGCTGACCGAGGAGGAAAGGCGGGCACTTTACGACTTGCCAATACAAGTCGTAACCCTCAAGGCCAATCAGGACATCGTATGCATAGGTGACTGTCCGCTACAATCCTTCGTGGTTCTCAAGGGTTTCGCTAGCAGCTACAAGCTGACACCCGATGGCCATCGACAAATCATGGCGTTACATATCCCTGGTGACATCCCGGATCTGCAAACCCTATACCTGAAACGGATCGATTGCAGTATCGCTTCGATTAGCCCGTGCACGGTAGGGTTCTTTCAAGTCGAGGACCTGCGCCGTGTCTGCGAGCGCTATCCACGCCTTTCCGCCGCCTTCTGGCGCGATACGCTGGTAGGCGCATCGATCTTGCGGGAATGGGTGCTGAATGTCGGGCGGCGAGACTCTTACACCCGGATCGCTCATCTTCTTTGTGAATTCTCGGTGCGCTTGGAGGCGGTTGGGTTGGTTGAGAGTGGTACCTTCGAATTTTCGATTACACAGGCCAACTTGGCGGATGCAACGGGTCTCAGTGCGGTGCACATGAGCCGGGCGCTCAAGGCCCTCCGTAGCAAGGGGCTGATTCAGAGTAGAAGAATGAGTCTGACCGTCCCTGACCTGAAGAGGCTGATGGAGGTGGGTGAATTCGATTCCCACTACCTTCATCTGGAGAAGAGTGCGACAGCTAGGGTCTCAGTCGCCGCTCAATGAAAAGGGGCGATGTGGGATTGACGTCGCCAAGCTTGCGAAGCCGACTTCGTTTCGTTGCGCCGACTTCCCATGATGCGACTACGTTGGGAGGCAGGGTGGGCCTGCGTCCCGTGTGTCGCGGCGTCATGGTTCACATGCGATTCGTCTTCAGGGAGGAAAGTGAATGCATCTGCGAGACTTGCGCAATGCGGTGGTCGTGCTGACGGGGGCTTCCAGCGGTATAGGCCGGGCGACCGCCTACGAGTTTGCCCGCCATGGCGCGGCACTTTTCCTGGCCGGGCGTGATCGCCACGCCCTTCACGACGTTGCCGAGGCGTGTCATCGCCTGGGCGGTCAGGCGCGTATCGTCGTCGCCGACGTCAGCAACAGCGACGACATGGCCCGTCTGGCTGAGAGTGCCGTCGATCTGGCCGGTCGCATCGATATTTGGGTCAACAATGCCGGGGTCGGCGCGCTGGGGCCGTTCGAGGAGGTGCCGCTCGATGTCCACGAGCAGGTGGTGCAGACCGACCTGCTGGGCGGGCTGCGCGGCGCTCATGCGATACTGCCGCACTTCAAGCGCCAGGGGCACGGTATCCTGATCAACAACATCTCGCTGGGTGGCTGGGCGCCGCAGCCCTATGCCGCTTCCTATAGTGCCGCCAAGTTCGGCCTGCGTGCCTTCGCCGACAGCCTGCGTGGCGAACTCCGGCAGTGGCCTGAGCTGTACGTCTGCAACGTCTATCCTTCCGTCATGGACACGCCCGGGTTTCGTGACGGTGGCAACTTCACCGGCCGGGCGATCAAGCCGGTGCCCCCGGTCTACGATCCTCGGCGCACGGCGAAAGCCATCGTTGGGCTGGCCAGACGCCCACGCCACAGTGTCTACGTCGGATTCCCCGCCGTCATGTCGTTGTTTGCCCGCTTCGTTCCCGGCTACAGCATCATCAATGCCGCGCTGGTCGATGGCTCGGTGCGTCATGCCAGGCCAATTCCCAGGTCGTCAGGCAACCTGTTCCAGCCACCCGAGGGTGAGCGGCGGATCGACGGCGGCTATCGCTCATCGAGGCTGCGTCAGGGGGCGCTGGCAGCGACTTCGGCAGTTGCCGCCTTAATGGTGGGGCGCTGGTTGGCAAGGAGGCGCTGAAGGGGGTCTGCTGCCGTGCGGTTGCGCCGACGACCGTCTGTTTTCCACAATCAGTAGTGTCTCACTGGAAAAAAGGAGGTTCTTGTGAGCAATACCGATCTGGGGGCCATGGATGCGGGTCAGCTGAGGGCGCTGTTCGAGAGCGGCAAGGCGTCACCGCTGGAAGCCACACGCGCGGCGCTGGAGCGCATCGAACGTTTCAACGAAGCCGTCAATGCCTATGTACTGGTCGACCGGGAAGGCGCCGAAACCGCTGCCGAGGCGTCGAACAAGCGCTGGCAGCAAGGCCGGCCGCTGAGTGCAATCGACGGTATCCCTGTGTCATTGAAGGATCTGACCGAATCGGTCGGTTTGCCGGCGCGCAAGGGGTCGTTGACGGTGTCGGATGCCCCCTGCGAGCGGGACTCGCCGCCGGCCCGCATGCTCCGCGAGGCCGGTGCGGTGATTCTGGGCAAGACCAATACGCCGGAGTTCGGGTGGAAGGCCATCACCGACAATCGTGTCTTCGGGGCCACCGCCAATCCGTGGGATACGCGGCTGACGCCGGGGGGCTCGTCCGGTGGCGCCGCTGTCGCTGCGGCGCTCAACATGGGCGTCCTGCACCAGGGTGGCGATTCGGGCGGTTCGATCCGCATCCCCGCCTCGTTCACCGGCGTGTTCGGCTTCAAGCCCACCTTCGGCTGGGTGCCGGAGTGGCCCCGCTCCAAGGAAGCGACACTCTCTCATCTGGGGCCGCTGACACGAACCGTGGAGGATGCGGTGCGCATGCTGAACGTGATGGGGCGTTACGACTATCGCGATCCCTACGCCCTACGCGGCCAGCCCGCCGATTGGGGCGAGGAGCTGGGGCAGGGTATCGAGGGTATGCGCATCGCCTTTTCGCCCACCCTGGGCTACGCCCGGGTGGAGCCAGAGGTCGCCGAGTGCGTGCGTCAGGCCGCCCATCGTCTGGAAGCGCTGGGGGCCGTGGTCGAGGAGGTCGATCCCGGCTTCGAGTCGCCTATTCGCATCTTCAATACGCTCTGGTTCACCGCTTCGCTTGCCGTCTATCGCGAGCACAGCGAGCGCCAGCGCCGGCTGCTGGACAGTGGTCTGGTGGCGGATGCGAAACGGGCGGAACGGCTCAGTGCACTCGACATGTTCTATGCGCTAAGGGACCGGGCGCGACTGACGGAGAGTCTCGAGCACTTCAACCAGCGCTATCACCTGGTAATGACGCCTTCGGTGGCAGTGCGCCCCTTCCCCCTTCATCACGATGTGCCGCCGGGTAGCGGCATGCGCGACTGGGCGGAGTGGGCGCCGTTCTCCTATCCCTTCAATCTCAGCCAGCAGCCGGCCGCTTCCATTCCCTGCGGCTTCACCCCGGATGGCTTGCCGGTCGGCTTCCAGCTGGCCGGAGGCAAGCATGACGATGCACGCGTGCTGCGCGTCAGCCAGGCTTACCTGGAGGCCTATCCGCCCACCTTTCCCGAGCGGCCGAATCAGGTATGAGAGCGACCCGTGGGGTGTGTCACTCCTCGGGGGGCTGGTGCTCGGTGAGCCATGCTGCCAAGGCTTTGGCGCTCATGGCGGGGCAATACAGGTTGCCCTGGACCAGGCGAGCGGAGGTGGCTTCCATGTCGGTTGCCACCGTTTCGTCATCTACGCCGACGATCACGGGCTCGATGCCGAGGGAGTTGAGCATGCGGCATGATGCCTCTACCAGGCGTCTTCCATCGCGATGCGCGCGAGTCAGCTGTGCATCGACGGTCGCTTTGTGAAAGGGCAGGCGAGACAGCCAGGCAAGGTCCACCGGGGTGCTGCCGAGCTCCTCGACGGCAAGGCGAATGCCGAGCTGCTCGAGCCGCTTGAGCATGTGAGTGGTCATGTCCAGGTCGTTGCCCAGGCCCTGGGCGGGAACCTTGAGGGTCAGCCACTCGAACGACGTCGTGTCCAAATGCCTCAGGAAATGGTCCAGGGGGCGGCTGTCGAAGGTGTCCTGTGCCAGGTGCGCCTCGCACAGATGAAGAGAGATCGGCAACTGGGCCAGGGGCGAAGCGTCGTCGCTCCACTGGCGATGGTCGGCAATGACCGCCTGGATCATCCAGCGGTTGAGGCGAACGCCGAGTCCCAGCCGTGCGATCGCGTCGAGGTAATGGCCCGGTGGTTGTTGCCAGCGCTCGGGGTGCTTCCAGCGCAGCATGCCTTCCAGGCCGGTACAGCGCAGCGAGTTGCGGTCGAACTCGGGCTGGTAGTGCAATGCGAAGTGCCGGTCCGGCAGGTGGATGGCTTCGCTCAGCTGGCTCTCGAGCCGGTACTTTTCTTTCAGTCGCGAGGTCAGGCGGTGGTCGACGAAGGCGAGTCGCCCCGGCCCCTTCTTGCGGGCCATGAACATGGCGCTGCGTGCAGCCTGGATCAGCGTCTCGACATCCTCTGCATCGCCGGGGTATAGCGCTACGCCGATCGAGGAGGTCAACAGCAGGTAGCGATCCTCGCTGGTGAAAGGCGGCTCCAGGGCTTCCTGCAGACGCTCCGCCACTACCTGGGCTGCTTCGGCGGTACCGTCCTTTTCCAGCAGCACCACGAACTGGTCGCTGCCGAGCCGGGCGAGGGTGTCCTTGCTGCGCACCTCCTGTTGCAGCCGTCGGGCGATCTCCCCGAGTATGCGGTCACCCTCGATATGACCCACCGCGTCATTGATTGACTTGAAGCGGTCGATATCGATGAATAGAAGGGCAAGTGTAGTGTCAGCACGTTCCGCCTGTGCCAAGGCGTGATCGAGGCGATCCCGTAGTAGCAACCAGTTGGGCAGACCGGTCATCGGGTCGATGTGTATCCAGTGTCGATCGTCCAGCAATTCCCCGCCCGGAGTGGTGAAGCGCACGAAAGAGTAGAGGCGGCCGCGCGGCTTGCTCCGCTCGTCGAGCAAGGTGTCGACCAGCATCAGAACCGGCACCGATTCGCCGTTGTTTTGCCGGCATAGTACCTCCTGCTGCCAGGAGAGTGCCGTGGTCTGCGCGCTGTCTCCCGGGTCGGGGAGACGTGTAAAAGGGCGCAGCGAAACGAAAAAATGCTCGATCGGCCAGCCGGTCGTCTCTGCCCTGTCGCTGCCGGCAATACGGCAGAAGGCGTCGTTGACCATCGTGATGCGCCCCTCGGCATCGGTAATGGCCATGCCGGTCTGGCTCTGCTCGAAGGCATCTTTCACCAGCCGGGCGGGGTGCTGGGCTAAGGACTGGGCCTGCTTGCCCGGTGGGCGGTTACCGTGATGGTTCATTTATGTGCTGTCACCAATGTGTTCTTGCCTTGGGGTTATATCGTCCTCATTGGACTGAACTTGAGGCGTTAAGCCTTCCGTTGAGAAGGGAAATGCGTCATTGGGTAACATTGTTCGATCTTCCCCCGGGGCTCAAGTTCGCTTTGGGTGTGCCGATAAGAGAAAGAGAAATCTGCTTCCCAATGCGCGGGGCTGCCAGGGGAAGGCGGCAAAGCCTGTCTGACCTGCTCGGCAGGCGCCATCCACCTTGTCAGAGGATTTTTATTTGCACGTACCGGCGCGTATCGGGGTCCTGGCTCGCTCGATCTGCTCGCTACAGGGACGCCTGCTGGCGGGTCTGGCCATGACTTGGCTGGTCATCGTTGGGCTGGTTCTGCTGCTGGCCTGGCAGTTCGGCAAGGGGCTCGTCGACGATGCCAATCTGGCGCACCTGCGTTACGAATCCCAACTGATCGCCAACGATCTCTCCGAGCAGGTCGAACGCCGGCTGCGTGCGTTGGAGCGACTGGAGCAAGGGTTGCGCAATGTACCGGTGGAGGAGGTGCCGGCACGGCTGGAGAATGCCCAGGTATTGTTGGAGTGGTTCGAAGGGTTGATGGTCGCCGATATCGATGGGCGTGTCGTGGCCGACTGGCCGATCGTGCCGGGGCGTGCGGGGCTCGAAACCGCAGCGACGGAATATTTCCGCATGCTGCGCCATTCACCCTGGCCCTATGTGAGCCAGCCTTTCATCGGCAGGGCCAGTGGTGACTCCCTGGTCCTGATGCTGGTCCCTCGTTTCGATGATCAGGGTGACTTCAACGGCGTGGTAGGTGGGATGATCAACCTCACCCATGGCGGTCTGTTCCGCCGTCTGGAGGAGATCCGGCTGGGTGACGATGGCTATGTTTCTGTCTTCACCGCGACTGGTGAAGCGCTCTTTCACCCTCGTCGCGCCGGGGGGGTAGTTCTCGACCGAGCGCTGGGACATTCCGATGCCCTGCAGCAGGCGCTGGACGGCTGGCAAGGGGAAGCCATTGCCTCGAGCGGAGAAGGCACTCTGGCGCTGATGGCGTATCGTCAGATCTGGCCGGCAAACTGGATCGTCAAGGTAGCCATTCCGCAGGCCCAGGTACAGGCCCCGCTGGGCGATTTTCTGGCGCGCTTGTGGTGGGCCTGGCTGGCGCTGGCTGTTTTGATGCTCATCACCATGCGCTGGTTGGTGAGACGGCTGCTAAGGCCCTTGCACCGTCTGGAGCGGCAGATCGCTCAGGTCGGCGCAGGAGAGCGTCGCTATCTCGAGCTCTCGACCAGCATGCACGAGCTGCGTCAGGTAGCCGGCAGCTTCAACCGGCTGGAGCATGAGCGGCTTGCCGCCCTGGAGCATCTGCGAGATCGACAGGCTTTTCTCGACGCCGTACTCGGCTCGACCCCCATCGGCATGTTCGTGGCGGATCTGGAGGGGCGTATCAATTACCTGAACCCGGCGCTGCTCGAGCTGCTCGGTCTCGAGGTGACTCATGAGGCCCGCGACTTGTGGGGGCGAATTCATCCCGACGACCGCCGTGGTACCGAGGATATGTGGCGCTACACCTTGTCCACCGGCAGCGACTTCGTTCGCCAACTGCGTTTCCTGCATCCCGATGGCGTGACACTGTGGGTCGAGGTGCATGCGAGTCAGGTGTTGGGCAACGACCAGCCGCTGGGTTTCGTGGGTATGGTCAAGGACATTACCGAACGGCGGCAGCAGGAGGCGCTACAGCGCTGGGAGGCCGAGCACGATCCGCTGACGGGGCTGCTCAATCGTCGCGGGTTCGAGCGGCGCCTGGAAGAGGCGCTGGCCGAATACTCCAAGACCGGCACCCCCTCCGTGCTGATCCTGTTCGATCTCGATCACTTCAAGCCGATCAATGACGAAGGCGGTCACGCCCTGGGTGACGAGATGCTGCGACGTGTCGCTCAGGTGGTGGCGTGGGAGGTGCGGCGCAGCGACCATGTCGCCCGCCAGGGTGGGGATGAGTTTGCCGTGCTGTTGCCCAGCTGTACGCTCAAGCAGGCGGGAGAAATTGCCGAATCCTTGAGGCGCGCCGTTGCCGAGGTCACCGTCAGTAACGCCGGCAAGACCTACAGTATTACGCTGAGCATGGGGGTCACGGCGCTGCAGGAGGGTGACGACGCTATCGAGTCCGTGTTCGCGCGCGCCGATCGGGCCAGCTACCAGGCCAAGGCCGACGGTCGCAACGCCGTGGTGGTCACGACCTCTGACGACGATCTGATCGACAGCCTGTGGTGAGATGGCCTGTGGTGATGGGAAGGGCCGTGGCTGGTTGATAGGCAGGCATGACGCCCACATGCATCATGTGGGCAGTTTCACGGGCGAAGGGGGCAAGGGGGATAGTGAAAAGGTGACGTGCAAGGAAAATGCGTGGGGCTTGCCAGCCCGCTGCTGGCGTATCAGACCGATGCGTTGATGCGCCCTGTCTGCGCCGCGACACGACCGCTGGCGCGATACACGGTCTTCTCTGCGGCCTGATGGATGAAATCGAGCAGGCGGGTGTTCTGCTCCATGCGCAAGGCAACGAGCTCGCCGTTCAGCGTATTGAGTCGCTGAGCTTCGCGGGTCATCTCGAGAGTCTGCATCCAAGCCTCTTCGCAGCCTGCATCGAGCGCTGCCTGATGGGCGCCCGCGGCACCATCGGCATAGCCAAGGCGCTGCTGAACGCCTTGGCGCAGCTTTTCGCTCGCTTCCAGGCGGGCCAGCAGCGCCTGCTTGCGTTTGGCAACCTCGACGAGGGTCTCGCTTTCGATATCGGCGCTGGCCAGCAGCGCTCGTTCGCGCATGAGCAGTTTGACGATCTCGCTCAGACGCTGCTGCTGTTCCTGGAGAAGCTTGGCCAGACTCATGCCTTGCTGCTCTCGGCTGACAGGGATTCGATCAGCGAATCGGCAATGCGCTCGGCACGGATCTCCAGGCGGCCCTCGCGGATGGCTTCGCGAATTTCCTCGACACGCGCCTTGTCGATATCGCGGGAGGCATCGGTAGCCTTCTGGCTCAGATGCGTAGCGGCCGAAGGCCCGGGCTCCTGCTGCCCCGACGGGGTGGCGCCCTTGACCGGCTGAGCCTCCTCGCGCGGTTGCGTCTGGGTCGGGCGAGTCAGGGGGTTCTGGCTGTTGATCTTCACGTTAAATGGCCTCATGACCGAATGCTTTTACCTGCTATCGGCAGGGCGAGGGATAACTTTAGGCCTGATTTCTCGGCACGAGTTTCCCGGGCGAAGCTGTCCATCCCGTTCAAGGGGGCCTCGAGGTGCGATGACCCGTGTCAGAAGTCTACGACAAGGGTGCCTTCTCCGACCACCTCTGCGGTCATGACTTCACGGTTGTCGAAACGAACCCGAATGCGGTCGCCTAGCGCGCCAGGCTCCAGCGCCTGTCCCTCGCGGGAGATACGAAACCCTCTTCCCCTGGCCTCGACCACCACCCGCTGATTTCTTTCCACCAACGGCAGGTTACGGAACTGATGCTCCAGTAGTGGCTGCCCTGGGCTGAGTGCCCGCGTAGCCACTTGACCGACGATCCGGTCGACCTCGAGCAGAGCACGGTTCGGTAGTTCGGCAAGATTGCCCGACTGCATGACCAGATGCTCACGCCGCACCGTCTCACCGGCGGAGAGGGGAGTGCCGAGTACGGGGTATTCGCCGATCACACCGATTTCGGCCTGCAGGTAGCGCACCTGGCGGCCATCGTCGCCGCAGCGTACGCCGACGGAAATACGGCCTAGCGGGACTTCGCCGGGGCGTGTCAGGAAGGGGGCGGGCGATTCGCAGGTGGGTAGCCGAGCGGAAGGGGGGCGCAGCTCGATGATGAGTTCGTCGCCCAGCGCGCTGGCCTGCTCATGGAGAAAACCGTGCACGGCTTGCAGCAGCTCGCCGTCGTCGGCCGAAGCGGCCGGTAGCGACAACAGGCCGGCCAGCAGTGTCGGTAGCAGCAGGGCTAAGCGGGTAAGGCGCATTGGGCGGGGCCGTCCAGCATGGGTAATGACAGGATTCTAGCTGGCACCGGTGGGCTGAAACAGCGGAAATGAGCGATGAAAAGGGGTCTGTTTCAGCCATTGATGTGACAAGGGCGTCGTTACTCTTCAACCTCAAGAAGTTCCGTATGTCTTCAATCAGGGTTACGCACGGGGAGTGCCGGCATGATCGACCAGCTCGAGGCCGCCTTTAATTACCACCAGCAGGCGCTGGGGCTACGTCAGCAGCGTCACAAAGTGCTGGCGAGCAACATCGCCAACGCCGATACACCCAACTACAAGGCGCGCGACTTCGACTTCGCCAGCGAGCTCAAGAAGGCGGTCGAGCAAGGGCGGACGTCCAGCGGCGGACTCTCGCTGGCGCGCACCTCCGAGCGCCATCTGGCGGGCCAGGGCATGTCGGCGCCCAGACAGGAGCTGCTCTACCGCATTCCCGATCAGCCCAGTCTGGACGGCAACACCGTGGACATGGATCGCGAGCGTACCCAGTTCGCCGACAACGCGGTGCGCTACCAGGCGGCGCTGACCATCATGAACAGCCGCATCCAGGGGCTGAAGAACGCCATGCAGCCGGAATAACAGGCCGGATCAAAGGAAGAGAGATCTTACCATGTCGATGTTTTCCGTGTTCGATATCGCCGGCTCGGCCATGAGCGCCCAGTCCCAGCGCATGAACGTCACCGCCAGCAACCTGGCCAACGCCGATAGCGTGGCCGGCCCTGACGGTCAGCCCTACCGTGCCAAACAGGTGCTGTTCGAGTCGCGCCTGCAGGGCGGGCACGGCATCGGCGGCGTCGGCGTGCGCGAGGTGGTCGAGGATCCCTCGCCCCTGCGCATGGAGTACCGCCCCGAACACCCACTGGCCAACGAAGAGGGCTATGTGGCCATGCCCAACGTGGAGCCGGTGCACGAGATGGTCAACATGATCTCCGCCTCGCGCTCCTATCAGGCCAACGTCGAGGTCATGAACACGAGCAAGCAGATGATGCTCAAGACACTCACGCTGGGTGAGGGCTGATCGCCATGTCCAACACCATCGACGCCAACGTCGTCTCGCGCCTGAACCAGGGCGGCCCCAGTTCTCGCGATGCCAGCCAGTCGGCCGAATTGCGTAACAACTTCATGACCCTGCTGATCGCGCAGATGCAGCACCAGGATCCGCTCAATCCCATGGACAACCATGAGATGACCACGCAGCTGGCACAGATCAATACGGTCAGCGGCATCGAGGACCTCAACAAGACGTTGAAGGGAATCACCGAACAGATGAATGCCGGTCAGACCCTTCAGGCCACGGCCCTGATTGGCCAGGGCGTGCTGGTGCCCGGCGATCGCCTGCTGCTGGAACACGGCGAAGAGGGCGAATTGCACACCACGCCCTTCGGTATCGAGCTGCCCCAGTCGGCCGACAACGTGCGCGTGGTGATCACCAGCGCCAGCGGCCAAGTGGTCAACCGCTACGACATCGGGCCGGTGAAGGCGGGGGTGGAGTCGTTCACCTGGGACGGCCGAACCAGCGAGGGCGAGGCAGCCGCCTCGGGGTCCTATCGCGTACGCATCGAAGCCACCAGCGATGGCAAGGCGATAAGCGCCAACACGTTGAACTACGCCGTGGTCGGCGGTGTGACGCCACCGGACAAGAACGGCGGCGTGAGGCTCGACCTGGGGGCCATTTATGGCCAGGTCGGGCTCGATCAGGTCAAGCAGATTCTTTGATTTCAGCTATTAGAACCGCGCATAGCGGCACATTCAGCCGTAGGCAGAGGAACGAAACATGAGTTTTTCACAAGCATTGAGCGGCCTGAACTCTCAGTCGCAGAAGCTGGGTGCGATCGGCAACAACATTGCCAACTCCCAGACCGTGGGCTTCAAGGGCTCCAACGTCCAGTTCTCCGACGTTTTCGCCAACTCCAGGGTGGGTCTGGGCACGCGTGTCTCCGCCGTGCTGCAGAACTTCAACGAAGGCAACATCGAGTCCACCAACCGCAACCTGGACCTGGCGGTGGCCGGCAACGGCTTTTTCCGCTTCATGGATACCAGCGGCGAGGTGGTCTACTCGCGCAACGGTCAGCTCACCATGCAGTCCAACGGCAATCTGGTGAATGCTCAGGGCTTCCAGATCATGGGCTATGGCCTGAATGCCCAGGGGCAAGTGCAGGTGGGCGGCCAGCCGCAGCCGCTGAACGTTTCGGCCGAGGAGCTGGCGGCCAGCCCTACTACTCGTGTCGGCACTACCCTCAATCTGGATGCGCGTAAGGTGGCGGGCTCCGACGACATGAGCACCGTCGAGGCGCGTGACGCAGACGGCGACCCGGTATCGATCGACTATCACTACTCGAACAACTTCACCGTCTACGACTCGCTGGGCAACCCGCGCAATATCACAGTGTATTACGAGAAGGTCGGCTCCAACGAGTGGACCGCCAAGATGACGCTGGATGGGCAAGCATTGGGTGGGGTGACGCCCGATACTGCTACTACATTCACGTTGGAATTCGATTCCAACGGTAAGCTTCGTCATGGTGAAGGCAACGTAGGGGCTAACGGCGCGATTGCCGGTATCACATTCCCCACCGGCGTGTTCTTGAATGATGAGCCGGAAGATCTCATCTTCGACCTCAACCTCGCCGGCTCCACCCAGTTCGGCAATAGCTCCACCGTCAGCAGCCTGACCCAGAACGGCTATACCTCCGGCACCCTGGTGGGCATCACCATCAACGAGGATGGCACCATCATGCGCAACTACTCCAACGAGGAGTCGCGCCCTGCCGGTCAGGTCGCTTTGGTCAGCTTCCGTAATCCCGAAGGTCTGGCGCCTGCCGGCGACAACGTATGGCGTGCTTCCAACGAGTCGGGCCAGGAGCTGGTCGGTGCCCCGGGTACCGGTCTGCTGGGAGGTATCGTCTCCGGCGCAGTCGAGACCTCCAACGTCGATATGGCCCGGGAACTGGTCAACATGATCGTGGCGCAGCGGGCCTATCAGGCCAACTCGCAGACCATCAAGACCCAGGACGAGCTCCTGCAAACCGCCATCAACCTGCGCTAAGCGCTCTGATGCCGAGCGCCAAGGGAGCCTGAGTCGTGGATCGCATTCTCTATACCGCCATGAGCGGGGCCAAGCAGACCATGGATCAGCAGGCGGTGGTCAGTCACAACCTGGCCAACGTCTCGACCAGTGGTTTTCGTGCCCAGCTGCACGCCATGCGTGCGGTGCCGGTGCAGGGCGAAGCCGCGCTGCCGACCCGTGTGTCGGTGGCCGCCACCACGCCAGGCAGCGACTTTAGTCCGGGCCCCATCACCCGTACCGGGCGTGAGCTGGACGTGGCCCTGGAAGCCAACTCCTGGCTCGCCGTGCAGGCAGACGACGGTACCGAGGCCTACACCCGTCGTGGCGACCTACAGGTGGATGGCGACGGCCTGGTCACCGTAGTGGGGCGTCCGGTGATCGGCGAAGGTGGCCCGATCATCGTGCCGCTGGGTTCAAGCGTCACCATCGGAGCCGACGGCACCCTGAGTGCCATCGGTGAAGGTGAAGGGCCCGAGGCCCTGGTCGATGTAGGCCGGCTCAAGCTGGTCACGCCGGAGCAGGAGCTGCTGCGTGGCGATGATGGCCTGTTCCGCATGCCCCCCAACGCTGAAGGGGAAACGATGGCGCTGGAGGCGGACGACGAGGCGCGCCTTGCCAGCGGTGCGCTGGAAGGCAGCAACGTCAGTGCGGTCGAGGCCATGGTTGCGATGATCGATGTGGCCCGGCGCTACGAGATGCAGATGAAGGTCATCAGCACCGCCGATGAGAACGCCCAGCGGGCCAACAACCTGCTTTCCATCCAAGGCTGACGGCTCCAAGCGAAGCCGAGGCCCGTAGGGTAGAGGAAAAAGAAACATGATCAAGTCACTGTGGACGGCCAAAACCGGCCTGGAGTCCCAGCAGGTCAAGTTGGATGTCATTTCCAACAACCTGGCCAACGTCAGCACCAACGGCTTCAAACGCTCACGGGCGGTGTTCGAGGATCTGCTGTATCAGAACCTGCGCCAGCCCGGTGCCCAGAACGACGTGCAGAATCGCCTGCCTTCGGGTATGCAGGTGGGGACCGGTGTGCGCCCGGTGGCCACCGAGCGGCTTCATACTCAGGGCAATCTCGAACAGACCGATAATTCCCGCGATCTGGCGATCAACGGCAACGGTTTCTTCCAGGTGCTGATGCCGGACGGCTCCACCGCCTATACCCGCGATGGCAGCTTCCAGCTCAACGAAAACGGACAGATGGTGACGGCCAACGGCTACCCGCTGGAGCCGGCCATCATCATCCCCGACAACGCTCTGTCGATCTCCATCGGCGAGGATGGCATCGTCTCGGTGACTCAGCCGGGCGTGAACCAGGCCCTCGAAGTGGGCCAGATCACCATTTCTACCTTCGTCAATGCGACCGGCCTCGAGAGCATGGGCGGCAACCTGTACCGGGAAACCACCGCCTCGGGGCCGCGGAACGAGACCATGCCGGGCATGAACGGCGCCGGCCGGCTGTTTCAGGGGTACGTGGAGACCTCCAACGTCAATGTGGTGGAGGAGATGGTCAGCATGATCCAGACCCAGCGTGCCTACGAGATCAACAGCCGCGCGGTGCAGACCAGTGATGAGATGTTGGCGCGCCTGAGCCAGCTCTGATCGTGACAACGATGCAACGTCCTGGTCCGCTGCGTTTGGCCGGAAGCGAGTGAGAATGAAAGATTCGGTTACCAACTCTGGTATGGCTGCACGGGTGGCCATGGCGGTGGTCGCCATGGCCGTGCTGGCATTGGGTGGCTGTGCTCAGGTGCCGCGCGCTTCGGTGGTCGGCGAGCAGGAGCAGATCAATATCGCTGAGCCACCGCCACGAGTGGCCAACGGCTCCATCTACCAGGCTCAGCGTGGCTCCCAACCGCTGTTCGAGGACCGTCGCCCGCGCATGGTGGGCGACATCCTGACCATCGTGCTGGACGAGCAGGTCAGTGCCAGCAAGAACTCTCGCTCCAACGCGGAACGCAGCGCCTCCGCGGGCTTGAGCTTCGATCAGCAATCCGATGCGCTTAATGCTTTGGCCAATCTTGGCTTCGATGTCTCTGCTGCCGGCAATAGCGGTTTCTCCGGAGGTGGCGGCTCCCAGGCCAGCAACAGCATGACCGGCACCATCACCGTGTCGGTGCTCGAGGTGATGCACAACGGCAATCTGCGGGTGCGCGGCGAGAAACAGATCGCCATCAACCAGGGGGTCGAGTTCATCCGCTTTTCCGGCGTGGTCAATCCGCGCACCATTACCGGACAGAACACCGTGCCCTCCACGTCCGTGGCCGACGCGCGAATCGAGTACGTGGGCAATGGCTATATCAGCGAAGCGCAGCATATGGGCTGGCTGCAGCGCTTCTTCCTCAACATTTCGCCTTTCTGAGCAAGCGAGCGAGGCGACCATGACCGACTCCATGATGACCAAGCCAAACCGTTTCACTTCGGTGGCAAAGAAGCTCCTGCTGCTGACATGGCTTTGTCTGCTGGCGCTGCCGGCTCAGGCCGAACGCATCCGCGAAATCGCCAACTTCGCCGGCGTCCGCGACAACGTACTGGTCGGCTATGGCCTGGTGGTCGGGCTGGACGGCACCGGCGATCAGACCATGCAGGCGCCCTTCACCGGGCAGAGCCTCACCAACATGCTCTCGCAGCTCGGCATCACCGTGCCGCCGGGCACCAACATGCAGCTGCGTAACGTGGCCGCGGTGATGGTCACCGCCGATCTACCGCCTTTCTCGCGCCCGGGGCAGCGGCTCGACATCAATGTTTCTTCCATCGGCAACGCCCGCAGCCTGCGTGGCGGTACTCTACTGATGACCCCGCTCAAGGGTGCCGACGGCGATACCTACGCCATTGCTCAGGGCAACCTGCTGGTAGGCGGCGCCGGAGCCCAGGCGGGTGGCGCTCAGGTACAGGTCAATCAGCTGGCCGGCGGGCGCATCCCCGGTGGGGCCATGGTCGAGCGCGAAGTGCCGCTGGACCTCGGCGCCAACGCCGGTCTGCTCGAACTCGAACTCAAGCAGGCGGATTTCGGCACCGCACAGCGGGTGGTCAACGCCATCAACAATGAGTTCGGTCGCCCGGTGGCGGCGGCGCGTGACGGGCGGGTCATCGCCCTGGATGGCCCCACCAACCCCAACTCACGGGTCAACTTCATGGCTCAGGTGGAGAACATCCGCGTTACGCCGATGGAGGCGCCGGCCAAGGTAGTGTTCAACGCCCGTACCGGCTCGGTGGTGATGAACAGCGCCGTGACCCTGCGGCGTGCCGCCGTGGCCCACGGCAACCTGTCGATCGTCATCGACACCCGCTTCCTGGTCAGTCAGCCGGCGCCGTTCGGTACGGGCGAGACCGTGGTCGTGCCCGATACCGAGATCGAACTGCAGGAACAGGATGCCTATCTGCGCGTGGTGGAAGGGGCCGATCTGGTCGATGTGGTCAATGCCCTGAACGCTCTCGGCGCCACGCCCAGCGATCTCATGGCGATTCTCGAAGCGCTCAAGGCAGCGGGCTCGCTGCGCGCCGACCTGGAGATCATCTGATGAGCATCCAGGACATGGGCAGCCAGTTCGCCCTTGACGTGCAGGGGCTCGAGCGGCTCAAGCACACCGCGAGGAATGACCAAGCGGCGGGATTGCGCGGTGCCGCTCAGCAGTTCGAGGCGCTGTTCCTGCAGATGATGCTCAAGAGCATGCGCGACACCATCCCGTCGGGTGGCATGCTCGACAGTCAGCAGACCGAGTTCTATCAGTCGATGATGGACCAGCAGTGGGCCCAGACCATGGCCGGTCGAGGTATCGGCCTGGCCGATCATCTCGTGGCTCAGTTGGAAAACCAATTGGGGATTTCATCTCCGCGTTCCGGCGTGGCGGATCGCGAACTGAGTGAGCTGATCGCCGGCATTCCACGCGGCACGCCCCGCGTACTCCAGGATGCTTTGCAGCCCGAGGCGGAGGGCGAAGAGTATCTGACCGAACGAGCTTCTCCGAATACGGAGCAAGAGGCGGAACCGGTCACGATGCCGGCCAACTTCCTCGAGGAACTGGAGACCGTGCGCGGCGGCTTCATGGCGGCGCTGGATGCCAGGCTGCCGGCTTCCGCTCAGGCGCCCGTGTCGTCGGCAAGTAGCTCGCCTGTGGCGAGAACGAGCACCCGTTCCGGCTCGACAGGTCAGGGACAAGAGCATGTGCAGCGTTTCATGGAGCGGCTCTCGGCTCCTGCCCAGGCCGCCAGCCGCAAGACCGGCGTGCCGGCCGAGCTGATTCTGGCCCAGGCGGCGCTGGAAACCGGCTGGGGCCGCCATGAGATCGCCACTGCCAGCGGCGGCAACAGCTACAACCTGTTCGGTATCAAGGCCGGCAGTAGCTGGAAGGGACGTACTACCGACATCGTGACCCACGAATACATCAATGGTCAGCGTACCCGAGTCGTCGATACCTTCCGCGTCTACAACTCGTTCGAGGAAGCCTTCACCGACTACGCACGGCTAATCGGCAACAATCCGCGCTATGCAGCGGTAACCACGGCGGGCAGTGCCGAGCAGGCAGCTCGTGCATTGCAGGCGGGAGGCTACGCCACCGACCCGGCCTACGCCGACAAGTTGATCGCGGTGATGAACAGCATGGGGCCGATGCGGCAGCGGGATTCGCTGGTCTTTTTCAGCTACTGAACCCCTAAAGTTGTCCAGATTCAGGCCGATATAAAGGGCATTGGCGAAAGGAAACGACACCATGAGCACCATTTTTTCCATCGGCCTGAGCGGCCTGAATGCCGCCCAGAACGCGCTGAACACCACCAGCAACAACATCAGCAACGTCTACACGCCCGGCTACAATCGTGAACTGACGATTCTCGGCCAGAGCCGTGCCGATGCCGGCGTGCAGGTCAATGCCATCCAGCGCCAGTTCAACCAGTTCGTTGCCAGTCAGCTCAACGCTTCGATCAGCGCCTCCAGTGCGCTGAAGACATATGAGGGTCAGATCAGCCAGATCGACAACCTGCTGGCCGATCGTGAGGCGGGCCTGGCGCCACTGATGCAGAACTTCTTCTCGTCTCTTCAGGATCTCGCCGGCGCGCCCTCCGATCCGGCAGCCCGCCAAGGCCTGCTGGGTACTGCCAATACTTTGACTGCTCAATTCCGTGCCTTCGACGGTTATCTGCAGGACATGCAGGAAGGGGTCAACGGTCAGATCAAGGATGAAGTCCTCCAGATCAACAACATGACCGAACAGCTGGCGACTCTCAATCGCGAAATCGCCCTGGCCCGTGCACGCAGTGGCGAGGCGCCCAATAGCCTGCTCAATCAACGCGATCACCTGGTTGCCGAACTCAGCGAGCGCATGGACATTCGCCTGGAGATCCAGGACGGCAAAAGCTACAACATCAGCCTGCCCAACGGGCAGCCGCTGGTATCGGGTACCAATCACTATCGCCTCGAAGCGATGGATGCGCCCAACGACCCGCAGCGTACCGTGCTCGGCTACCGCGACTCCGGGGGCAGTCTGGTGGCGCTGCCGGAGAACACCATCAAGGGCGGCACCCTGGGTGGGTTGATGACCTTCCGCGCCGAAACCCTGGACAAAACCCAGAACCAGATCGGCCAACTTGCCGTCTCCCTGGCGGTAGGTTTCAACGAGCAGCATCGCCTGGGGCTTGATCTCGATGGCAACCAAGGCAGCGATTTCTTCAGCATCGGACAGCCCCGGGCTTATTCCTTCCCGCGTAATACCAGCGGTGAGGAAGTGACGGAGGCCACCTTCGATGCGGCGAACATCGACAAGCTGCGTGCTACCGATTACACGGTACGTTTCGATAGCGCTGGCGAGCCCCAGGTCATTCGTAAGGACAATAACCAGGCGGTGCCAGTCGATGAGATAAGCTGGGATAACGACGTTCTCAGTTTCGGCGGTATCACTTTGACTTTCAGCGGTCCGCCAAATCCAGGAGACCGCTACGAAGTGCAGCCAGTGCGTCGTGTGGCAGCGAATTTTGAATCTCAAATTAGCGAGCTGGACAAGATTGCAGCAGCACAGCCGCTAAATCCGGAAGATGACCCTGCTGATTGGATCATGTCCGGCACTGGCGATAATCGCAATGCCCTGGCGCTGCAGAATCTGCAGAGCAAGGCCCTGGTGGGCGGCAGAGCAACCTTCAGCCAGGCCTATGGCGGCATGGTCAGCGACGTGGGTAACCAGACCAACATCGTCAAGGTCAATCTCGATGCGCGGCAGGGCCTGACCGACCAGCTCAAGGCCGTTCAGCAGTCCGAGTCCGGCGTCAACCTGGACGAGGAAGCGGCCAATCTGATCCGCTTCCAGCAGTTCTACATGGCCAACGCCCGGGTCATCGACACCGCCTCCACGGTGTTCGATACCATCCTCGGCTTGCGTAACTGATCATCAGGGAGTCCATTTCGATGCGTATCAGCACCGTGACCATGTTCGATCAGAGCGTGGCATCCATGAATCGCCAGCAGGGCGACTTCCTCAAGGTCAGCCAACAGATCGCCAGCGGCCGTCGGGTAGTGAACCCGTCCGACGATCCCCAGGCAGCCACCCGGGCGGTGGGCGTTTCACAGGCCCAGGCCGTGACTCAGCAATACGCGGATGCGCGGGTATCGGCGCGCAACTCCCTGGCTCAGGGGGAGAGCGTGCTCAACAGCGTCGTCGATGCCATCATCAGCGCCAAGACGCTGCTGGTGCAGGCTTCGAGCGATACCTTGAGTGATGCTGATCGTCAATCCGTGGCCTCCGAGCTACGTGGTGTCTACGAGACCCTGATCGGCCAGGCCAATGCGGCCGATGGTAACGGCCGCTACTTGTTCGGCGGTTACCAGGATTCGAGTTCACCCTTCGTACGCGATGAAAACGGTGTTACCTACGTCGGGGACAATCAAACTCGCGCACAGCGTGTCGACGCCTCACGTGAAATGCCGGTTTCGGATAATGGAATACGCATATTCAACAGTGTGGCGAGCGGTGCCGGTTATTTGTCGGAAGCAGGAAAGCTTGATGCAGCCGGCGATATCACCGCGAGAAACGCAGGCAGCGTCACCTTCTCGGGGCCGCAAGTCGTAAATAACTCAGATCCGAATCATGGCAGCGCGTTTCGTGTCGATTTTACCAGCGATGGCGTAACGCATACGTACACCGTACAGATGCAGGACGAGGATGGCGATTGGGTCGATACGGTACCGCCTATGAACGATGAGGCCTATGACCCCGCTGGACAGACGATAAGTGTCGGGGGGGTGCGGCTCGAACTGCAAGGCACGCCGGAAGATGGTGATGGGATACGCTTTGCTACAGCAGACGAAATGAACAATGACCTCTTCAAGACATTGGAAAAGGCGCTAAGTGTTCTCGAGAATCCGGCTGAAACTCCGGCCGAGAAAGCCGAACTGCGCAATACGCTTCGAACCAGCATGCGCGAACTCGACAACAGCCTCGATAACGTTGTGACCGTGCGTGCTTCCATGGGCGCACGGCTCAATGAGCTGGACGTGGTAGATGCCGTCAGCGGCAACCGCATGGTGAACTACGAGCAGACGCTCTCCGACCTGGTCGATCTCGATTACAGCAAGGCCCTCGCCGAGTACAGCCTGCGCCAGGTGGGCCTTCAGGCGGCGCAAAAAGCCTTCGTCGACGTGAAGAGCATGTCGCTGTTCAATTTCCTGTGAGGACTCAGGCAGGGACGCCAAACCACCGAGCCGTCAGGTAATCCGGCTCAGCTTCCCTGCAGATCTCGTGCGATCCACGAGATCTCGTTTCGCCGCTCCGGCTTTGCCGGGCGGCTTTTTTGCGTCCATGCTTTGTGTACATAGGGCTGGCTAGCGTGAGCCAGTGGTCAGGAGGGAGAGATTTCAGGTCAGTGGCGCCAATGTCTCGATCAGCGAGTAGATGAACTGAATACCGTTACTGAATAGGCGCTGCAGGAAGCGTGACATATCGGTCATCAACACCATCAGCATGACGAGCCCGATGGTAAGCGTCATGGGGAAGCCGATGTTGAACACCGTCAATTGCGGGGCGGAACGGTTGAGGATGCCGAGGGCGAGCTTGATGATCAGCAGTGAGCCCATCAGTGGCATTGCCAGCGACATGCCGGCGACGAAGATGGTGCCTCCGTAGCGCACCATGATCTCGAAGGCATTGGGGTTGAATGCGCCGATTCCGATAGGCAAGCCGTTGAAGCTCGAGACCAGGGCCTCCAGTACCATCAGGTGGGCGCCCAGGGCCAGGAACATCAAGAGGGCGATCATGTAGAGTACCCTCGACAGTACCATGGAGTTGGTGCCACTGCCGGCATCGAAAAAGGTAGCGAATGCCAGGCCCATCTGTAGACCGATGAACTCGCCGGCGGCTTGGACCACGGCGAAGACCACATGCATCACCAGACCGATGGCGATACCGATCAGCATCTGTTCCACCAAAATGCCGAAACCAGCCCAGGAGACGATGGGCACGTCGGGCATGGGAGGCAGTACCGGGGCGATCACCAGCGTGATGAGGAATGCCAGCCCGATCTTGGCCTGGTTGGGTACGCTGGAGTGTCCCCACAGCGGAGCGGCCTGGAAAAATGCCAGGATACGCACGAAGGGCCAGAGAAAGAGCACTAGCCAGGCGTGCAGTTGATCGAAGGTCACCTCGACCATGGGCGACTCACATCAGCATGCTGGGTATGCTGGTGAAGAGGTTGCGTGTGAAGTCCACGATCAGCTTCAGCAGCCAGGGGCCGGCAAGCACCAGTACGGTGAATACGCCAAGAATCTTGGGGATGAACGAGAGGGTCATCTCGTTGATCTGGGTGGCAGCCTGGAACAGACTCACGGTGAGGCCCGTGAGCAGGGCGGTGATCAGCAGCGGGCCGGCCAGGAACAGCGTGACGCGCATGCCCTGGTAGGCGATGCCCATGACCATTTCCGGTGTCATCGTGACTCCTTGCCGGCGCGGCGCGCCCGGTCTCTCTTGACGGTGTTCATATGAAGAAGCTCTCCGCCAGCGATCCGACGATCAGCTGCCAGCCGTCTACCAGCACGAACAGCATCAGCTTGAACGGCAGCGAGATGGTGGCAGGCGGCACCATCATCATGCCCAGTGACATCAGGGTGCTGGCAACCACCAGGTCGATGATCAGAAAGGGGATGAAGATGGTGAAGCCGATCTGAAACGCTGTCTTCAGCTCACTGGTGACGAAGGCCGGCACCAGAATACGCAGCGGCACGTCCTCCGGTCCCTGCATGGGACCGACTTCGGCCAGGCGCGCAAAGAGCGCCAGGTCCGGTTCGCGAGTCTGGGCCAGCATGAATTCGCGGAACGGCTCCTGGGCCAGCAGCAGGAATTGCTCGAAATCGATCTCATCGGCGCTGAGCGGCACCCAGGCGGTCTCGTATACCAGTCCTATCACCGGTGACATGACGAAGAAGGTGAGGAACAGGGCAAGACCCAGCAGTACCTGATTGGGCGGAGTGGCCTGAGTACCCATGGCAGTGCGCAGCAGGCTGAGCACGATGATGATACGGGTGAAGCTGGTCATCATCAGCAGCGCCGCCGGCAGGAAGGCAAGCGAGGTGAGCAGCAGCAGCGTTTGCAGCTGGATCGACCACTGCTGGCCGCCATTGTCCAGGGGCTGGCTGATGATGCCTGGAATCTGCTGGGCATGGGCGCCCAGAGGCAGAAGGGCAAGCAAAAGGACGGCAAACAGGACCAGCGAGCGCACAGACGAGGGCAGTGACAAGGACCGAGAGAGAGACGGACGAATCATGATTCTCCCCGCCTGGAGCCACCCAGGCCGGCGTTATGCTTCAAGGCGCGGGCAAAGCGAACGGCGAAGCGCTCGTCCTCGGTCTGCGTGCCGACCGTCTCGTCCGCGGGGCGTGCAGGTGCCTGCCGCTCGTGCAGCTTGTTGACCTGGCCGCCGCCGACCCCGAGCACCAGCCAGGTGTCTTCGATCTCGACGATGACCACTCGCTCGCGAGCGCCAACGGCAGCACTGCCCACCACCCGCAGATGTCCGCCTGCCGCCCGCTGTTGGGGGTTCCAGCGTTTCAGCAAGGCAGTGCAGATCAGGATTATTGCGATGACCAGCGCCAGGGCAGCAGCCGTCTTGCCGAGGGTGGCCATGCCCACCAGGGCATCGCCACCCACGGCCAGCGCATCGATGCCGGCAGGGGGTTCGGTCGAGGGAGTGTTGCTCATCGGTTGAGTTTTTGCACCCGCTCGGAGGGGGTGATGATTTCGGTGATGCGAATGCCGTACTTGTCGTCGACCACTACCACCTCGCCTTGGGCGATGAGGTAGCCGTTGATCAGGATGTCCATCGGCTCGCCAGCGAGACCGTCGAGCTCGACGACGGAGCCTTGGGCCAGCTCGAGCAACTGCTTGATGGTCAGCTTGGTACGGCCCAGTTCCACGGTCAGCTTGACCGGGATGTCCATGATCATTTCCAGGTCGCGGGGAGCACCGCCTTCCTTGCCTCTGTCGAGCGGTCGGAACACCCGGTCGCCTGCGGACTGCGGGGCTGCTGCCGGAGTGGCGGCGGCAGGTGCCTCGTCGGCAGACGACTCGAACGCTTCCTGTTCAGCCAGGGCTTCCGCCCACGGGTCGTCGTCACCGCTGCCTGCGCTTTGCTCGGCCTCGGCCTGTTCGGCCATGGCTTCCGCCCACGGGTCGTCGTCGCTAGCCGGCTCCTTATCCTCTTGTTCGGACATGGCGGCGGCCCAGTCGTCATCGGAAACGTTCTGATCGGGTTTCTTGGGATCAGTCATGCTTGGATTCCTTGGCTTGAGGCGCTGCGCCCTTGATGAAGGCGTCCTTCGACACCGGGTTCTGTGCACCATGGTCGATGATGCGGATGACGCGCAGCGCGCGCTGTTCGTGCTGACTGCCGTAGTCGCACTCCATTACCGGCACCCCATCGACGCTGGCGGTCACGGTCTCGGGAAGTTCGAGAGGCAGCACGTCGCCTACCTTGAGCGCCATGACGTGGGCGATACGGGTAGGGATATCGGCAAAATTGGCGATCAGTTCCACTTCTGAGCGGCGAAGCTCGCCGGCCATGCGCTTGCTCCAGGAACCGTCCTGGTCGTGATGGCCATCGCTGAGCGGGTTGGCCAGCAGGTCGCGCAATGGTTCGACCATCGAGTAGGGGATGCAGATCTGAAAGCTGCTGGCGAGATTGCCCACCTCGATGTTGAAGTTCGTGTTCACCACGATCTCATTGGGCGAGTTGGTGATGTTGGCGAACTTCGACTGCATCTCCGAGCGCAGGTAGCTGATCTGCAGCGGATAAACCGACTTCCACGACTCCTCGTAGGCTTCGATGGCCAGATTCAGCAAGCGCTGGATGATGCGCTGTTCGGTATTGGTGAATTCGCGACCTTCCGACTTGGTCAGGAAGCGCCCGTCGCCGCCGAAAAGGTTGTCGACCACCATGAACACCAGGTTCGGCGGGAACACGATCAATGCCGAGCCCCGTAGCGGCTTCATGCCGATGATGTTGATGTTGGTCGGCACCGGCACGTTGCGCGAGAACTCGCTGTAGCTCAGGTAGCGCACCGAATCGACGGTGATATCTGCGCTGCGCCGCAGCAGGTTGAACAACCCCATGCGGAAATGCCGCGCGAAGCGCTCGTTGATGATATCCAGCGCCTGCAGGCGCTCGCGGATCACGCGGTGCTGGGTCGCCGGGTCGTAAGGGCGTACGCGCGTCTCGCCGTCGTTTCGTGCAACGGGCTCGTCGTCGCCGCTGACGCCTTTGAGCAGGGCGTCGATCTCATCCTGTGACAGCAGATCGTCTTGGGACATGGTGGCAAGGGCACCCGGTTTATTGCACGATGAACTCGGTGAACAGCACGTCCCGAATGTCCAGGGGCGGCTGAGGCTGGGATAACGGCTCGGAGAGCACGGCAACTACTTCGTCGCCGAGGCGGCGCTTGCCTTCCGGAGTGGTCAGCTCGCTGGCCTGCTTGCCGGAGAACAGCATCAGCAGACGGCTGCGAACCTGCGGCATGTGCTCTGTGAGAATCTCGCGAGTCTCGTTGTTGCCCACCTTTAGCGAGATGCCGGTGTAGAGCAGCCGCGAGCCGAAATTGTCGTCGGCGAGATTGACCGTGAAGGGATCGATCTTGACGAAGATCGGCGTCTGACGCTGCAACTGCTGCGTCTGAACGCTGCCGCTTTCACTGCCGTCACGCTCGTTCATGACCATGTAGATGGCCGCTCCCGCTGCTGCCATGGAGAGCAGTACCAGTAGCACCATCAGCCACAGGAACTTGGGGGAGCCCCCCGTCGATTTTGCCATTGCCCTGCCTTTCGTGTGTTGTCCAGCTGTTGGAGTGATTATGCCAAGCTACGCGGCCTGCGATGACAGGAACAAGCCGCGCGAAAGGGCTTATCTTGGCTTTTTGTCTCAGGCGTAGAGATTCACCCGACCGTCCATCGACAGGGTGGTGGTCGCATTCGTTGCGGCTTCGTCGGCAGCGGCCAGAGCGGCCTCTTCCTCGCCTGTAGCTGAGCCGCCCTGACCCTGGCGGCCATCCTGATTGGCGAACGCCTGGGCATCATGACGGCGCTGTTCGCCCACCGAGGTTTCGCCCAGGGTAATGCCTTGTTCGGCCAGCGCTTCACGCAGTTGCGGAATGGCCTGCTCCAGCACCTGACGAACCTGTGCATGAGAGGCCAGAAACTGCGCCTGGGCGCCCTGCTCGGTCATCTTCAGCGTCACGGAGAGCGGGCCGAGTTCGGCCGGGTTCAGGCGCATCTCGACCTGCTGTTCGCCGCCGAGGCGGGCAAACTGCACCAGCTGTTGGCCTAGCTGACCGGGCCAGTTGGGGCTTTGCACCGAAGCGCTTAGGCTGGTCTGGGTGGGCAGAGTGGTCTGCGCAGCGGTCTGGGGCTGGCTCGGCGGAGTGCCAACAGGCTGTGTCATGGTGGTGGCCTCCGGCACGAACCCGGCGCGGGGGGCATCCGGTGTCATTGCACGAAGCTCGCCGCCGGTCTGTGTCGTTCTGGCGAAGGCCGTGGTGAATTCGGTTGTCGAGCTGGCAGTACGCAACGGGGCTTCGTCGGCATTGACGGCGAAGCCGCGATCGACGGCCATGGCGGCCTGAGGCAGTGCAGCGGCTTGGCCCTGGCCAGCGGCCTGAGTGGCTTGGCCCTGGCCAGTTGCTGTTTGCCCAGCCGTGGTAGGCGAGGCGGTGTTGCCGTTCACCATGTGCATTTCACCTGTGCCGCTCGGGGCTGGCGCGGCAGCAACCGCGAGGGGGGCAGCCTGACGTTCGGCTTGATCGGCAGCTTGACGCTCGAGTTGATGGGCAGCGTTGACGTCACTGGCGATCTTCAGATCGGTATCGCTCTGTGGCATCGCTACCTGCACGCTGTCGGCATCCTGCTCCTGAACGAAGCTGCCATCGATCAGGGCAAGACGTGCCATGATCTCGTCGAGCTGGGCGTTGGCATCGGTGCGACCGTTCTCACTGCCGGATTGGTGATCGACGTTGACATGCAGCGCCTGGAGCAGGGCCTGATGAGCGGCCATGGTTTGCGGCAAGCCATGCGCGGTACCGGACAGCGGAGCGGGCAGAGGGCTGTCTCCGGTTCGATAGCCATTGCTAGCCTGGTCCAGCGCCAGAGCGAAATGCTCCGGTGCCGCGCCGGCTTCATGCTTGGCGGGGAGCTGGTTCGGCAGGGCGGACAGAATCATCTGAATGTTCATGGTCTTCTCCTTACCGGCTCACGATGAGTGACCGGCACGCTGGCGTAGTAGCCGTCCGGCTGCCATTTCATCACTGATACGTTGTTCGCGGCGCGCCTCCTGGCGCAGCCGCTCGGCATCGCGCCGCGATACCAAGGTATCGAAGGCCGAAAGCCGCTTCTGTTCCTGTTGCCAATGCTGCTGGCTCTGCTCCACCCGCTGTTGCTGGGCGTCCAGCGCCTGTCTGGCGCGCAGCAGGGCAGCATCCAGCGACGCCAGGAACTGCTGGTAGTTGTGCATGCTGGCCGGGTCGATGCCCTCGCGCATGGCTTGCTGCAAGCGCTCGGCATACTCGAGCCGGTAACGATTGAGCGACTCCAGCTGGGCGGCGACCTGGCGCTCGTTCTGACGCTCGCCTGCCAACAGCTGTCCCGCCTGATCGCGAGCGTCGCGGGCCAAGTCGCTCAGCATGGCGAGTTGTGACGATGCACTCATTGTCTGACTCCTAGGGTTTCAGCCAGAACCTGTTTGGCGGCCTCTATCGAGGCGTTCTCGTTCATGCCCTGCTGGAGAAAGTGCTCCAGCTGCGGGTAACGCTGCACGGCCTCGTCCAGTTGGGGGTCGTGCCCCGGACTGTAGGCGCCGACGCTGATCAGGTCGCGATTGCGCTGGTAGCGCGAGAACAGGCGTTTGAACGCCTGGGTCATGCTCAATTGCTGGTCGTCGATGATGTGGGGCATCACGCGACTGATCGAGGCTTCGATATCGATGGCCGGGTAGTGGCCGGCTTCTGCCAGGGTACGCGACAGCACGATATGGCCGTCGAGGATGGCGCGCGCCGAGTCGGCAATCGGGTCCTGCTGGTCGTCGCCCTCTGTGAGAACGGTATAGAAGGCAGTGATCGAGCCGCGGCCGCGTTCGGCGTTGCCGGCGCGTTCCACCAGGCTGGGTATCTTGGCGAACACCGAGGGAGGATAGCCCTTGGTAGCCGGCGGCTCGCCGATGGCCAGGGCAATTTCACGCTGGGCCATGGCGTAGCGGGTCAGCGAATCCATGATCAGCAGTACGTTCTTGCCCTGATCGCGAAAACCCTCCGCCAGCCGCGTGGCGTAGGCCGCGCCCTGCAGGCGCTGCAGCGGTGAGGTGTCGGCCGGCGCCGCCACCACCACGGCACGCCGTCGCCCCTCGGGGCCGAGAATGTTGTCGATGAAGTCCTGGACTTCGCGGCCACGCTCGCCGATCAGGCCGACCACGATGATTTCGGCGCCGGTATAGCGGGCCATCATGCCGAGCAACACCGACTTGCCCACGCCGGAGCCGGCGAACAGACCCATGCGCTGGCCACGACCGACGCTGAGCAGGGCATTGATGGCACGAATGCCGACGTCGATCTGCTCATCGATAGGAGCGCGCTTCAGAGGGTTGAGCGGGGGCGTGGACAGCGGAGCACGGGGGGCATCATCGAGCGGACCGAGGCCGTCCAGCGGTTCGCCGTTACCGTCGACCACGCGGCCGAGCAGGGATTCTCCCAACGGAAAGCGACGTGCCGCATGGTCCGGACCGTCGCCCAGCGGGAAGACCCGGGCGCCGGGCATCAGGCCGGCGATTTCCGTGAGCGGCATCAGCAACAGGCGCTCGCCGTTGAAGCCGACCACTTCGGCCTCGGCGAAACGGGGCGGCTCGCTGCCACCTGGGGAGAGCAGCTCGATGCGACAGGCATTGCCCAACGCCACGCGCAGACCGACGGCTTCGATCACCATGCCGGTGGCGCGCAGCACGCGGCCGCTGGTGCGATAGCCGGGCACCGTTTCCACGCGCGCACGCACATGCCGCAGCGTCTGCTGCCAGCGTGCTTGATGCGCATTGGTGGTCGCTGCCGCTTCGCTCATTGCGCTGTCTCTACTCTTCGTTGTCGCTATTATCGTCGGCGGGTGCCGCGCGCCGACGTCTGACCTGGGATTTCACCGCCTGCCAGCGGGTCTCCCAGGTGGCATCCAGCTCGCCGTTGGCACTGGTGACCCGACAGCCGCCACGGGTGAGCTGGGTGTCTGGCTGCAGTTTCCAGCCGGCCGCGGCCAACTCGGCGCCCAGGTGCTCCTCGACCAGTTTGTGGTCGAGTGGGTGCAGCCAGAGCCGCTGCTGGCCCACCAGCGGCGGCTCGGTATGCAGTAACGCGCCGATCAGCTCCAGCACCTGGCGCGGGCGTGCCTTGAGCGCCTCGCCGGCGAGCTGATGGCCGGTGGCAAGGGCCAGCTCCACCAGGTCGTTGGCAATCTCTTCATCGAGCCGCTCGAGGGCGCTGGAGAACTGCTCGGCCAGTGGCTGAAGCGGTGCCACGGTGTCACGTACCTGCTGCTCGAGCTCTTTCTGCGCCTCCAGGCGACCTTCACCCAGGCCTTGGGCATGCCCCGCCTGGCGGCCTTCCTCGAAGCCGGCACGATAGCCCTCCTCGCGGGCTTCCTGCAGCACTTTCTCGCGCAGCGCCTTCAGCTCCGCCTGGCGCTGAAAGGCCTCGCGGCGCCGGGCTTCCACGGCCGGATCCAGTGCCTGCCGGGCGTTTTCTTCGGGCTGCTCGGCATGCAGTTCGTCCATTTGCCAGCGCCGCCAGGGGGCGTGGCGCTCCGAGCCGGTCGCCCGCTCAGACATAGGTGTCGTCTCCGCCGCTCAGTACGATCTCGCCGGAGTCGGCCAGGCGGCGTACCACTTGGAGAATGGCCTTCTGCTCGGCTTCCACCTGTGAGACGCGAATCGGCCCGCGGGCCTCCATGTCCTCGCGCATGAGGTCGGCGGCACGGCGCGACATGTTGCGCAGGAACTTCTCCATGAGCCCTTCGGGAGCACCCTTGAGCGCCACCACCAGCGAGTTGGTGTCGATCTCCTTGAGCACCAGCTGGATGCTGCGGTCGTCGACATCCATGAGGTTCTCGAACAGGAACATCTCGTCGATGATCTTCTGCGCCAGATCCTCGCTGTGGGCGCGAACCGTCTCGATGGCGGTTTCCTCGAGAGAGGAATTCATCAGGTTGAGAATCTCGGCAGCCGTTCTCACGCCGCCCATCTTGCTGCGCTTGAGGTTCTGACCGTCGAGCATGCCCGAGAGCACCTCGGTGAGTTCCTGCAGGGCGGCCGGCTGCACGCCGCTGAAGGTGGCAATACGCAGCACCACGTCGTTGCGTAGCTTGTCGTCGAACAGCTCGAGGATATCGGCGGCCTGGTGACGCTCCAGGTGCACCAGGATGGTGGCGATGATCTGCGGATGCTCGTCGCGGATCAGCTCGGCTACCATCGAGGCTTCCATCAGGTTCAGCGAATCGATGCCGCTGCCGGAGCCGGAAGTTTCCAGGATGTCCTCGATGATGCTGGTGGCGCGCTCGCTGCCCAACGCCTTGGTCAGTACCGAACGTATGTGCTCGCTGGAGTTGAGGTTCAGGGCGATGAATTCTTCGGTCTCGCGGTGGAATTCCATCATCACCTGCTGCATGTCCTCATGGGAGACCTGTCCCATCTCCGCCATTTCCATGCTCAACTGCTGGATTTCCTTGGGCGAAAGAAACTTGAACACCTCGGCCGCGCTGTCCTCGTCGAGGGCCAGCATCAGGATGGCGCTGCGGCGAACGCCGTTCATCGCTTTGGCACTACTCATGCTTGTTCATCCAGCTGCGTACGATCATGGCGATCATGCGGGGATCTTCCTGGGCGAGCTCACGCAGCTCGGCCAGATGGTCTTCATAGGCCGACGAGCGACGCTTGCGCTTCGGCTTCTGGTACGGCCGTAGTTCGTCGTCGCCTTCGGCTGATTGCAGTTCGCCCTCGGCCGGCTCGCCGTCGTCATCCACGCGTACCTGCAGGCCGGTGCCCGGAGCGCTGGCGAGCAGGGGGCGCTCGGTATGGCGCTTGATCAGCGGACGCAGTACCAGCAGATAACCGAGGAGAATGCCCAGCGCCACTAGTAGATAGCGTCCAATGGTCAGAGCCAGCGAATGAACCTCGGGCGATTGCCACCACTCGAACTCTTCGGCTTCCGTCACCTCGCGGCTGAACGGACTATTGACCACTTCGATTTCGTCGCCGCGTGCCGGAGAGAAGCCGATGGCTTGGCGCACCAGACGCTCGATCTGGGCGATCTGGGCCTCGCTCAAGGGTACGCGCTGCCATTCGCCGTCTTCGTTGCGTTCCTCGCGGTAGTCCACCACCACGGCGGCGGTAAGGCGGGTCACCTCGCCCTGACGATGCTGAATGTGCTGGATGTTGCGATCGACCTCGAAGTTGACCACGTCGTCCTGACGCAGGTTGTTCAGCGCCTGCAGGCTTTGCTGGGCCTCTTCGGTAAGTTCGCCGTCTTCGTCGGTGGGCAGCTCGATGGGGGAGGGGGCCACCCCCGGCGGCGTGTTGCTGAGCGCGCCGGGGATACCCAGCGCCAGGCCGTCGCCGCCGTTGTAGGAAAGGCTCGACTGACGGCTGCGTATCGCGGCTTCGTTGGGCGGCTGATTGGGGCCGAAGCGCTCGGAGGTCTCTTCTCGGCGGGAGAAATCGATCTGGGCGGCAACCTGGGCGCTGATGTTCTCGCGGCCGAGGATCGGGGCCAGGATGTTTTCGATGCGCTGCTGGAAGGAGCGCTCCACCTCGGCAATGTAGTCGAGCTGGGTGGCATCGAGACCGCGACCCTGGGTGCTGGTCTGAGAAAGCAGGCGGCCGCTGTGGTCGACCACGGTGACGTTTTCCGCGGCCAGGTCGGGAACGCTGCTGGATACCATGTGAACGATGGCGCTGACCTGGCTGTCGCCCATCACCCGGCCCGGCTCCAGAGTGACGATGATGGAGGCCTTGGCGGGTTCGCGATCGCGCACGAATACCGAAGAGCGGGCCATGGCCAGGTGCACGCGGGCGCGGGATACCGGCCCCAGCGATTCGATGGAGCGCGACAGCTCGCCCTCCAGGCCGCGCTGGAAGTTGACCTGTTCGGCAAACTGGCTGACGCCGAAGGCCTGGTTGTCCATCAGCTCGAAGCCGACGTTGCCGCCACGGGGTAGACCCTGCTCGGCGAGCTGCAGGCGCAGGCTGTGCACGGCGTCTCCCGGCACCAATAGCGCCGTACCGCCCTCGCTGAAGCGGTATGGGACGCCACGGCTTTCCAGCTCGCTGATGATGCGTCCGCCGTCGGCCTCGGTAAGGTTGCTGTAGAGAACACGATACTCAGGCGCACGTGCCCACATCAGCAGCGCGACTACGATGGCGATCATCGCAGCGCCACCGATCAGGATGGCGAGCAAGGGGTTGCCGCGCAGCTGTTGCTGGAGTCGCTCGACCACCGCGGCGGAGCCGCTGGCTGAGGAGTCCTGACGCTCCTGCGTCGTGGCGCCGTTGCTCATGCTCGACCCCGCGTGAGCACGCATTTGGCGACTGCATGAGACGTGCGCTGAGCTGCGTGAAGTGTGTTGCTGGAAGAAGGCATCGACTGCATCCGTTCACCGCGTTCTGGCTGCCCGCAAGGGGCGCAACTGTGATGAACGCTATTATGCGAGCCCCCATCCACTCCAAAGGCGGGAAAAGCCCCTTTTTTACCTTCCATTTGGTCGTTTGGCGAACGCGGCAACCTGATAGTCTTGCTCTACATTCCAGTGGGCTCGCAATGAGCCCGCCAACCAAGGAAATGCTGGACAAATTGACGAGCGGGATGAAGCACAAGGCGCACGGAGCGCAGGAACCGGAGCATATGGGGTATATGTGAGGATTTCGAGCACCGCGTAACGTAGCGATTCGCTCGCGCAGGCATTTGTACAGATTTTCCTAACATGAGACGAGGGGTGCGGAACATGAGTTCACCTGCCATCCAGTCGGCGCTGGCACAGATGCAGGCCATGGCGGCTCAGGCCGGTGGGCCGGTTGCCAAGGGGCAGCAGGTATCCACTCAGGTGGGGCAGGGCGGCTTCGCCAGCGAACTGCAGGCTTCGATTCAGCGCATCAATCGCCTGCAGCAGGCTTCCGCCGCAAAGTCCATGGCCTTTCAGGCTGGCGATCCCAATGTCGAGCTCAATGACGTCATGGTCGACATGCAGAAGGCTAGCGTGGCCTTCCAGATGGGCCTGCAGGTTCGTAACCGTCTGGTCTCCGCCTATCGTGACGTCATGAACATGCAGGTCTGAGGCTGGAAAGCCCTTCGCCGTCATTTTATTTCAGCGTTTTTTGAATCGCGGCTGCCATTCAGGTCAGGCTTGCAGGCTGATCAGGTTCCCCCTCAGTTCATCAAGGCGCTCGGCGATGGCGAGGACCTCTTCTGCAGGTATCTGGCGTAGCACGTCTCCCGACTCGCGGTCCACGATGCGCGTAATGACACGTGATGTGTCGTTGAGCTCGAATTCCACACCGTATTGACGCAGCACTTCATTGATGCGCTGGATCGGCTCTACCAGGTCGGCCTGGCTGGGCGACATTCCGTGGCTTTCGGCCTGGACCAGCATGGAGCCGGCGCTGGGCAGCGAGGCCAGAACGCTCTCCTTGCGCTGACGTGGCGTCAGGTCGTGCAGTGCTGATGTGTTCAAAGCGTTGGTGGCGTCGGTCAGTGGCGAAGACATTGACTGTTTTCCTTTTGTATACGTCCTGCTGATGCTGGCACCCAGCATCTCCCCCAAGGCCGTTCGTGGACAGCCTCTCCCACAGGCTATATCGGCCGAAGAGAAGCCGCCTTTAGGGCATCTTGCCAATTTTTCATGGTGGCGTGTTGTCGCAGCGTTGGCGGTTTTCGGTATTCGTTGATGCAAAGTTAAGCTAAGCGGATAAAATGCGGTAACAGTTGGCTACATTTAGACTGCGCCACTCCAGAACATGCAGGTGACAGGCGGATGCTCTTGGTTGGGCCCAGGACGTCGTAGCCGATGCATCGAGCAGCAGCCAGCAGTGAGGCGACATGAGCCAAGAGCTACCCATCGAACGCATCATGCAGACCGGGCTTCTCACCTGCGAGCCTGAGACGCCGCTGTGGATGGCGGCCGAGCGCATGGCGGCACGTCAATGCAGCTCCATCATCGTGGTCAAGGCGGGGCAGCCGCTGGGCATTTGGACCGAACACGATGCGCTGGTCATCAATTTTGCCGATCCCGAGGCCGTGCGTCGGCCGATTTTCGAAGCGATGAGCCAGCCGGTAGCGAGCCTGCACTGCTCCACGCCAATCAGCGAGGCGGCGCTGCGCTTCAACGCCGAGCGGCGTCGCCACTTCCTGGTGGTCGACGATGCCGGAGCGCCGGTCGGCCTCCTGTCGCAGACGGATGTCGCCCTGAACCAGGGGCTCGAGCCTTACCTTCGCCTGCGCGAGGTGCAGGCAGCGATGCGTCAGCGCACCCTGGTGCTCGAAGGTTCGCAGCTGTTGTCCCAGGCGGCGCGTTCGATGCGGTTATCCGAATGCGATGCCGTGGTCGTCAAGTGCGGGAACGGCGAGCTGGGTATCCTCACCGAGCGCGATCTGGTGCGGTTCGTGGCACGTCACCCGGGCAATACGCCCATCGATGGGCTAGCCAGCCGGCCGCTGTTGACGGTGTATCAGGACGACACCCTGATTGCCGCCCGCGACCTGTTGATGAACCACCGGGTACGCCATCTCGCGGTACTAGACGATAGCGATGAGGTGGTTGGGTTGCTGGGCTTTCGCGATATGCTGGCCAGTGCCGAGTACCTTTATATGCAGGATTTGCGTGAGGCGCTGGAGCAGCGTGACCAGGCGCTGGCCAAGTCGCGGGAGAACCTGCAGCTGGCGGAGCGGGTCATCGACTCCTCGCTGGAGGGCATCATCATCACCGATCCTGCCAACCGGATCGAATTCGTCAATCGTGCCTTTACCTACATGACCGGATATACCGCCGAAGAGGCGATTGGCAGGACTCCGGAGATTCTCTCTTCGGGCCGTCACGACGCCGCCTTCTACGGCCAGATGTGGGATGCGCTGAAGCGCAGCGGCTACTGGCGGGGCGAGATCTGGAATCGGCGCAAGAGCGGCGAGCTCTACCTCGAAATGCTGACCATCACGGCGATCACCGACGACAGCGGTGCGGTCACCCACTATGCGGCGCTGTTCAGCGACATCACTCACATGCGCGAGAACGAAGAGCGCATACGCAAGCTGGCGTATTACGATGCGCTCACAGGCCTGCCCAACCGTCGTCTGCTGGAGGATCGCCTGGAGCTGGCGATTCGGCATGCCCACCGCAACCAGAGCCGCCTGGCGGTGATTTTCGTCGACCTCGATCACTTCAAGGAAGTCAACGATGCGCTCGGTCACGCCTTCGGCGATGAGCTGCTGGTGATGATGTCCGAACGGCTGCAGCTGCGCCTGCGTGAAGACGACACTCTGGCTCGCCTGGGCGGCGACGAGTTCCTGATCCTGCTCCCCGATCTCGAAGAGGTCGATGAGGTGACTCGTATCGCTCGTCGCCTGGTGGAGGCCGTGGGCGAGCCCTGCGTGATCGAGGGTCAGGAGTTTCGCATTGGCTGCAGCCTGGGCATCAGCCTCTACCCCGACGATGCGACCACCGCGGAAGCCCTGGTGCATAACGCCGACGTGGCGATGTACCGGGCCAAGGAGGAGGGCCGCAACGGCTATCGCCTTTATCGCAACGAGATGAACCTGCAGGACGACCGTCAGCGGGCGCTCGAAAAAGCCTTGCATGATGCCTTCATCACGGGTGAAGGCTTGCAGCTGCACTATCAGCCCATTTTCGAGCGAGAGGGCGGCAGGCTGTACGGTGCCGAGGCCCTGTTGCGCTGGCATCATCCGCTGCTGGGCAGCGTGCCGCCGATCGACATCATGGCGCTGGTCGAGCGTGCGGGGCTGCTGCCACAGCTGGATGAATACATGCTGGAGCAGATCTGCACCCAACTGGTCGCATGGAATGTCGCTGGTAGCGCGTCGGTTCCCATCAGCATCAACCTCTCCGCCCGTCAGTTCTGGCAGCCGGAACTGCCCGTGCGAGTGGCGACCAAGCTCAAGCAGCACAACCTGCAGCCCGGGCTGCTGGGCTTCGAGATAGCCGAGCGTACTCTGCTCGACAAACCTCAGCAGGCCGCCGTGGTACTCAAACGTCTACGACGCCTGGCAGGGGATGTCGCCATCAACGACTTCGGCACCGGCTATGCCGCTCTCGGTTACCTGCATGAGCTGCCCATCAACATGTTGAAGATCGACCGCCGTTTCGTGCAGCGGCTGGACAGCGGCCAGAAAGGCAGTGCGGCTATCGTCGCTGCCGTGGCAGGACTGGCTCGCGAAATGGAGCTGTGCCTGGCCGCCGTGGGGGTCGAAACCGAGGCTCAGCGCGACATTCTCGGGCGTCACGGGGTCGAGCTGATCCAGGGCTATCTCACCGGGCGAGCGGTGCCGGCCGACCTCTTTGCCAGCCGTTACCTGGCATCACGCAGCGGATTGCCCGAAAGTACCAGCTGAAGCCCGAGGAAGCGCTCGCGAGTCGCGCTTTTCGCCGTTTCACTCGGTGCCTTCGACCGTTACGCTAGCATGCCATCTTCCCTCGGATGACAAACCGTTTCGATGAGCTCCCTGCAAGCCAGCAGTGGCGATCATCGTGGCCCCATGCGCCACGAATCGCTCTTGCCCAGTCATCACGATCACGACCAGGACAGCGCCTGGATGATCGGCTATCTGGACATCATGACCCTGCTGGTAGCGCTGATGGTGCTGATTTTTACCCTGTCCAGCTTCAGTCGCTCCAGCGACGACAGCGAGTCGCTGACGGCACGGGTGCCTTTTGCGATTCCCCTGCCCAGCGAGCTGGCCCAGGCACGGCCTGCCGTCGATGAGGTCTGGCCTGCGGCCGAGGCGCCCCGGCCCGTTGCCGGACGCTTGAGCCAGTCGGCCATTGCGGCGGCGCTGGGCGTGGCCGGCCTGCCGCGTAGGGGCGAGTTACCGGCGTTACCGGTACCGACACCTGCCGCTTTACCCGCATTCATGCCGCCGCCAACGCCGCTGGCTCTGCTGGAGCAGCAGGCGCCGGCTACGCTTGCGCCATTACAACCACCGCTGCAGCCACTGCTCGCGGCCAACGATGTACTGCCCAACTCGCGCGGCGATTTCATCCTGGTACTGACCGACCGGCCCCCGAGCGGCATGCAGCAGATCGATGAGCCCGCCATTGCGGCATCGCAGCTGCTGCAACAGTCGTTGGATGAAGACCTGCGCGATGCGCCCTATCTGCCGGATCTGGAGGGCGTCGAGGCGACCCGGGTTGCCGAAGGCATCAAGCTGCGCGTGGAGGACCGGCTACTGTTCCCCACCGCCGCAGCCGAGCTAACCGCAGAGGGAGAGGCACTGATTCAACGCCTGGTCGAGGTGATCCAGCGCCACGACGGTGAGGTTGCCGTGGAGGGGCACACCGACAGCCGGCCCATTCAGACCAACGAGTTCCCCTCCAACTGGGTGCTCTCCAGTGCCCGAGCCATTGCCATCGTCCATGCCCTGGAGCGTTCCGGCGTCGAATCGCAGCGTCTGCGGGCAGTGGGGCTGGCCGACACCCGGCCCTTGGGCAGCAATGAAACGGCGGAAGGGCGGGCACAGAACCGTCGGGTGGAGGTGATCATTCACGCGCGCTGAGAGGGGGACAAAACCGCTCTAGCCAGCGCTTGCCCCGGTCTGCATCCTGTGTTTCGTGGGCAAGACAAAAAATTTCAAGGAGGACCCTAAAGTTCATCGGCAAAGCGCCGACAAGAGGTAAGTAAGGAAGGTGCCGTGTGGTAATTGTGCGCACGGCACCCGAATTCATCGGCACAAGGCAGTTCCTCATGGCCAGCATTTCCTCTCTCGGCATCGGCTCCGGGCTCGACCTCAACGGACTTCTCGATCAGCTCCATGAAGCCGAACGCAGCAAGCTCGAGCCTATCGAGCAGCAGATCGAGACCCAGCAGGTGAAGATCTCCGCCTATGGTGAGCTCAAGGGGGCGCTCTCCGCTTTTCAGACCGCAGCCAATGCGCTCAACGAAGCCACTCTCTACGAAAGTCTCTCTACCTCGACCAATGGCGATGCTGTGCAGGCAGCGGCGGGTAGCGATGCTACTGTTGGCCAGTACGCCATCACGGTAGAGAACCTGGCAACCGCGGGCACCATGGCGTCGGGGCGCCTGGAGGAGGTCGAGAGCCTGGACCAGGCGCTCACCGACAGCGAGCAGACCCTGACGCTGAGCTTCGCCAATATGGACGGCGGCACAGGGGGCGAGGTGCCAGTTGCCATTGCCGCAGGCAGTTCACTGGAAGATATCCGCGATGCCATAAATTCCCACGAAGACGCCGGAGTCACGGCCTCGATTGTCAACGATGGCGCGGGCTATCGGCTGGCGCTGATGTCCGCTGAAACGGGAACGGAGGCCGCCGTTACCGGCCTTGCTTTCGGCGACGCCGACGGCAATGAATACGCCGACCCCAACAGCTTTTTCACCGGCGATGTAGCGTTCAGTACCGCAACCGGGGCCGAGGAGATCGTTGAGGATGGCGCAGATGCCAGCCTCAAGGTAAATGGCATTACCATCACCAGCTCCACCAATCAGGTGGAGGAAGCCATTCAAGGCGTAACGTTGAACCTGGCCGATGAGGGCAGCAGTACGGTGACGGTGGAACAGGATACCCATGCCGTACGCGAGGCAGTCACCGGTTTCGTCGAGGCCTTCAATGCGTTGAAGGGTACCATCGGCGAGTTGACCGCTTTCGATGGTGATAGCGAAACCGCAGGCGATCTGCTGGGCGACAGCGCGGTGCGCAGCATCGAGGGGCGTTTGCGCAGCGTACTGGCTGGCGGTGTGGCGGAGCAAGAGGGCGGCTTCGCCATGCTCAGCGATATCGGTATCTCGCTGAAGCTCGACGGCACGCTGGAGATCGATCAGCAGCGCCTGGATGACGTGATTGCCAACGACCAGGATGCCTTGAGCACCTTCTTTGCCAGCAACGGTGTTCAGGGCGGCCTCGCCGGGCAGATCGGTGAGACCGTGACTCAGCTGAGTAGCAACAACGGCGCCCTGGGTGGCGCCATCGATGGGGCCGAGAACCGAATAGAGAGCCTCAGCGATCGCCATGCGCGTATGGAGCAGAGCATCGACGCTACCATCACCCGCTATCGCACCCAGTTCGGCCAGCTCGATACTATGTTGGCGCAGATGAACCAGGTCGGTTCGTACCTGACCCAGCAACTAAGCAGCCTGAACGCCCAATCTGGAAGCGGATTCTGATTCACGCTCCAGTAGTCAAGTAGAAGAGGCGCTAGGGAGGTATGCAGGCCTGGTGAGAGCAGCGATGCAAAAAGATTCGTGCGGGGCTAAAGTTGGCGACAAGCCTGCCGATACAGTGTGAATATCGACCATTGACGCTCATGGAGGGCGACACCCATGGCAAGCATCACTTCGCTCGGCGTAGGCTCTGGTTTGGACCTTACGGGGCTGTTGAATCAATTGCGTGCTGCAGAACGTCAGAAGCTGCAGCCCATTACGCAGCAGAAGAACCAGGAGCAGGCGAAAATCTCTGCCTATGGGCGCCTCAGGTCAGGGCTGAGCGAGCTGCAGGATGCCGTGGGCAAGCTGAACGGGAATCCGCTCTACGAGGGCTTGAAGGCCAGCGTGAAGGGTGGAGAGGGCATGACCGCCATCACCAGCGCGGAAGCCAGCCCGGGGAGCTACAAAGTAGTCATCAACAATACGGCACAGGCCGGCAGTCTGGCCAGCACCGGAATCACCGATCGCGACACGCCCGTGATCGCTGCCGATGCCACCGATCCGAAGCTCACGGTGACCTTCGGCGACAGCAGCACCAAGGAGATTGACCTGACGCAAGGCGCAACTCTGGAAGCAATACGCGATGCCGTTAATGCCGATGCCGAAGCGGGCGTGAACGCCTCGATCGTCTTCGATGGCACGAACCATCGCCTGGTGCTCTCCTCGCGCGAAACCGGCGCCGATGCCGGCATTACCAATATGGCATTCTCGGGACTGGCACCTGGTGTCACGCTGAACGATGATCAGGGCACCCTGCAGGAAGGACGAGATGCCAGCCTGACGATCAACGGCATCGATATCACCAGCTCCACCAATACGGTGAAAGGTGCGATTCAGGGCGTCACTCTGGAGCTGGATCCTGGCTTGGAGAACGAAACACTCAGCTTGGTCGTTGAGAAAGACAATGAAGCGATCCGTGATGCCATACAGGGTTTTGTTGATACCTTCAACAAGCTGAAATCCACCCTGGGGCGTATGACACAGGTCACTGGTGATGCTGCTACGGCTGGCGAGTTGGTAGGTGACCGGACGATACGAACTATCGAAACCCGCCTTAGTCGTAATCTGACTGACATCGTCAGTGGTGGAGAGCTGACCCGGATGTCTCAGATCGGGATATCGCTCAAGGCAGACGGCCGGTTGGAGCTGGATTCAACCAAGCTCGCCAATGTCATCGCTGACAACCCTCAGGCCCTCGCCGACTTCTTTGCCGGTGCCGATGAAAAATCCGGCATGGCGGGGCGATTGGCGGGTACGCTTGAACTGGCTCTTGATAGCAAGGACGGAATGGTCCAGCGAGCCCTCAGCGGCTCCGAGGAGCGAGTAAAAGGACTGGAGGAGCGCTTCGAACGTATGGAGCAAAGCATAGAGCGTACGATGGAGCGCTATCGCAAGCAATTCGGACAGCTGGATAACATGATGGCAAGGATGAACTCGGTAGGTTCTTACCTGACGCAACAGCTCGACATGCTCAATGCTCAAATGATTCGCCGAAGGTGACTGGCTTTTCACGTCTGCTTGGTACTGGAGCCTCGGCAATTTGCCGGGGCTTCTTGCTTTCTTGCATGGTTTCTTGGGCTGGCTCGTATACGCCGAAGCCTCGAAAATTTTTTTATCCTTGCCCTAAAGTCCTGCCCGAGGCGGCCGTTATATAGGGTAACGGCCAACGGCGCCGTTGTGGAGGCCCCGCCTAACGGTCGGGCAGCCAATGGAGCCCTCAATTGATAGGAAGGTAATCACCATGTCTGTGATCAATACAAACATCACTGCCCTTATCGGTCAGAACAACCTGAAGAATTCGCAGGCTTCACTGCAGCAGGCTCAAGAGCGCCTGTCTTCAGGGCTGCGCATCAACGGCGCGAAGGACGATGCTGCCGGCCAGGCCATCGCCAACCGCATGACCAGCACCATCACCGGTCTGAACCAGGCCGCGCGTAACGCCAACGACGGTATCTCCCTGGCGCAGACTGCCGAAGGCGCCCTGGACCAGATCAACGACAACCTGCAGCGCATCCGTGAACTGACCGTTCAGGCACAGAACGGCACCAACTCCGCTCAGGACATCGATTCCATCCAGGAAGAAGTCAACGAGCGCCTGAAAGAGATCGACCGCGTTACCCAGCAGACGGAGTTCAACGGCCGTTCGCTGTTTGCTACTGGTGCGACTGGCACGGCATTCGCCATTCAGGTCGGCTCCAAGGATGATGAATTCATCGCTATCGAGATTGGTGGCGCCGCAGCTGATGGCGGCGCAACCAATAGCGGTGGCTGGAACATGTACTCCGCAACAGGCACTGCTGCCACTGCTCTGGAGTCTGTCGGCGGTGTGGCACGTACCATCAGCGCCTTCGGCTTCGATGTGATGGAAGGTTATGACGATACCGATCCGTCCGCTCTGGATGGACGTACCGCGCTGTCTATCCTGGACGACAAGATTGCCGCGGTCGACAAGGAGCGCAGCAACCTCGGTGCCATGCAGAACCGCTTCGAGACAGCACTGGACAACATCGAAACCACCTCGACCAACCTGCAAGCCGCCCGTTCGCGGATCCAGGATGCCGATTACGCCGTCGAGGTTTCCAACCTGACGCGGGCCCAGATCCTGGAGCAGGCCGGTACCTCCATCCTGGCGCAGGCGAACCAGAGCCCGCAGAGCGTTCTGTCGCTTCTTGGCTAAGCTGGACCGTAGCAAAAGCGAGAAACCCGGGCATTTGCCCGGGTTTTTTGCGTTATGGGGCGAGCGGCTTCGCTGTAGAGTAGGTAGCATGCCAAATGCTGCCACTCAAGGTTCGACATGTCCAAGAAGCATCCAAGGAAAAGCCTGAAACACAAGAAAGGCCCAAAAGCCAAGCAACAAATCCAAGGCTACGGAAACCTTGGTGTGCCTCAAGCTGACGTCAGGCAATTCATGTCGCTTTACGAAAGCAGACAGCTTGTCGAAGCTCAGAACATCGCTCAAGGCCTTGTGGCGCGCTACCCCGAAAGCGCCTTTGCCTGGAAGGCTTTGGGTACCAGCCTGCTCGAAGATAGAAAGCCGATGGAGGCATTGCCTTGCCTGGAGAGGGCGTGTGAGCTGGATGGTAACGATGGCTTGGCGCTGACAAGCCTGGCTGCCGCGTATTATCGCCTGGGGGAGTTTCAGAAAGCCATCACCTACCAGGAAAGGGCGGTTGATTTGAAGCCAGACTATGCAATGGCGCAGTACAACCTGGCCGAAATGCTTCAGTCAGCCGGTAATATGATGAAGGCCTTGAAACATGCTGAGAAAGCGAAAGCGCTGGGCTTCGATGCTTTCAAGTGCTGGGTGCTGATCGGGGCACTGAAGTACCAGACAAAGTATTTCAGTGAAGCGCTGGAAATCTACCATCACTTGGAGGAAAGCTTTCCGCCGAGTGAGGCTGTGCTGAATAACTTGGGGAATCTATATAAAGACATTGGCGACTATCAGAAGGCAGAGAGCTATTACAGTCGTGCGCTTGATGTGAATCCTGATTACGTCATGGCATATTCCAATATTTTTTATGCCAAGCACTATAATCCGAAGGCTACGCAAGAGGAAATCATTGCGTTTGCCAAGCGCTGGGACGATAGATTTGCATTACCTGTTATGCCACCCGTTGCAGGAAAGCTGGTGAAAGGCAAAGCGTTGCGTGTGGGGTTGATTTCATCTGGATTTCGGACTCACCCCGTTGGGCAGATGATCACTACGGCGCTCGAAAACAGCCAAACCGGTATCCAATTCTATGGTTATACCACTAACGACCAAGTCGATCAGGTTACTGAACGACTGCGTGCGGCCTGTTCGGAATGGAGACCGATCCGTCACTTATCGCAGACAAAACTCGCGCAACTGATTCGTGACGACCAGATAGATATCTTGATCGATCTTTCCGGCCATGGGGATGGCAGCTGTCTGCAAGCCATTTCCATGCGTCCAGCACCGATAAATGTCAAATGGGTTGGTGGGTTAGTCAATACTATGGCTGTGGAAAGTATTGATTATCTGCTTTCCGATAGTATTGAAACCCCGGAGGGGGTCGACGACCAGTATACGGAAAAGCTGATTCGTTTACCTGACGACTATATTTGCTATACTCCGTGCCCCTATGCTCCGCCAACGACTTCACTACCTGCCCTCAAGAATGGCTATATCACCTTGGGTTGTTTGAACAACCCGGCCAAGATTAGCGCAGAACTGCTGGCGGAATGGGCTAAACTGATGCATGAGTTTCCTCAAAGCCGTATTCTGCTACGTGGCGCTCAGTATGAAAGCGAAAGTTTTTGTCAAAAGATTCGCGGTATTTTTGCCAGCCTCGGCATTGAAGCGAGTCGCGTTATACTGGAAGGCCCTACCAAGCACGAAGAATTTATAAAGACTTACCAGCGCATCGATATTGCACTGGATACCTGGCCCTATTCAGGTGGGTTGACGACCTGTGAGGCCCTCCTTATGGGGGTGCCGGTAGTCACTCTGCCGGGGCCTACCTTTGCAGGGCGGCATAGTGCAACACACCTTACCAATGCCGGATTGCAAGAACTGGTAGTGAACAACTGGGATGAATACCGCCAACGAGTAAAGGAGCTAGCAAGCGATTTGCCCAACTTGGCCGTAATCCGTGCTGGCCTGCGCACCATTCTGCACTACTCGCCGGTATGCGACGCCCCGCGATTTGCCAACCACTTCAGTAATGCCCTGCGCGCCATCTGGGTACGTTACTGTGAAGGCAAGCCGCCGGAAGCGCTGACCTTCAATAAGGAAGGCGAGCTCTGGTTCGAGGACGACAAGCAGCCGCTCGAACTTCCTGAAGCAGGCAGCGAAGAGGCAACTGAGAGCAAAGCCTTTGAATGGCAGCTCGAAGAACCCATCACCATCATCGACAACGCTGCCGTACTACCACGCCACCCCGACTACCCCAAGTGGATGGCCAGCGGCCACTTGACTGTGATCAGCTTCGACCCCGCCAGCCTGCTCACTAAGCGTGTGGAGGAACTCAAGGAGTACGGTGAGCTGCATCATTACCCGCACGCGTTGCTGGGCGACGGCCAGCCAGCGACCCTCTATGCCACGCTAGATGCAGAGCAAAGCTCCACGCTCAAACCGTTACCGGAAGAGCAGCAGCCTGAATACATGCGTGGCAAGCTCAAGGTATTGGCGGAATTGCCTATCAATACTGTCGCGCTTGACCAGATCGAAGGCTTGCCCAGCGTTGACATGTTGGTGCTGGATGACCTTCACGATGCTATGGCAATCTTGGAGAATGGTAAGGAAACTTTACGCAACACGCTGATGATTCAAGTCAAGTTGGCGTTTCAGCGAGCCCATGCTGGACAGTCCAACCTCTCTGGGTTGGAGGCTTGGTCTCGCCAGCACGGCTTTAGAATTCATACCCTCGCTAATTCATTGTATAGAAATGGCCTGAGTGGTAATGCCAGCTCACTACAGTCTAGCGAACTTGTTGCATGCGATGCGATAATTATACCAGTAGAAGAAAGGGTCGCTGAATTCAGCCGTGATCGACTGAAGAAATTTGCATTTGTTCTGCATTCAATCTATGGCTTCTACGATAAGGCTTACCATGTTTTAACGAAAATCGGAAGCGATGAGGCAGAAGAGTATCTTGCCTCTTTTGTGGCTCCGGGCGTGGAAGAAAAAGCTAGAGAGAAAGAGAAAAAAAAGCTTGGTACACGGAGATTTACACTTCCTGGAATAGGTGCTGAAGAGCTCTTCGAAAGGCTCAATGCTGCTGGCGTACGTTATGCAATTCTGCGCTGGTTCGAAACTCTGCCGCAAGTCGAAGAAGGGGAAGATATAGATATACTCGTAGAAGATGATGATTTGGAAAAACTATCTCCCTTTTTCCAAGCTGCACCAGGAGAGGGGTCTCTGAAGTGTGACATTTATAGTGTTACTGGTAGGGTGGATAGCCACTTCGAAGGACTTCCTTACTATGAGGCGAAGTTGGCGAGAGAAATATTGGATAACACGGTTTTGTTTAAAGGGAAGTATAGGGTGCCTGATACCAAGCGGCATCTTCTTTCCTTGGCATACCATGCGGTTTTCCATAAAGCGGATTTTTCCGGTTTACCGAAACGCCATGGAGAGCTTCCGCTTACTACGAGGGCGGTTGATCACGATTATGCCGATTTTATTGGCCGCCTAGCTAAGGAAGTCGGCGTGAAAGTCGACTGTAGCTTGGAAGGACTCTTCGCTTTCCTTCAAGGCGAAGGGTGGGTACCGACTATCGATCTGGTGAGAAAGCTTTCTCTAAGACGCCCTTGGCTTAGAAGCCTTTACCCACCAGCATCACTGCTTGATACTGCTCATGGCGAGGCAGCTTGCTTCGTAGTGCGTGAATGGGCGGCAGAAAATTGCGACATTGGAGAAGTCGTTAAAACAATAGAGTCCAGTGGCTTTGATGTTAAAGAAGTAGTGCTCTTGGATAACGAAGAGAGAAAGAAAATCTTTGCTTTATCAGCAAGAGGGGGGAATTGGAACCAAGGGCCTTGGCCTGTTTCTGGTGGGCGCCCTTATGCAGTAATATTGGCATATGACTATTATCCAAAGCCGCCAGTTGAATCGGTTCGCCGCAAGCATCCTTTTTTGAGTAATCAAAGAGTTATCGAGGTCAAACAAAAAATAAGAGATTACTTTAACTCTAACGTGGCTGCTTCCATGCGAGCTAACGCCATACATAGTGCAGATGATGAGCCTGAAGCTATTGAATACGCTTCCCTGCTGGGTGCTGATGTTAAACAGCGCTTCATGGAAAGTTTTGGGAAGGGGTACTGTGGAAAAGGTGAAGTGAGGGAATTAATTCACAGAGGTCGGAGGGCGGCGACCTATCTAGTCTATCAGGATGGAAGCCCTTTTATAGAGAAAGTTTTCGAAGACAGCGACGAAGGTAGGGCTTCCTTTGAAAATGAAGCTTTTGCTAATGAAAAATTTTCAAATTTCTCTTGGTTTCCGGAAGGATATGTTGTAGCAGATCTGGTCATTCGCCAAAAAGCTTATCCTGAAGCAGCGCGCCTTGACAGGCTATCCTCACTGTTAGGTCCTTCTGAGAAAAGAAAGATCGCAGGGATGGTGCTTGAAGTAATAAGTGACATTTATGAGGCGGGTTATGCCCATCGCGACATACATGCTAAGAATATTTTTTATTCTAACGGAGGCTTGGTTCTCATCGACTTTGAGACTCTTTGTTCGCAGAGTAATAAAGTCGATCTCTTTGAGTCGTATGATATTACGGCGCAAGGCCTGCCTTCTCCTCACTTAACCGGCCATATGTGCTTCAACCATGAGAGGCTGCCTTATTCTTTGAAAAATATACTTGGAGTTGGATTGTCCGAGGCAAAGAAATATATGAAAAAGGAGGCGGTGAAAAGTTGAGGGCACCTGGGCCAACGGGCCGGCAGTTAAATGCCCTGTGTCAATGGTCTGCGTCGGCGCCTGGGGCCGCGTCTCACACACTGGTCGCCGCCCCTTTTGCCAAGGATATAGCGTTCGACGTGAAACACGCCCGGCGTGTAGTCGAGTTTCTCGCTGACTTAGTCCCCGATGCGGCTCCGCTGGCAGCCGCACGGGGGCGCTTGAGCAGTGCCAGTTCATGGTCAGCTTCTGATAGACATTCTCGGTATGCTGCAGTGTTTTCGTAAGCGCTCCAGCAACCCCACCTTCTAGAACTGACTGGCGCCGGCCACACTGGCGGCCTCTGACCCTTGGAGGAAGGCATTTGCAGGCCATTTTGCGACTTTGGGCGTTGTGATTCAGCGCCGTTCGCGCTTGCCATCTATCTATTGTGCTCACTTTTCAATCGAACTGTGCCGCATCGACTTTTTCCTTAAGAAACTGCTAAAGCTCATTGCGCTTAGGACGATATAAAAGGAAACGATCCAAAGCAAGGTGAGCTACCCCCATGGCAGTCATCAACACCAACCTACTTTCCCTTAATGGCCAGTCCAACCTTGGACGCTCACAGTCGTCGCTGGCAACCGCCCTGGAGCGCCTCTCTTCCGGCCTTCGAATCAACGGGGCGAAGGACGATGCTGCCGGCCAAGCCATTGCCAATCGCATGGAGGCCAACCTGCGGGCCAACGATACCGTTACACGCGGCATCAACGATGGCATCTCGCTGATGCAGACTGCAGAAGGTGGCTTGAATGGCATCAACGAGATACTGCAGCGTTCACGGGAGCTGGCTGTTCAAGCGGCCAACGGCACGCTCACCGATGCAGATCGTGACTCGTTAAATGCTGAATACAAGGAGCTGCGTGCGGAAATTGACCGAATAGCGTTGGGGACTGAGGCCTTTGGTAAGTACCCGCTGGCGCCGGCAGCACATGGTGGTAGTGAAGAGCCTATGGGAGAGACTCTCAGCCTTAAAGGCGTTTTTGGAACAAGCGGTACAAAGTTGTCTGGCATGCCTTCGGGAATTGAGCCGATTGCTTTTATCCCGGCTGGGGCTACGAACGTCACTATCATTATGGATGGGCTTCCCGGAGCCGAGGATGATATCCAGCTTTTCAGTCGTGATGGTAAGCATCTTGTGGGCACACCTATCTTGGGTGACGAGGCAGATATCACTTGGGTCAGCAACGGTATTGCAACGAAAGAGGATGTTGAAACAAAATTACTGAAAGAAGAAAACGGCTTTCCTAGCGGTGTCGAATACAGCGATACCTTTCTATTGCATTACCAGCCTGAAGAAGACGACATTTACGATAACGAAAATGGCATTACGGGAACTTATAATGGAATGACTTTCACTTATACGGGCGATGGCGATCGGTTTAGTAGCGATACCGACTCAAGTGATGGTTCAACGGATGCTTACCATGCTATTGAACGACTTCACATTGACAAGGTAACTGAGCCGTTATTTCTCGCAATAACAGGCATGGGTATATTTGATATCACTGCAGACTGGGAGTCTATGCCAAGTTCTGCCCCTGCGCCTGTTGGTAATTCTCCTGTAAGTAGGGAGGTAGATATCGTCACAAGCGCTGATTTTGGAAATAAGGTCAGCAAGGTCACCATTGACCCGACACCCTCCGATCATGTTTCCCTCGGCTTGGAAGATGTTGAGCTGGATCCGATTGAAAAAGCCCGAGAAGCAATGACCAAGCTGCAGGAGGCCCTGAATCAAGTGGATGGCTACCGCAGTCAGTACGGTGCTTTGCAAAACCGCTTCGAAAGCGCTATTGCAAACCTTGCCACCCAGTCGCTCAACACCGCAGCGGCTCAGTCGCGCATTATGGATGCCGATTATGCGAAGGAGTCTGCCGCCATGGTGAAAGGGCAGATTCTGCAGCAAGCCGGCACTTCCGTACTAACCCAGGCCAACCAGATCCCGCAGAACGTGCTGTCTCTTCTGGGTTCTTTCGACTCTTGATCACAAAGCCTGCCCTTCGACTATGACTCAAGATTTTCCTGAGGTAACGTTTCGCTGAAATGCCGATGTCCAATGAGCTGGTACAATTCTCGTTCGGCGATGGGCCTTGAAATAACGTAACCCTGGGCGGTATCATAACCCATCTCGGCCAGCTTACTAAGGGTGGCGGTATCCTCTACCCCTTCCGCCGTTACCTGGAGTCCAGGCTCGTGGGCCAGGGCGATGGTCGAGGTGATAATGGTACGGTGTCATCGATTTTTCAGCATGTTGCTGATAAAGCTGCGATCTATCTTGACTTCATCGACCGAAAAGGCATTCAGGTAAGACAAGGAGGCGTAGCCTGTGCCGAATTCATCTACTGCACAGCTGATATTGGCTTCATGAAGATCTTCAATGACCTTTTGGGCATGACCCTGAATGACTCCCGTTTCGGTTATTTCCAGGCAAAGTGCCTGTTTATGTTCAGTAAGTTCTCTTTGCTTGATAAACTTGACCAGCGTGGAACCTTCCATAAGTCCCTAGAAGAGATATTGACAATAAGACAAAAAACCTTGTCGTATTCTCGGCATCGTTCGGCTGCATGCATCGCTTCTTCGTTGACCCAGGTGCTCACCGTCGTCATGTGAAAATACCGTGGAACAGGTAATAGAAGGGTTCCGTGAAGTCGAGCAGTGAGGTGCGTTCTTCCGAGGCAAAGAGTGCAATGGCATCTGCCGCACCGGAATAGACCTCCTGCAGGGCGCTATCCTATTCCATCAACCGGTGTTCGGCTTTGATCTCGGCGCGGCGTGCCATGCTCTCCTGCAAGTCGATGACGAAGCCTTTTGCTCGGTGATGTTGATCGAGCCATTGGAACGGGGGGTAGGTCGCTGAGCCGGCGAAGACCAGCTTTCCTTGACGCTCAGGTTTGCTCTGAGCGGCAACCTCATACGGAAGAGCAGCCAGCATTAGCAAACCACCCGCCAAGGCTAGGCCGATGGCCGCCTTGGGGTTAGTTATGGTCAGCCAAGTCAACTACATTTCACACCAAATTGGTAGGAAAATAAAGTCACGGCGCTATATCCGCCGGTGTCTCTGCTCTGTCCCTCAGTGGAAGATTTGCTCAATGGACGCATGAGCTGGCTCTGCTTGAAATCCTTCTATCGTGACGAAGGCTCTTGCCAAGCGCGTGCGGACATCAAAGACCTAGCGGAATTCCTCTTCGTGTATCCATATTGCGCAGGCAATATCTAGATTGCGCTGTTCTAAGGTGGCTGGACTTCGAAATTTCTCTCCGCTGCCGATAGGAAGAGTGTCCAAGCGAGAAATTTCAAGCGTTTGATGACTTGATGGAAAAGCTGCCGTATCTCTATGGGTTTTTTCCCGGTTGATAGGTATTGCTAATATATTTCTACAAGGAATGACGATGCGCTGGAATGGGTTGCGATACAAGGTGATGCTGGCTGTAGCATTGGGGCTGCTGCTGTTATTCGCTGCACAATTTGTCGTTGGGCAAAAGGTACTGCTAGCGGGGTATGGCCGGCTGGAGCAGGACAAAATGCTGGCCAAGGTAGGGAGTGCAAAACGTCTGCTCCAAGAGCAAGTTCGGCAGTTGGAAAGCATCACCGTAGACTGGGCGCATTGGGACGATACCTACTACCATATGGTAACGCCGAGCCGGGATTATATCGACTCCAACTACGCCGATGCCACCTTCGATAACCTGAGTATCAGCGCAATTCTGTTGGCCGATGGCAATGGCCGGGTGGTGTTCAAGAAGGGCGTAGTCGATGGACAGCCCTGGGCAATACCGGAAAAGCTGGAACGGGCGGTCATCGACGGTGGGGTGCTGATGGATACCGCGGATGGAAAGGATCATGTGTCGGGCTTTCTATGGACGCCTGCAGGAATTTTGATCGTCGCAGCCTATGACGTGCGTCGAACCGGCGGCGCTGCGGAAGAGTACCGCGGCAGGCTGATCATGGTGCGCCCTCTCGACCAGCGCTTGCTGGAGCATGTCGGTCAAATTCTTGGTATCTCACTCATGCTCGAGCGCGCCGACCTCCAGGAGTACGTGGGCGATCACCGTGATGAATTGATACGGCTCGAGGCGCAAGGTGGCATATCGGTAAAGTCGCTTAATGACACCAACATGGTCGGTTATTCTTTGTTGGATGATGTGAGTGATGCCGCGCCACTCCTCATGCAAGCGACGGATGGTAGAAGCATTTTCGAACTTGGAAAAGCCAGCCTGAGCTCTCTGCTTTGGTCTACGGCTTTCATCGTATTGATACTGGGCCTCTTCCATTGGCTATTCGATCGGCTCGTGCTGGCCAGGCTGTCACTCCTGAGTGAGCATGTCAGCCGCATAAGTGAGTCTACCGATTTGGCGGTGCGTATCCCGGCGCTGCGTGGCAAAGATGAATTGGCAAGGTTATCCGAAAGTATAAACGGTATGCTGGAGCGGCTCGACGAGTCGACAAATGCACTGGACTGCGAAAAAGAGCGGGCTCAGATCACGCTGGCGGGCATTGCCGATGCCGTTATCACCAGCGATGCGGTCGGCTGTGTCGTCTATCTCAACGCGGCAGCACAGAGGATGGTAGGCATCACGCTAGACGAAGCGTGCGGGAAGCCGCTGCAGGCATTGTTTCGCTTGGCATCGGTGGAAAACAAGACCAAGCCCATCGCCAGTTCCTGGTTGACTGAGCAGTCGAGCAGCCAGGAAGAGGCGATTTTGCAACGCGACGACGGAGAGAGAATTTTCATCCGAAGATCGGCTGCGCCGTTGCATGACCACAAGGGAGATTGCTTCGGTTTTGTCACCGTTTTGCATGACATTACCATGTTGCGTGCACTGTCGAGTCAACTCAGCTTCCAGGCACGGCACGATGCGCTGACGGGGCTTGTCAATCGCTATGAGTTCGACCGCCTGGCACAGGCTGCTCTGGAGGATGCTGCTCAGGGAGAGCGTACGCATTGTCTTGCCTATATCGATCTGGATCAGTTCAAGGTCGTTAACGATACCTGTGGCCATATGGCTGGCGATACGTTGCTCTATCAGTTGGCGGGGCAATTGAAAGCTCGAGTTCGTAGTTCCGATACTCTGGCCCGATTGGGTGGTGACGAGTTTGCCTTGCTATTGATGGGATGTGGTTTGGAGAAGGCCCGAGAAGTCGTCGATAGCCTGCTTGGAATCGTGCGTGAATATCGATTCGTCTACGAAGATAAGGTGTTCAGGGTGGGGGCAAGCATTGGTCTCACCGAGGTATCTCCGGTACATGCCTATACCCTGAGTGAACTGTTGAGTACGGTGGATTCCGCCTGTTACGCGGCCAAGGATGAAGGTGGCAATCGCGTACATGTCTATCGCCCCGGAGATCAGGATATGCAGCAACGGTACAGTCAGTTGGAGTGGGTATCACGGATACATCAAGCTTTGGACAATAAGCAGTTCGTTCTGTACTACCAGCGTATGCAGGGTTTGTCGGAAGGGGCAGAACCTCATTGCGAGGTGCTGATTAGAATGCGTGGCGACGATGGTACGCTGTACCCCCCTGGCTATTTCCTGCCGGTGGCGGAGCGCTTTCATCTGATGCCGCAACTGGATCGTTGGGTGGTGAGCGAAGCATTTTCCATCATGGCACGCAAAGGTGCAGACTTTCCTTATGTGTGTGCCATCAATCTCTCCGGGCAAACCTTGTCGGAAGACGGCTTTCTCAACTATGTCATCAATCTCATGAATTTTTATGAGCTGGAGCCAAAACGTTTTTGCTTTGAGATTACAGAAACTTCCGTTATCGCCAATCTGGACAAGGCGCGTCAGTTCATGCTCACGCTGCGCGAACTGGGCTGCCGCTTCTCTCTGGACGATTTCGGGAGCGGTTTGTCTTCCTTTGCTTACCTGAGAAACCTGAGTGTGGATTTTCTCAAGATCGACGGCATGTTCGTCAAGGCTATCGACAGCAGCCCGATAGATCGAGTGATGGTTTCTACTATCAGCCAAGTCGGTCAGGTAATGGGCTTGCGCACCATTGCCGAGTTTGCCGAGAACGAAGAAATTATCACCATATTGAAGGAGATTGGTGTGGACTATGCCCAAGGGTATGGTGTCGCCATGCCTGAACTGTTTCAGTGATTGGAAGAATTGGTATGGCAGAAAAGGAGAAGGCTTGCTGTCAGGAGCCAGCACTGGCGAGGCTGGAGGTGTTGGAGCGTGAAAATGAGTTGCTTCTCAATATGCTGGAGCGGGCTGCAAATTTTGTCATCTTGGTACATGATGCAGCGGAGCAGGGAAAGATTATTTTTCCAACGATGCTGCATGTGAGCATTTTGGTGTCAACAAGGAAACATTGTTGGGCTGGACGCCGTTCGAATTTGACGTTAACTATGATGAGATTTTTTCCAATAAGTTGACCGAGAGGATGCGGGCAGGTGAATCGATAACGTTTGAGTCTGAACATCGAAAAGCAAATGGTGAACTCGTTCCTGTCGAAGTGGCCGTGCATCCGTTCGAGCAATATGGAAGGATTCTAGGTGTTAGCTATATTCATGATATTAGCAAGCACCTTAAAGTGGAAGCGAAGCGATTGCATTATGAGGCCCTTGTAGCCAAGAAAAAAGTTGAGGAACACTATCGTAGCCTGGTTGAGACACTGCCCGATTTTATCGTAAGGCTTGATACTCAGGCCAGATACGTATATGTCAACCCAACGATGCTGAATAGCATCGGTCGTGAGGAGAGCGAATTTCTTGGCTTGACGGCGATGGAGGCGTGTGTGACAGACTCTCCGGAAAGCAACCGACGATTGTACCAGGCGGCACTGCGTACGGTGGCGAGTGGAGAGGCTGGTGTTTATCAGGACTGCTTGATGCTGGCTGGCCAAAATGCCCATGCATGAGAACACTGTCGATGCGCTACTGGATTGTCTATCTGAAATGGGTATGCCAGGGAGGTGTATGGTCATAGAGATTACGGAAGGGCTGCTTCTTGATGATCAAGAGTATGTCAGGAAGAAACTTATCAGTCTGCGTGAAGCCGGTATCCGTGTGGCACTAGATGATTTTGGAACCGGCTATTCGGCAATGGCCTATCTCAAGAAATTCAGCATTGATTACTTGAAAATCGACCGCTCCTTCGTGCGCGATCTAGCTCGTGACGAAAGTGACCGCGCAATCGCTGAAACGATCGTCATCATGGCGAAGAGGTTGGGTATGAAGACCATCGCTGAAGGAGTGGAAACGATCGAACAGCGAGATATACTCGCCGCGGTGGAATGCGAGTATGTGCAAGGTTATTTGTATTCTCGTCCGCTGCCTGCTGCCGCATTCTTGGAATATGTCGCTACCGATACGCGAGCAGGGGGATTGGACTGAACCGGCGATTTTGAGCGTGGCGGGTGGCACCCGGCGGCTGTCATGCGTCCGATCCCGGTATGGCACATGCTGCTGCGTGGGTTCTGGAACAATGTACTATCGGCCCATGCTGATTGAAGGGGTAGAATAAGGTCGATGGGGTAAAGATGAGAAGTTACGGACATGCCGAGTATCGATGTCGTCATCGAGCTTTCCGCCGAGGCTTGCCTGGCTTACTACGAGGGCCGGGTAGGGCAGGTGCTGGTCCAGAGCCTGGATGGCCGTCGGGTGGTATTCCCTGCCGAAGCGCTGCGGCGCGTGGTGACACTAAATGGTGTACACGGCACCTTCCGGCTCTCGTTTTCCCCTGAGGGTCGCTTTCGCTCGATTGTACGCTTGAGGTAGTCGCTTCAATCGAAATAGCGTTGAATCGTTCCCTTGTTTGTCGAATGTCAAAGTTTCGAGTCTCGTTAGGTTGGACGGGCTCTGGTATAACCGCAAACTGCACAGTCCGTGCCAATCGGCCCGCTTCGTATGGCCGCGTACAAGGACGCTACGATGTTTTCCAACAAATCGCGGGAACCCCGCGAGTATCAGAATCGCGGCCTGGATGCCCTGGCCGAGCCGCCAGAGGTGGGGCATGAGCTGTTCGTCGGTCTGAGCGCGCTGCGCGATACCCTGAGTAGCCGCCACCATTCACGGGATTTTGCTTTCGCTCATGCCCGCTACCTGCGCAGCCGCGTGCTGGCGGTGGGGCTCATCTTTGCCCTGCTCTCGCCGCTGTGGATAGTGGTGGACACGCTGGTACTGCCGGTCGAGCTGCTGCGCTATACGTTGCTGGGTCGGGTCATGCTGATGCTGGGGCTGGTGGGGGTGCTGGCACTAGCCTATCTCAGTCGCGAGCGCATTCGCCGCATTCGCTTCAGCGCCGGCATGTTGTTGACTCTGCCGGCGGCCTTCTATGTGCTGGTGCTGATCATCCTGCCATCGGAGCAGTTGGTGAACCTGGTGGGCTATGGCTTCATCCCTTTCCTGCTGGTAGCGGCCCTCAGCGTGTTTCCCTTCACGCTGCTGGAATCCTTGGGAGCCGGCCTCGCCATGTTGGGGCTTTTGGCTTTTGCACAGTCGACCGATGGCAGTTGGCTGACCGGACAGGGAATAGAGAGTCTCTGGCTGCTGGCGACCCTGCTGGTGGTGTCTCTGGCGGCTAACCATTTCCAGCTCAGCCTGCTGCTACGGCTCTATCGCCAGGCGACCCACGATCCGCTAACGGGTCTTTTCAACCGGGGAGCGCTCGAGGTGCACCTGAGCAAGGTGCAGGCCTGGCAGCGCGAGACCGAGGGGCAGGGGAGTTTCGGCAACGTGCCCTGCTCGCTGCTGATGCTGGACCTCGACCACTTCAAGCGTATCAACGACAGCTACGGGCACTCGGTCGGCGACAGGGTGCTGGGTCAGTTCGCCGACCTTTTGGTCAGGCAGACACGCCGGCACGACTGTGTCGCCCGCTATGGCGGTGAGGAGTTCGTCATCATTTTAGTGGGTAGCGGTGAAGCAAGGGCGATGGAAGTGGCTGAGCGGATTCGCTATGCCGTGGAGAAGAGTGAATTCACCGACCACGACGGCAAGATCATTGCAGTGACCACCAGCATCGGCGTGACCCGGTTGCTACAGGACGAGCCGCCACCACAGGCGCTGAAACGTGCCGATGAGGCGCTGTATCGGGCCAAGCGGGAGGGGCGCAATCAGGTCATGGTGGCTAACGATCCTTTGTTTGACGAGTGACGCACCCTCAAGTCTTTCAGCCGCCTGCCGATATTCCATTTCATGGAAAGTCGACTAGCGGGGGCCTGATGCCCAACAATTCACAGCAGGTAGCGCTGCATACCTGGCTGCTGCTCGTGCCGCTCCTGCTGCTGGTCATGGGGGGCGTAAATGGCCTGGCGAACTGGCAGCTTACGGTGGAGTGGCAGCCGGCCTGGGTCAGCGTGCCTATCATGCTGCTGGTGGGCGCCGGTTTGCTTGCAACGCTGCTGGGACGAACCAAGATGGCACAGTGCTGTGGGGCGTTGTTGCTGCCATTCGGCCTGTTTGCTCCCCTGCTGACCTGGCTTCCGCCAGGGGTGGTGGCAGCGGTGCTTCCGCAGCACACATCGCTTTCACCTGCTAGCAGCATTGCTGTATTGATCGCCTCGATCTGTCTCATGGCGGGTATCGGTTCCGCTCGAGGGCGCCTCACCTGGTGGTTAGGTGGGGTGGGGATCGTGCTGGTCGGCGGACTCAGCATCGTCGCCGGGTTGAGATCCGACCTGCTCTGGCCGAGCCCTTGGGGCACCGCCTTTGCCACGCCTTTCACCGCTTTGCCTGCCCTGCTGACGGGCACCGCCATGGTGTTGATGGCGCGCAATCCCACCGTCTCTGCGGTGCTGAGTCGTGGTGTGGTCGCGGCGCTGGCCGGTGGGGTCCTGTCGAGTGGACTGGTCTGGTATGCGCTGGCTTGGCAGCAGTACGATGCCAGGCAGCAACACGCCGCCGAGTTGCTCACTAACTTCAAGGTCAGTGCAGAGCGCGTGGTGGACAGGCAGCAGCGTGAGCTGCAGCGTATGGCGTCACGCTGGGCCGAGTTCGGTGGGTTGCCGCCGCCCACGTTTCGTCGAGTCGAAGCCGATGCCTACTTTCGTGACGTGCCCAGCCTGGTATCGCTCTACTGGCAGGAAGGCGACAGCGAACGCTTTCAGTGGGGGAGGGAAAAGAATACTTCGTTTCAGCTCCTGAATTGGCTCGAGCGGCACGACTGGTTGCTGGACTGGCTGGCAGTCGGCGGGTATCCGCGCTGGGTATTGCCCGATGCCGCTCGCCCGGAGCTGGCCATGGTAACGGTGCCTCTGCCGCAGCCTGTCCAGGGTAGGCTGGTGGCCGTTCTCGATTTGCGACGGTTGCTGGAGCAGGAAATCCATTCACTGGCTACGCCACTAGCGCTCTCCGTTCGACGTCAGGGCAATCTGATGGTGGCCAATCAAACTAGCGGGGAGATGGCGGCGGAGATTCAGCAAGGCTTTTTGGTACTGCCAGGTGGAGCCACCTTGAGCGCCAAGGTTCAGGGTGATGGTCCCTTCGCGATGTCCAGTCTGGGCGAAGCGATCCCCCTGGGGGTGGGGGTGGCGGGTCTGGTATTGAGCTATCTGCTCGCATTCAGTCTGGCCATGGCCGACCTGAGCCGCCGTCGTTCTCTGGCGCTGGCGCGTACTCAGCGGCACCTGCGGGCTCAGCAGCGCGTGCAGACCTTGATCGCTCGCGACCAGCCGCTGGAGGAAACGCTCGGAGTCATCTGTCGGATCGTGGAGGCGCAGGTGCCGGGAGGGATCGCCTCGATCATGCTGTGCGACGAGACGCGCCTCAATTTGGATCGAATCTACAGTATCAGTTTGCCCCCCGATTACTGCAATGCGATCAAGGGGGTGGCGGTAGGGCCAGAGAACGGTGCCTGCGGCCGTGCGGCCTACATCCGCGACTTCGTCGTCTGTGCCGACATCCCGAGCGATCCCCGCTGGCGGGGCTTCCATGCGCTTGCCGCCGAGCATGGGCTCAAGGCGTGCTGGTCTTACCCGGTAAGCGGCAGTAATTCTGAAGTGTTGGGCACCTTTGCCATCTATTATCGCGAGCCGGGTGAGCCCAAAAGAAGTGACCGGCGCCGCGTGATCGAGGCTGCCGAGCTGGTATCGCTTGCAGTAGAGCGGGAACGCAACCGTGAGGCACTGAGAGAGAACGAGCAGCGCTATCGCTCGCTTTTCACCTATCATCCCGATGCGGTGTTCTCACTCGACTTGGCGGGACACTTCACCTCTGTCAATGCCGCATGCAGCAAGATTACCGGCTACGCCATGGAGCAGCTCATCGGCTCTCACTATTCGGTGTTGGTGTTACCCGAGGATCGCCCGCGCATCCAGTCGCTGTTCCGCAACGCCGACCCGGGCGAGGCCTTCCGCTATTCCGCCACCATCTATCACCGCGAAGCGCGAGCCGTCTATCTCGACGTGACCAACTTGCCCATCGTCGTCAACGATCGAGTCATCGGCTTCTACGGCATTGCCAAGGACATGACCGAACAGCACCGGCGAGAGACGGAGCTGCGCATTCTCCAGCGCAGCGTCGAGGCCAGCATCAACGGTATTATCATCGTCGATGCTCGGGCAGAGGGGATGCCGGTCATATATGTCAACGAGGCCTTCGAGCGCATTACCGGGTATCGGCGCGACGAGGCGTTGGGTCGTAATTGCCGATTCCTGCAGGGCAGCGAGAGCGATCAGGAAACGGTCGCGCAGATTAGCCAGGCGATCAGCGAGCAGCGTGAAATCAACGTCACGCTGTGCAATTATCGCAAGGACGGTACACCCTTCTGGAACAACCTCTTCCTGGCGCCGGTGCGCGATGGTGAGGAGACCGTAACGCATTTCGTCGGTATCCAGCACGACATCTCCGAGCGCAAGTCCTATGAAGCGAAGCTCTCCTTCCATGCCAGCCACGATGCGCTGACTGGGCTGGCCAATCGCTCCCTTTTCGAGGACCACCTGCTTCACGACGTCCAACTGGCCAAGCGTCATGGCTGTACCCTGGCGGTGCTGTTCGTCGACCTGGACGATTTCAAGCCGATCAACGACAGCCTCGGTCACGAAGTGGGCGATCAGGTGCTGATTCAGGTTGCCCAGCGTCTGGCGGAGGAGCTGGATCCCGGCGATACGCTGGCCCGCTTCGGGAGCGACGAATTCGTCATCCTGCTGCCGGAGCTTACCCGCGAGGAGAGTGCCATTCGCCTGGTGGAGCGACTGCTCACCTGCATTCGTCGCCCGTTCCGGGTCGCCGAGCATGAGCTTTACATCGGTGCCAGTGTCGGTATCGCCTTTTTGCAGGAAGAGCTGAAGAATCCGGTCGAGCTCATCCAGCAGGCCGATATGGCCATGTATCGGGCCAAGCAGAAGGGGCGTAACGCCTGGGAGTGCTTCACCAGCGATATCAACGATGAAGTCAGCGCACGCATGGCATTGCGCAACGATCTGCAGGAGGCGATCGAAGCGGAGAACTTCGAGCTGCATTACCAGCCTCTGCTCGATGTTCGTAGCGGTGAGGTGGTGGGGGTCGAGGCATTGGTGCGCTGGAAGCATCCTGTCAAGGGCTACCTTTCTCCAGGCCTGTTCATCCCATTGGCCGAGGACACCGGCCAGATCGGTCCTATCAGTGAATGGGTGTTGCGTCAGGCGTGCCGGGACATGTGTCGCTTGGCGGCAGAGGGCTACGGTCAGTATCGCGTGTCGGTCAACCTCTCGCCGCTGCAGTTCCGTCGACCGAACTTTCTGTCCAATCTGCAGCAGGCGTTGCTCGAGACCGGGCTCGCGCCGGAGTATCTCGAGCTGGAGCTGACCGAGGGCATCCTGATGGCCGACTCGGCCGCCGCCGTCGAGACGCTGCATCGCCTGCGTGACATGGGCGTCGAGGTCTCCATCGACGACTTCGGCACGGGTTTCTCCAGCCTCAGTTATCTCAAGCAGTTGCCGATCGGCAAGATCAAGATCGACCGCAGTTTCGTACGCGATATCGCCAGTAGCCGTCATGATGGAGCGATCGTTCAGGGGATCATATCCATGGCACACCATCTGGGGCTTGCCGTAGTGGCGGAAGGCATCGAAGATGCCGAGCAGCGGGATTTCCTGGCGGCGCACGGCTGCGATGTGTTCCAAGGCTTCTTCTTCGCCCGCCCGATGCCGCTGGAGCAGCTACGTGTTTATCTAGGACAGCCGACCGAAGCTACCGAGGACGACGCATTGCCGACCGGCAGGCTCTCGTAGAGCGACAATCGCAAGAAACAAAAATATCAGTGACCCAAAGGGTGGAGTGGCAAGGATGGGGCAGCAAGGGGATGAATTCATTCGGGTGGGAAGTCCGAGCGAGATCGAGGTGCTGCTGGATCAGCTGATTCAGCCTGGCGGTGCCTCACTGCTGCTCGACAGGCCAGGCAGTGCCCCCATGCCGGTCGTGGTGATGGAGCAGGCGCCACCGGAATCGATGCTCCTCGACATCACGGCGGTGCGTGAGATCGTAGGTGAGCTGAAGCGGGGCATTGGCTTTCATCTGCTGGGCCAGGTGCATGGAAAGATGATCCGCACACCCGCACTCAAGGCCCTGCAGGTAGAGGTTTTGCAGGGACGGGTGCAGTGTCAGTGCGATTATCCTCACTACCTGGAAGAGATGCAGCGGCGTGAGGCTTATCGCGCCCGTCTGCGACTGGGTATGGAAGTGGGGGCCATCCTGCGTGGCAGCGAGGGAGATGGCGATGTCACGGTGCAGGGGGATCTCAAGGATCTTTCCCAGCAGGGATGTCAGCTGGAGCTGCCTTCTTCGGCAGCTACCCTGCTGGCTGAAGCGGCTTTGGTGGAGATCGAGCTGTGCTTTCCCAATGGCAGCCGCTTTACGGTGCAGGCGGCACCGCGCCACAAGGTGGCGGACAGCGATCGTCAGACCCTGAGAGTAGGGTTCCAGTTTCACGACTGCAGTGCCGAACAGGAGCGCAAGCTATGGTTCTTCGTGCGCGAGATCGAGCGCGAGTCGTCACGTTACAGCGATGAGCCCGATGTGGGAAGGCTGCCCTCGATGTTGTTCCAGAGCCAGTCGGGCGGGGCCTCGCCTTCTGTTGGCAGACGCAACCTTTTGAACTACCCCACACCCATGGCGCGACGCTTGGCGCGGGTGGCGGGCTATCTCGATGCGCAACTGCTGGAGCTGCAGCAGGGTGATGACATCGACCCGGTGCAGCTCTCCCGGCATGCCGACATGCTGCTCCAACTGGCCGAGGAGGATATCGAGGCGCTGCTCTTCGCGACCCGTTGCCTGGGCCAGGAGCCGGTGCTGGTACGTCACGGCCTGGGCGTGGCCGTACATATGCTGGCCCTGGCCGGTGCAAGTTCGGTGCCGCGGGACGTGCGCAAGGCCTTGGCGGCAAGTGCCATGATTCATGACTTGGGTAAGGGTCTGCTCCCACCCGGCCTGCTTGCCGCCGGTTCGTTCGGGCCGGATGAGCATGCTCGGCTCAAGCAGCACGTTGACCTGCTGTTACAGAGGATTGAGCGCTGCCAATGGCTGTCGCAGAAGGTGATGCATGCCGTGGTGGTCAGCGCCAATGAGCGGCTGGATGGCAGCGGATACCCCGCGGGCGTCATGAGCGAAGGGCTTTCCGAGCTGGCGCGTATGAGTGCGGTCGTCGACGTGGTGGATGCCATGCGCCGTAACCGGGCCGACCGGCCGGCTTGGCGCATCGATGCGGTCTATCGGCACTTGCTCAAGTCGCCCCAACAGTTCGACCCGCGCTGGGTTAAGCGCTACGTACAGCGCTTTGGACTGCGCCCGGTCGGTTCTCTGGTACGCTTCTCCGGCGGTGCGCTGGGCTGGATACAGCGCCTCGATCAGCAGGGCAAGCCGTTCCAGGTGCAGCTGACCGACGAAACGGCTCCGCCCGGAGAGGCCACGGGCGAGGTGCTGCGCGGTGACGTCGAGTCTCGCCTGGGGGAGATGGTCGAGGAGATGCCCGTTTCGACTTAGTGTTTGTGTCTGACGTGGCGGAGCGGCCTAAAGTCGCTCCGTTTTTGGCCGATAAGGGGAAATAACCCCTAGGCTGCGGGCTTTTTACCGGAACCCTTGGCGCGAAGCCTGCCACACTTGCCAAGCTGAGCCGTAGGCTGAATATGCTTCGGCTCAGCCGCAGCAAGGAAGGGTAATCCGCAGCCACTATACATTGGAGAATCGTCCATGAGCATTGTGCGAGGAGCTGCCACTTACGGAAGGGGGGCGGGAGCCTACGCCAGAGTGGGTGTCGAAAGCGCTGCCATGTCGGCCTCGCCGCATCAGTTGATCGTGATGCTGTTCGACGGCGCCCAGGGAGCCATTCGCGCGGCTCGCATTCATATGCAGGCCGGTAACACGGCGGAGAAGGGTAAGTCCATCTCCAAGGCGCTGGACATCGTCAACAACGGCCTGCTGGCGGCGTTGGACACCGAAAAAGGTGGCGAGATCGCCGAGCGGCTCGGTTCTCTCTATGAGTACATCAGCCGGTTACTTCTGGCGGCCAACCTGCATAACGATCAGGAAAGCCTCGATCAGGCCGAGAGCCTGTTGGACGACATCGCGTCGGCTTGGCGCGAGATAGGCAGCGCGGGAGCGCAAGGTTGAATGGCAATGTCCACCGCACGCGCCGTCCTTGACGGCTATGCCCAGCTCAGGCGGCAGGTCGCCATCATGCTCGAGCTGGCAAGAGCCGGTGAGTGGGATACCCTCATCGAGCGGCAGTCAGGCTACCTGCAACTGGCGGACCGGCTCCGGCAGCTCGACAAGGAGGCCGAGCTCAACCAGGCGGAGGTTCAGCTCAAGGCCGATTTGCTCGAAGCGATTCTGGCCGACGATCTGGCCATTCGTGAGCAACTGCTGGCACGCCGCAATGAGCTCGGACAGCTGATGGGGGCTAGCCGGCGTCAGCGCGATCTGCATCGCAGCTATGGCAAGCAGGCAGCCTCGTTTGTCGAAGCAAGCGACAAGTTCGGTCCGGAGACGCCGTGAGTGGCATAACGCCGCTGCTGGATACGCTGCTCCATCAGGTACTGGGCAAGCGTGTCGATACGGCGCCACCGCGTGATCTGAACGAGCCCGTACGCCCAGTCGATCCCGGTGAGGGGCCTCGGGCGCTGCACAGCGATTCGCGCCTGGATGGGCGGCGCCCCATGGTAGCACCACTCCCCGGTGCGACGACGCCGTCTCAGCGCGGCGAAGGGCAGATGTCGCGAGCCGATGCGCTATCGTCACCCGCTTCCACCCAGACCCACTTCAGCCCCTCGGCGCGCACCATTGCCGATCTTCTGCTGCGCTTCCCGGCCCCGCCCTCGGTGTTGAGCGCACCTGCTCCACTGATGGGGGCGAGCGAGGCGCCGGGCGCCACGACACTGGCCGATAGGCTGCAGACAGCCATACGTGACAGCGGTCTTTTTTACGAATCGCACCTCTCACGCTGGTATCGGGGCGAGGTGAGTCGCCAGCAGTTGGAACGCGAGCCGCAGATGCTACGCACCCTGCGCTTCACGCCGGCATCGACAGCGCACGGAACGACAGGTGCTGCGCCTGCCGCGCCGCCGGCCGGGCAAATGCAGGCCGTAGGCATGCCGCCAGGTTCTGCCCAGGCGAGCCCGGGCCAACCGATACCGGGGCAGCCAGTGCAGGGCCAGGCGATACCGGGACAGCCAATGCAGGGCCAGGCGATACCGGGGCAGGCAGCACAGGCCGCGCAGACCTATACCGCAACCGAATCGCTGTACCCTGTCGCAGCGCGTGGCGAGCGCCCGGGTAGTGATGCGCAATCTACCCTACCTGGGACGACAAGGGCAGTCTCCGCACCTGCTGTGTCCCGTGAGGGTGCGGAGGTGTCGGCGCGTGAGGTCGCCGATCCGACGTTGCGGACCCGCAGCGAGCCCGTGCATGAAAGTCTCCAGGGGGTGGTCCGTCACCAGCTCGAGATGTTGGTTTCGCCCATCCTGCGCTGGGAAGGGGACGTCTGGTCGGGCATTTTTCTGGCCCTGATGATACATATGCCTGCCGGTGCCAGGCGCGAGGGTGAGGAGTCTCCATCGGACGAGAATGAGGAGTCCTCGTCGCAAGCCTGGCACTCCGAGCTCCAGTTGACGGTGCCCAGCCTGGGGGAGATTCGAGTTGCCCTGTGGTTGCAGGAGCAGCAGGTCAGGCTGCAATTGTTGAGCCGGGACGACGCTGCGCTTAGCGCACTGCAGGCCGGAGTGCCCGAACTCGAGCGCCGACTCAGGGCTGCCGGGCTCGAGACGGTATTGATCGATGCTCGTCCGTGGGAACCGGGGGCGGATGGGGGGGGAGAGCATGACGAAACCCAAGCCTGAGCGTCGTCGCCAGGCGGTGGCACTGGCCTATCGCGACGGCGACGATGCGCCGCGAGTGCTGGCCAAGGGCTACGGTGACATGGCGGAACGAATCCTGGCCGAAGCTCAGCGGCAGGGGATTTACGTCCACGATGCGCCGGAGCTGGTATCGCTGCTGATGGGGCTGGATCTCGATGAGCGCATCCCGCCGATGCTCTATCAGGTCATTGCCGAACTGCTCGTTTGGGTCTACGAAATCGCCGATGCACAGGGTATACAAAGAAACGAATAGTGGTTTTCTGTAAAATTTTGTAATAAAGTAGGTTTTTCTAGCGATTTGTCAAGTGCGATGTGTAATCTTTTTTGTGTTGCCGCACAAGGTGTTAACAAACTAGTCCTAAAGTGTTAGCAGACTCAGCATCATGCCTTAATCAGCTTGTGGTGCTCTAGCGGTTGGCAGGTAGCAAAACAGTGGTCACAATGCAGCTGTAGGCTCTTTTATGGCTTTCAGTGTCGTGATGGGTGCTTTTGCTTCGCCTGCACGACCTGAGCCTCGATACAGAAAGTAACAAAAATATAAGTACACGTGATTCAACCGCGTGCAGGGAACCCCAAAATGAAGAACGCAAACCACCTGGATGAGATCCAGGAGCTCAATCTTGCCTATCTGCTTCTGGCCCAGCGACTGCTCAACGACGACCGCGCCGCGGCCATGTTCCGCCTGAAGATCGATGGCGAAACCGCCGATCTGCTGCTTTCGCTCGGTGCGGCACAGCTGACGCGCCTGGCGCGTACCAATCAACTGCTCTGCCACTTCGGTTTCGAAGGTGCCGAGCAACTGCGTCAAGTCGTCGATAACCCCCGTGACAATGGATTGTCCCAGTTCCACGCCTCGCTGCTGATGGCAGGCCGTGGAGCGACTTCCATGTTGCGGGAGGTGTGAAATGACACAAAAAAGCCTCGTCGAGGAGATGCAGCAGGTCCAGTTGGCCATTGAGTTGATCGAGCTGGGCGCGCGCCTGCAGGTGTTGGAAACCGAGACCGACCTGAGCCGGGCCCGCCTGATTCGGCTGTTCAAGGAAGTGCGTGGCATGTCGCCGCCCAAGGGCATGCTGCCGTTCTCCACCGATTGGTTCATTACCTGGCTGCCCAACGTACATGCCTCGCTGTTCTACAACATCTATCGCAATCTGCTCGAGGAGCAGGGGTGCGAGAGAATGCAGGCCTTCGTCACTGCCTATCGTCTCTACGGTGAGCAGATCGGCATCGACCAGGCCGAGCCGGTGCTGGCGTTGACCCGCGCCTGGACCCTGGTGCGCTTCTTCGAAAGCGATCTGCTCCAGCTTTCGGCATGTACCCACTGCAGCGGCCACTTCGTGACCCACGCCCATACCCCAGACCACGATTACGTCTGCGGTATCTGCATGCCGCCTTCGCGTGCCGGCAAGACACGCAAGCGTCGTGAACGGGAGGCTGCGGATATCGATCAGGAAGCGACGCTGGACAAGCGAGTGGGCTGAGCCGTGCTCGCTTGCTTGTCGCGCTTGAACGCCGCCTCTACTGGGGCGGCGTTCTGCTATCTATCCACAAGAATTCGTTTCTTTTTTTCTTTGAGGCCTCAAGTGTTGCCGAGCCTGGCCGATAGATTGGGTTAACGACGACTCGCATCCACTGAAGGGTATCGGTTGTGCTGATTCTGCTCGGTTACATCGTAGTCACACTGTGCGTCTTCGGCGGCTTCGTGCTGGCCGGCGGCTTCCTTGGTCCGCTTTACCAGCCTACTGAGATGCTGATGATCGGCGGCGCTGGCGTGGGGGCGTTCATCGCTGCCAACAACGGCAAGGCGATCAAGGCTACGTTCAAGATATTCCCCAAGCTCAAGCGTACCAAGAAGTACAACAAGGAGATGTACCTCGAACTGCTGGCGGTACAGTTCAAGCTGCTGACCAAGGTGCGCCGCGAAGGCATGTTGGGCATCGAGCGCGACATCGACAGTCCTCAGGAGAGTGCGCTGTTCCAGGAGCACCCCAAGGTGCTGGCCGATCCGATGATCATGAACTTCCTCACCGACTACCTGCGCTTGATGGTGGCCGGCGGCATGGACCCCATGGAGATCGACGAACTGATGCTCCATGAGATCGAGACCTTCGAGCAGGAGGCGCACATTCCGGCGGATGCCATCGCCAAGGTGGGCGACGCCATGCCGGCGTTCGGTATCGTGGCCGCCGTCATGGGGGTGGTGAAGGCGCTGACCTATGCCGATGCCGGTCCGGAGCAGATGGGGGAGATGATCGCCCACGCCCTGGTCGGAACCTTCCTGGGAATTCTGATGGGTTACGGCTTCATCAACCCGGTGGCCAGCAGCATCGAGCGTCAGGCCAAGGAGGCGGAAAAGATGCTGCAGTGCGTCCGCATCACGTTGTTGGCCAGTTTGCACGGCTACGCACCGCAGCTGGCGGTCGAGTTCGGACGCAAAGCTCTGCACACCGCCGATCGTCCGGGCTTCACCGAGCTCGAGACCTACGTGCGTAATGCCAAGTCGGGTGTGGCAGCGGAATGAGTGCGGCGGGAGACAAGCGCCCGATCATCATCCGGCGCAAGAAGGTCGTCCGCGGCCACCATGGGGGGAGCTGGAAAATCGCCCTGGCCGACTTCATGACGGCCCTGATGGCCCTTTTTCTGGTGATGTGGATCCTGTCGGTGGCCAGCGAAGAGCAGCGTCAGGGCGTGGCGGATTATTTCAGCACGCCGTTGACCAGTGCGGTCATGGGGGGAGATCGTTCGGGCAGTACCAGCGCCATACCTGGCGGCGGCCCCGACCCGGTCCACAGCGACGGCGAGCGGGCGCGCATCGATACGCGTGAGTTCTCGCGGCCCAGCGAGCAGCAGCGTCGCTTCTTCATGGATCTTCAGCGACGCATCGAGGCGGCGATAGAGGCCGATCCCGAATTGCGCGAGCTGCGCCAGCAGATGCGCTTCGATCTGACGCCTGAGGGGTTGCGCATTCAGCTGCTCGACCATGAACTCCGACCGATGTTCGCCATCGGCAGCGATCGTGTAGAGCCCTACATGCGCAGCCTGCTGCGTATCATTGCGCCGTTGCTCAACGAACTGCCCAACTACCTCAGTATCAGTGGCCACACGGACAGTCGGCCCTATGCGGGGGGATATCGCGGCTACAGCAACTGGGAGCTATCCAGCGACCGGGCCAATGCCTCGCGGCGTGAGCTGGTGGCCGGCGGGCTCGATTCGGACAAGCTGCTGCGCGTATCGGGCTTCGCCGACCGCGTCATGGTGCCGGGTACCGATCCGTTCGACGCCGATAACCGTCGCATCGAGCTGCTGGTGCTGCTGCCGGAAGTGGCGCAGTACATTCGCCAGCCGGGCATCTTGGGTGGGCCTGGCGTGCCGAGTCCGATGAGTACGCGTCTGGAGAGCGAGGTCGATCTGGCGCCCGTTGAACAATTTACCGAAAGTTTGCGCCGCACGCTCAATCCCGAGCAGTGAGCGCGGTACTGAGAAATTCATTTGACACCAGGTGGTGAAGCGCATGGATATCACGGATTTCTATGACACTTTCTTCGAGGAAGCCGAAGAGTTGCTGGCCGACATGGAGCGCTACCTCCTGGAGCTCGACGTGGACGAGCCGGACAGCGAGCAGCTCAATGCCATCTTCCGCGCTGCCCATTCGATCAAGGGAGGCGCGGGCACGTTCGGCTTCGATGCCTTGCAGAAGACCACACACCTGTTCGAGAACCTGCTCGACCATACCCGCAAGGGCGAGCTTCGGCTGCGTCGGGATATCGTCGATACCTTTCTGGAAACCAAGGATATGCTCAGCGATCAGCTAGACGCCTATCGCAATGGCGACGAGCCCGATCAAGAGGCCTTCGAGCGCATCTGCCAGACGCTGCAGCGCCTGGCGCTCGAGGAGATCGGTCAGGACCTGGAGAGTGGGGCGCCGGCTGCCTCCAGCCCCGAGCCTGCGGCACAGCCGACGTCCCAGCCTGAACCCGAATCCGCCCCGGGGCAGAGCGCGGCAAGCGACTCCGATCTGCGTGTCGTGGCGTTGCTCAACGTTGGGGAGAAGGACCGCCAGCTGCTCGTCGAAGAGCTTGGACAGCTGGGTGAGGTCGTCGCGCAAGGGGGCGACGAGGCGTGCTATGAGGTCACGCTCAGCTCCAGCGTGAGCAACGACGATATCGAGGCGGTGATGTGCTTCATCATCGACACTGACCAGATCAAGATTCGTGGTGCCGAGGCGGGTGGGGCACCTCAGGCAGAGGCCCCGGCAGCGGCGCCCGAGGTAGAGCAGAAGGCGGCCCCGGCCCCAGCCGCAGTGGAGTCGCCCCCCTTGGCCTCGTCCGCCGGCGGTGCCAAGCCCGACAGCGGGAAGCCTGCCAAGGCGAAAGCCAAGGCCAAGGGCGGCGGCGAGTCCACTTCGATTCGGGTCTCGGTCGACAAGGTCGATCAGATCATCAACCTGGTGGGTGAGCTGATCATCACCCAGTCGATGCTGGACCAGACCGTCAGCGAGATGGACAACGTCGCCAACAGCGCGCTGCAGAACGGCATGAGTCTGTTGCAGCGCAATGCGCGGGATCTGCAGGAATCCGTCATGTCGATTCGCATGATCCCCATGGATTTCGTCTTCAGCCGTTTCCCGCGGGTGGTGCGCGAAACCGCTGCCAAGCTGGGCAAGGAGATCGAGCTGGTCACGGAAGGCGAGTCCACCGAACTCGACAAGAGTCTCACCGAGCGCATCATCGACCCGCTGACGCACCTGGTGCGTAACAGTCTCGACCATGGCATCGAGCCGCCCGACGTGCGCCAGGCGGCAGGCAAGCCGCGTACCGGCAAGCTGGTGCTCTCGGCCAAACACCAGGGCGGCAACATCATCATCGAGGTGATCGATGACGGCGCCGGCCTCAATCGCGACAGGCTGCTGGCCAAGGCGCGGGAGAACGGCCTGCCGGTCAGCGACGCCATGAGCGACGACGAGGTGTGGCAGCTCATCTTCGCGCCAGGTTTCTCCACCGCCAAGGAGGTCACCGATGTCTCCGGGCGCGGTGTCGGCATGGACGTGGTCAAGCGCAACATCCAGGGCATGGGCGGGCACGTGCAGATCATGTCCAAGCCCGGGGAAGGCACCACCATTCGTATCGTCCTGCCGCTGACGCTGGCGATTCTCGACGGCATGTCGATCAAGGTCGGCAATGAGATGTTCATACTGCCGCTTTCCGCCGTGCTCGAGTCGCTGCAGCCGTCGCGTGAGGACCTCTATGCCATGGCCGGCGACGATGTGGTGCTCAAGGTGCGCGACGAGTACCTGCCCGTAGTGGCGGTGCATGAAGCCCTTGACGTGCCCAAGGCCAAGACCGAACTGACCGAGACCATCGCCGTGATCGTGCAGGGGGAAGGGCGCCGCTATGCCCTGCTGGTCGATGACCTGGTCGGTCAGCAGCAGGTGGTCGTCAAGAACCTGGAAACCAATTACCGCAAGGTGCCGGGCGTCTCCGCCGCCACCATCCTGGGCGATGGCAGCGTGGCGCTGATTCTCGACATCACCGGCTTGCATCGCCTGAGCCGGGAAAAGAAGGAAAAGCGCCGGCCTGAGCGCAAACCGGCACTCGAAGCCCTCACCGACAAAGAGCTGGAGACCTGATCATGAACCAGACGAATGATGCAGCACTGGCCGCCGCCGAAGCCCACAATCGCGAGTTCCTGGTGTTCTCGCTGGGCGAGGAAGAATACGCCATCGATATTCTCAAGGTGCAGGAAATTCGCGGCTACGAGAACGTGACCCGCATCGCCAACGCCCCGGACTTCATCAAGGGGGTGACCAACCTGCGCGGCGTCATCGTGCCTATCGTCGACCTGCGCATCAAGTTCCACCTCGACAAGGTGGAGTACGGCGGCCAGACCGTGGTGATCGTGGTGAACGTCGAAGATCGTGTCGTCGGTATCGTGGTGGATGGTGTATCCGACGTCATGACGCTCTCTCCGGACCAGATCAAGCCGGCCCCCGAATTCGGCGTCACCTTGTCATCGGATTTCCTCAGCGGCCTGGGCAGTCTCGACGATCGCATGTTGGTCATCGTTGACATCGACAAATTGCTCACCAGCGACGAGATGGAGCTGGTCGAGAGCGTCGCCGAGTGAGACCGTCAAGTTTCTGACGGACAAGCCGATATCACCATTACCGGCGGCTTGCCCGCGGGTAATTGCCAGGGGGAGAGACGTGAAGCTACTCGATAACCTGACGGTCAAGGCCAGCTGGTTTCTGGTGTTGCTCTTTTTCGGCGGCATGATCGTCGTGCTGAGCGGCCTCGGGCTCTATGCCTTGCAGCAGAGTGCTGCCGCCGTCGCGGCCATGGCACCGCATGCCGGGGAGTCGGGCGCCGCTTATCAGGCTGCGTTCGAGACCATGTCCAGACTGATGCGCCTGGCCATCGTTGCCGTACTGACCGGCTCGTTGTTCGTCATGGTCATCGTCGTGTGGGGCATCAGCGTCAACGTGCTGAAGCCGCTAGCACGTCTGGTGGAGTACTTCGAAGGCCTGGCCAAGGGCGATCTCTCCCAGCCAGTGGAGAATCGCGGCAACAACGAGATCGGTCGGCTCTTCACCTCGCTCAGGTACATGCAGGATGGGCTCTCAGAGACCGTCGGCACGGTGCGCAGCAGCAGCGAAGGCATCTACGTCGGCGCCCAGGACATTGCCGAGGGCAACGGTGAGCTGTCGTCGCGGACCGAGCAGCAGGCCGCTTCTCTTGCCGAGACCGCCTCGAGCATGGAGGAACTGGCTTCCACCGTGGAGCAGAACGCCGACAATGCTCGTCAGGCCAGTCAGCTGGCGGCCGAGGCCTCGCGCACCGCGGCTCAAGGTGGCGAGGTGGTCGGCGAGGTCGTCTCGACCATGCATGACATCAGCGAAAGTTCGCACAAGATGTCCGACATCGTCGGCGTGATCGATAGCATTGCCTTCCAGACCAACATCCTGGCGCTGAATGCCTCGGTGGAAGCCGCGCGCGCCGGTGAGCATGGCCGCGGCTTTGCCGTGGTGGCCCAGGAAGTGCGCAGCCTGGCGGGGCGCAGTGCCGCGGCGGCGGGAGAAATCCGCACGTTGATCGCGGCTTCGCTGGAAAAGGTCGACGTCGGCACGGCGCGTGTCGACAAGGCGGGTCAGACCATGAGCGAGATCGTTGCCGCCGTGCAGCGGGTGAGCGACATCATGGACGAGATCGCTTCGGCCTCGCTGGAACAGAGCAACGGTATCGGACAGGTCAACCAGGCCGTGACCCAGATGGATCAGGTCACCCAGCAGAACGCTGCGCTGGTACAGCAGGCGGCGACGGCAGCGACTCAGCTCGAAGCCGAGGCGGCGCGCCTGAGGGAGGCCGTGCTGCGCTTCCGCCTGGCAGGGCAGGCCGACAACACAGGGCAAGCACGAGCCGCGCGCCCCGATGGCGGTAGCTCGCACGTCGCCAGGCTGGCGCACGATCCACTACCGGCCAAGCGCCACAGCGCCCAGGCAACGGCGCCGCGTTCTACACGAAATGAAAAAGAGCGGAGTGAAAAAGAAGAGGAGCAGTGGGCTTCGTTTTGAGGCCTCGATGCTTCCGGGCGGGTGGAGACGTACGTGTCGCTATTTCGCTTCCTGATGAAACGCGGTAGTTGGGGGAATAATAAATGCGCAATAACCAACCGGTTACGCAGCGGGAATACAAACTGAACGATCGCCATCTGCTGATCACACGGACCGATCTCGATGGCCGGATCACCTATGCCAACGCTGCGTTCGTCGAGGTCAGCGGCTTCGAGCACGCCGAGTTGATCGGGGCGAACCACAACATCATTCGCCATCCCGACATGCCACCCGAAGCCTTTGCCGACCTGTGGCAGGCGATCAAGCGCGGCGACTCCTGGCAGGGTGTGGTCAAGAACCGGCGCAAGAATGGCGATCACTACTGGGTCAATGCCACGGTCACGCCGATCGTCGAGAATGGGCAGTGCCTCGGCTATACCTCGGTGCGAACTGCTGCGGAGCCGAGTGAAGCCACGGCAGCGGAGCGCGCCTATGCGCAAATCAGGGCAGGGCGTTCCGGTCTCGCCATTCGTCAAGGGCAGGTGGTTCGTCGCGGGCCGCTGGGATGGCTGGCGCGTACCAATCTGCACAGCATACGTGCACGACTCTCCTTGCTGACATTTTTCGCGCTGCTGCTGCTCACCATCAGCGGCGGTGTGGGCCTGTACGGGCTGCAGGCATCCGGCGAGCGTCTGGCGGAACTCAACCGCGATGGCCTGCAGGACGTGATTCGTCTGCAGCAGCTCGATCAGGCGATCGCCGATGCGCCGCAGCGGCTCTCCGGCCAGGAACGCATGGCGCTGCTCAACATACGTCACGAAGTCGCCGAATCCCTGCTGGCTGGTAGCGAGCGTCTGACCCAGCTGTGGCAGGAGTATCTGGCGCGAGAGGTCAACCGTACGCCGGTTGCCATGGAGTTCGATGCGGCACTGACCGGTTACATGCAGGACGGTCTGGTGCCCATGGCGGAAGCGTTGGGTGGTCCCGAGGCGTTCGATGCCATGATGGCGTTGAACAACGATACGGCAGGACTGCGTGAGAGCGCCGATGCGCTGTCGGAACTGGTCAATCAGCTCGTGGAGCAGCAGCGGCTCGCGGCGCTGAGCATGGCGGAGGAGGCCGAGCGCGGCCAGCGGCAGATGCTGTTCGGGCAGCTGGCTTTCCTGGCGCTGGGTTTCGTGCTGCTGTTGGTCATCAGCGTATGGATCATGCGTGCCATCACACGGCCGGTGCGGCGTGCCATCGATTTCAGCCTGCAGATTGCGTCGGGCAACCTGGCGGTGCGTACGCCCAAGCAGAGCCGCGATGAAATCGGCGAGCTGCTGGGTTCGCTGGATACCATGCGCAAGAGCCTCTACAGCACCACCGAAAGAGTGCAGCAAGGCATCGACGTGGTGACGCCGGCATCGCGCTCCATCGCTCAGGGTAACGAGGACCTTTCCGCGCGCACTGAACAGCAGGCCGCCTCGCTGCAGCAGA